>Ga0187893_10002657_pt1 | contig 38675 bp, 43 predicted proteins | sample MA1701074metaG_FD_139574 | JGI IMG/M metagenome (GOLD analysis project Ga0187893, IMG submission 139574) | White microbial mat communities from a basaltic lava cave in the Kipuka Kanohina Cave System on the Island of Hawaii, USA - MA170107-4 metaG ... | reverse complement strand
TCGCCTGGGAGACGGACACCCTTGCCGACTCGGTAATCCGCTGCAGGAGGGTGTGGAGCGCGGCCACCATGTCTCCCGGAACGTCGTGCGCGGCGCACAGAGCGGTGAAGATGGCCGCGGTCGATTCGCCGCCCATCAGAAATCGGGCGACGCCGTTCTCGGCAATCTTCAGCAGGTTGTCGGGATCCAGGCACGCGAAGACACCGTCCCAGTCCCCTCGCTCCATCGCCGCTCGTGCCTCGGCGAATGCTTCCTCGGGGGTCGTCCGCGACATTCTCGCTCCGCGCAGTATTCCGGTGGCTAGGCGCGGCGTCCCACGATGAACTGGGTCGTGTTCCGAAAGTGGCGCGGCGCATCGCCCTGCGGATACATCGCCGCCATCACCGCCGCCTGGGCCTCTCGCTGACGCTCGGGTGGGAGCTGGGCCGTGGTCACGCCGGCCAGGGTATTCCACGCCGCCCCGAAGCTCTCGAAGTCGAAGCCAAGCGTCTCACGCTCCACCCGCGCCTCGATACCCGCGTCTGCGAGCTGTCGCAGAAAGGGCGCGGCGTCCGCCAATGCCCCTGGTCCGACGCCCGGGACCGGTGGAGGCCCGGCGAAGCGCCCCGCGGTCTGTTGAAACAGCACGATGTCACATGCCTCCGGCTCCGCCCAGACGGCCCCGATGAGCCGCCCCTGCGGGCGCAGGACTCGCGCCAGCTCGCGGGCCGCGGCGGCGCGGTCGATCACGTACATGAGATTCAATGATGCCAGCACCACGTCAAAGGCCTCGTTCTCCGCCGGCACGGCCTCGGCGCGCCCCTCGCGGAGGCTGACCTGCGTGAGTCCGCGGGCGGCCATCCGCTGGTGGGCTATGCGCAACATGTCCGGGCTGATATCGACCCCCACGACCAGACCCTCTGGGCCCACGAGTGGCGCGGCCCGTTCAGCGACCGCTCCAGTCCCCGTCCCGAGGTCGAGGGCGTGTTCCCCGGGTGCCAACCGAGCGCGCACGATCACCTGCTCCACCACCGGCGCGAACCGCCGGTCGATCTCACGCAGGTAGACGTCGGACATTCGGTCCCACACGCCGATCTGCCAGGCCAACCCCGCTTGTTCCTGCTCGGATGTCATCGTCCCGTCCTCACCGCTCGCCCGAACCATGCGCCCGCGATCGACGTGAGCGCCCAGAACACCGCGAAGCCGAGGCCAAGCGCCGCGGCGGTGGGCGGCGCCTCGCTCATTCTCCAGATCGTCTCGATCAGAACCAGAGACGGTGTCGCGGCCGCGGCAACGCCCCAGTAGCGCGGCTGCCACCAGCTGAAGCCGAAGGCGATCGCCGCTCCTGATCCCAGCCACACGAACCAGAGAGCGGGCACGTAGTGCTTCGTTGCATACGTCGCCCCATACCCCAGGCTGGCCGCGACCACGGCGAGGGCGAGGGCTTCAATCACCGAGCGTATCCCAACCCTCATCGGGGCGGCGCGATCCGGCCCACCAGATCGGCGCCCGCCCCGCTCCCGGGCCCCGGTTTGAGCACCACCGTCTCGCCCTGGTTCGGCAGGAACCCGACCAGCGGCCTCACGGTCAGGGCGTGAGTCACGAGCACGAGCGTCCCTGGTCCGCGCCAGGCGGACACCATCTCCCTCAACTCGAGGAGCCGTACCGGCGCACTCGGCTCCCGGTCCGGCACGAGGGCCCACGAGCTCTCGACCGGACCGACCGCCATCAGCCGGGCCGTGTCCACACAGCGGCACCAGGGCGACGACAGGATCCGGTCCACGCGCACGCCGTGGCTGCGAAAGGCCTCGCCAAGTGCCCGGGCCTGTTCGCGCCCCAGGTCGTCCAAGTTCCGTTGCGTCTTGCAGTCGTCGAGCCTGAAGCCGGGCGGATCGCCCCCGTGGCCGGGTGGCGCGTTGCCGTGGCGAATCAGGGCAACGTGGCCGCCCTTGACGAGCGCGGCCCAGGCTTCCCGGGAATCCTCGGCGGCCAGACTGGGCGTGATGACCAGCGAGATAGCCAGCACGCAGGGAGCCAACCGACCGAACTGGCGCAGGATGCACGATTCAATCACGACAGCCTCCCGTGACCGCTCCACGCCGTTGTTAGGGCGCGATGCCGGTGCTGGACCTACTCCACGCCCCCGCGCGAGCGAATTGCGTCCGCGGCCATCCGCCATTCCTCCACCGTGGCGTCGGAGAACTGCTCCCATCTGCCCTGCGTCCCGCCCACCGCACACCCGAGCGGCGTGAGACCGTGCTTGTTGCGTTGGCTGGGCTGAGACCCACCATCCAACAGGACCGCCACGACCTCCGCCCGACCAAAGAACGCAGCCCACCCGAGGGCGATGGCTTCGTTCTCGCCATCCAGGAGCGAGACGTCTGCACCGTACTCCAAGAGTAATCGCGCTGCGCCCGCCTGGCCGAACTCGGCCGCCACATGAAGCGGATAGGTGCCTCTTGGATCCTTCTCGCTCGGAGACTTCGCCAACGACGGGTTCGCCTCGAGCAGCACCCGAATACCATCGAGATCGCCGTGTCTCACCGCCTCGTGCAGCCTCGCGACGTCCGACATCAGCCCCTCCGTTTCACTTTCGTCATACCCCGTCTGACAGACGACATCGGTTAGCGGTCCCGCTGGCTGGGAGACAGCACATACCCTTCCTTCTCTCGTCCTTCGAGTAGCAGGTAGCCATCGAGCGAATACTGCCTTCTCGAGCGCCAATGCGGCGACACCGCCCTCCACGATCCGTCTTTGTCGACTGCCAGCAAGACCTCGAGCTTCCCCCCAAACACGTGCCCAAGGGGGACGTCACAATGAAGGTACAGCCAACCCCAACACTTACCTGGCTCGAACACATTCGGATTCAGGCTCGGAGATCTCGATACGTTCCTCATCGCTGAGAACTTTAGCGTGACTCTCACCAGTCCATAGTCGCGCTCTGAGGCAATACGGCCGCGAAGGTCCTCGATCCTCAGAACCTGAAGTTCGGTGATGTCATAGTGACCAAACAGCTCACGCGAAATGGTGTCCCGGGTTTCCCGCAACGCCGACTCGGCGATCTTCCGATCGGTGGATTCATCTGCAAGGGCCGATGAACAGCACGCTGTCCACAAGCTCAAGCAGATTGCCGAGACCTGTCTGAGCATCTGAGCGCTACCGCTCAGGCTCACCGGCCGGGGCCGCCGTCTCCGGGTGTCAAGGATAGCCCCTTACGTCGGCGGGTTTGCCCGCGTCCTGAACTTCGGTGACGTACCTCCAGGCATCGGGCTGGCTGCCGTCGAGATCGGTGAAGCCGTAGATCTTCGCCAGCTGTCCGCTGGACAGCGACTTCCCGTTCCAGCGCGACACGTTGGGATCTTGCGCGAGCGCCGCTACGGCCCGGCCGACGAACGCGGGACTCTCGGAAATAGCGAAGTGGGGCGAGCGCGCGGTCGCATCACGCCAGTTGTCTTCGGTGACGCGATACGCCTCGAGCATGGCCTCTGATCGCAGCCAACCCGGAGTCACCGGGCGAACCACCCGCTTGCGAGCGACGCTTATCGTCGGGCTTCCCACGAACGCGCCGTTCTCCACCTCCTTATCGAACGCGGCCTTCCCTGTTGTGTGAAACGCGCCAGGTACTACCCATTCAACGTCATCCGTCAGACAAGACAACACTCTCGCATGATCAGTCCTGGCGAACGCGTCCATGTACTCTTGCACGGTTTGCTTATTTCGGCTCATGGCTCTTCCCTATGTTGCGTTGGAGATCGCGGGCCATTGCCAATCGTACTTGGCTCCGAGGCGGTGTCCCCTCTCCTGGCTTACCATTCAGGTCTACCGTACTCGCGCACGACTCTGCAAACAGGAACCATGCAGTGCGAGTACCAGGTCTCTCGACATGCTCGGCGTGATCAACGTCGGCGTTGATGGCGCGGGTGCGCCGGCCTGCTCCAGCCGCTTGTTAGACCGCCGGCACAAACTGCCTCCAGATGTCGGATTCGGCCACTGCCTTGATCTCTCGATTCCGCTCTTCGAGGAGGCGCAGGAGATAGGAGTGCAAGACAAGCCGCTCAGCCAACCACCCAAGCACGCCGAGAGGTGCCCCGAACTCAAACACGTCTCGCATGTCGGTTTCGTTACCACTCTCGAGGAAATGATGATCGTGACGAAGATAGGCGAACGCGCCGCGGACCATCGAGTCCCGAAAGTAGATTGGCCGGTCATAGGCCGTGATCCGGCTTGTGAGAGTCTGCGACACGCCGAAGTGCTTCGCCCGCCACGTCACTTCGTCGCCGAGCACCAGCAGGCCTGTGGTGCGGCCCCCGACTGCGACTTCTCCGGAACGGGCCGTAGACCGCGTATGGAGCTCAACACTTCGCGCCAGGTCGAAGCACAGCTCTCTGGGCGCTACGATCCGAGTCGTGAGTTCGATCCGTGTCATGCGACGTCGCCTGTCGATCTACCGAGTCGGCGCTGAGCGGCCACCCCGCCGACCATGGCCCTCGCCACGGCGGTTCATGCCGCTCCAGCCGCCGGTGAGCCAGCCCGGAACTCGTTCACTCATCGACGAACGTGCCATCGGGTCTGATGATGAAGTCGGAGGTCAGCGGCCCAAACGCTCGCCAACCTCTGTCATCGATCGAGGCCATCACCCGAACCTCACCCTCGGCCAAATTGGACCAATCTGTCTGGGCTGCCAAGTCAAAGATCTGGGCCCTGCCTCCGAGCCTCCTAGTCAAACAGCCAACGTCGGTACCAGCCGCGGCCGCAGGCCGTCGGCTGCAGGGCGGAGTTAGGCGAGGCGAAACTCTGATTCCCCTGCCGTCCACCACTCCGCCTCGGAATGCTCCCAAGTCAGCCGAACCTCTCCTCGTCAACTGCGGCGTCTTGTTGGGCGGCATGCTCACTCGAACCGAACATTTCATCGGCCGATCGCCTTCAGATCGTGCCGCATGATCGGACGAGGTGGCACCCGGCGAGCAACCATCTCGACGCCGGCGCGCTCGAACGTCGAGGATATGCCAGTAGAGGTCGTGCCATCCCCGCGCTTGAGCCGCCATGCGCGATCAAGCTTTGGCACCTGATCGCGCGGAGTTATAATAGTTGACACCATCTGCGCGCACAAAGGCCGCCAGACCGTCCGTCCAGAAAATCTCGTGATTGAATGGATCGGCCACGGCAGCCGCGATGAACCTACACCCGCTCCTGAGGGCCACATTCACGGCCGCAACGCGCATCCTCACCGCATAATTCCGCGTGCCGCAGAGCGGATCGATCAACCACGTGCGCGAGCCGCTGCTTGCCCCACTTCGGCCGCTCTCCTCTCCAAGGATGGCATCCTCTGGCCGCTCGCGATGGAGCACAGCCAGCATCGCGTTCTCCGCTTCTATGTCGGCGTGCGTCGCGAAGTCGCCCGCTCCCTTCTCCAGACGCTGCAGCGTCTTCCCGAAACACCGACGTACAACTGCCGCGCCTTCATCAGCAACCGCAATCGCCACGTCAAAGTCATTCACGCTTACGCTCCGAAGACGTTGCCCATCGATGCGCTGGGCGAATCAATGCCTCTCTTCGTCCAGACGTGCATTCGGCCGTTCGATTCCCGCATGTGGAGCCCAACGTCGCGCTCAGCGGCCGGAGCGCGAGCAACACGAGTGTCCGGTCCGCTGCAGCGGGCGGTTCGGCGATCTCGGTCTCACGCGGTCATCTCAGCTTCCCGAGCTTCCTGCTCGGGCGAGTTCGACCCATCGCAGAGCGCGAATTTATGAATATGATCAGCTCGGTTTATGCGGGAGTGGAGACCGCGCCTCCTTGTTGCCCAGGTACCGAAAGCAATGGGTGAGAATCAGGGGTCGAGCAAGCTCAGCCTCCGCCACGAGCGCAGCACATGATATTTGTTCGCTGCCGACAGCTCGATCGTGAGATCACTGAGGGCACGAGCCTGACACGACAGGAACCACCCGCATTTCTTCTCCTCCGCGAGGAGAACGGCGGCGGAACAGCGCCCGTGTGCGATCTGGCCGGAGGTCAGACGCATCTTACACGTGCCACAGCCGCCACCTCGGCAGCCGAACATGACGCTCGCCCCTGATCTGAGGATAGCGGCCAGCACGCTCTCCTCGGGGCCACATGCGATGGTGGCTCCAACCGGCCTTAGTGTGATCGTGTACAAGCCCGCCTCACCGTCGCGCTGCAGGCTCCCAGGTCAGCCACCACACTCGACGGCCTACGTGTAGACGCTCAAGAACGTCTCGTTCAGTTCCTGTGAATAGTAGAAGACGGCCGGCCCGATCTGGTCCTGGGTCCACCGGATGGCTCGGGAGTCCGGATCCATCTGATACGCCGTGTACCCTCCGAACGTCTCGAGGCGGTTGCCGGAGGGATCGAAGAAATAGATCGTCGTTCCGCGCGTGATCCCGTGGCGTCCTGGTCCGTAGTCGATCCGAGCTTTGTGCATGGCCAAGATGTCTGCCGCCCTGAACAGTGCGTCCGCGGAGTCCACGACGAATGCCGCGTGGTGAAAGCCCCCGGGCTTGCCCGGCACAATGGCAATGTCGTGCGGCGCGGGCCGCTGCCATAGCCAGGCCGCGATGATCGTGCCATCGGGGGCAAGGAGCATCTCGCTCAAGCGAAACTCGAGCACTGTCTGAAAAAACTCGATTGCCTTCCCTGGCTCGGGAGCAGTCACCAGAGTGTGGTCGAGCCTGGGCGGCGCGATGCCCCGCAGCCCCTCGGGCCATGGGCCGGGATTCACGGTCGGCAGAACGTTGCCCGTGTAGTCCATCTCGTTGTACAGCTCCACCGTGTGGCCAGACGGCGCCGTGAACCGGAGGGCCCGCCCGCGGCGGTAGTCCTCAGGGATGATGTCGTACTCAATTCCGAAGTTCTTCAACCGCTTCTCGTAGTAGTCGACATCTTCCGGGTCCACCGTGCGAAATGCCATCCGGACCATCCCCGCGCGATCGGACTCAGTGAGCGCGAAGGAGTACGCGTGTCGCTCATCCCAGCCTTTCAGGTAGGCTGTCTTGCCCTCCCGCGCCGTGAGCTGCAGCCCGAGCACGTTCAGGTAGTAGTCGAGATCGCGATCCAGATCGAGACTGCGGATCTCTACCAGTCCCAGGCGCGAAATTCTGTAGGGCATGATGATTCCCCTTCGCTTCGGATTCGATTCCCGATGTGCACTGGTGTCACCGCCGGTCGATCCCGTCGGTCAGCTCGTTCCCTCTCCCCACGGGAGCCCTACTATGCGTGCCACCGAGTGGGCCGTCAATGGCCTTGCCGGTTCCTCGGAGCATCTGTCGGCCTGATTTCCATGAAGCCGGTCTGCAGGAACTGCGTGACCTCGGCGGCCCCTATATCGGCCGGGTGGCGCTTGCCATGAAAAAGGATGTAGCGGCGGATCCACCCGACGTAGGCCTTCTCGGTCCGCCAGCTGCCGTGACGCGCCCGCAGGGTCTGGCGCACGCGATCGAGGAGCCGGGGAGGATTCGCCTGAGGGGCTGCCACGGTGCCCACGATGACTCCAGCCTAGGGTGGGGCGCGGACAGGCCTCAATGTCATCATGTGCATACACGGTCCGGTTGCGACCATCGGCGGCCGGCGGTAGCATCCAGAGCCGGATGCCCTTCGCCTACTTCACTCGGCTCACCCGGCGGCAGCAGGCGATCTATCTGGAGAGCGACGGCATCACGGCGCTCCGGCTGCCGGAGGCCGGGCGGCTGCAGCCGCTCGTGACCACCCTGGCCCGGGCCCTCGAGAGTGGCGAGCGACCGCGCACCGAGGCCGCCGGGCAGCGGCTGGCGCTCGCCCTGGTGGCTGCCCTGGGAGCGCCGCCGGTACGCGTGAAGGTGTTGGCCGCGCGGCCGCACGCGAACTGGGGCGAGCTACACGGTCTCTACGAGCGGCCCGAGCGACGCAGCGAGCCGCCGGTCATCACGCTCTGGATGCGCACCGCAAGGCAGAAGCGGGTGGTGGCCTTCCGCACTTTCCTGCGCACGCTGCTCCACGAGATCGGGCACCACGTGGACTATACTCTGCTGCGGCTGGGCGACTCCTTTCACACCCAGGGCTTCTACGCGCGCGAGTCGCACCTGTTCCATCAACTGGTCACCGACGGGGGGATCCGCATGGCGAGTCTCGAGGAGCAGCTGGCACGCATGGAGCGCACCGCCGAGGAGTTCGCGGCGGCCATCAAGGGCGTCCCGGACGCGGTGCTCTCCCGGCGGCCGGATGAGAAGAACTGGTCGGCCAAGGAAGTGATCTGCCACGTACGAGACACCGAAGAGTCCTTCATGATGCGCTTCCAGACCATCATGGAGATGGACGAGCCGAAGTTCACCCCGGCCGAGCCCGATCGCTGGGCCTCGGAGCGGCAGTACCAGCGCAACGACGCGGCCGAGGCGCTCCAGGCCTTTCGGGTGCGGCGCGACGAGTCGCTTCGATTCCTGCGCGGGCTACGGGCCGAGCACTGGGAGCGCGGCGGCGTGCACGCCACACGCGGCCGCATGAGCATGAAGGACTTCGTGGGCCTCATGGCCTGGCACGACGACAATCACCTCGACCAGCTCAAGCGGGCGCTCCAGGGCAAGCCCTAGGGTCTCCGCACCGCTCCGGCGTTTCCTGCTAGAATCGCGCCCGCGGCCGATTCGATGGTGCGCCGGCTGCCGATTGGACCACGCGGCGTCCTCACTCCCACGCGCAGAGGAGACCACGCTATGGCCCAGCTCAGAACACGCAAGTGGTTGTTCGCCGGACTCGCCTCCCTCACCTTGCTCCTGGCGGTAGGCCTCTACGCCCTGGCCCAGCAGCCGGACGAAGGCAAGCGGGACCGGGCGGTCTCCGTCGCCGGCGGCAAGTACCACGTGCTGCCCGCCACGCTCGAGACCACCCAGTGGGGCTGGCTCGACCCGAAGGAGTCGCCCAAGCTTGTCGTCAACTCCGGCGACACCGTGGCCGTCGAGACGATGATGCACGCCCACAACCGGATCCAGCCCGGCACGACCATGGACGAGATCATCGCCCTGCGGAAGGCAAACCCGGGCGGTGGGCCGCACTCGCTTACCGGACCCATCTACGTCAACGGCGCCGAGCCCGGCGACGTGATGGAGATCCGCATCCTCAAGATCGTGCCCAAGGCCTTCGGGACCAACTTCAACCTGCCGGGCAAGGAATTCCCGACGATCGGCGCGCTCGCGCCCGAGATGCCGGACGGCTTCGTGCGCTACTTCTATCTCGACTGGGAGAAGCGCCAGGCCGAGTTCAAGCCCGGCATCATGATCGATCTGCAGCCCTTCCCGGGCACGCTGGCGGTGGGCATCGACCCGAAGGACCCCTCGCCGCGCAAGGGCGCCTCGACGGACCCGATGGCCCCCGTCTCGACCCTTCGGCCCTGGAAGAACGGCTCCAACATGGACATCAACGAGATCCAGGCCGGCACCACCATCTTCATCCCCGTCTTTCTCAAGGGCGGGCTCGTGTGGACCGGCGACTCGCACTGCCGGCAGGGCAACGGCGAGGTCAATCTGACCGCGCTCGAGTGCGCGTATCGCGAGATCGTCATGCAGCTCATCGTGCGCAAGGACATGAAGCTGGAGTGGCCGCGCATCGAAACGCCGAGCCACTGGATCACGACCGGCTTCGATGAGGATCTGAACAAGGCCATGGTCAACGCGGTGCGCGAGAGCGTGGACTTCCTGGCCGCCCAGAGGATGGTGCCCCTCACCCGCTACGAGGCCTACTCGCTCGTCTCCATGGTGGGGGACTGCCGCGTGAGTCAGGTGGTGGACGTCCGCAAGGGCGTGCACTGCATGATCCCGAAGCACGTTTTCGTCAAGAAATCGTAGTGCGGGGCGCGCTGCTCCGCGCGCTCCTCTGCCTGGCCGCCGCCCCCGCGTGGGGCGGCGGCGCTCTCCCGGTCGTCACCACCTCGACGGATCTGCGCGCGCTCGTCGAAGCGGTCGGCGGCGCGCGCGTGCGGGTGACGAGCCTGGCGCCGCCCGTCCACGACCCCCACGCCGTCGAGGTGAAGCCTGGGCAGCTCGCCGAGTTGCGCGCGGCCGCGCTCCTCGTGCGCGTGGGGCTCGATCACGAGCCGTGGCTGGCGCGCGCGCGGGAGGCCGCCGGCAACGCGCGGCTGGCCCCGGGCGGCCCGGGCGACCTCGATGCTTCGCGCGGCATCGCCCTGCTCCAGGCGGAGACGCCGCGCGTGCGCCCCGAGCGGGGCGTGCACGTGCACGCCCTCGGCAACCCGCACTACTGGCTCGATCCGGAGAACGCGCGGCCCATCACCGCGGCCGTGCTCGAGGCGCTGGCGCGTCTCGCCCCGGCCGACCGGCCGGGCTTCGAGGCCAATCGCGCGCGCTTTCTCCGTGATCTGGACGCCGGGCTGGCGCGGTGGACGGCGGCGACCGCCCCCTATCGGGGCACGCGCGTGGTCGTGGTTCACGAGAGCTGGCCGTATTTCGCCCGGCGCTTCGGCCTCGTCGTCGCGGCCGCCCTCGAGCCCACCCCGGGCGTGCCGCCCTCGCCGGCCTACCTGGCAACGCTGACCCAGCGGATGAAGGAGGCCGGCGTGCGGCTGCTCATCGCGGAGCCGTCGTCGAGCACCTCCATGGTCGCGCAGGTCGCGGTCCGCTCCGGCGCGCGGGTCGTGACGCTCGTCCCATCGGTGGGCGGCGATCCCGAGGCGCGGGACTACGTCGCGCTGTTCGACGTCAACATCAAGCGGCTGACCGCGACCCTCGCCGCCCGGTGATGCTCGACTTCCTCTGGTTGCCGTTCTTGGCCTGCCTGGTCCTCACGGGCATCCACGTCTACCTGGGCCTGCACGTTCTGGCCCGCGGCGTCATCTTCGTGGACCTGGCGCTTGCCCAGGTGGCCGCCCTCGGCATCAGCGTGGCTTTCCTGGTCGGGCACCCGATCCAGAGCGCGGCCGCCTACTGGTACGCGCTGGCATTCACGGTGGCGGGCGCCGCGCTCTTCTCGATGAGCCGGGCGCACCGGGCGCCGATTCCCCAGGAAGCCGTCATCGGCATCGTCTACGTGGTCTCGGCGGCTGCGGCGGTGCTGGTGGTGGACCGCGCGCCGCAGGGCGGCGAGCACATCAAGCAGCTGCTGGTCGGCGGCATTCTCACGGTCACCGGCCCCGAGGTCCTGCAGGTGACCCTGCTCTATGTGCTCATCGGCGCTCTTCACGTGGTGATCCGACGGCCCCTGCTGGAGATCTCTTTCGACCCGGAGGCGGCGCGGGCCCACGGGCGGCGGCTGCGCTGGTGGGACTTCTGCTTCTACGTCACCTTCGGCATTGTCGTCACCAGCTCCGTCCGCATCGTCGGTGTGCTGCTCGTCTTCTCCTACCTCATCGTCCCCGCGGCGGTGGCGGCGCTGCTGGCACCAGGCGTGGGAGCGCGACTCCTGATCGGCTGGAGCGGGGGCGTCCTCGTGAGCGCGGCGGGGCTCTGGGCCTCGTTCGCCTGGGACTTGCCGACGGGGGCCGCGGTGGTGGCGTGCTTCGGGGGCTTCGCGGCGCTGGTGGGGCTCGGGCTCGGCGCGCGAGCGCTCACGCGGGGCGTGCGTGAGCGCGGCGTGGGCACCTTGCGCGGGCTGGGCTTGGCCGGGTGCTTGGCCGGCGCGCTCGCCGGGCTACTATTGATGGCGCTTCCCGGCATGGACCACCACTGGCTCGACTGGCTGGAGGACACCGTGCCGGCGGTACAGCTCGCGTTCCTCACGCCGGGCGAGCAACAGACGTATCGTGACAGCCACGACGCCCTCCGGCGCGGCGCGGCCGAGCTCGCGCGGCTGCGCGGGCTGCAGCAGGACGTCCAGTGGGGCGCGCGGCAACTGCCCGAGGAGCAGCAGGAGCGCCTGCGCCAGTTCCTGGCCTCCCGCGGCGAGATCGTGGCCGGCGACCGACTGGTGCTGGCGACGTTACGGGCGCATGCCCGCACCCGGCAACGGTTCTGGTTGGGCGTCCCGTTGCTGGTACTGGGCGCGGCCGGTGCCGTCGCTCTCCGCCCGCGCGTCACCGCGGCGAGCTAGACCAGGTACTTGTCCCACCAGACAGGTGCCGGCTCGATCTGCTCCACCACGTCGCGAGGCATAGGCGGTCAGCTGCTCGGTCACCTGCATCCTCTCTCCTCTCACCGTGCTCCGGCCTGCCGGAGCCGCTGCACCATGGCCTCGTACCCTCGCGCCTGCGCCAGGGCCAGCGGCGTTCTCCCGTTTCGGTCGGCCAGGTTCACGTTCGCGCCCGCCCCGATCAGCGCGGCCAGCGTGTCGGTGTGGCGCGCTCCCCCGTCACCCAGCACGATCGATTCGATGAGCGCCGTCCAGCCGAGATTGTTGACGTGATCGAGCGGCCCCCCCGCGCGGATGAGCGTCCGGACCACCTCGGCGTGCCCCAGATGCGCGGCCGCGATCAGCGCGGTGCCGTCGTAGCGGCTGGTCACGTTCCCGGCGCTCGCGCCCAGCGTGAGCGCCACCTGAAGGGTGGCCAGATCATTGGCCACCGCCGCGATCGTGACGACGTCGTAGCGATCGTGCTCCAGGGCGTTGGGGTTCGCCCCCGCGGCGACGAGCGCACGCATCGCCTCATGATGACCGCCGTAGGCCGCGACGTGCAGGGGCGTGCGGCCGTGCGCGTCACGGCCGTCGGGCTTCGCTCCCCGCGCGGTCAGCGTCTTGATCTGCGCGGCGTCACCGCGCGCGGCGGCGGCGAAGAGCCCCGTGTAGCCCGCCTTGTCGGTGGGCGACGGAGGCACCTGAGCGGCCGCGGCGCCGGCCAGCCCCGCAATCGCGACCAGACCCGCCGCATGACACAGGAGGCGATGCACGGTTAGAGCTTGGGCCGCCTTCCCAGGGCGATCTCGCGAGTCACCCACGCGATGATCGGGGTGCCCACGACCGTCGGCAACGCCCATGCCCACGGCGACGCCACGCCGCGGGTTCCCGTGAGCGTTTCCCAGTTGACGATCAGGACCGCGGTCGACATGGCGATGTACGAGCCGCCCTGTCCCGTGAGGTGAGCGCGGAGCCAGCCGCTCCATCGCCGCTTGGCGGCCACATACCCCAGGAGCGCGAAGGCATAGGAGCCGACCGCCACCGGGAGAAACCACCAGATGCGCCCCCAGTCCAGGATGGCCAGGGCGCCCGCCGACACGCACACGCCGAGCATGACCCAGTGGTACGCCTCGCCCGCCTTCGTGTGCAAGCCGGGGACTTTCCGAGCGAGCATGGCCACCGGACCCAGGATGAGGCCGGCGGTCCCGAGCGCGATGTGAGCGAGCAAGACCAGCTGCCACTGCCCCGCCGACGTCACGCGGCGACGGCCGCCTCCACCGTCGGCGGGTAGTGGGGCGCGTCGGGGAAGCCGATGGGGCGCACCGCGGGCAGCGTCACGCCGGCCTCGCGGTAGGCCGCCACGAAGGCGGCGAGCGCGCGGAAGTCGCCGATGCCGCCGAGCGCGGAGAGGAGTCGCTCGGGCACCGCGTCCGGCCTCGGTGCCTGGTCGTAGGCGGCCACCTCGGCGGCGAAGCCGCTCTGCTCGAACATGGCGCGATAGAACGGCAGGGCGAGGTAGCGCGTGAGCTCCACCCGGAACAGCGCGGTGGCCGCAGCGCGGTCCGCGGTCAGCGCGGCCGGCACCGCCGCCACGATCTCGAAGCCCTCCAGCGCCTTGCCGGCGCGCGCGCGCCCGCGCCGGATGGCGGGCAGCGCCTGCTCGCGCACGTAGGCGGGCGCGGCCAGCCAGAGCACGACGCCGTCGGCGATCTCGCCGGCCAGCTCCAGCATGCGCGGGGCGAGGCCGCCCAGCAGGATGGGCGGGGGCGCGGGCAGCCGCGGCAGCCCGCTCTGCCAGCTCACGCGGTAGCGCGCGCCCCGATGCGCCACCTTGCCGATGAGCGCCGCGCGCAGCACGGCCACGTACTCGCGCATGGCCTCGAGCGGTCGGCCCATCTCGAGGCCGAGGGCGCCTTCCATCATGGGCTTGTGGCTCACGCCGATGCCCAGGCGCAGGCGGCCGCCACTGGTGTCGGCGAGCGTCAGGGCTTCCTGGGCGAGCAGCACCGGGTGCCGCGGGTAGATCGGGATGACGCCGCTCCCGAGCGCGACGTGGGGCGCTTCGTGCGCATAGGCGGACAGGGTGAGAAGCGCGTCACGGCCGCCGCCGTGAGTGACCCAGAGGCTCTCGTAGCCGAGCGCGTCCGCGCGGCGCGCGAGGGTCAACGCGGGGTTCAGGTCGGCGCCCGGATTCAGGAAGAGCGCGGTCCGCGCCATGACGAGCCCTCAGGCCCCGGCCGCCACGCCGAGGGCGCCGAGCTGCGCGCGCAGGTCATCGCCCTGATCCACGCGGTGGAGCACGGCCTGCATGCCGACGCCACGCGCGGCCTCCACGTTCCTGTCCCAATCGTCCACGAAGACGCAGGCCTCGGGGGGCAGCAGCAGGCGCTCGGCCGCGAGCCGGAACACCGCCGGCTTGGGCTTGGCCATGCCGACCTCGGCCGAGACCACGATGTCGTCGAAGAGGTCGTGCAGCCCCGGATCCCGCTCTAGGCGACCCCGGAGCGAGAGATCCGCGTTGCTCAGGACCGAGCAGCGATAGGCCGGGCGCAGCGCGCGGACCACGGCGATATTCGCGTCGATGGGCACCTGCGCCTTGCGCCACTCCTCGTGCAGGCGCGGCAGCGCGCGGCCGGCGCGGCGCTCGAGCTCGCGGTGGGCGCCCTCGGTCCAGGCGGCCGGATCGCCCACGCCGCATTCGATGTCGCTCCACGCCTCGCTGCGGTAGAGCGTCTCGAACACCGAGGACCGCGGCAGGCCGTGGAGCCGGTCGAGGTCGCGCGCGACGTCCCAGCGCATGTCCCACAGGACGCCGCCGAAGTCGAAGATGACGGCGCGGAGGCTAGTAGCGGGTCCGACTAGCCTCCGCTCGAGCGCCGGCTTCGCCGGCGCAACCCGTTCTGGGGGAGGCTCGGAGGGGGCCGTCGAGGCCCCCTTCGATGATCTAGTAGCGGGGGCCACGCGGGGACTGCGCCGGCTTGGTGGGGCTGGCGGGCGCGCGGTCGCTGGTGAGCGGGAGCCAGCCGCGCTGCTTCATGCACTGCTCGTCCAGCTCGCGGCTCTTGGTGCACTCGTCCCGGTCGCGGGTGAACTCGGCCACCGTGTAGTTGACGCCAGGCTTGTACCACTGCCGATCCCGCTCGGAGCTGCAGCCGACCAGGAGAAAGGGTGCGACGATTGCGAGGAGGCCGCACTGCCGGATCACGCGGGGCATGATACCATGCCGCGCACGCATGCTGGAGACCACCATCGCCGGTAGTCTTCCCAAGCCCGAGTGGTTGGCCCCGCCGAACATGCTGTGGGCGCCCTGGCGGCTCGAGGGACGGGCCCTCGAGGAGGCCAAGCGCGACGCGGTGCTTTTGGCCCTGCGCGAGCAGGAGCAGGCCGGCATCGACATCGTCACCGACGGCGAGCAGTCGCGCCGCCATTTCGTCTGGGGCTTCGTCGAGCAGCTCGAGGGCGTCGATTTCTCCAGGATGGTCACGATCGGCATCCGCGCCGATCGCTACCAAGCCAGCGTGCCGACCGTCACCGGCCCGGTGCGGCGCCGCGGCTCGATCCACGGTGACGACGTGCGCTGGGCGCGCGCGAACACGAGCCGGCGGCTCAAGCTGACGATGCCGGGGCCGATGACCATCGTGGACACGATCCACGACGGGCACTACGGCAGCCGTGCCCGCCTCGGCATGGAGCTGGCCCGCCTCATCAACGAGGAGGCGCGCGAGCTGGAGGCCCTGGGCCTCGAGATGCTTCAGCTCGACGAGCCGGCCTTCAACGTCTACCTGGACGAGGTGCGCGACTGGGGCGTGGCCGCGCTCGACCGGGCCGTCGAGGGCCTGCGCTGCCGCACCGCGGTGCACATCTTCTACGGCTACGGCATCAAGGCCAACACGGACTGGAAGCAGACGCTGGGCGGCGATTGGCGCCAGTACGAGCAGACCTTCCCGCTGCTGGCGCGGAGCCGCATCGGCGGCGTCTCGCTGGAGTGCGCCGGCTCGCGGGTGCCGATCGCGCTGATCGGGCTGCTCGGCGACAAGGACGTGCTGGTGGGGGCGGTGGACGTGGCCACCGATCAGGTGGAGACCCCGGAGCAGGTGGCGGCGGTCATCCGGAGCGCGCTGAAGCACGTTCCGCCCGCGCGCGTCTTCCCCTGTACCAACTGCGGCATGGTGCCGCTCTCGCGCGCGGTGGCCCGCGGCAAGCTACAGGCCCTCGGCGCGGGCGCCGCCCTGGTGCGGCGCGAGCTCGGCGCGTGACCCGGGAGATGATCGCGTACTACGCCCACCGGGCCGCGGAGTACGAGCGCGTCTACGCGAGCCCGCGGTGGCGGGAGGATCTCGAGCAGGTCCGCGGGCGCATTCGCGCCCTCTTCGCGGGCCGGCGCGTCTTCGAGGTGGCGTGCGGCACTGGCTACTGGACGCGCTACGCCGCCGAGCGCGCCCGGCGCGTCTACGCCACCGACGTCAACGACGACACCCTCGTGCTCGCCCGCGCCAAGAGCTACGCGGCGCCCGTCGAGTTCGCGCGGGCCGACGCGTATGCGCCCGCGGCCGGGCCCGGGCGCTTCGACAGCGGGCTCGCCGCCCTCTGGCTCTCGCACGTGGACCTGAGCCGCAACCGTTGCGCCTGCTCGAGAGCGGCGAGCGTCTCGAGATCGTCAAGAACGCCTTCGACCGCCCGCGGCTCGACCGCCTGATCGGCCCGCACGCGACCGGCTTCATGTATCAGGAGCTGCGCTGCTTCTGGACGCTCGAATACGCGGTCGCCTAGCCGGCCGTCCACTTCAGCGGCTCCAACCAGCGTCGATCGCGGCGGCCAGCCGCTCCATGCCTCGGCGCGTCGCCTCGGGGCGCACCGCCGCGAAGCCGAGCACCAGCGCGTTGGCGGGCTTCTCGCGACCCACGCAGTACGCGGACAGCGGCGTCGCCTCCACCCCGCGGGCCGCCGCCTCGCGGGAGACCGCTACCGCGTCCGCTCCGTCGAGGTCGGCGATCGCGTGGAGCCCGGTGCGGGTCGGCCGCACGCGGAGGGCGCCGCGGCAGAGGCGCTCCGCGTCGGCGGTGAGGGCCTCCAGCCGCTCGCGATACGCCACGCGCATCCGGCGCAGATGGCGGGCGAAGTGGCCCTCGACGATGAAGTCGGCGAGGACGGCCTGGTCGAGCACCGGCGGGTGCTGGTCGGCGACCGTGCGGGCCGCCACCAGCCCATCCTGCAGGTCGGGCGGCACGATCAGGAAGCCCAGGCGCAGCGACGGGAAGAGCGTCTTGCTGAAGCTGCCGACGTAGATCACGCGGCCATCGACGTCGAGGCCGTGCAGGCACGGCACCGGCCGGGCGCCGTAGCGGAACTCGCTGTCGTAGTCGTCCTCGATCACCCACGCGCGGGCTCGACTTGCCCACCGGAGCAGGGCGAGGCGGCGCGGCAGGCTCATCGGCACGCCCAGCGGATACTGATGCGACGGCGTGACGTACACGAGGCGAGCATCGCCGGCACGCCGGGCGCCTATCTCGACGTCCAGGCCCTCGGTGTCCACGTGGACCGGGAGGATTCGCGCGCCCGCGCCCAGGAGCGCGCTCCTCGCCCCGGGGTAGCCCGGCTCTTCCATCCACACCCGGTCGCCCGGATCGAGCAGCACCCGGCTGATCAGCTCGAGGCCTTGCTGGGCCCCGGCCACGATCAAGATCTGATCCGCGCCACAGCGGGTCCCGCGGGCCGTCTGCACGTGGTCGGCGATCGCCTCGCGTAGCGCGCGCAGGCCCGCCGGCTCCCCGTAGTCGAGCTGGGTCGGGGTGATCGCCCGCAGCCGGCGGCTCGCCAACCGCCACCAGAGCGCGACCGGAAAGAGATCCACGCCAGGGGTTCCGATGCGGAAGGCTCGCGGGGGCCCCGCGAGACGGTGGGCGCCCTGGGGCGCCGCGACCAGCACGGCCCCCCGACGGGACAGGTTCGGGTGCTTCACCCTGCGGGTGAGCCGCGTGGCCCGCCGGCGGATCAGGTCGTCCGGGAGCTCATGCGCGACGAACGTGCCGGATCCGCGGCGCCCGGTGAGATAGCCCTCCGCCTGGAGCTGCTGCACCGCCAGCAGCGTGGTGGTGCGCGAGACCCCGAGGTCATCGGCCAGGGCACGCGACGAGGGCAGCCGGGTCCCCGGCCCCACGACCCCGTCGAGGATGGCGCGCTGGATGGACGCGCAGATCTGCCGCTGCAGCCCGGCGCGGGTGCGAGCGTCCAGGCGGATGAGAAGGCTCGTCGACGCTTTCAAGGTGGCCATATCCGGTGACGCCGGCAAGGACGTTCGGATGATACCACCCGAGTGGCTCTATGCCATCCGCCAGAACTGGCTATTCGACTTTCCCCTGATCCGGTCGAGAATCACGGCGTGATGGAGCTCGATTCCCCGATCGTCGAGCTGCGGCAGTACACGCTCCACCCGGGTGCGCGCGAGACCCTGGTGCGCGTGTTCGACGAGCACTTCATCGAGGGCCAGGAGCGCCACGGCATGCGCATCATCGGCCAGTTCCGCGACCTCGGCGATCCCGACCGCTTCGTCTGGATCCGCGGCTTCTCGGACATGGAAGCGCGGACCCGCGCGCTGGAGGGCTTCTACGGGGGTCCGGTGTGGAAGGAGCACGCACCCTTGGCCAATAGCACGATGATCGACCACACCAACGTGCTCCTGCTGAAGCCGGCCGGCCCGCAGGCCGGGTTCCGGTTCGACCCGCGCCTTCGCCCTGTGCCCGACGCGGCCGAAGGCCCCGATGGTGTCGTCGGCGCAGCCATCCACCACCTCACCGTCCCGGCCTCGCCCGGCGTGGTGGGGTCACTCATCGACCACGTCGAGCCCGCGACGCTCCTCGCCCAGCTCATCACGGAGTCGGCGCGAAACCCGTTCACTCGGCTTCCCGTCCGCGAAGACGCCAACGTGTTCGTGACGTTCGCGGCCTACGCGAGCGCGGACGCGTACCGACCGGCCGCGGTCAGCTCTCCGGCCGTCTCCCGGGTGGAGCACCTCCGGCTGCAGCCGACGCGACGCTCCTTCCTGCGCTACCGACCCATTCCTCTCCCTCGGAGGGAACCATGACTCCCGCGACGACCGACCGTGACGGCGCTCACGATTTCGACTTCCAGACCGGCCACTGGCGCATCCGCAACGAGCGCCTGAAGGAGCGCCTCCAGGGCTGCACGGAGTGGGAGACCTTCGAGGCGACCAACCATGCCGGCCTGCTTCCCGGCGGGCTCGGCAACATGGACAGCTTCTTCACCGAGCACTGGCCGGGGTTCGTGGGAATGTCCCTGCGCCTCTACAACCCCCGGACCCGGAAGTGGAGCATCTACTGGGCCACCAACCGCACCGACGGGCTGGAGCCGCCCGTCGTCGGGTCCTTCGACGACCGGGGCGTCGGGGTCTTCGAGGGCCGTCAGGCGCTCGACGGACGCCCCATCCTCGTGCGCTTCATCTGGTCGAACATCACGAAGACCGGGGCGCGGTGGGAGCAGGCCTTCTCGCCCGACGACGGCAAGAGCTGGGAGAAGAACTGGATCATGACCATGACCCGCATCGACTAGAGGAGAAATGGCATGGAGCTGTTCATCTTTGCGCGATTTCACGCGCGTCCCGGCAACGAGGGCGCCGTGGCCGAGGCGATGCTCGACGGCCTCGCTCCTACCCGCGCGGAGCCGGGCTGCCTGAGCATTCGCCATTTTCGCTCGATTCGCGACCCGCAACTGTTCTACATTCATTCGCGCTGGAAGGATGAAGCGGCGTTCGAGCATCACGCCGGCTTGCCGCATACGGTACGCTTCCTCGAACGCGTGGAGCCGCTGATCGACCATCCTCTCGACGTCGCCCGTACGGGGCGAATCCGCTAGACCCGACCCTTCGTGGCGAACTGCCGCTCGTAGAGGCCGCGCAGCTCCTCGAGCGTGGTGGCCTGGCCCGTGGCCTTGTCGTCGCGGATCCGCGTGATGCGAGCGAAGCGCAGCGCGAAGCCGGAGGGATAGGTCGGGCTCTTCTGGATCTCGTTGTACTCCACCTCGACCACGACCTCGGGCCGCACCCGCACGGTGTAGCCGTTGTCGTCGGTGGCCAGCCCCCGGAGCCGCTCGGTCATCTCGGTGAACTCGCGGTCGGTGAGGCCCTTGAAGGTCTTGCCCACCTCCGCCCAGCCTTCACCGTCGGCCACCGCCAGGTGATAGTTGGAGAGCCACCCGACGCGCCGGCCCGAGCCGCGGTCGGCGGCCACGATCACGCAGTCCACGGAGAGGGCGGCCTTCAGCTTGAACCACCGCTTGCCCCGCCCACCCGGCTCGTACGCGCTCTTCAGATCCTTGGCCATGATGCCTTCGTGGCCGGCCGCGATCGCCCGCGCAGTGAACGCCTCTCCGTCTGCGGCCGAGGAGATCACCACCCGCTCGGCCAGCCAGCGCCCCCCCGTCACCCGCTCGAGCACTTCCCAGCGCCTTGCGTAGGGCTCGTCGAGGTACGAGCGCCCCTCGGCCATCAGGCAGTCGAAGAGATGGAGGGTGAGTGGCAGCGCGCTGGCCGCCGCCTCCACGCCGCGCACGCGTCGGAAGCGCCGCATCAGCTCCTGGAACGGCAGCGGGCGCCCGGCCGCGTCGAGGGCGATCACCTCCCCGTCGAGGATGAAGGGCGTGTCGGACAGCTCGCGCCGGGCGATGGCCACGATGTCGGGCAGGCTCGGCGTGACGTCGGAGAGGCGCCGGCTCCAGATGGCCACGCGGTCGCCGTCGCGATGGAGCTGGATGCGCGCGCCGTCGTACTTGTACTCCACCGCGGAGGTGCCGCCGTGCGCGGCCAGCGCCTCGCCGACGTCGGCCGCGATCTCGGCCAGCATGGGCAGGAGCGGCACGAAGACTTTCGGCTGCGCGGCCGCCAGCGCCTCGGCGCCCCGGCCCAGCGCGAGCGAGGCGACGACACTGATGTCGCCCGTCATGAGGGCCGCGCGCCGCACGGCCGCGGGGACGACCCCGGCCGCCGCGGCGATGGCCTCGAGCACGAGGCCCTCCGACAGCCCCATGCGCATCTCGCCGTAGATGATGCGTCGGAGCAGGTCGCGTTCGGGCTCCGAGGCCCGCGCGGAGAGCTCGGCTAGCCGCGATTCGCGGAGCCGGCGGGACCCCGGGCCGGCGGCCTCGGCCACCTCGCCGAAGGCCTGGGCCACGTCGGCGAGCGTGAGCGGCGCCGACTCCGACGCGGCGGCTTTGGGGGCCGGGAGCCCGCGCACGTTGAGCACGCGCGGATCCGAAGCGGGGAAGGCGCGGCCGCTCAGGTAGGTGACGGCACGGGTAAGGTCCTCGGGCGAGAGGGCGCGGAGGTATAGGGCGACGAGCCGCCGCTTCTCGAGGCGGCCGGGGCTCCCGGCCACGCGCTCGCGCAGCGCGACGAGGTCGGAGAGGAGCGCCATTGGCGCATTATCCCCCGCCGCCCCTCACCCGGCCCTCTCCCCGGAGGGGAGAGGGTTCAGGTCAGTAGCCGATGGCGGCGCCATCGCTCCGGGGATCGGCCCCGCCGGCGAGGACGCCGCTCGCGGGGTCGATCGTGATGCCGTGGGCATGGCCGGCCCGCTCGTTCCACGCCTCCCATCGATTGACCGCATGGCCGCGACGGACCAACTCCGCGACGGTGGACTCGGGGAAGCGGCCCTCCAGGTTCAGCAGGTCGCGCGGCTCGCCGAGCGCGAAGCGGCCGGCGAGCCAGCGGGGTGCCTCGACCGCCTGCTGGATGTCGAGGCCGTAGTCGATCATCGCGGTATAGACCTGCAAGTGGATCTGGGCTTGACCGTCGGCACCCATGCAGCCCAGCACCTGCCAGAGCCGCCCGTTCTTGAAGGCCAGCGAGGCGATCAGGGTGTGGAGCGGTCGCTTGCCGGGCTCCAGGCGGTTGGGGTGAACCGGATCCAGGGAGAAATAGGCGCCACGGTTCTGGAGCACGACCCCCGTCCGGCCCGCGACGACGCCGGAGCCGAAATCGGAGTACACGCTCTGGATGAGCGACGCGGCGTTGCCCTCGCGGTCCACCGCGGCCACGTACACGGTATCGCCGGCCAGGCTGCCTTCCGACGGCACGCGGTCCCAAGGCAGCGCGTGCTCGCGATCCATGAGGCGCCGCCGCTCGTCGAGGTACGTGGAGGACAGCAGCCGATCCACCGGCACCGGGACGAAGTCGGGATCGGCGACGAGCCGGTCGCGGTCGAAGAAGGCGATCTGCTTGGCCTGCACGAGCAGGTGCACGTGGTCGGGGCCCAGGAACGGCCGCGTGCCGATCTCGTAGGGCTCGACGAGGCGCAGGGCCTGCAGGACCGAGAGGCCTTGGGTCGGCGGCGGCGGCTCGTGGATGGTGACCCCGCGGTAGGTGACGCGGATGGACGCGCTCCACTTCGAGCGCTGCTCGGCCAGGTCGCGCTCGGTGTAGAAGCCGCCGTGCTCGCGCGCGTGGCGCGCGAGCTCGCGCGCCGTCTGGCCCTCGTAGAAGCCGGCCCGCCCTTCGGCGAGGCGCTCGAGGGTGCGGGCCAGGTCCGGATTCGTCAACCGCCGTCCTTCCGCCGGGGGCTTCCCCTCGACCAGGAAGATGCGGGCCGCGGACAGGTCCGCCGCCAGCAGATCTGCCGCCCGCTCGATGGAGCGCGCGACCCGCGCGGTGACCGGGAAGCCGTCGCGCGCGTAGCTCACGGCCGGAGCCAGATCGTCGGAGAGCGGGAGCCGGCCGTAGGCGGCGTGCGCCTCGCACCAGCCGTCGACCGCGCCGGGGACGGTCAGGGTCGCCGGCACGATTCCGCGCATGGGAATCTCCCGCAGCCCGCGATCCATGAACCACTCGATGCGGGCGGCCGCCGCCGCGCGCCCCGCGGCCTCGAGCGAGCGGACCGCGCCCGCTCGCGCATCGTAGATGAGCCAGAAGGCGTCGCCGCCCACGCTGGTCATGTGGGGATAGACGACGGCCAGGACGGCGGCGGCGGCGATGGCCGCGTCGACCGCGGAACCTCCGGCCTGCAATGCCGACACGCCGGCCTGGGAGGCCAGCGCGTGGGGAGAGGTGACCAGACCGCGGTACGCCAGGGTGGCGGGCCGGCCGGTCTCCACGAGGCTAGCTCCGGCGGGGAGTGAGCCTGAGCTCCATCCACAGCTCGGCCCGCGGATTGCGGTTGTAGTCCGGAATCTCCTCGAAGCCGTAGCTTCGGTACAGCCGGACCGCCGCCGCCAACCGCCGCTCGCTGTCGAGCCGGAGCACGCGGCCTCCGAGCGCCCGCGCCTCCTCCAGCACGCGGTCCATGAGCCTCCGCGCGAGCCCGCGCCCGCGGCAGGTCGGGCGCAGCCACATCCGCTTCAGCTCGGTCACGCCGGGCTCGAGCCGCCGCACCCCGGCGGTGCCCACCACCTGCCCGGCGGGATCCACCACGATCAGCATCACGCCGGCCACGCCGTCGTACTCCGCCTGCCAGTCGCCCACGTCGTGATCGATGCCGGCGGCGTCCACCTCCTCGCCGAGGAAGGCGAAGTACTCGGCGAGCTCTCGGGTGACGCCCTCGTGATCGGCCGGACCGGCCGGGCGGATCCAGTAGTCCTCGGCCACCTATCGCTTCCGGGCGTGGGACTCGAGGCCGCGCTGCCAGAGATATTCGGTCTCGCCCAGGTGCTTGCCGACCCAGCGCGAGAGCACGAACAGGAGGTCGCTCAGCCGGTTGAGGTACTTGAGCGGCCACTCCCCGATGTCCTCCACGCGCGAGAGCTCGAGCACCCGCCGCTCCGCCCGCCGGCACACCGTGCGGGCCTGGTGGAGGAAGCCGCCCACGCGCCCGCCGCCGGGCAGCACGAACGACTTGAGCGGCGCCAGCTCCTTCTGGCACTCGTCCATCAGCCGCTCGAGTGCGGTCACCTGGGGGGCGCCGACGCGGAACATCCCCTCGTAGAAGGACTCGGCGGGCGTGGCCAGCTCGCCGCCCAGGTCGAACAGCTCATTCTGCAGCCGGCGCAGCACCTCGTCGAGCCAGCGCGACTTCTGGCCGCGCGTCTTCGGCTCGGCATTGAACGCGCGCGCCAGCCCGATGATCGAGTTCAGCTCGTCGATGGTGCCGTAGGCCTCGATGCGCGGCGAGTCCTTCGGCACGCGGCGGCCGCCGACCAGGGCGGTGTCTCCCTTGTCGCCGGCGCGAGTGTACACGCGAGTGATGCGCACGGGCATTGCGGGCTCCTCCCGCGCCGAGGCTAGCACAGGTGCTAGACTCAGGCCATGAGCGACTGGCGGGACAACCTGGTGACGTCGGCGGAACGCATCGCGCGTGTCGTGCGCGAGTGCAAGCGCATCGCGGTGCTGGGGATCAAGACGGAGTCGCAGCGCGACCAGCCCGCGTTCTACGTGCCCGAGTACATGGCGCGGGCCGGCTACGACGTCGTGCCGGTGCCGGTCTACTATCCCGACGTCGCCGAGATCCTGGGCCAGCCGGTCTACCGGACGGTCAGCGCGGTTCCGGACCCCGTCGACATGGTCAACGTCTTCCGCCGGCCCAAGGACATCCCGCCCCACGTCGACGACATTCTCGCCGCGCACCCGCGCGTGGTCTGGCTGCAGCTCGGCATCCGCCACGACCAGGCCGCCGAGACCTTCGCGCGCGCCGGAATCCAGGTAGTCCAGGACCGCTGCTTGCTCGTCGAACACCGCCGCCTGCGCTAGTCCCGTCCCCTCACCTTGCCCTCTCCCCCTCCGGGGGCGAGGGTTCTCGAATACCCTCTCCCCCCAGGGGAGCGGGCAGGGTGAGGGGGGCTCAGCGCGCGGCAAGTGTAGCGAGCGAGCGCGTCACGTCCTGCCACTCCGTCTCGCTGAGCGCGGAGGAGCCGAAGCGCGCGCGCTCGTAGTGGCGGGTGAGCCGTCCGAAGGCCTCGGCCCGATCCGGGGCGGCGGCCCGCACTCGGGCGGCGAACTGCCGCGCGGTCTCCGCGGCCGCGGGCGACAACCCGCGCCTCGCCAGGAGCCGCAGCGCCCGCTCGTAGAACGCGGGCATCACCACGGCCGGGCCGGACTTGCCGCGGGTCGGGCCGTGGCGGCCCACCAGCCACACGATGGCGATCACGATGACCACGCCGCCTACCGCGACGAGCGCGGGGCTCACGCGCCAGCCCCGCGGCCACGACAGGCCGACGCGGAAGTCGCTCGCCTGGCGATGCACGGACTGGGCGAGCTGCACCTGATCGCGCAGGCTCCAGTTCACGATGTAGCGGTACCAGCGCATGCGGGCGGCGTCGAGATAGAGGGAGACCGGGCCCCGCGCCGCCTCCGCCGCCGCTTCTCCGCGCGGTGAGGGATCGAACGCCACCCAGCCCCGGCCCTCGATGTAGGCCTCGACCCAGGAGTGGGCGTCGCTCAGACGCACCATGAAGTAGCGGCCGTACGGGTTCCATTCGCCGTGCTGGAAGCCCGCCACCACCCGGCTCGGAATGCCCTCGCTCCGCAGCATCACCGCCATCGCCGCCGCGAAGTACTCGCAGTTGCCCGAGCGCCGGACGAACAGGAACTCTTCGAGCGGCGGCCGCGCGCTCTCGCGCGTGAGGGCCAGCGTGTAGCGGTAGTTCGTGCTCAGGTGCGCGCTGATGCGCTGCGCCGCCGTCTCCGGATCGGGCACGCCCGCCCTCACCTCGCGCGCCAGGCGCCGGACCTCCGGGGGCAGCGCCGGGAGCTGCAGGTGACGCTCGCGCTCCGCCGGCGTCAGCGCTGGCGTCAGCCGGCCCACGTGGCCCCGCGGCCGGCCGGGCTCCTCCAGCTCGGACTCGACCACGTAGTGCAGCCGCGCCGTCGCGCTGGAGACGGACAGGCCACCCATGTCGTCCACCACCAGGGTGGGCGAGCGCAGCTCGAGCCGGAGCACGCGCGGGGCCGCGAAGAGGGCGTCCGTCCCCATGGGCTCGAGATAGATCTCCTGGCGCACGATCGGGCCGGTGCCCCGGGCCAGGCCGATTCCGAAGTCGCCGGTCGCGCCCCGCCGCACGAAGCGGCGCGGCGTCATCGTGCTCGACCAGGCGCGGCCGTCGAACTGATCGAACGCGAGTCCGCGCCAGCGGAGCTCGGGCAGCGCGGCGGGGTCCACGCGCTCGTCGGGCAAGTAGACGCGCATGACCACCGTATGGTCGTTCTCGATCTCGCCGAAGCTGCCCAGGTCTACCCGATCGGCGAATCCGGTCACCATGCGCCCGACCTGGGCGCGTAGCGGCAAGGCCGCCTGCCCCACCCGGGGGATGATGAAGAACAGGCTGCCCGCGAGCGCGAACGTGATCGCGGCGGCCAGGAGGCTCACCCGGGTGAGTGGGCCGCGGAAGAAGACCCGCCGGGTGGACGTGCCGGCCGGGCCGCGCCCGCCCGCCTGCTCCAGCTCCGACACCACGTGGTTCAGGATGAGCATCCAGGTCCCCAGCGCGAAGAAGGCCACGAACACGAAGAGGAAGCCCACGCTGAAACTGATGGAGGCAGCGGCCACCAGCATGAAAAAGGAGAGGAGCCCGGCGTCGCGCAGGTCTTTCAATCCCCGACGGACGAACAGACGCAGCAGGATCAGGAAGAGCAGGAGATGCACCATACCGTCGAGAAGCGAGTAGGCGAGGAAGAACAGATCCACCGTGACCGCCACCGCGGCGGTGGCCACCAGGCACCAGCCGAGCGCGGGGCGCACCGCCCCGCGCTCGCGCGCCTGCTCGTGGCCCCAGCCCACCAGGATGGCCAGCAGCACCAGCGCTGCCCCGAGCGGACCGATCAGCCCGGCGTCGTACAGGGCGGCGACGCCTACTCCCACGAGCAGGTAGGTGACGAGGCGGAGCGCGAGGAGGGCCGACATGTCAGCCGAGCGGGACCCGGATCTCGCGCAGCCGGCGCCCGTTCCGGATCGCGTCGAACGCGGCCGGCTCGCCGGATCCAAGGCCGGAAGGCTCGTAGAGCGCCAGCGCGGTGAGCACGCGACGGAGATGCGGACGCCCGTGACCCAATGGGACCACGAGGTCGGGACCGATCAGCTCCACGCCGGCGCCGGCCCGGATCAGGGCCACCGCGAAGGACGCCGCCTCCGAGAGGCCGCTCTCGAGCGCCTCCGCGCCGGGGGTCCCGCGCCCCACCAGCACGAGGCGCGTGTCGTGGCTCGTGTCGGCTTCCAGCTCCCGCACCAGTAGCGATTCGGCCTTGGCGCTGCTGCGCCAGTGGATGAAGCGCGGGTCGTCGCCCGGCCGGTAGCCGCGCAGGTTGTAGAGGTCGTTGCCGCGTCCCCGTCGGCGGGCGGCGGCGTCGCCCGCGTCGCCGAGGCGCCGCAGCGACTCGGCCGGGATCGGCCGTACCGGCGGGAAGACGAGCACCTCGTCGGTGAGCGCGGGGCGGCCGGCCTTGACGAAGAGGCCGAAGGGAAAGCGCGTGGTGATCCGCACGCCGGTGAGCCGCTGGCGCCCGCGCCTCGGCAGGGTCTCCTCCCAGGTGGCGAGCCGCTCGACCCCCGCCTCGATCCGCCGGAAGTAGATGAAGCGGGAGCCGGACTCGAGCGTGCGCGCGCCGGGGGACAAGAGCTCCACCGTGATGGAGTACGAGGTGAGCCAGCGCTTGCGGTTGACGAGGGCGGCACCGAAGAGCGCGGGGCGGCCGCTGTAGATCTCCGCGGGGACGATGGCGGACAGGGCGAGGCCCCGCATGGCCTGCTCGGAGAGGATGCCGGAGACCACGATGAGGGCCAGCAGCGCGGAGACGAGCAGGTAGAGCAGGTTGTTGCCGGTGTTGATGGCGGCCACGCCCAGCCCCACCGCGACGAGGAGGCACCACCACCCGTCACGCGTGGGCTTGATGGTGCGACGCGGATGGAGCAGCCGCCAGAAGGCGGCCCGGAGCAGCGTCACCTTCGTACTACCTCGGTACGGGCACGTCCTGGAGGATGGCGGCGACCGCGGCCTCGGCGTCCACGCCGCCCGCGGCGGAGCCGGAGAGGGACGCCTTCACCATCACCCGGTGGGCGAGGGCCGACACCGCGAGATCCTTGATGTCGTCCGGGAGCAGGTAGTCGCGCCCATCGGCGAGCGCGCGGGCGCGCGCGGCGCGCAGCAGAGCGAGGGAGCCGCGCGGGCTCACCCCGAGCGCGAGCAGCGGCGAGCGGCGCGTGGCCGTGATCAGCGCCACCAGGTAGTCCAGCACCGACTCCTCGGCGCGCACGCGCTCGGCCGCCTCCTGCAGGCCCATCACCTCGTCCGCCCCGACCACCGTGGCGAGGCTGGCGGGCGGCGGCACCGCATCCCCGCGGAGCACCGCCTTCTCGTCGGCCGCCGCCGGATAGCCGATCCGGATGCGCAACAGGAACCGGTCGAGCTGCGATTCGGGCAGCGGGAACGTACCCTCGTACTCGCGCGGGTTCTGGGTGGCGAGCACCATGAAGGGCCGCGGCAGCGGGTAGGTCGAGTGATCGAGCGAGACCTGCGCCTCGTTCATCGCCTCGAGCAGGGCCGACTGGGTCTTGGGCGTGGTGCGGTTGATCTCGTCGGCGAGCACGATGTTGGTGAAGAGCGGGCCGGGCTTGAAGACGAACTCGCCGCCCTTGGGCTCCCATACCGAGACGCCCAGCACGTCGGAGGGCAGCATGTCGGAGGTGAACTGGATGCGCTGGAATGACGCCCCGATGGAGCGGGCCAGCGCGGCGGCCAGCGTGGTCTTGCCGACGCCCGGCACGTCCTCGATCAGGAGGTGGCCGCGGGCCACCAGCCCGATGACGGCCAGGCGCACGACCTCGGGCTTGCCGACCAGGGCGCGGCCGACGTTTTCCTCGAGACGGCGGATGATCTCGGTCGCGCCACCCATAGGATTCCACTATACCGTACGGGGATTTTTCGGCCGGGCCGCCGCGCGCTGGCCCGGCCCGATGGCATCGGCTACAATGCGCCCGCGATGGCTCTCGAGACCCCGCCCGCACCGCGCTGGCCCCGCGACGCGCGCGCCGCGTGCGCGTTCACCTTCGATCTGGACGCCGAGACGCTGTGGATGGCCCGCGGCGTGCACGAGCCGGTGACGCTCTCCCAGGGCCGATTCGGGCCGGTCGAAGCCCTCCCGCGCATCCTCACGCTCTTGCGCGTGAACGAGATCCGCGCGTCGTTCTTCATCCCGGCCTGGGTGGCCGAGCACTACGAGGACGCGGTGCGCGCCATCGCGGAGGGCGGCCACGAGATCGGCTGCCACGGCGACGAGCACGAGCGCGTCAGCGAGCTGCCGCCCGACCGGGAGGAGGCGATCCTGGTCAAGAGCGTGGAGGTGCTCGCGCGGCTCGGAGGCAAGCGGCCGGTGGGCTACCGCGCGCCGGCGTGGCAGCTCTCGGGCGCCACGCTCTCGCTCCTGGGCAAGCACGGCTTCGACTACTCCTCGAACATGATGGACCGGCTCGCCCCGTACCTGCATCCGGCGGTGGGTGGCCGCGCGCTCGTGGAGATCCCGGTCTCGTGGGTACTCGACGACGCGCCCTACTTCATGTTCACCGGTCAGCGCTCCATCCAGCCGCCGGGACCGGTGCTGCAGGGATGGCTCACCGAGTTCGAGGGCATCCGGGAGGCGGGCGGGGTGACCAACTTTACCTTCCACCCGCAGATCATCGGCCGGCCCTCGCGCCTGGCCTGCCTGCGCGAGCTGATCGACCACGTGCGCCACACCCCGCGCGTGTGGATCGCCTCGCTCGGCGAGATCAGCGCGCACTACCGCGCGACCGTGCAGGCGTAACCTCGCGCAAAAGGCACGGTCCCCGGGAGGATGTCCCCCCGTCCCGTCTCTCGCGCGAGGCTACCGGAAGGCCGGCGCGATTTCGGACATGAAACGATCGAGCGTCGGGCGCCGATCGGTCGGGAGCAGGAAAGTCGGGATGAAGAGCATGCCCACGCCGGCGGCCTGAAGCTGCGCGAGCTTGTCTCGGATCTCGCTTGCGCTGCCGGCCAACACGGTGTCGCGGGCATTGGCCGCGTTGGCCCCCATCCGCTTCATGTAGGCCTGCTCCGCGCGCTCGACGCCCGCCCGGTCGTCGGCGAAGGCGAGGACCATGACCGCCGAGCGCAGGATCCGCTTCGGATCGCGCCCGACCCTGGCGCAGTGCTCGTCGAGGATGCGTCCCTTGTGCGCGAGCGTGGCGGGTCCGCCCCAGACGTTCCAGTGATCGGCGTGCTGAGCCGCGATGCGCAGCGTGACCTTCTCGCCGCCGCCCCCGATCATCAGCTCGGGATGGGGCCGCTGCACCGGCTTGGGCATGAGCGGGGCGTCGTCCAGCCGATAGTAACGGCCCTTGTAGCTGGCCTTGGACTCCGTCCAGAGCGCCCTCAGCACCCGGCAGGCCTCGTCCAGCCGCTCGAGCCGCTCGCGCGTGGTGTAGAAGTCCATCCCGTAGGCACGGTGCTCGTTCTCCTGCCAGCCCGCCCCGAGGCCGCAAATGAGCCGCCCGCGCGAGATGATGTCGACGTTGGCCGCCATCTTGGCGAGCAGGGCCGGATGGCGATAGGTGTTGCCGCTCACGATGGTGCCGACCCGCATGCGCGTGGTCTGGACCGCGAGCGCGGCGAGCGCCGTCCAGCACTCGAGCGTGTCGCCGACGCGGTCGGCGGTGTTCGGCATGAAGTGATCGGTCACGCAGGCCGCGTCCCAGCCGGCTTGATCGCCGTAGCGCCACAGCGCGAGCACGTCGTCCCACGTCGTTCCGGTCATCCCGGTGAGGAGCGCGAATTTCATGGTGGCCGCATGCTACGGGCCGACGGACGGGAGGTCAAGTGGCCTCCGGCACCCTGATCGTCCATCCGGGCGCCCTCGGCGACGTCCTGCAGGCCGTCCCCGCGCTGCGCGGCCTGCGCGCGGCGGCCTCGGGAGCGCCGCTCGTCTTCGCCGGCCAGCCGCGCCTCGGCCGCCTGCTCGTCGACCTGCACGTGGTCGACGACGCGCGCGCCTTCGACGGCCTCGGGCTCTCGGCGCTGTTCACCGACGTGCCGGTCCCCGACGCCCTGACCGACTTCGCCCGGCGCTTCGCCCGCCTCGTTTCCTGGTTCGGCTCGCGGGACGCGACCTATCGCGCCCGGCTCGCCGCGCTCGGCCCCGAGACAATCGTCGCGCCACCGGCCCCAGCCGACGACACGCCGGTGTGGCGTCATCTCGTCTCGACCCTGGGTCTCTGGTCCATCGCCCCGCCTGAGCCCATCGCGCCGCTCCGCGTCGCCGCGCGCGCTCCGACCCGCCCGACGCTCGTCGTGCATCCGGGTGGTGGCGGAGCGTGGAAGCGGTGGCCGGTCGCGAGATATGCGGAGGTGATTCGTGCGGTGAGCGGGCGCCGGACGCTGAACGTGCTCGTCCACCAGGGGCCCGCGGACGCGGAGGCCGCGCAACAGCTCCTGGCCCTGATCGAGGGCCGCGCGGCCGCCCTGATCGAGCCGGAGCTGCCCGATCTCGCGGCCGTGCTGGGGACCGCCCGTGCCTACCTGGGGGGCGACTCGGGGGTGAGCCACCTGGCCGCCGCGGTCGGCGCGCCGAGCGTCATCCTCTTCCCCTCCGCGACCCGGCGGCGCTGGGAGCCGTGGAGCCCCACCGCCGTGCCAATCGAGATGACCGCGGGAGGAGACGACGTTGCGCCGGTGACCCGGGAGCTCGCGAGCCTGCTCGACACGGGAGAGGACCCGGCGCGGGACGGTCTCGTGACCGGTGCCGCGCCGGGGTGATGCGGATGCGCTACTTCTCGTTGAAGGAGCGCAGCATCCAGGCCATCTTCTCGTGCTTCTCCATGAGGCCGGTGAGGAAGTCGCTGGTGCCGGCGTCGTTGTGCTTCTCCATCACGGTGGCCAGATCCGCCCGCAGCGTCCGCACCATGGCTTCGTGGTCGGCCCGCAGGGTGGCGACCATGGTCAGCGCCGGCGGCTGCTTGCCGGGCTGCTCCTTGAGCCGGGTGTGCTGCGAGAACTCGACCAGGGTACCGTAGGCCTTGTCGCCCAGGGAGCGGGCGCGCTCGGCCACGTCGTCCACGATCTCGTTCAGCGCCTCGTACTGGACCTCGAAGAACTTGTGGAGATCGTTGAACTGCGGCCCCACCACGTTCCAGTGGTAGTTGCGGGTCTTGGTGTAGAGGACGTACTCGTCCGAGAGGACGGCGTTGAGGATCTTGACGATGCTGTCGCGGTTGGATTCGGAAATGCCGATGTTCAGTGCCATGCGTGTGTCTCCTTGCCCTTTAGATGCGGCCCGAGGGCGAACCGCCGCAGCCTGCCCTCACTTTTGCTTGGCGATGACGTGGTCCTTGATCTTGTCGTAGGTGGCCTGTGGCACCACCTTCTTCTGCACCAGCTCGTCCTTCCGCTTGTAGGGCCGGTTCTGGACGATCTTCTTGGCGTAGGCGTCGCCGATGCCCGGGATCGTCTTGAGCGCGTCCTCGCTGGCCGTGTTCAGGTCCAGGGGCTCGTGCTTCATCGGGGCCGAGGCCTTGGGCGCCTGGGCCCAGACGGTGGGCGCGCTCAGCACGCCGGTCGAGAACAGGCCGATGAGGAGCAGCGCGATCAATCGTGTCATGGGTGCCCTCCGTGTCTACTTGATATCCAGCAGCTCCACCTCGAAGATCAGCGTGGCGCCCGGCGGGATCACGCCCCCCGCCCCGCGGGCGCCGTAGCCGAGGTGGGCGGGGATGATCAGCTTCCGCTTGCCGCCGACCTTCATGGAGATGACGCCCTCGTCCCAGCCCTTGATGACGCGCCCCTTGCCCACCGGGAACTCGAACGGGGTGCCGCGATCCACCGAGCTGTCGAACTTGGCCCCGCTCTTGAGCCAGCCCGTGTAGTGCACGCTCACGGTGTCGCCGGTCCTGGGGCGGGCGCCGCCGCCCTCCACCAGGTCCACGTAGCCGAGCCCCGTCGCGGTCTGCACGACCTGATCGTCCGTATGCTCGCTCATGGGTGATGGCTCTCCTTGGGGGCTCCATAGTACCAGCGGTGCAGGCGCGCGGGGGCGACCCCGAAGAAGTGGAGCAGGCGCAGCGCCCACATGAGCCCGATGGTGCGGAGCGGGCCCTCGCGCTCCCACTTCCTCGCCGAGGTGGTCACCCGGAGCCGGAGCGCCCGCATCCGCCCGCGTCGCTTCAGCCGCCGGCTCAGCTCGATATCCTCCATCAGCGGGATGTCCGGGTAGCCGCCGACCGCCTCGAACACGGAGCGGCGCACGAAGATGGCCTGATCACCTGTGCAGATGCCCGTCGCGCGCGAGCGAGCGTTCATGAAGGCGGCGACCATGCGAAAGACCGGCCGCGGGCTGTCGAAGCGCACGTCGAACCGCCCGCCGGCCACGTCGGCCTCCGCGAGGGCATCCTCGATCGCGGCCGCGGCCCCGGGGGGCAGCCACGTATCCGCGTGCAGGAACAGCAGCGCGTCGCCGGCCGCCGCGCGGGCCCCCGCGTTCATCTGGCGCGCCCGCCCGCGCTCGCTCGCGAGCAGCCGGGCGCCGGGGTGGCGGGCCATCACGTCGGTCGTCCCGTCGCGGCTGCCCCCGTCCACTACGATGATCTCGGCGTCGGGGCAGCCGCGCGCGAGGTCGGGAAGCAGGCGGGAGAGATTCGCCGCCTCGTCGAGGGCGGGGATGACGACGCTGAGCCGCTTCATCGGTCGGGCCCGTCCGGACCGAGGGTGAGTCCGTCGTAGTAGGCCACCGCCCGCTCGCCGGTGTCGTCGGTGTCGGTCATGAGCGCGATGCCCGCGATGCGCGGCGGCTCGCCTCCGACAATACGCCGATAGTCTGCGTAGACGTCACGCCGCTCGGTCACCCACCGCCCGACGTCGGCGGCGCCGCTGCGCGCCACGATGATCTTGGCGCGGTCGGTGTAGGCGTTGTCGAGCGTAGTGCCGATCGGCAGCCGGCTTTCCCACACATAGTTGAGCACGAGCCCCGGCGGATGGCGGCCGTAGAGCAGGCGGTAGGCCCCGTAGCGCGACCGCTCCCAGAGCGTGGCCGCGGCCGGCTCGTACCGGAACGCCACGTACACGCGTGCCGCGTAGTCGTCACCTTCCTTGCGGCGCGGATCGGCCTTCGCCAGCACGTTCTCCACATTCCAGCGCCACGACAGGATGCGGTAGACCTTCGGATCGAGGTCGAGGGGTCGGTAGAGTCCGGAGGCCGCCGCATCGCTCTCCGCGCGGAGCACCCAGCTCTCCCCGTCGCGCACCACGAGGTAGCGGGTGTGACGCGGCACCCGCGGGAAGGTCAGCGCTTCCCAGCCCGGCGGGGGCGCCGACGGATCGGCGGGCGGCGTGAACCCGCCCAGCACGACCGGCTCGGCGGCCAGCGCGCCCGCGACCGTCCAGAGCACGAGCAGCCCGGCGGCCAGGCGCGGCAGCGGCGCGCGCCGGGGCGCCATCACCCCGCCTTGAGCAGGTCGTCGAGCGCGGCGCTGCGCCCCCGTAGCCAGCGCGGCAGCAGCGACAGCCCCACGAGCAGCACGCCGGCCAGGCTCAGCAGCAGGAGCATGCGGCGGGCGTCCCACGCGCCGGTGACGACCGCGCCGGCGGCGACCGTGAAGGCCACCGTGGCCGGGAGCATGCAGAGCCAGGAGGTGATCGCGTAGGGCCCGAAGCCGATGGAGGTGAGGCCGTACGCGTAGTTCTGCAGGTTGAAGGGAAAGATCGGCACCAGCCGCGTGATCATGACGATGCGGAACCCGTGGCGCGCCACCGCCCGGTCGATGCGTCGGAGGGGCGGATAGGGGGCCATCCAGCGCTCCACGGTGGCGCGGGCGGCGTAGCGCGCGATGAGGAATGACAGGCACGCCCCCGCCGTGGAGGCGATCGACACGTGCACCGTCCCCCACGCCGGGCCGAACGCGAGCCCACCCAGGATGGTCAGCGGCAGCGCGGGGACGAAGGCCACGACCGCCAGCACGTAGCCCGCCACGAAGACGGCCGGCGCCCAGGGCCCGAACCCGGAGATCCACTCGCGCAGCCGCACCAGGTTCTCGAGCCGGACCAGGTCCGCGAGCCCGAGCGCGCGGACGAGCCCGATCAGCGCGACCGCGACCAGCGCGACGAGCAGGAGCCGCTTGCTCAGTACTTCCCTCTGGCGCGCTCGCGGGCGGGGAGGTTCTCGAGGCAGGTCGTCCACCAGCCGGTACGGATCGTCTCCGCGAACTCGGTGGGCAGCCCTTCGCGCTCCATCTCGCGCGCCAGCGTCGCGTGGTCGTAGTGGACGGGCACGAACTCCACCTCCAGCTCCGGGCCCGCGGTCAGCACCGTGTACCACACGTTGGGCCGGCCGTCATTCTCCGGCCGCCCGATCACGCCCACGTTCACCGCGTGGCGCGCATCGGGCAGGGCGCGGCGCCACTTGATGCCGGTGTGGGTACAGATCATCACGTCGGCCTCCGCGCGATCCAGCAGGTGGCGCAGGAGCCCGTCCGGCGTGGCCGACTCCCAGAGGAACTCGTTGATGACCCGGGGGGAGCCGTGACACATCAGCACGCGGTGCGGGCCCAGCTTCACGCGCCGGTGGAGGGGCAACGCGCCGAGCCAAGCTTTGTGCTCGCCCGAGGTCTTCTCGAACGTGTAGCGGTAGCTGATCGCCGCGTAGTGATTGTCGCGCGGATCGGTGTAGCCACAGCCACAGTCGGTGCGCCCCGAGGCCAGCGACTCGTCGTAGTTGCCCTTCAGGGCCAGCACGCCGTGCTCGCGCAGGAGGGGGAAGACGCGGTCGGGGTACGGGCCGAAGCCGCCCACGTCGCCCAGGCAGAACACGGCCTCCACGTCGCGCGCGCGCGCGTCGGCGAGCGCGGCGTCCAGCGCGAGCCAGTTGCTGTAGACGCCCCCGAGCACCGCGATGCGGCGGTACTCGCTCAGCCGTTCCGGCATGTCATTCCGGTGTCGCGGCAAGTCACGCACGCCGGGTGGTAGAGCGACGCGGGCTTGAACGACTCGGCGAGGCTCCCGGTCGAGAGGCGCGCGCCGGCGAACCCGGCCAGGATCGGGCACGCGTACACGCCGCCCGCCGTCACCACTCGCCCGTCCGCGCACTGGAGCACGGAGCGGTCGAAGCCCTCGAGGTCTTGCTCGGTGAGCGGAGGCTCCCCGTTCGCGGGCAGCCGGCCGAGGGCGAACACGGGCATGATCTTCACGCGCGGCCGCTCGACGCCCTCGCGGTGGAGGAAGTCGCGGAAGCGCTCGTACATGCCGGGGCCCGCCGGGTGCTCGCCGCGCGTGATCTCGGTGGCGGTCACGATGGGCAGGAGGCCCCGGGCCCGGAGCAGCCGGACCGCCTCCAGAGCCTTCGTCCAGGCGCCCTCGCCGCGGATCCGGTCGTTCTTCTCGCGATCCGTGTCGTCGAGGCTCACGCGGATCTCGAGCGAGTAGGGCGCGCGCGCGGCCATCGCCGCGAGCGCGTCGGCCTGCTCGGGGCCGATCAGGGTGCCGTTGGTGAGTACGGTGGTGGGCGCCACCCGCAAGGCCAGGTCGAGCAGCGGCAGGATCTCTCCGTGCAGGAAGGGCTCGCCGCCCGTGAAGTAGATCTCCTTGACCCCCGCCTCCTCGGCCTCCGCGATGGCGCGGCGGATCGGCTCCGCGCCCAGCGGCTTCAGCCAGGGCGAGCGCGGGCCGCTCGCGTTGATGCAGTGGCGGCACTCGAGATTGCACCAGGTCCCGGTGATCTGTATCCAGAGCGTGGAGAGGCCGCGGAACGGCGCCACCGGCGCCGGGCTCGGGGACGCGCGCTTCGCGCCCTGCATGGCGCGCGGAAGGCCCTGGGCGACCGCGGAGGGGTGGGCGCCCGCCGCGGCCACGGCCTCGTTGAACACGATCCGGCCGGATAGCGGTCTCATCGAGGGCTTCAGCATTCTCTCCGGCTCAAGCCGAGATGTCACAGCCACGTGAAATCAGACGAAGACACCCTCGGGCAGGAAGGCGGAGACCATCCAGTTGGGCGCGTCCACGATCTCACTGATCTTGAGATCCACCGTCACGCTGCAGAGGATGTAGGCTTCCTCGCGGGAGAGGCCCCGCTCCCGGACGAGGTGCTCGATCATGTAGCGCACGGCCTGCTGCGAGGCCGCGAAGAGGTCGGGACCGTGGGCGGTGGTCGCGAACCATGGGCCCGGTGCGGCCGCCGCCGACGGTGCTCGCGTCGTCCGTAGCTGCGGCTCGGCGAGCCCGCGGCCGCGCTCGAGGCCGAAGCGCAGGGTGACGCGGCCGGCCATCTCCACCGCGGTGACACAGACCTCGCCGTCGCCCTGGATCGCGTGGGCATCGCCCACGCTGAAGAGCGCGCCGTCCACCCACACCGGCAGATAGAGGGTGGCGTCGGTGGTGAGCTGCTTGATGTCCATGTTGCCGCCGTTCTTGCGCGGGGGCATGGTGCTGTGGCCGCCCGGCAGATCGAGCGCGGTCCCCATCACGCCCGGGAACGGGTCGATGGGCACCGCGATCCGGCCCGCCCGCGCGTGCGTGCCGTCGGTCAGGTCCCAGATCTGAAGGTACGGCTTGGCGAAATCCGCCTCGGGCAGCAGCCCGCGGCCGGGACGGATGGCGGTCCAGCCGAAATCGCCCGGCTGCACCTCGAGGATCTCGACCACGAGCACGTCGCCCGTCCGGGCCCCCTTCACGCGCACCGGCCCGGTCAGCGGGTGGCCGCGGAAGGGGCCGCGGGCCAGCACGTCGGCGTGGGTGGAGGCACGGCGGTAATAGCGGTCGGCCGCGTCCCGGGTCTCGAACACCACCGTGTCGCCCGGCTCGATCTCGAGCCGCGGCGGGAGCGCGTTGTTCCACTCGTAGTGGACCTGGCCGTCGTCGAGCTGATGCGACATGGCGCCGTCGAGTATACACGTCCCGGCGCGGGGGGCCCGCGCGTAGTAACATCTCCGCGTGGGATTCACGCGCACACTCTGGCGGGCCATCGAGCCGATCTACGCGACCATCCTCGCGCACCCGTTCCTGCGCGGGCTGACCGACGGCTCGCTCCCCCACGAGGCCTTCCGCTTCTATACGGTGCAGGACGCGCTCTACCTCCGCGACTTCGCCCGCGCCCTCTCGCTGGCGGCCGCCCGCGCGCCGCGCGAGGAGTGGATCATCATGTTCAACGACCACGCCGCCGGCGCCCTCCGGGTCGAGCGAACGCTGCACGAGTCCTTCTTCAAGGAGTTCGGTCTGTCGCCGGAGGCGGTGGCGGCCACCCCGCTCGCTCCGACCAACCTCGCCTACACCTCGTACCTGCTCGCGGTCGCTCACGGCGGTCCCTTTCACGAGGCGGTCGCCGCGCTCTTGCCCTGCTACTGGATCTACTGGGAGGTCGGCAAGACCCTCGAGCGCGCCGGCTCGAGGGATCCGCTCTTCGCCCGCTGGATCGGCACCTACGCCTCCGAGGAATTCGGCGCGGTGGTGCGCGCCGTGCTCGAGTGCACCGACACCCTGGCCGCCGGGCTCCGCGAGGACGAGCGGGTGGCGATGCGGCGCCACTTCGTCACCACCAGCCGATACGAGTGGATGTTCTGGGACATGGGCTGGCGCCGAGAGACCTGGCCAGTTTAAATAGTCGGAGGGGGCCCCTTCTGAAGTCTAGAAAGGGGGCCCCCTCCGAGCCTCCCCCCAAGCGGGTTGCGCCGGCAGAGCCGGCGCTCGAACGGGCGTCACTCCGACGCGCTCGTAGATTCCCTTTGCCCTCTGGGGAG
>Ga0187893_10002656_pt1 | contig 38680 bp, 30 predicted proteins | sample MA1701074metaG_FD_139574 | JGI IMG/M metagenome (GOLD analysis project Ga0187893, IMG submission 139574) | White microbial mat communities from a basaltic lava cave in the Kipuka Kanohina Cave System on the Island of Hawaii, USA - MA170107-4 metaG ... | reverse complement strand
GCCGTTGACGCGGATCCGCTCTCTCTCATCGCGAACGCCAACCTGAGTGTCACCCTCTTCAGGGCCGGCAGGATCGAAGAGGCGTCTCGGCAGGCAACCAGCACCATCACCCTCGACCCCAACTTCGGCCCCGCTTACGTCGGCATGGGCCTGATCCTCGACGCCCAGGGCCGGTACAGCGAGGCGCTACACGCCTACGAGCGCGCCGTGGCCCTGGTCGGCGACGAGTCTCCCGCCTACATGGCCACGGTTGCGCAAGCCCAGGCTCTTCACGGCGATCGCGGGGCGGGGGAGGCGGCGTTCGCGGCCCTGATCGAGCGTCGCCGCCATCGACACATCCCGCCCTACGATCTGGCCATGCTGGCCGGCGCCCTGGGTCGCTTCGACGAGGCCTTCGGCTTCCTGCGGGAGGCCGAGCACACGCGTGATTTTGGCATGGTGTTCCTGGCTGTGGACCCCCGCGCGGCGCCCATGCACCGCGATCCGCGCTTCTCCCAATTCCTGGGGGAGGTCGGCCTGCCCGCGTCGCCCCTCGCCCCGTCCTGAGGGCGCCTGGGGAACAACTGCGCACGCCCTGAGCCATCACCCATGGCATTTCGGGAGGCGCGGCCTCAGATTCGGGTTCATGCACAGTGTCCGCGTGATCGACACGACGGCCACGACGCCGGAAACCGCGCGCCTGGCCCCAGGCGCGCCTCTCGCCCCGGTCGCACTGGCGGCCGGGGTGCTGAAGGGACGCTGGACGCCCTTCATTCTGTGGAACCTGTTCTGGGGAGGACGAAGCTTCTACCAGCTGGCTCGATCCGTTCCCGGACTGCCGCGTCGCGCCTTGAGCCGTGAGCTCTCGGACCTCGAGCAGGCCGGGCTGATCCAGCGGCGCAGACGGCATCCCGATCGGGTCGAGTTCAGTTTCGCGGCATCCCCCGTCGCCCAGCGCCTGCGCCTCCTGGTTGCGGCGCTCTACGACTGGGGACTCGTCGCGGGTCGTGAGCTCGAGATCGCGGAGTTGGCCGCCAGCAAGCTGTCCGGGATCCACGGCACCGCCCATCCTCGGCTCGCCCAGGGCGACGTGACGCCTGCCGGCGCGGCCGCATCGAGTGACAAGACAAGCCTCTGAGAAGGGAACGTCTCGGGAGGCGTCTGGAGGATGCACGTGTTGAAGAGAATTTCCATTCGTCTGCTCGGCGCAGCGGCGTCGCTGCTGCTCGGGACGGCCATCGTGGCCCAGACCACAGGCCGCATCGAGGGCCGCATCGTCGACACCACCGGTTCGGTCATGCCCGGGGTGACGGTTGCCGCTACCAGTCCCAGCCTGCAGGGCGTTCGCTCTGTCGTGACGGACGCCGACGGTCGGTTCCGCATGCCGGGCTTGCCCCCGGGCAACTACAAGGTGACCGCTGAGCTGGCCGGCTTCAGCGCCGCTGAGCTCGCTGGCGTGCGCGTGTCCCTCGATGCCACCGCGCCGGTGGAATTCACCCTGCGGCCGGCCGAGGTCGCCGAGGTGTTGACGGTCACCGCCGAGGCTCCAGCGATCGACCCCACGAGCACGACCACCGGAGCCAACTTCAACGAGGAGCTGTTCAAGACGCTCCCGGTCACTCGGACCTTCCAAGGCCTCGCCCTCGCCGCCCCGGGTGTCGTGAACAGCGGCCTGGGTACCAACCCCTCGATCGGCGGGGCTTCGGCCGCCGAGAACCGCTACGTCCTCGACGGCCTGGACACCACCGACGCCGCCTTCGGCACGGTCGGCTCGGCCTTGCCCTTCGAGTTCATACAGGAGGTCGAGGTGAAGACCGGCGGCTACCAGGCCGAGTACGGCGGAGCCCTGGGTGGAGTCGTCAACGTGTTGACCAAGTCGGGCAGCAACGAGTTCCGCGGCGACGTGTTCGGCTATTACTCGAGCGACGCTCTCGGATCCAGCTCCCCGCTCACGGCGACCATCGGCCAGGACCTCGGCATCGACAAGGAGTACGACTTCGGCGTTGGCATCGGCGGGCCGCTCGTCAAGGACAAGCTGTGGTTCTTCGCCGCCGCGAACCCGACCTTCACCGACCGCCGTTTCTTGACCCGGCAGGAGAAGGGGATCGTCCGCCAGAACCACCGGGTGTTGTTCTCCGGCAAGCTGAACTACCAGTTCGACCCCAACCACCGTCTGGTGGCTTCGGCCTTCGGCGATCCCGGCAGCATCGAGAGGGAGCCGGTCCTGGACTCGGCCGGCACCGTGGCGGACAACTCGGACCTCAAGAACTACAACTACGGCCTCAGCTACAACGGCATCCTGAGCCCCACGGCCTTCGTCGAGATCTCGGCAGGGCGAAGCGACCAGAACTTCAAGCAGACACCACTCCAGGACATCCCGTACTATCGGGACGGCAGCACGGGCCGGCGCTTCGCATCGGCCCAGAACTGCGGCGACAACAGCCTGATCGCGGGTCGGGCCGGACGGCCCATCTTCTCGATCGGGTGCGAAGGCGGGACCTTCGTCCAGGAGAACGGCGACTCCTCACGAGACGAACTGCGCGGCGCGTTGTCCTGGTACGTCAAGACAGGGACGCTCAGCCACCAGCTCAAGCTCGGCGGAAGCTTCCGCAACGTCAAGTACGCCGACATCGCCCACTACCCGGGCGCGTTCCCGGGGCCATTGACCGACGCGACGGGTTTCGTCGTCGACGCCCAGGGTCTGGTCGGGCACCGCTTCACGCTGGGGAACAACACGCACTCGATCACGGAGTACGACCAGAACTCCCGGGGCCAGACGAAGGAGTACGCGATCTTCGCTCAGGACCAGGTCCAGGTCGGCGATCGGCTGACGTTGAACCTGGGTTTGCGCCTCGACAAGTCGCGTTCAACCGGCGACCGTAGCGCGGAGTTCCCGGAGCGCCAACTCGACTTCTCCTTCGGCGACATGGTCGCGCCGCGCCTGGGGTTCACCCTCGACGTGGCCGGCAACGGCAAGTCCAAGCTCTACGGGCACTTCGGCAAGTTCTACGAGTCGATCCCTCTCGACATCAACGCGCGGGCGTTCGGCCGGGAACAGTTCAACTTCTACTACTTCTACTATCCCGAGGACGGCTCGCTCCCGACCGCTGCGAATCCTGGGACCTGGTACTACACGTACCAGCTCGGCGCCAGCACCGGCGTCAAGGAGGGCATCAAGCCGATGTATACGCGCGAAGCCGTCGCGGGCTTCGAGTACGAGGTGGCGCGGAACCTGTCCCTCGGCATCAAGGGCGTCTACCGTGACGTCAACGACGTGATCGAGGACATCTCGGTCGACAACGCCTCGACCTACTTCATCACGAACCCCGGGGGCGTATTCGACGTCAATCCCGTGACCGGAGAGCCCCTCGCGGAGCCGATCGCCTTCCCCAGGGCCGAACGCAAGTACCGGGCCTTGGAGCTGTTGATACGCAGGGGCTTCAGCGGCAACTGGCAGTTCAACGGAACCTACGTCCTGGCCAAGAACGAGGGCAACTATCCCGGCCTCTTCCGACAGGACAACGGGCAACTCGACCCCAACATCACCTCGCTCTTCGACCTGCCTGACCTGCTGGACGGCGCCTATGGTCTGCTGCCGAACGACCGCAAGCACCAATTCAAGGCCTACGGCAGCTACAGGTGGAACGTCGGCCTCATCACCGGCCTTTACGCCCAGTGGCTGACCGGCGCGCCGATCAGCAAGCTCGGCGCGCATTCGCTCTACGGACGTCGCGAGCGCTTCATCACGCCCCGCGGCTCCGAGGGTCGCACCGATCCCCTGTGGAACGTGGATTTCCATCTGGAGTACCCGGTCAGAGTCGGCGAAAGGGCGACACTCAACCTGATCGCGGATCTCTTCAACGTGTTCAATACCCACGCACCCTTGAGCGTGGACCAGGAATGGACCACGCGCCGCGCGACGTCCACCACCGATCCGACAGAGTGTGGTGGGGCCGATCCCGCTTGCGCCACGGGCAATCCGTCTTTCGGCGAGCCGTTGCTCTTCCAGGAGCCCTTCCGTGCCCGGCTGGGAGTCAAGCTCAGTTGGTAGCCGTCTGACGAAGCTGTTCGCAGCCGGGGGGCGCCGGGCCCCCCGGCTTCTCGCGTTCCTGGCGGGCGCCCTTCTCCTGCTCGTCGGCGTGTCGGGATCGATCCGGGTTTCACCGGGCGAAGTCGCCGTGCTGGTGGCAGGCGGCTCGGCCCGCGAGGTCCTGGAGCCTGGTCGCCACTGGCGGCCGCCCTTCGTGCATGCCGTCCTCACTCTCCCGCGGCGGCCCGTCGACGCCTGGCCGGGGGCGGCCGTCCGACTCGCGGGTCAGAACGGGCTCCGGCTGGAGCTGCGCGGGCGTTTCTGGGTCGTGCCGGGTCAGGAGAGCCGTTTCGTGACGGCCACGGGCGCCCGGCCTTTTCGCCGAGCGATCACGGCCCTCAGCGAAGCGGCGCTGCGCGAGGCAGCGAACCGGACGTCGCCCACGGATCTGATCGGCTGGGGAGGACAACATCAGGTCGAGATGGACCTCGCCGCCCGGCTCGAGTCCGCAGGTATTTCGAGCAGCGGTCTGGAGTTGACGCCGGCGCTTGCGGACGACGATCCCGCCCTCTCGGAGCTGCGGCGCCACCTGACACGGCTGGCCCGACCGACGGGACGCAAGGTCGTGATCGTTGGATGGGATGGCGCCGACTGGCTGCTCCTGAAGCCCCTCTTGGCGCAGGGGCGCCTCCCGCACCTGAAGGGGCTGGTCGAACGCGGCGCGGCGGGGGAGCTGCGCGCCTCGCCGCCTCTGCTGTCGCCGCTGATCTGGACCAGCATGGCGACCGGCAAGCCGGTGACGGAACACGGCGTCGCCGACTTCCTGGTCCGGGACGGCGAGCGCCTGGTCCCGATCGGGTCCCGCGCTCGCCGGGTGCATGCGCTTTGGACGCTGCTCCCTGCATTCGGCCTGCGCACGCATGCCGTCGCCTGGTGGGCGAGCTGGCCAGCCGAGCGCACGCTGGGCGTCCTGGTCAGCGATCGTGTGGCGTATCAGCTCTTCGAGGTCGGGGCCCCCGCGTCGGCCCAAGGGCAGGTTTACCCGCCCCAGGCGTGGAGCTGGATCCGCGAGGCGCTGGTTCCGGTCGAGAAAGTCTCTCGGGCAGACCTCGAACGTTTCGTCGTGCTGCAACCCGGGGACCTCGCACCGACCAGCGACGCGACTCGGCCGCAGCCGGTCGTGCAGCTCCGGAGGATCCTGGCCACCACCCGCAGCTATCAAGCCATCGCGCTTGCCCTGCTCGAGACGCCGGCCGACCTGACCCTGCTGTACTACGAGGGGACCGACACGGTGGCCCACCTGTTTGCGCGGTATCTGCCGCCCGCAGCGCCCTCCGTGCCGGTCGCGGAGACCCGCCGCTTCGCGCGAGCGCTGCCGGAGTTCTACGCCTATGCGGACGAGTTGCTGGGGGAGGTGTTGGCCCGCGTCCCCTCCGACGCCGTCGTCATCCTGGTCTCGGACCATGGTTTCTTCAGCGGCGTGGTGAGGCCCGGCGACGATCCTGACGTGACCGCGGGGGCGCCCCAGTGGCACCGGGCCCAGGGCCTCCTGGTCGCCGCCGGCCCCGGAGTCAGCAAGGGCGCCGTCGTCAACGCCACGCCCTTGGATCTCGCCCCCACGGTTCTTGGCCTGCTGGGCCTGCCGCTGCCCCGGGACATGCCGGGGCGGGCCCTGTTCGGATCGCCGGTGGCGGGGCGTCCACTCGAGAGCTACCAGATGCTGCCGCGGCCCGAGCGGCAGGACGCGGTGCAGTCGGAAGCCACCGATCGCGCGCGGATCCGTGAGCTGGCGGCGCTCGGCTATGTGTCGGCTTCCATCGCCAACACGCAGGACCAGGCCGGGGCGGACGCTGGGAATGCGCCGGCCTTCCTCGCGACCGAAGCCTACAACCTGGGCCGCATTCAACAACAGGGTGGGGACCTGGCCGCGGCGGAAGCCAGCTTCCGGCGTGCCATCCAGCGCCAGCCCAGCTTCGGATCGGGCCACGCCGCACTGGCCCAGGCCCTGAGCCTGCAAGGGAGACACGCAGAGGCGCTGGCCGCTTTGCGGACCGGCCTGCAGACCAGCGAAACCGTGCCTCTCAGCGCCCTGGCCGGCCTCGTCGAGGCCGGGCGGCACTCACATCGACTCGAGGATGCTGCAGCCGCGTTGCAGGGGGTTGCGCCGCGCTACCGCGGGACCGCCGCATACCGGGCGGCGCAGGGTCTGCTCGCGGAGGAGCAGGGACAACTCGACGCGGCGGAGCTGCACTATGCCGCCGCCCTGAAACTCGATCCGATCGACCAGCTCGCCCTCGAGCGTCGGTTGACGCGGCTCCAGCACACGGGAAAGCACGCTGAAGTGGGGGCGCTACTGGCGCGAGCGCGGTCGCATGCTCACGGCTCGCTGGGATCCCTCAACTTCCTGGGTGTCCTGTGCCTGCGCCTGGGCCATGGTGTCCACGCCGAGGGCGTCTTCCGCGAGGTGTTGCGGAGTGATCCGGGCAACCCGGGTGTCCTCGCGAACCTGGGGGCGAGCCTGGCCCAGGTCGGCCGCTACGCCGAGGCCGCCCAGGCGCTGCAGGAGTCGCTGCAGCGCGACCCGGAGAACGCACAGAACCACTTCAACCTGGGTGCGATGCAGGCCGCCCTGGGGCAGCCGTCCGAAGCCCTGCGAACCTTCGAGACCGCGCAGCGGAAGGGGCTCCGCGGGTCACGGGTCCACGTCGCGATCGGCAAGCTGCGGTTCCGGATGGGCCAACGTGAGGCCGCCCGCTCCCAGCTCCAACAGGCGCTCCGGATCGAACCAGGGGATCGCGAGGCGAGCGACCTGCTGGCCAGCCTGACGGACGGAAACGAGTGAACGACAGACGAACGCGGCCCGCGCAGATGAGCTGACCGCGTATCGCTCGTCCGCTGTTGCGGCGCAGCCGTTGGCGTTAGTATCGGGGCTCTCCTATCCTCGTGCCGCGGCTTCTCCTCACGCTCGAAGACCACGCAGCGCGGGGCCAGTTCGTCCTTCAGCAGGGTTCCTTGCGCCTGGGACGCGATCCCGTCGCCGACGTGTACATCGACCGCAGCGAGGTCTCACGCCGGCACGCACTCGTCGAGAGCACCCCCGAGGGGTTTCGGATCACCGACCAGGGCAGCGCCAACGGGACGCTCGTGAACGGGCAGGCGATCGGTGCGCGCGTGTTGCGTGACGGCGACCTGGTCCAACTGGGGGTCGCAGGGCCGAACCTGCGCGTCCAGATCGGGGTGGACGAGCCGGCGCCGGTCGACGCGCCGCCCAGCACGCTGGTGATGCGCAGCTTCGATCCCACCCGCCCCCAGACACGGCGTTACGGCGTGGCCCACGTCGGCCTCGCGGCCGGGATGTTGCTGGCGGGAGGGCTGCTCGGCCTGCTCGTGCTGCTGGGCGCGGCCTTCGAGCTGGGGCTGGCCCGGGCGTTCGTCGCGACCGCTGTCGCCTTCGCGCCCGTGCCCGTGTATTTGGGCTTGTGGTTGTGGCTGGATCGTTACGACCCCGAGCCGGCGTGGGTGCTGGGTGGCTGCCTGGCGTGGGGAGCCGGCGCTGCCACCTTCGTCTCGGGCATCGCCAACGACCTGTTCGGCGCGGTCGTGAAGGCGACCACGGGAAACGCCGGCATGGCGCAGTTCCTCGCCGCCAGCGTCTCGGCGCCGTTCGTGGAGGAGGCGGCCAAAGGCCTCGCGGTGCTCCTGATCCTGCTGCTGCTGCGGCGCGAGTTCGACGGCATCCTGGACGGGGTCGTCTACGCCGGGGTCGTGGCGCTTGGCTTCGCGGCCGTGGAGAACGTCCTCTACTACGGTCGCAGCCTCATGAAGGGCGGCGCGCCCGCCCTCATGGTGGTGTTCGTGCTGCGCGGCCTGCTGGGGCCCTTCGCACACGCCGTCTTCACGTCGGCCACCGGGATCGGCTGCGGCATCGCGCGCCAGACCCACAACCCGGCCCTGCGCCTGCTGGCGCCGGTCCTGGGCTTCCTGGGCGCCGTGGCCCTGCACTCGCTGTGGAACACCATCGCGGGGCTGGCCGGCCCGAGCGGCTTCCTGCTGCTCTACGTGCTGGTCTGGGTGCCGCTGTTCCTGTTGTTCATCACCCTGGTCCTGGTGATGGGGCACCGCGAATCGCAGGCGATCCGGCGCCACCTCCAGGTGGAGGTCGCCACCGGGCTGGTGAGCGCGGACCAGGTGGCGATCCTGGGCTCCTGGCCCCGGCGGGTCCGCTGGCTGTTCACGGCGCTGGGCGACCGTGCCCGGCTGGCGGCAAGGCGCCAGTTCCTGTTCGCCGCCAGCCGGCTCGCGCTCTCTTACGGTCACGTGGAACGCGCCAACGCCGCGGGTGGCCAGACCCACAGCCTCGGCCAGATCGGCGCGCTTCGCGGCGAGGTCGCGCGCCTGAAGACGCTCGTCTGAGCGCGGTGGTCAACCCCTGAGCTCGCCCACGGCGCGCCACGCTTGGTCGATCGCCACGTTGCTGAGGGCGTTCGCGCCAGCGTCGGCGTTGGCGATCGCGATGCGGCCGAAGCGGCGCCGGCCGAGCTCGTGGGGCGCCTGGCCCGGCGGCCAGTCCGGATCGAAGAGCGAGTTGTAACTATAGGCGTAGCCGTGGGCCCAGCGGTTCACGGTGATGGCCTCGATGTCCCTGGCCGGATCGAAGCCGGCGGCGGAGAGCATGCGCGCGAGCTGATCGCGAATCCGGCGCTCCATGTCCTCGAACGGGGTGGTCAGCAGCTCCAGCCGGCCCGCGCGGTGCTGGCTGCGCGCGTCGAGCCCGGGGCTGCAGGGCGAGCGCATCAGGAACAACACCATGGGCTCCTCGGGACGGCTCGGGAAACGGTAACCTCCGAGACTGACCGGAAAGTCGAGGGCCAGCCACGGGTAATGGCAACCCGGCGCCGCCACCTCGTGCACGCGGGCCTTCACGAAGGACGTCCAGTTGCGGACCAACACGTGGGTGTAGAGGTAGGGCACCTTCGCGCCGTAGGCGAGCGCTTGCTTCTGCTCCTGGGGCAGGTCCGGCGCCAGGTGCGGGATCATGCTGTTCCAGCAGGCCAACACGACGTTCTCCGCACGTACGGCCCGGAGCCGGCCGCCGCGGACGTAACACACCTCGACCTCGCGCGCGGTCGTGGGATCGCCGGCGTGGCGTACGCGCACCGCCGTGGAGTTGAGGCGGATGCGCGCTGCCGACCCGGCCGCGTCGAGCGTCGCGTAGTCGGCGCGCGCGGTCACCACGTCGTCCATCGTGGAGCCGGGGATCGAGCCGGGGACCAGGGCCCGCACCAGCAGCCGCGCGATGGTGGCGTTGCCGTCGGGAAAATGGAAGATGTACGGCTCCTGCCAGCCGGCCTCGTGGTTGGGGCCCGGTCCGATGCCGAGGCCGTCGAAGCCCGGGTAGGCCACACCGTAGTCGGCGCCCGACTCGAAGCAGCCGAGGGCGGACACGGCGTCGATCCCGAGGCCGAACAGGTCGTGGGGCCAGGTCTGGAAGAAGGGCACCACCGAGGGATCGAGTCCCACGATCCCCGTGAGGAAGTCCGCGTAGCTGGTCCGCGCGAGCCGCGCGCGCTTCTGGGCCACGCTGAGCCCGGGCAGATGATCCGTCCGCTCCGTGAAGACGCGCTCGATGTCGCGCCGGGCGGCCGCGGGCAGCGGGCATTCCGCCAGGAACTCGCCCCAGCGCCGCTGGCCCAGGCCCGAGACCAGGCGGTCGGCGCCGAAGGTCTCCCGGTCGAAGAAGACGCCGGTGCCGAGGCCCAGCCCCGAGTAGAGTTTCTGGTCGTACGCCTGGTAGAAGCGCGCGGTGTCGATGCCCAGTTCGCGCAGCAGGCCCGCGGCGACCGTCGAGTACGAGGCCGGCGTGTCGATGGACTGCGTGCCGCCGTAGCTGATGAGCAGGCGCCCGCCCGAGCGAAACTCGTTGCGCTTGGCGTGGCCCCCGAAGTCGTCGTGGTTGTCGAGGACCAGCACCCGCGAACGCGGCTGCGCCTGACGCCAGAAGTACGCTGCCGAGAGGCCGCTGATGCCGCCGCCGACCACCACCAGGTCGTAACGCTCGCCCGTGTCCTCGGGCGCGGCGGCCCTGGCCCAGAACAGGCCGTCCCTGAGTTCGTGTGCCGTCGCGTAGGCTCCCTCGTGGCTGCCGCGCAGGCCGGTCAGGGCAGGGGGGTAGTATCCCGGCGTCTTCTCGGGGTCCGGCTCCAAGCCGGCGGTCAGGCGCGGGCCGAGCCACATTCCGCCGGCGCCCAGCGCGACGCCATTCAGGAAGTCACGGCGCTTGATGGGACGCCGCAAGCCCAGCTCGCGATCCCGGGCGCGGCTCATCGCGGCGGCCCCCAGGGGCGTCGCGCGACCCATGCCTGGACCTGCTCCTGCATCGGCTCCAGGTGCCCGTTGAAGAAGTGGTCGGCGTCCGGGATCAGCCGCAGCTCCTTGGGCTCGGGCAGCGACGAGACCAGGGCCTCGATGGCGTCGCGCGGCCCGAACTCGTCGTTCCCGCCTTGGACGAACAAGCGGGGGACGCGCACGTCCGCGACGAAACCGCTGTTGGTGATGCGCGAGATCGGGAAACCCAGGGCGAAGGCGGCCGCCACCCGCGGGTCGTGGGCCGCCACCGCCAGCGCCATCGCCGAGCCGAAGGAGAAGCCGCCGATCACGAGGGGCAGGCCCGGGAACCGGCGCGCCATCTCGTCGAGGGCCGCCCGCACGTCGTCCTGCTCGCCGCGGCCCTCGTCGTGGACGCCTTCGGATCTCCCGACGCCACGGAAGTTGAAGCGCAACGCGGCGACACCCTGGTGCTGGAGGGCCTTGGCGGCGCGGAACACCACCTTGAAGTGCATCATGCCGCCGTGAAGGGGGTGGGCATGGCACACCACCGCCGCCGCCGTCGGGGCCGCCGCGGGTCGGATCAGCAGCGCCTCGAGGCGACCGGCGTCCCCGGCCAGGAAGAAGCTCTCGTTTACGGACATGCGGTCGGATTATCCCCGACCGCCGGGGCTAGGCGGCGGCCGAGGGCGTGTTTCGGGCCGCCCGGGCGGCCATCTCGCGAAGCTGCGCCGCGCGGGGCGGCGGCGTGCCCTCGTTGGCGCGCTGAACGATGCGGCGTGCGCCCAGGGCGCGGGCGCGGCCCACCGTGGCCTTGAGCAGCAGGCGCTGGACGCGTTTGCGGTCTACCTCCGGCGCGATCGCCAATTCGTCCAGGGAAGCCACCAGGCCGCCGATGCCGAGTTGCCAGCGCAACGAGAGCGAGGCCACGCCCACGATGCGGCCGCCGTCTTCGGCGACCCGCACCAGGAAATGAGGATCACTCAAGGTCCGTCGATAGGTCTTGGCAAACGAGATCGGCTCCGGGTAGTAGCCCACGTCCTCGAGCAGCGCGAGGACGGCGACGCCGTCCTGCAGCGACGCGGGCCGGACTTGTGCGCTCATCGGTTCCCCTTTCGCCGTGGCCTCGAAGCCACGCCCTGTGTGGCAGGGACCACGGAAATCATGGCGTTTCCTCTTCTGGCAGCCGGTGGAGCAAGAGGCGGGCCAGGCGTCCCTCTGGCGAGGGGTCGGGAGCGGGCGCGGGAATACCCGGGCTTGACCCGCCGATCCAGCCACTCGTAGGCTGCCACCCGTGTCCCGCTTCCGCCCCACCCTCGGACAGGCCTTCCTGCTCACGCTGCTCGGGCTCGCCGCCCTGCTGGCCGCGTTGTTCGTCCTGCTCCAGCGCGGCTCCCGCGACTCCATCCTGGCCAGCGCCGAGGAGCTGTCGGACGCCGAGGCGGACCTGATCGCCGAACGTGTGTCCGATTACCTCGGCCGGGCCCAGGAAGCCGCCGACCACATCGAGAACCAGCTCCGTTACGGGTCCCTGCGCGCGGCAGACCCGCTCTCGGTCGAGGAGCACCTGTACGCGGAGGCGCTCAACGACCCGAACCTCGCCGAGCTGGCGCTCACGGGCGCGGTGCGCACGGGCTTCGACGCGGACGGCGAGGCGGTGCTGGCGGCGGAGGGGCGCTGGCAGGTCTCGGTGTACCGGACGAGCGCCGAACCCGCGAGCCCGATCCACACCCGCACCACGTTCCCTGGGGGCAGTCGCTTCGTGGACGAGATGCGCGAGCGGCCCGCGGGCACACGCGTGTTCGACACCCCCGCCCGACGCTCCGCCGCGCGCGGGCTGCTCGACCCCTGGTCCCACGCCACCTTCACGACGCCGGCGCAGGAACGTTTTCGCGGGGTGCGCGGGATCTGGAGCGACCTCAGCCACAGCCAACTGGACGAGAACCGGGCGGAGAAGCGGGTGGTGGTGACGGTCCTGAAGCCCCTGGAGGACGCCTCGGGAGCCTTCGTCGGAGTGGTGCGCGTGGCGATCCTCGCCGAGCAGCTGAACCGCGAGGTGCGAAGCCCGATGGGCGCCGGCGACCCGCGTGTGACCTTCCTGTGCGACGAGCGGGGACGCCTGATCACGGGTCTGCGGCCCGAGGACCGCATCGTAGAGGAGGGCGGCGAGCTCCGGGTGGAGACCGCGAGCATGCCTCCGGAGATCGCCGCGGCCGTCGGCCATGCATCACTCGCCGCGGTCCGCCTCGACCACCTACGCTCGTCGGGCAGCTTCATCCTGGAGGGCCGGGCGTACCTCGTGAACTTCCGCGCGTTACCCGATACACAAGGCTGGAGGGTCGGCGTGGTCGTGCCCGTGGACCGGCTCGAGGGCATCCAGGCCCTCGTCGAGGGCCAGCAGAGGCTGCTGGTCGGCTCGGCGCTGGTGATGGGCCTGATCTTCGCGGGTGGGCTCCTGAGCCTGCGCGCCGTGCGCCGGGGCCTGCGCGGCGTGGTCGAGCAGACGGCCCGCATGCGCGATTTCGACTTCGCGCCCGGCACCGCCGACGCGCCGTTTCGCGACGTGTCGGAGGTGATGGCCGGCGTGGAGCTGGCCAAGACCGCGATGCGCGCGATGGGCAAGTACGTCCCCGTCGACCTGGTGCGCCAGCTCTACCGCTCGGGTCGCGAGCCCGTCCTCGGGGGCGAGCTACGGACGCTGACGGTGATGTTCACGGACATCAAGGACTTCACCAGCTATTCGGAGAGTCTCTCGCCCGACGCCCTGGCCGAGGCGCTGGGCCGCTACCTGGAGGCCATGACCCGCGCGGTCCACGCCGCGGGGGGGACCATCGACAAATACATCGGCGACTCGGTGATGGCGCTCTGGAACGCCCCCGAGCCGGCGGCGGACCACGCCCGGCGCGGCTGCCGGGCCGCGCTCGACTGCGTCGCCGCCACCGAGCGGCTGTACGCGAACGGCGGTGTGCCCGGCCCACGTTTCGTGACCCGCTTCGGCCTCCACACCGCGGAGGTGATGGTGGGCCATTTCGGCGCGCCCAACCGCATGAGCTACACGGCCATCGGCGACGGCGTGAACCTGGCCTCGCGCCTGGAGGGCCTCAACAAACAGTACGGCACCACCATCTTGGCCAGCGAGGCGGTCCACGACCTGGCCGGGGCCGCCTTCGCGTTCCGCCGGCTCGACCGCGTCGCGGTGAAGGGCAAGCGCCAGGGCACCTGGGTCTACGAGTTGTTGGCGGACGCGGGCTCGGCCGGGCAGCGCAGCGAAGTGGCCCGCGACTACGAGGAGGCCTTGGCCCATTACCTGGAGGGTCGTTTCGCGGACGCGATCGCGATCCTGGAGCCGCAGGCCCCACGTGACCCGCCGAGCACGGTGCTGTTGGGCCGCTGCCGCGAGTACCGCGCAGCGCCACCGCCGGCGGGCTGGGACGGCGTCTACGTGTCGCTCGCCAAGTGACTCAAGGCGCCCGCGGCGGAGCGACGTCCCGCTCGTGCATCGAGTACAGGATCATCAGCTTCTGCCAGATCTTCCGCGCCAGGCCGTTGCTCAGGCTCTCGACTTCGTTCACGGCCTGCAGCGCCACGCTGTCGTCGAAGCGCTGGATGTACAGCGCGGCGATCTTGCCGGTCAGGGAGAGCATCTCGCTGCAGTAGTCGAGGTAACGCGCCAGCTCGAATGGGGTCATGCTCCGGGTCACGTGGCCTGTCCCCACCCCGCGGGAGAGGACCCATTCCGGGTCCTTGGTGAGCTGGTGCATGTCGATCACGTGGGCGATGGAGCGCAGCTCGTGGATGGCGCCCAGGGCGCGATGGCGCTTGATGCGGGTCTCGACCGTGGCCAGGAAAAAGACGGCCGCCGCGATCAGGACCACGTCGTTGATGCCGGACTCCAGGACCTGGATGAACTGGGCGAGCTCCAGCCCGCCCTTAGGGAGCGGCAGGGTGGTCAGGGTGACGCCTAGGCCCAACACGATCAGGACGACCAGGGACCACACGCCGATGCGGAGGCCGATGATGGGTTCGGCGATCCAGCGTGAGGTGGCGCTGGCCTTGTCGGCGACCTGGGTCAGCCGGAGGGCGATGCGGGAGAGCCCCGAGGCCGGGAAACGCGTCTCGACCCGCAGCTTCAGGCGTTTGACCGTGTCCGCGATGTGGCGCGGGTCGAGGGTCGCGTCGGGCATGGCCGGGGCGAGACTAACACCGCCCGGGATGGTTCAGCTCAAGCCGGCAGGCGCAGGACCGCGCGGCAGCCCGGGCCGGGCTGGCGGTTCTCCAGGGCGAGCACGCCGCCGTGGGCCTCGGCGATCTGGCGTGCGAAGACGAGGCCGATGCCGGAGCCCCCGGGTTTGGTGGTGAAGAAGGGGACGAACAGGTTGGTCGTGGAGGGCAGGCCGGGGCCGTCGTCCTCGACGCGGATCTCCACCTGACGCGCCCCGGGCAAGCGGCGCCAGGAGGCGCGCACGCCGCCGCCGGTCTCCCGCGCGGCATCTGCCGCGTTGCGCACCAGGTTGATCAGGAGCTGCTCGATCTGGTCCGCGTCGGCCTGGACCTCGAGGTTGGGGCCCTCCTGGATCAACACGGCGAGGCGCGTCTCCAGGGACGCCGCGTGCTTGACGAGGGCCCCCACGTTCACGGGGGCCAGCGTCGGCGGCGGCAGCCGGGCCAGGCGCGCGTAGGCCTCCATGAAGCGCGACAGCGACTCGGAGCGGGTGGCGATGACCGACAGGCCTCGGCGCATGTCCTGGTCGAGGTCCACGGGACGCGGCTGTTTCGTCAACAGCCCCTCCAGGCTGGCGGCGATGGACTTGATCGGCGCCAGGGAGTTGTTGAGCTCGTGGCCGATCACCCGGATCAGGCGCTGCCAGGCCTGACGCTCCTCGTCGCGCAAGGCGCGGCTGACGTCGGAGAGCACCAGCAGCTCGTGGGGCAGCCCACCCTGGCGGAAGGTCGAGTGGCGGGCCTCGAAGCGACCCATGCCACCAGGGAACACCAGCTCCAGGACCCGTGGCCCCGGCGCGTGGAGCGCGCCCGACAGGCCCAGCTCGGCGGCCGTGCGGCCCAGCAGCTGCTCCGAGGGACGCGCCAGGATCCGCTCCGCGGCGCGGTTCACGAGGCGCAGGCGCTCCTCGCCGTCGAAGGTGAAGACCGCGACGTCGATCTCTTCGGCCACCTTGCGCAACAGGGCCGTGGCCTCCAGGGCGCCCAGGCGCTGCTCGCGCAGCGTCGCGGCCAGGGCGTTGACCTCGGCCATGGCCTGGCTCAAGGCGTCGTCGCCGCGGGTGCGGCGTGCGCGGAAGGAGTAGTCCTCCTCGCGCAGCGCCGCCAAGAGGTTCGACAACGTGCGCAGCGGGTGGATCACGTCGGACTGCACGCTGAAGGCGAAGGCCAGCCACACGCCGGCCACCAGGCCGGCGACCGTCCACACCAGCTTGGCCTCGTATCCGCCGAAACGCAGCAGCAGCACGCTGGCCACCACCCCCGGCGCGCCCGCCGCCAGCGCCAGCAGCAACACGCGCCGGTCGTGGGTGAGGCGGCGCCTCACAGGCCGTAGCGCTGGAGCCGCCTGTAGAGGGCGCTGCGGGAGAGGCCCAGGGCCTCGGCGGCCCGGCTCACGTTGCCGTCGAAGCGGGCCAGGGCCTTCTTGATCAGGAACGCCTCGACCTCCTCCAGGCTCATCTCCTCCAGGCGCGAGGCCGCGCTTTCGGCGGGGCGCAGGGCGAAGTCGGAGGCGCGGATGGTGTCGCCACGCGCCATCAGGACCGCGCGTTCCACGGCGTGATCCAGCTCCCGCACGTTGCCCGGCCAGCTGTGCTCCTCGAGGGCCCGCTGCGCCGCGGGGTCGAAGCCCGCGATCGGCTTTCGATAACGCTGGGCGTGTTGCTTCAGGAAGTGCTGCGCCAGCGCGGGGATGTCCTCGCGCCTCTCGCGCAGGGCGGGCACCCGGATCTCGATGGTGTTGATGCGGAACAGCAGGTCCTGGCGGAATCGCCCGCCCGCCACCTCCTGGTGCAGGTCCGCGTTGGTGGCCGACACGATGCGCACGTCCACCTTGCGGGTGCGCGAGGAGCCCACCCGCTCGAACTCGCCGGTCTCCAGCACGCGCAGCAGCTTCGGCTGCAGGTTCAGCGGCACGTTGGCGATCTCGTCGAGGAACAAGGTGCCGGTGTCGGCCAGCTCGAAGCGGCCCACGCGGTCGGTCTTGGCGTCGGTGAAGGCGCCCTTGACGTGGCCGAACAACTCGCTTTCGAACACCCCCTCGGAGAGGCCGCCCGCGTTGACCGTGACCAGCGGCCGGCCCGCGCGAGCGGAGGCGGCGTGGAGCGCCTGGGCCACGGTGCCCTTGCCGGAGCCGTTCTCGCCGCTGATCAGCACGTTGGCATCCGAGGGACCGACGCGCTCGATCATGTCGAGCACGGGGCGCATCGCGGCCGACTGCGCGATCAGGCGTGGCCCGCCGTCGCCCCGCAGCGCACGGTTCTCGGCCTCCAGGCGCTTCTCTCGGCGCAGGGCGCGACCCAGCTCGAGTTGGGTGCGCAGGATCGCCAGCAGCCGCGGGTTGTCCCAGGGCTTCTGGACGAAGTCCCGCGCCCCGCGCCGCATCGCCTCCACCGCGACGTCCACGCTGCCCCAGGCCGTCATCACCACGACCGGCAGCGTCGCGTCCAGGGCCTGCAAGCGGCCCAGCAGGTCGAGGCCCTCGCGCCCCGAGGTGGTGTCGCGGGCGTAGTTGAGGTCGATGAGGGCCACGTCGTAGTCGCGTTCTTCCACCGCGCTCAACACCTGCGCCGGCGAGGTGGCGGTGTCGGTCTGGAAGCCCTCGCCCTTCAGCAACAGCCGCAACGCCTCGAGCACGTCGGGTTGGTCGTCGGCGACGAGGAGGCGCGGGCTCATGGGGCGGGCCGAGTATATGGGAGGCTACTCGTGGCGCAGCGCGGCCATGGGCTCGATCTGGGCGGCGCGGCGTGCCGGCAGGAGACTCGCCAGCAGCACCACGGCCAGGAGCAGCAGCGCGGTGCCGGCGAAGGCCAGGGGGTCCGTGGCGCTGACGCCGTAGAGGATCGCGCGCAGGGCGTGGGCCAGGGCCAGGGCGAACCCCAGCCCGAGCACCGCGCCGACGGCGGCGAGGCGTACGCCCTCGGACAAAACCATGCGCAGCATGTCCGTCGGCCGCGCCCCCAGCGCCATGCGCACGCCGATCTCCTGGGTGCGGCGCCCGACCGCGTAGGAGAGCAGGCCGTAGACGCCGACGCAGGCGAGCAGCAGGGCGGCAGCAGCGAAGCCGCCCATCAGGCGGCCAAAAAACCGCTGCTCCCAGGTCGTGAACGCCCGGACCTCGGCCATGCTGCGGACGTCGTACAGGGGCACGCCCGGGTCCAGGGCGCGGATCGCGCCGCGCACGCTCACCGCAGCGGCGGTCGGAGCTCCCGCGGTGCGAACCAGGGCCGCCATGCTGCGCCAGCCGAGGCGAGCGTAGGGCAGAAACAGGTTGAGGCGGGACTGGGACGTGTCCTCGCCGATCTCCTCGTACAACACGTCGGGAGCCACGCCCACCACGGTCAGCCACGTGGTTCCGCCGTTTTCGACCCAGCCCAGGCGCCGGCCCACGGCGTCAGCTCTTGGCCAGAGATGGGTGGCCAGACCGCGGTTCACGATCGCCACTTCGGCGCGCGGGTTGGCGCTCTCCGCTTCGGTGAAGCGGCGCCCCGCCAGCAGCCCGACGCCCAGGGTCTCGAACAACTCGGGTGTGGTGCCCACGACTTGCACTCCGGTCTCTTCGCCGGGCAGGGTCGGGTTGCCTTCGGCCACCACCCGTGCGGGCGCTCCGCCGTCGTCCGTGGGTACGCTGGTGGTGACGACCGCCGCCGTGACACCGGGCAGCGCCTGCAACGACTCGACCACGCGGCGGAAAAAGGCCGCCTTGGCCTCGACGGGGTCGTAGGCGTCGCCGGCGAGGTAGAGGCGCAGGCTCAGCAGCCGACCCTCGTCGAACCCGCTGGGGGCCGACTGCAGGGCGATGAAGCTCCGGATCATCAGGTTGGCGCCGACCAGCAGCGCCAGGCACAACGCCACCTGGGACACGACCAGTGCGCGCTCGAGCCGTCGCGAGGCCGGGCCCGAGGAGCCGCGGGTTCCGTCGCGTAGGTCTCCCACCAGGTCGAGGCGGGCGGCGCCGAATGCGGGCCCGAGGCCGAAGAGGAGCGCGCTGGTCACACACAGGCCGAGGGCGAACAACAACACGCGGCCGTCGGGCGCGAGCCGCACCCAATAGGGCAGCACCTCGGGCCATGACGCCAACATGAGGTCGAGACCGACGCCGGAGAGGTACAGACCGAGGGCGCCGCCCGCGGCCGCCAGCACCAGCGCCTCGACCAGCATCTCGCGGACCAGACGCGCGCGGGTGGCCCCGAGAGCCGTGCGCACCGCCAACTCGCGTTTGCGCGAAGCGCCGCGGGCGAGCAGCAGGTTGGCGAGGTTCGCGCAGCCGATCAGCAACACGAAGCCGACCGCCCCGAGCAGCGAGGTGCTCAGCGCCCGCGCGGGCGTGCCCACGACGCTGTCGCGGAAGGCGAGGATCTTCACACCCCAGCCGCGGTTGGTGTCCGGGTGGCGGTCCGCCAGGCGGGTGGCCGTGAGGTCCGCCTCGGCCTGCGCCGCGGCGAGGCTGGCTCCCTCGCGCAACACACCGAGAGCGAACAGGTAGCGGCGGTCGCGGCGTTCGTCGGCGGGCGGTCGCCACGGCACCCACAGGTCGTCCCGCTCGGGAAAACGGAAGCCCGGCGGCATCACGCCGATCACGCTCACCGCGCGGCCGTTGAGTTGGAGCGGACGTCCGACCACATGGGGGTCGGCCCCGAACCGGCGTTGCCACAACCCGTGGCTCAGCAGCACGACGGGCTCCAGGCCCGGAGGCTCGGCATCCTCGGCGCGGAACGGGCGACCCAGCTGGGGCAGGACGCCGAGCAGCGGGAACAGGTCGGGCGTCACGGAGCCGCCGCGCAGGCGTTCCGCTTCGCCTCCGGTCGCCAGCGTGAAGTTCCTGCCGACGTAGCCGGCCACGGCCTCGAGGGCGCGACTGTCGGCAGCGAGGTCGCGCAGGTCGGCGAAGGAGACGCCGGAGTCGGCCCAGTCCCGGGCCTGGGTGGCGTGGGTGGAGTGCAGCGCCACGATACGCGCGCCCCGCTCGCCGAAGGGCAGCGGGCGCAGCAGCAGGGCGTTGAAGATGCTGAAGACCACGGTGCTGGCGCCGATGCCGAGCCCCAGGATCGCCAGGGCCGCGGCCGTGAAGCCGGGCCGCCTGAGCAGACCTCGGAGGGCGTGGCGGAGGTCTCGGAGGAGGTCGTCGAGCATGGGTCAGTCCACGATCCAGCCGTCGCGGAGCTTCACGACGCGGTTCCCGTAGGAGGCGTTGGTCGACGAGTGCGTCACCTGCACGATCGTGGTGCCCTCGTCGTTGAGCCTCTTGAACAGCTCCATGATCTCCCGGCCCTGGTCCGAGTGCAGGTTGCCCGTGGGCTCGTCGGCCAGGATCACCTTGGGTTTGGCGATCAGCGCCCGCGCCACGCCCACCAGCTGCTGCTGCCCGCCCGAGAGCTGGTTCGGGTACAGGTCTTTTTTGCCCACGATCCCGAAGCGGTCCAGGGTATCGGCGACCAGGGCCTGGCGCTCGGCCCTCTTCACGTCCCGATAGGAGAGCGGGATCTCGAGGTTCTCGTAGACCGTGAGGTCGTCCAGCAGGTGATAACTCTGGAACACGAAACCGATCGTCTTGCGCTGGACATCGAGGCGCTCCTTCGGCTTCAGCTTGTGGACTGCCTGGTCGAGGAAGTAGTACTCGCCCGCGTACGACGAGTCGTGCATGCCCAGGATGTGCAGCAGCGTCGATTTGCCCGCGCCCGAGGGCCCCATGATGGAGATGAAGTCGCCTTCCTTCACCAACAGGTCGACGCGGCGCAGGACGAACACCCTCTGGCCTCCCTGCTCGTGCCAGCGGTCGATGTTGCGGAGCTCGATCATGGAGGCCTCGTGACACCAAGGCCCATGCCAGCCACCCGGTGCAAGCGCAACCCGCGTGCGGCCCGGAGGTTGACCGAAGTTGGGTGGGCCCGCGTCGTTCAGGAGTGTCCGATTCCGGGACGACAGGTTCCCGACCGCGAACAGGGGGATCGACGGAAACGCTTGCGGTCCTGTGCTTTGCAGGCAGCTATTCACTCCATCGCCGCGCAGGGCGAGGGTCGACTGGAGAGTTACACCCTCTCCGAACGAGAGGCTCTGGTCGACTCGGGTCGCGGCCTTCCCAGCAGGTGGCGCGCGCGGGAGACCGACAACGTCGTGCGAGCGATCAACGAGATCGGGGAGGACAAGACCGGCCGCTAATGCGCGAGAATCAACACCTCGCCGCATTAGTCAGGTCAGGGACATGGCACCGGCCGGGGACGCCTCGCCCGAGAGGAGCATCCTGCGCGCCCGCGCGCGGGGTGAGGTGTCGGCGGATGAGTCCTTCGAGGACCTGTATCGGCTGTACGGACCCACGGTCCGCGCCTGGCTGCGCGTGCGCGTCCCGCCTCCAGTGAGCGACGACCTGCTGCAGGACGTCTTCCTGATCTTCCACGCGCGTTGGGGCCGCTGGGAGTTCCGGCCGGAGCTGGAGGTCGAGGGGGCGCGTCCCGTGCTCAGCTTCCTGTTCCGGACCTGCCATTTCGTGTTGCGTGGATACCGGCGCAAGAGCGGGCGCGAGGAGAGCGTCGAGGGCCTGGACGCGGCCGACGAGGGTGGGCCAGAGAGGCTGACCCGTTCCGTGGAGGCAGGCCGTGCACTGGAGCTGGCGCGACGCCTGTGCCCGACCGAGGAGCTGGGCGTGTTGCTGCCGAAACTCGCGGGCGTGCCGGCTCGCGAGATCGCGCGCACCCTCGGCCTCAGCGAGCCGGCCGTTGACCACCGCTTCCGCAGCGCCCTGGGGCGCATCCGGAAGGCCCTCGGCGCGCCAAGAGGAGGGAAACGTGGCCACTGACCGCGCCCTCCTGAGAAGCCTCACGGCCGAATGGGCCGGCCTCGAGGCGCAGCTCGCCCGGGATCTCCCCGCGTGGCGTCCGGCCGCGGGCCCGCCCTTGCCGCTGAGCCCGACCGCGATTTATGCGCAGCTCGAGGACGTGCTTCAGGCCATGGCCGAGATGCGGCCGGCGATCGAACGCCACGCCGACCGCTTCGTCACTGGCGCCTGGACCCTGAAGGATCTCGTGGGCCACCTGGCCTCGTGGGCGGCCGAGTTCCGCCAGGAAGTCCAGACCGCGGCCGGAGGCGGGAGTTTCGACTACGTGATCCCCTTCGCGCTCAACGTGATCGGTCCCAACGAGTGGAACGCTCGCGCCGCCTTGCGTCAGCGGCCGCTGCCGCTCGCGGACCTGTTGCAGCAGTTCGAGCGCGAGACCCGGCGCCTGCAGGACCTCGTGCTCGAGTTGCCGCCGCCCGCGCTCTACGGCGAGGCGACGTTCCCGCTGGCGCCATCGGGTGATCCGGGCCAGCTGGTGCGCGGCTCGATCGCGATCATCGCCCTGGGGAAATGCAGCCACGACCTGCACCACCTCGGCCGCATCCGCGAGTTCCTCGGGAGGCTGGAGAGATGACGGGATCAACGGGTGCGAAACAATCCGTGGACAGTCCAGAAGGGCATGCCGCGGTAGCCCGCGGAGTGAGGAGCGAGAGATGAAGAAGGTCTGGATCGGGTCGCTGGTCGCCGCCGTGGCGATGTTCTTCTGGGGGTTCCTGTTCTGGGGAGCGACGACGTTGCCCTACCAGGTGCTAAAGCCCGTGACGGACCTGCCGGCGCTGCAGCAGGCGCTGCGCGCGGCGCTGCCGGAGACGGGTGTCTACCTGCTGCCGCATCCGAACCAGGCCTCCCAGGAGGAGGTGGCGAAGCTGATGGCGCAGGGTGACTTCGGGCGCATCATCTTCATGCGCGAGGGCGTGCAGATGGGGGGCGGCACCTTCCTGTGGGGCTTCCTGCACAACCTGGCCACGGCGTTTTTCCTGGCCCTGCTCCTGCGGGCGGCCGCGCCATCCAGCTACGGGGCCGGCCTGACGCTGGTGGTGTTGGCGGGGATCGCTGGCGCGATCGCCTCCAATCTCGGCAAGCCGATCTGGTACTTCCATCCCTGGGGAGTGCACATGGTGGACTTCGTCTATGACGTCACTCTGGCCGGCGTCGCGGGCCTGGTGCTCGCGAAGTTCGTGAAGCCTTAGCGCGGCGCGTCTTCGTGCCAGAACCGCACGGGCTTCGGGTCAGTCCAGCAGGTCTACGAGCTGGCTCCACTTCACGATGACGCTGCGGTCGCGGAAGGCCGAGCCCGGGCCCGTCGTATCGCGGTTCTCGTTGTAGACGACGAACAGGCCGTTGTTGGCCGAGCGCAGCCAGGCAAAACGCAGGTTCGTCGACCAGCGGTTGGCCTGGTCGTTGTATTGGACCAGCGCCTGCATCGAGACCCGTGGGCTGAAGGAGTAGGCGAGCCGCGTGAGCAGCAGGTTGGTGCTGAAGGCGCCTCCGGGCAGCTCGAAGTCGTTGCGCTCGTAGCCGACGCCCAGGTTCAGCCGCTCGCCGCGACGCGCCTTGGCGGTGGGACGCCAGGAACGAAAGCGGCCGCCGAAGGCGCCACCGAGCGTCGCGACTGCGTCGAGGCTCAGCGGCCGGCCCTGGTTCGTGATCACCACCAGCTGCAGCTCCTGGTGGGAGTAGCTGCCCGGCGGCACGACCACCCCGCGCGCGATCTCGAAGGGCGTCCGGAGCCCCTCCTGGGTGAAGTTGACGGCCGTGTGAACCTCGAAACCGCTGCGCCACTCCCAGTGGCTGTCCAGGTGCAGGAAACCGGACTCCTGGAAGCCGCCGGGCTTGAAATAACCCTGGTAGGAGACGTGGGGCCGCACCTCGTGAAGGCCGAGCCAGCCCTGCATGCGTCGGCGGTGGAGCAGGAGCCCCGCGGGCTTGCGGTATTCCCGCCGGCTCAGGAAACCCAGTTGGGGTTCGAAGCCCGCCCCGACCTCGGAGTAGGCGAGGAAACTCTCCAAGGCCGGTGAGTTCCAGTTGGCGGCGAGGCGGAAGGCGTCTTCGTCGCTCCCGACTCCAGGGGTGTCGGTGCGCGCGACGAAGCCCGACAGCTGGGCGTAGCGGCCGATGCCCCAGCGACCCTCGGCGCCGAAGGTGCGTCCCCTGTCGTCCTTCCATGCGCCCTCGCCTGTGGTCGACTTGTTCGTGAACAACACCGCCAGCCCCGAGCGGTTGTTCAGCTCCTTCTCGAGACGCATCGCGGTGGAGTTGCCCGCCGGGACCAGGTCCCCCTGACGCCGTGTCTGCATGTTGAGCAGGCCGACGTTCAGCCCGAGGGCGCGCCCCGACAGGCGCCCGCCGGCGAGGATCGGCACCACGGTGCCGGCGGGGCCGATGCCGATGCGGCGCGAGAAGAACAACTCGGTCTCTCCCGACTCGCCCATCGTGAAGAAGCCCGAGTTCTCGAGGAAAAAGGGGCGTTTCTCGGGGAAGAAGAGGCTGAAGCGGTTCAGGTTCACCTGCTGCTCGTCGGCCTCCACCTGGGCGAAGTCGGTGTTCACCGTCAGGTCGAGGGTCAAACTCGGTGTCGCGCTCCACTTGAGATCGCCTCCGATCTGGCCATCCTCCCGTGTCCGGGCCCCGGCCGACGCGTCCAGCTCGCCGAGCAGGTAGGGAGTCAGCTTGAGGTTGCGTTGCGGCGGCGGCTCGAGCCCCTCGAGGGTGCCGGCCGACGAGACTCGAGAGATCCCGAACTGCCTCTGCAGCGGGGCCCAGTAGGCGCTCTCCTTGCGACGCCTGATGTTGCGGCGGACGTTGAGGCCCCAGCTCTGCTGGGCCGCGCCCGCGTAACGCAGGGTGCGCCACGGGATCTCGAACTCCGCGCTCCACCCGAAGTCCCCGGTGCGGGTGCGCACCAGCCACACGCCGTCCCAGTTGAGGTTGAAGTCGCCGCTCTCGCCATCTCCCTCACGGACCAGCTGCGCGTCGTATTCGATCCCGGCCGGGTTGGTCCCGAAGACGAAGCCGTTCTGCCGGTCGAGGAAGGTGTCGAGCACGAGCTGGACGCTGTCGGTATCCTCGAGGGACGCATCGCGCCGGCTGTCGGCGACCACGATCGTCGCGGGCGCGCGATCGTGACACACGATCGCCACGTAGAGGCTGTCCGCGGTGTAGCCCACCCGCAGCTCGGTGCGCTCGGAGGCCGACTGGCCCTCCTCGGGCGTCGTCTGCCAGAAGCTCTCCGCCGCGGCCACCCCGGTCCACGCGGGGTCCTCGAGCACGTCGCCGTCGAGGGTCGGCGCCAAACCGAGGCGCACGGCGCGCAACACGGGCGCGGCTGCGAGCGTCGGCGCCTGGGACGCCGCGAGCAGGGTTGCCAGGATCCAGGGCGCGCTCAAGCGGGTTTGAGAACCCGCTCCATGTAGCGAGCACCGGGCACCGGGTTCGGGCGATAGGGTGTCGTGGTCACGAAGCCCAGCCGCTCGTAGAGCCGCTGAGCGGCAGCCATGCTGGGAAGGGTGTCGAGCACGACGCGCCGACAACCCGCGGTCCCCGCCCAGGCCAGGGCCGCCTGCGCCAGGGCCTCGCCGAGGCCGCGGCCGCCGGCCGCCGGCCGGACGAAGAGGCGCTTCATCTCGGCCGCGTCGTCGCCCCAGCGGTGGATCGCGACGCAGGCGTGCGGGGTCTGGCTCGGCCCCCAGACGAAGAGCGCGCCCGTGGGCGGGGCGTAGTCGCCGGGCAGGGAAAGCAGCTCCGCCGAAAAGTTCTGAAAACACAGGTCCACGTCCAGAGACCGGGAGTACTCGCGGAACAACTCGCGCACGCCCTCGATGTCGGCGTCCTCTCCCGGGCGCACCGGATCCAACATGCCCTTATTCTGTGCGAAGCGGCCGCCGTCCGGAAGGTGGACCCGCAGTGTCCAGCTACCTACTCTCCGCGCAAGACGACGGCGGGCTCGACTCTCGCCGCACGGCGGGCTGGCAACGTAGCCGCCAGCGCGGCAGTCAGGAGCAGGCCCAGTGCGGCCGCGACGTAGCTGATCGGATCGCCGGGCGCCACCTCGAACAGGAGGCCCTGGACGACACGCTGAAGGGCGAAACTGGCGGCGACGCCAAGGCCGAGGCCGGCCAACACGAGGCCCAGGCCGCCGCCCACGACGAGACGGGAGATGGCTCCCGTGTCGGCGCCCAGGGCCATGCGCACGCCGATCTCGCGTTGCCGCAGGGCGACCACGTAGCTGAGCAGCGCGTAGAGGCCCTGGACCGAGATCACAAGGGCCACGGCGGCGAAGAGCCCGAGAGCGGCGGCGTTGAACTGCTGCGGGGCGAGCAACCCGACGCGGGTCTTTTCCAGCGTCTCCACCTCTTCCAGGGGCAGGGCGGGGTCCACGCTCCAGACCGCTTGCTGGAGCTGGCGGCGGAATCCGGCCGGATCGACGTGCGTGCGCGCGACCAGCGCGCCCCAGCGTTGCCACTGGATGCGACGCTGGAGGTACGGCGAATACACCGTCCGGGTGTCGGGGCTGTCGAGTCTCGCGCCCTTCACGTCCTGGGTGACGCCGACGATCGTCATCGCGAACGGATCGCCATCGTGGAGGTCCCGATAGGCGATTCTCATCCCGACCGGGCTCCGCTCGGGCCAGAAATCCCTGGCGAACCGCTCGTTCACGATCGCCACGGGCTCAGCGCTCGCGTCGTCCTCAGGCGTGAAGAACCGTCCCTCGCGCAGCGACATGCGGAGCGCCCCGAAATAGTTCCCGTGCACAAACCGCACCCTCGCGCCGGCGCCGCCGTCCTCGGGCGGACGCTGCGGCGGGTCCACGAAGAGCAGCTTGCCGCCCAGGCTGCCTCGCGGGTCCAGCGGCGTCGTGGTGGCGAAGCCCGCGGCCGCGACGCCCGGCGTCGCCCCGAGGTTCTCCACGACCGCGGTGAAGGCGCGTGTCTGCGCCTCGCGGTTGCCGTAACGCGACTCGGGCAGCACCAGCTCACCCTTGATCACGCCCGTGGGCTCGAAGCCAAGCTCCACGGCGTTCAGCTCGCCGAAGCTGCGGAGGAGCAGCCCGGCGCCGAAGAGCAGCAGGAACGCCATCGCCACCTCGGACGCCACCAGCGCTCCGAACACACGCCGGCTGCCGTGTGTCCCGCCTTGGCCACGGGCCTTCAGCCAGGCGCCGGGGTCGCGGCGCACGATGCCCACGGCCGGCGCCAGGCTGGCCAGCAGGCCGGCGAGCGTGGCCACGGCGAGCCCGAAGCCGAGGGCGGACAGGTTGGTGCGGACCTCCCAGGCCCGCGGCACCGAGTCCGGTGCGATGCCCAGCAGCGCATCGCGAGTCCAGCCGGCCACCAGCAGGCCCAGGCTGCCGCCGAGCGCCGCGAGCAACAAACCCTCGACCACGAGTTGTCCGAGCAGACGGCCGCGGCCAGCGCCGATGGCCAGGCGCAGGGCGAACTCCTGGCGGCGGGCTGTGGAGCGGACCAGCAGCAGGCCCGCCAGGTTGGCGGCGGCCACGACCATCACCAGCCCCACGGCGCCCGCCAGGACCAGCAACGCGCGCCTCGCGCCGCCCACCATGAACTCCAGCAGCGGCAGTGGATCCACGATCTTGCCGCGGTTGGTATTCGGGAACTCGGCCTCCAATCGCTTCGAGACGGCCAGCAGCTCGGCGCGGGCCTGCTCCATGGTCGCGCCGTCGCGCAGGCGGCCGACGGCGTCGAAGTTGTTGGTGCCGCGCTCGGTCACGAAGGACGGCACGGCCGCGGCCGGGGTGATCCAGAAGTCCACCTCGTCGTGGAGGAAGTCGAACTCGGGCGGCATCACGCCGACCACGCTGGTCAGGTTGTCGCTCAGGGTCATGCTGCGGCCCACGACCTCCTGCTCGCCGCCGAAGAGGCGCAACCAGGCGCCGTGGCTCAGCACCGCCACCTGGGGAGCACCCGTGCGGTTGTCCTCGGGCAGGAGGATGCGACCCAGGAGCGGAGGCGTCCCGAGCACGCGGAAGTACTCGGGCTCCACCACCGCGCCGTTCAAGCGCCGAGGCTCCCCGTCGCCGACCAGGTCGAAGGACCAGCCGCGCAGGAACAAGGCGATCTCCTGTAGCGACGGGCAGCTCGCGCGCCAGTCGGCGCCATCGGGGATCGAGACGTCGCCCTCGCGGGTGATGAAGACCAGGCGTTCGGCCTGCTCGAAGGGCAGCGGGCGCAGCAGGACCCCCTCGACGACGGAGAACAACGCCGTGTTGACGCCCACCCCGACCGCCAGCATCCCGACCGCCGCCACGGCGAAGCCGGGGCTCCGCAGCAGCAGGCGCACGGCCAGGCGCAGATCGCGCAGTAGGTGTTCCATCATCAGCTCCTCATTCCTAGCGCAACGTGATCAGGGGATCCACGAGCGGGGCAGCCGCGCCGCGAGCCAGGTGGAGAACAGCGCCACGAGGCCGTTCACCACGTCACTCCGAGCGCAAGGCCGTGGCGGGATCGAGTCGCAGCGCGAGTTGGGCGGGCACGATGCAGGCGAGCAACGCGACGCAGCACAACAGGGTCAATGCGAAGCCGACGGACCACGGGTCGGCGGGCGCCACGCCGAACAGCTGGGAGGCCACCAAGCGGCCGGCGGCGAGAAACGCCACGCCGCCACAGGCCGCGCCGACGGCGACCGCTCGAAGTCCGTCGCGCACCACCAGGCCCGCGACGGCCGCCCGCCGTGCGCCCAGGGCGATGCGCAGGCCGATCTCGCGCCGGCGCCGGCCGACCGCAAAGGCCATCACCCCGTAGAGTCCGACGGCCGCGAGCAACAGCGCCGCTCCGCCGAAGAGCGCCAGCAGGGTCGCAGCGATCTCCAGCTCCAGCCCCGCGGCCCGAGTGAGGTCGGCGAAGCTGCGCATGCCGAAGATCGGCACCCGCGCGTCGAGGTCCCGCACGAGCTCGCGCAACGTCGCCGCGAGCGCCGCCGGGTCCCCGCCAGTGCGCAGATGCAGGGTGAGGTCGGGTCGGTAGCGCTGGAGCGCGGGGAAGTACAGCCAGGGCTCCGGCGCCTCACCAAGCGAGCGGTCCGCGACGTTCCGAGCCACGCCCACCACCACCCAGCGCTCGCCGAACAGCTCGAGCGACGTGCCGAGAGGATCGCTCGCGCCCCAGTAGCGCCGCGCCATGGCCTCGTTGATCACGACCACCCTGGGCGCGCCGCCGCGGTCGTGGCCGCCGAAGTCGCGGCCGCTGCGCAGCGGCGTGCGCAGCGTCGCGAAGTACTCGGGGCCGACCTCGTTGTAGAACGCCCACGTCGTCGCTCCGGGCGTCGGCGTGAAGCCGGGAACGAGGAAGCCGTCGACCCGTGGCCGCCCCCCGAATCCAAGGGGCACGCGTCGTCCGAGGCTTACCTGCACGACCTCCGGCAGGCCACCGGCGCGCTCCAGCAGCCGCTCGTAGAACGCCGTGCCCGTAGCCGCGTCGAGGCCGCCAGGGAAGAGGTCGAAGGAGACGAGCAACACGCCGCGAGCGTCGAAGCCGGGATCGGCCGCGCGCATGTTGTCGATGCTGCGCAGGAAGAGGCCGGCTCCAGCCAGCAACAGCACCGAGAGGGCCATCTGAGCACTCACCAGGACGCGGCGCAGGCGCCCCTGGCCGCCGCCGAGCACACCGTGGCTCTCGGTGCGCAGCGCCTCGCCGCTGGCCGCGCGTGAGGCGCTCCAGGCGGGCGCCGCGCCCACCAGCAGCGTCGTCAATGCCGACAGGGCGGCGGCAAGGCCCAGGACCCGCGCATCGACGCCCAGTTCCAGAGCGATCGGGAAGTCCGACGGCGGCACGAACCACAACAGCGACCCGGAGCCCCAGTACGCGAGCACCACGCCGACGCTCATGCCGAAGAGCGAGATCACCGAGGCGTCCGCCAGCAGGCCCGCCGCGAGCCTGCCTCGCGTCGCCCCCAGCGCGAGCTGGACGGCCAGCTCGCGCCGCCGGGTGATGGCGCGAGCGAGCAACAGGTTGGCCACGTTTGCGCAGGCCACCAGCAGCAGCAGCGCCACCACGGCGCCGAGCAGGACCACCACGGGTCCCAGTACGCGGCCCGCGCCGCGCGGCGCTGAGCGCATCGGGATCAGGGAGAGGGCGTGGTGTGCGTTGGTCCGGGGAGATTCGGCCGCGAGCTGGAGCGCGATCGCGTCGAGAGCCAGCTGGGCCTGCTCCCGCGAGGTGCCGGGCCGCAGTCGCGCCAGCCGCTGCAGCCATCGGTCGTCGCGCGCCTCCTGGCGGTCCCCGCCGGGGACCAGGTGACGCTGCACCGACAGCGGCGCGAACAGGTCGTAGGCGAGGCCGGGCCGTGTGCCCCAGAACCCCGGCGGCGCGACGCCGACGATCGTGAAGTCCCGGCCGTTCAATGTCACCGCGCGGCCCACGACAGCGGGGTCGCCGCCGAAGCGGCGTTGCCAGAATCGATGGCTGATCACCGCCACCGCGCTCTCTTGGGCCGCCTCCTCGAACAGGAAACCCCGGCCGAGCAGGGGTCGGACCTGCAGCGCGTCGAAGTAGTTGGCCGACACCACCAGGCCCCAGACGCGCTCGGTCTCGCCATCGTCGGAAAGCGCCATCATCTGGTCGTCGAAGCCGACGACATCGAGAACGGACGCGGCCCGCTCGGCGATATCCCGATACTCCGGCTGGGACGAGAGAACGAAGCGTCCCTCGGGGTCGAGGGTTTCGACTGCGAGCAGGCTGCCCGATCGCGGCACGCCCGGCAGTGGCTCGAGCAGGATCGCCCGGGCCCAGGTGGCCAGGATCGCGCTGGCCCCGATGCCGACGCCCAGGCACAGGGCCGCAGCGGCGGCAAGGCCGGGCGCCGCCCACACACGCCGCAGCGCCAGCCGGAGCTCCTGGATCACGCCGCGCGCTCCTCGTCGGTCGGCCGCAGGCCCAACCGCTTCATCTTCTCGTTGAGGGTGGTGGCGAGAAGGCCCAGTTCCCGCGCCGCGCGCCGCTGGTTGCCCGCACAACGCTCGAGTGCCTCGAGGATGAGCCGGCGCTCGAAGGTCGACACGAGCGCTTTGAGGGATGCCGGCGTGGCTCCGACCTGACCTGTCTCCGTCATGGGTGCCTCCGGGTGATCGTTCACTCCCAACGGGGGGTCTGGAGCGGGTCCACGGGCCTGGCGCGGCCCACGGGGACCAGCCCGGCGCCGGTCGCCACCGTGGCCAGGATCAAGCCGGCGCTCCCGCGCAACATCCGATGCCCGCCTAGTTGGCCTCGGCTGGAGCCGCCGCCGCCTCGTTCACGTCCTCGACGACGCGGCCGTCGAACAGGTGGACCGTGCGGTCCGCGTGGCGCGCGAAGCGCGGGTCGTGGGTGACCATGCAGATGGTCGCGCCCCCGCGATGCAGGTCGCGCAGGAGCTCCATGACGGCGTCGCCGTTTTTCGAGTCCAGGTTGCCGGTGGGCTCGTCCGCCAGCAGGATCGAGGGGCTGCCCACCAGGGCGCGCGCCACCGCCACGCGCTGCTGCTGGCCGCCCGACAGCTGGCTGGGGAGGTGTTTGGCGCGGTGGCCCATGCCGACCCGTTCCAGGGCCTGCATCACCCGCTCCTTGCGTTCCGTGGACTTCATGCCGCGGTAGGTCAGGGGCAGCTCCACGTTCTCGTAGACGTTGAGGTTCCCGATCAGGTTGAAGCTCTGGAAGATGAAGCCGATCTCGCGGTTGCGGATCCGCGCGCGCTGAGAGAGGTCGAGGCTCTGGACCGTGTTGCCGTTGAGCACGTAGCTGCCGTTGGTCGGCGAGTCGAGCAGGCCCAGGATCGACAGCAGCGTGGACTTGCCGCAGCCCGAGGGGCCAGAGATCGCCACGTACTCGCCCTTCTCGATGTCGAGGTGGATGCCCGAGAGCGCGTGCGTCTCGACCTCGTCGGTGAAGAAGACCTTGGTCAGGCCCTCGAGTCGGATCAGCGGCTGGGACGGGCTGGCGTTGGTTGCCATGCGGCTCCTCTCGTTCAGTTCAAGCGGATGCGATCGTGGGCGTCGAAGGCCGAGGTGTCGGAGAGCACCACCTGGTCGCCCTCCTTGAGGCCCTCGACGATCTCGACGGTGTTCACGGAGGCGCGCCCCAGGCGTACCCTCACGCGGTTGGCCTCGCCGCTGCCCGTCTCGAGGCGGAAGAGGCCGACCAGGCTCTCGGGTTGTCCCTGGGCCGGGCGGCCGACGTAGAGCACGTTTTCGAGGCGCTCCAGCTCGACGGTGCCGTCCACGCTGAGGTCGGGACGCGCGCCTTTGGGCAGCGGGCCCTCGAGGGACAGGTCGACGCCGACGGTTCCGTTCTGCGAGGACGGGTCCACGCGCATGACGCGCCCCGGCACCACCCCGTTGCGGGTATCGATCGTCGCCTTCTGGCCGATCTGGACGTCCTTGGCCTGGGTCTCGGCGATCCGGACCACGGCCTTGAGTTTGCCCGGCTGAGCGACGCGGGCCAGGTTGGTGCCGGGGGTCACGCTCTGGCCGACCTCCACGGGCACGACCTGCAAGACGCCCTCGATCGCGGCGCGCACCCGCAGCGCCTGGACCTGGCTCCGGCGCAGGCGCGCGAGGGCCCGCTGCTGCTCGACGGCGGCCTGCTGCACCGCCAACTGGGCCGCGACGGCTTCGCCCGCGATCTCCAGGCGCTTCTGCTCGATCAGGTTGCGGTTCGAGAGCTCCTCCGCGGTCACTTTGGAGACCTGCAGGGTGATGTCGGCGATCAAGCCATCCTTGGCCAACTCCCCATCGGCGTCGGCCCGCAGCTTGGCCTGCTTGTAGTCCGCCTGGACACGCGCGGCTGCGGCCTGCTGGTCCAGGCGCTGGCTCTCGAGGCGCACCTTCAGCTCGGTGTACTGCGCCTCTGCGGCACGCAGGCGCGAATCGGCCTCCAGGGCGGCCAACTCAAGCTCGGGGTTCGACATCTCAATAATGATGGAATCTGGCTTCACCGCGGTTCCGGGCTGGAGCACCAGGCGCTCAACGCGTCCCTCGGTGAGCGCCGGGATCCAGCGGATCTCCTCGGGCACGAGCGTCCCAAGCCCGCGGACCTGGCGCAGCATCTCGCCGCGCTTGACGGTATCGATCCAGACCGTGGAGCGCTCGACCGTGGGCGCCGCAGGCTTGAGCCGGGATAGGCCCAGCGTGATCAACAGGACGACCAGCGCCCCGGCGCCGCCGATGATCAACCTCCTGAGCTTTTTCTCCCGGCTGCGGTCCGGGCGCGCGATGTCCATGGTGTTCCCATCTCAAGCCCCGTGCCAGATCCGATTTCGACCGAAAGTAACTGATGAATAAGGACTTCAAGACCCAGGCCGCCACCCGCCCTGGGTGTTGGGTGTCCGGTTCCGAACGGACCCCGTCCCAGCGCCGACGGGCACCGAACATCCGGGCGGCGTCACGCGTATGTCTCAGGGTCGTGTCCGTCTTGATCGTAGAGCCGAACGAAGACCTCCGAGAGCTGATGGCGCTCGCCGCGGCTCGTGAATGTCCGGTTCGGGTGGCGTCGAGCGGGAGCGAAGCCCTCAGGACACTGCTCGACGAGCCGCCCAGCGTCCTCATCGCGGAGCTCGATTTGCCAGGAGTGTCGGGCGAGCAACTCGCCGTTCGGGCCCGCACGCTCCCCGACCCGCCTCTCGTGGTGCTGATCGGGGCCGACCACGAGCGACTAAGTCGCGCTGCGGGGTACGCGGACCATACTCTCCGCAAGCCCTTCGAGATCGTCCGCTTCTCGGCGATCGTGGCCGAGGGCTGTCAGCGCTCGGTCGGTCTGTCGCGTTAGCGTCGCCTCACAACCCACCCTTATATCTCCCTGCAGCGCCCCCCAGGGCGCTGGCAGAGGCGAACGCGTGCGAGAGCATGTGAAAATCGCCCGGTTGTGAACGGCGGCTTCGAATACCGCGAGATGCTCGGACCCGCGGCGAACGGCTTGAGCGTCCTCGCCTGGCTCGCGGCACGGCACCGCCACTCCAGCGAGCCGGTCTGGCGCGTCCGGGTCGCCGCGGGCGAGGTGAGCCTGGACGGCGTGGTCGCGGCCGCCACGGACCCCGTTCGGGCCGGTCAGTGCCTCGCCTGGCGGCGCCCGCCGTGGGAAGAGCCCGCGGTCCCCCTCGGGTTCGCGATCCTGTTTCGCGACGAGTCGTTGCTGGCAGTCGCCAAGCCGCGCGGCCTGCCCAGTGTTCCGAACGGCGGCTTCCTCGAGCACACGTTGCTGTTCCAGGTACGCCGCCTTCATCCGGAGCTGGTGCCGATGCACCGGCTGGGGCGCGCCACCTCGGGACTGCTGCTCTTCGCGCGGACACACGCGGCGCGGCGCTCGGTCTCCGCCGAGTGGCGGGTCGGGGGCGTCGAGAAGGAGTACCGCGCGCTGGTGCGAGGCGTGCCGCGGCCTGCCCGCTTCACGATCGAGGTGCCCATCGGCCCAGTCGTCCACCCCCGGCTCGGCAGCGTGCACGCCGCCGTGGCCGACGGCAAACCGGCCTGCTCCCAGGTCGAGGTGCTGTCGTCGCGTGACGATCGCGCCCTGGTCGCGATCCGGATTCCGACCGGGCGCCCGCACCAGATCCGCATCCACCTGGCAGCCGCCGGACACCCGCTGGTCGGGGATCCGCTCTACGTCACGGGCGGTGTCCCTGGACCTCAGCCGGGCCTGCCCGGCGACGGCGGCTACCGCCTCCACGCACACCGGCTCGCGCTGAGGCACCCCGTGACCGGCGGGCGGCTCGAGCTCGAGTGCGCCCTCCCACCCGAGCTGCGCGACGCTTGAGGCCCGCCAGGAGCGCCTCCTTCTGGGTCCGCGTGAGGCGTTTGATGCGGTGCTCTTCGCGCAGTGCCGCGCTCCAGGCCCGCACCCGGCGCGACCACACGAGGCGCACCGGCAGGCGCGAGCGCGTGTACCGCGATGCCTGTCCGGCCTCGTGCCTGCGCAGGCGTGCCGCGAGGTCCTTCGCGGCCCCGGTGTAGAAGGAGCCGTCCCGGCAGCGCAGGATGTAGACGAACGGCAAACGCTCTAGTCCTTGAGGCGGACCAGACTGACGCCGTTCTTCATGGGGCCGATTCTCCCACCTGGACGACGTCCGCTCTGTGCGTCTCCCGGATCGTGCGGGCGATCGTGGCGCCCAGGATCACCAGGCAGCCCAGCAGCGAGAACGTGCCGGGGCGCTCGGCATGCACCAGAAACGCCCACAGGGGCGAGAACACGGGCTCGACGAACAGCAGCAACGCGGCCTCCAAGGCGGACACGTGAACGAGGGCACGGGTGAGGAACGTGTAGGCCAGGCCGATCTGAAACACGCCCAGGTAGCCGACCAGCAGCCAGTCGGTGAGGGCGGCGTGGGTGAGGGGCCACATCGAGGGCAGGCAGACGAGGAACGCGAAGAGGTTGCCCAGGAACACGGCAGAGGCCGAGCCCGCGTGTTCCTCCCGCGCCAGCCAGCGCAGGCCGAGCATCATCAGGCCGCAGGTGAAGCCGCTGGCGATCGCCATCAGGTTTCCGAGCAGGGGATCGGGGGCGGTGGCCACGGGCGGGTCGAGGCCCACGAAGAACAGCACCACACCGGCGGCGATCACCGCCAGAAACTTGATGTCGCCGCCGCGGGCCCGTTCGCCCAGCAACCTGGGGCCGAGGAGCAGGATGTAGAGCGGCGAGGTGCTCTGGATGAAGATCGCGCTGGCGGCGGTGGTGAGCTTGTTGGCCTGGACGAAGAGGATCACGGTGGCGGCGTAGGCGATTCCGACCAGGGCGGCCCGGATCGAGAAGCGGCGCCGCGCCTCGGGCAGGAACACGAGCACCGCCGCTGTGGCGAAGCCCGCCCGCAGCCCCGCCACCTGCCAGCTTCCCAGGCTGGTGGCCTTGATCGCGGTGCCGGCGGTCGAGAACAGCGCCGCGGCCGCGATCACCCGCAGCAGGTGTCCGAGGTGGCCGCTCACGGCCACGGGTCAGGCGACAGGCTCTCGTGATGACCGTAAGGGTCCTGGAGTCGCACCGCCGGATCATAACGTGCGCCCCTCTCACGCCGGGCCAGCCCCGGCTCGGGTCCGCTCGCGCCTCAGGCGATGTTTGCGGTCAGGTAGCGCCGATAAGCCCTGGCCGACGCCCCGGGGGCGGATCGCCGAACTCCTTGCTGAGGATGAGGACGTTCAGGCGCCGGCCGACCCGCCGACGGAACCACTTCTCGAGGCGGAGAAACACGAGTCGCGTATCACGCGGTCTCGCCGTGCGCGGCGTCACGTCCGCGGCGGCGTGTGCCCCGTAGATTCCCAGGCGATGCGTTTCCTGCCCGCCGGCCTGCTCGTGCTCGCACTCTGGGGGTGTGGTGCCCCGGGCGGCGCCGACGGGCCGGGCGACGGCTCGGCGTTCCCGCCGAACCCGGGCGACGGGCCCAGCCTCGAGGGTTGCCCGGTGTTCCCGGCCGACAACGTATGGAACGCAGCCGTGGATCGGCTGCCCTTGGACCCGCGCTCGGAGGATTACGTCGCCTCGATCGGCCACGGCGAGACGCTGCATCCCGATTTCGGCTCGGGTACCTGGGACGGCGGGCCGATCGGCATCCCCTTCGTGGTCGTGCCCGGTTCTCAGCCACAGGTACGAATCGTGTTCACGGCCTACGGTCACGAGAGCGATCCAGGCCCCTACCCGGTGCCGGCCGACGCGCCGATCGAGGGTGGGACAGGCAGCGACGGCGACCGCCACGTCCTGGTCGTGGATCGGGGCGCCTGCGTTCTGTACGAGTTGTACCGCGCCTTCCACAACCGCGACGGAAGCTGGAGCGCCGACTCGGCAGCCCGCTACGACCTGCGTTCCCATGCTCTGCGACCTGCGGGCTGGACCTCTGCCGATGCCGCGGGCCTGCCGATCCTGCCCGGCCTCGTGCGCCACGAGGAGGTGGCCGCTGGGGAGATCCGGCATGCGCTGCGCTTCACGGCACCGCGCACGCGGCGCGCCTACGTATGGCCCGCGCGCCACTTCCCGTCCTCGCGTAACGACGCGAACCTGCCGCCGATGGGCCAGCGCTTCCGGCTGCGCGCGGGCTTCGACCTGTCGGGCTTCTCCCGCGACACCCAGGTGATCCTGCGCGCGCTCCAGCGTTACGGGATGCTGCTGGCCGACAACGGCTCCGCGTGGTTCCTCTCCGGGGCGCCGCACCCTTCCTGGAACGACGGGCAACTCGTGAGTGAGCTTCGACGCGTGAGGGGCAGCGACTTCGAGGCCGTGGACGTACAGGCGCTGCTGGTCGACCTCGACTCGGGCCAGGCGCGCCAACCCTGACGAAGCCCTGGAGCGCGTCCCGCTCAGGACCCATCACCTCCACGGCACGCACCTTGCTTTCGATGATCTGGAGGGCCGCGAGCGGCCTGCGGCCGCCTCTTTTGCGGCCCGGGAGGCAGCCATGCGTTGGCTCCGTATCGGAGTGCCCCTGGGGCTGGTCGTCGTCGTTGCGTGTGCTCCGGCGCACAAGTCCTCCTCGGGGTTCCATCTGCCGGACGGGGATCCTCAGCTCGGTCATCAGGTCTTCGTGGATCTCAAGTGCCACGCGTGCCACCGCGTCGACGGCCTGGACCTGTCGGCCCCGGTCGCCGATCCGCCCGTGCCCGTGGTGCTCGGCGGTGTCGTGCACCAGGTACGCACAGACGGCGAGCTGGTTGCGGCGATCATCGATACCTCCCACCGACTCGCGCCCGGTTATCGGGCCGCCGAGGTGAGTGCGGGGAGTTTGTCCAGGATGGGGGACTTCAGCGACCAGATGACGGTGCGGGAGCTGGTCGACCTGGTGGCGTTCCTGCAGTCGCGTTACGAGGTGCGACCGCCGCCGGCGGCTTACCACTGAGGACTGGCGTCACGAAGCGATTGCCGGCACGCGCCCGCTGATCCGGCGCGTCTTGCGCGTAGGCATTTGGCGCGCCTGAAGCAGTTTCCGAACGTCCCGTCGTCCGGGGGATCACGGCGGGCTGGTGCCCAGGGTTCGCACGTACGCCGCCAAGGGTGCGTAATCCTCTTCCGCGATCACGCCGTCCCAGGTCGGCATCTTCACGCCGGGTTTGAGGCGCTCGGGGTTTCGGATATAGGCGATCAGCTCGGCGTCGTCCGGGTAGTTCCGGGGGCCCTGGCGCAGGTCGAACGCGCCCAGGCCGGTGTCGCCGTGGCAGGTGTGGCACGAGTACCGGTAGTAGGCGGCCTTGCCGGCGTCGGTGGTGGCCACTGCGGGCGTTAGCGCCCTGGCCACCCGATTCTTGATCTTGGGCACCGTGCGCAGGTACGCGTAGATGGCCCTCGCCTCGGCGTCGCTCAGCTCGGGGTACGGCACCATGGGGTAGACGAGGACGGCGTTGTCCGGGCGTACGCCGTGGCGCAACGCCCGCACGAACTCGTCTTCGCTCCAGCCCCCGATCCCGGTCTCATCGAAGGTGATGTTGCTCGTCACGATCGTGCGCCCGAGCATGTCGGGCATCGGGTTGCCGCCGCCGAGGTAACCGGCCGACCGCTCGGGGTGGAGGTCGTCGTTTTTCGCGAAGTCCCGAGAGTGGCAGCCGAAGCACTGGGCGTGGGAGTTGACGAGGTAGAGGCCAACGGCCACCGGGTCCCGCGGGTCGGGCTGCGGGATCGGCTTCTCGGGCCAGGGCAGCGGCTTGAAGGCGACCCGGCACAGGAACTTCGTGAAGAAGCTCGGTTGGCTCGGCGCGGGCCGCGCCTTGACCGGCCGCAGCAGCGGATCGTCCGAGCGTAGAAAAGCGATGATGTCCTTCAGGTCCTCGTCGGCGAGGGTCGGCAGCTTGATCATCCAGGGCGGGGTGTAGCGGCCGTCGCGGGCGACGCCGGTGCGGAGCAAATAGGCGATCTCGCCGTCGGTCCAGGAGCCGATGCCCGTCGCGTCGTCCTGTGTGATGTTCGCCGAGACCGCGACGCCGAACTGGGGTGGAAGGTCCTCCATCCGCCGGCCCGAGAGCGCTCCGGTCGCGTTGTCGAGGTGGCAGGCCACGCACAACATCATGGCGCTGCGCCGACCCCGGGCCACGCGTTCGGGTGTGACGCCCACCTTCATCCTGATTCGGCCGGGCTCGTAGCGCGGGATCGAGTCGAGCTGGATGTAGAGCGCCACGCCGCCGGCCAGGGCCGAGAGCGTTCCGACGCCGACCAGGATCATCCTGAGAGGCTTCATGGCGGGCCGAGTATCGCGAATAGAATGTCGCCCATGCAACTCGAGCATTTCGCGATGGAGCGGCTCCAGTCGGAGTGGGAGAACCGCGTGGCCCACAACCTCTCCGAAAGCGGCGTCCACCCCATGTCGGTGGAGGAGCTGCTCGCCCCGGAGGAACGCGAGGCGTTGCT
>Ga0187893_10002655_pt1 | contig 38698 bp, 24 predicted proteins | sample MA1701074metaG_FD_139574 | JGI IMG/M metagenome (GOLD analysis project Ga0187893, IMG submission 139574) | White microbial mat communities from a basaltic lava cave in the Kipuka Kanohina Cave System on the Island of Hawaii, USA - MA170107-4 metaG ... | reverse complement strand
GGCCACGCCGGGCATGGCCATCATCTTCCCCGACAACACCGTGTTCACGTCAGCCACACCAGGCACCAACGGCGGCACGATCACCGGCGTGACGGCGGGCGCGGGCTTGACCGGCGGCGGCATTGCCGGCGGCGTCACGCTGAGCGCCAACTTCGCGGGCCCTGGCTCCGCCTCGACCCTTTCCCGCAGCGACCACGACCACGACGCTACGTACGCGCTGCTCACGCACAACCATGATGCCAGCTACTTGTCGCTCGCCGGCGGCACGCTTACCGGCGGTATCAGCGGAACAAACGCCACATTCAGCGGCACGGTCAGCGGGCTTCTGGGCTCCTTCACCGGGACCGTGCAAGCCAACGGCTTCCTGAACCTGAACAACATCAGCGTGGGGCTGCGCACCGACTGCAATCTCAACGCTGTGGTGCGTTGGGCAGGCACGGGGTGGATTTGCGACACGGCGGGGCAGGGCACGGTGACGCAGATTGTCTTCGGAGCGGGCCTCACCGGCGGGACGGTTACCACCAATGGCAACGTGGCCTTCGACACTGTGTTCGGCGACGCGCGCTACGCCCTCAACGGGCACAACCACGACGCCTTCTATCTCCCGCTCACCGGCGGCACGCTCATCGGCGCGCTCACCGGCACCACCGCCAACTTCACCGCCGGTGTCACCACCAGCAATCTGACCCTGAGCGGCTCGATCAACACCGGCTTCCGCGTGCAGAGCACCGCGGCCGAGCCCAACGTCCTCGGGGGCTTTCTGGGTAACTTCATCAACACCGGCGTTACCGGCGCCACGATTGCCGGCGGCGGCCACCTGACCGTGGGCAGCAACCGGGTGATGGACGACTACGGTTTTGTCGGCGGCGGCGCCAACAACCAGGCCGGCGACGGCGCCGGCACCACCTCGGACCGCGACCTGGCCACCGTCGGCGGCGGGGCTTCCAACCTCGCCTCCGGACGGCTGAGCGTCATCGCCGGCGGGAACCAGAATACCGCCAGCGGGCTGGAGTCCTCTGTGGGCGGCGGCTTCAACGGCCGCGCCGAGGGGGATAATTCCACGGTAAGCGGCGGCTTCAGCAATACGGCCACCGGCCCCTTCGCCACGGTTCCCGGCGGGCGCAACAACACCGCGGGCGCGGACTATTCCTTCGCCGCGGGCCGCAACGCTGCGGCCCAGCACATGGGGTCTTTCGTGTGGGCGGACTCGGAGAATGCCGGGCTGGCGTCCACGGCACAGGATCAGTTCACGGTACGCGCCAGCGGCGGCGTGCGCTTCCGCAACTCCGCGGGAGACATGTTCACCTCGGATGGCAGCGGCAACCTGCGCGCCAACTCCATCGCCAACCTCGCGGGCGTCAACATCGGCCTGCGCACCGACTGCAACGGTGGCGACGTGGTGCAGTGGAGCGGCACGGCGTGGTTGTGCGCGTCCGGCGGCGGCGCCGGGTCGGTGACGCAGATTGACACGGGCACGGGGCTGACCGGCGGGCCCATCAACACCACCGGGACGATCTCGTTCGATGAGACCTACGGGGACAACCGCTACGTGAACTCCGCAGGGGACACCATGAGCGGGGTGCTCAACGGCACCACCGCGTCGTTCAGCGGGGGCGTCTCGGTGCAAAGCCTCACCCTGACCAACGGGGGCATCAACAACAGCCTTTTCGTCTTCACCACGTTCGGCGCGCCCAACATCATCGCCGGCATTCTCGGCAACCAGGCGCCGGGCCTTGTCGTTGGGGCCACCATCAGCGGCGGCGGCGACGTGAGCGGCGGTTGCGGCGGCGCGCTCACCCCCTTCAATGTGGTCACCGACGACTTCGGCGTGGTCAGCGGCGGTTGCGCCAACCGCGCCGGCAATGCGTCCGGGGCCGCATCGGATGCGGCCAACGCCACGGTGGGCGGCGGCGCTCAGAACGTTGCCGGCTCCGGAAACGCCACCGTCGGCGGCGGCTTTCAGAACACAGCCAGCGGCCCGGCTTCCACGGTGGGCGGGGGCGCGGGCAATCTCGCCACCGCGCTCACTTCAACCGTGAGCGGCGGCCAGGCCAATGTCGCGGACGACTTCGGCGCAACCGTTGCGGGCGGCACGCAGAACATCGCTTTCGCCGTCCGCGGAACGGTCGGCGGCGGCGGCAGCAACACCGCCAGCGGCGAAAGCTCCACCGTTCCCGGTGGGCACTTCAACACGGCCGGGGGGAACTTCAGCTTCGCCGCCGGCCGCCGCGCCAAGGCCAACCACGACGGCTCCTTTGTCTGGGCCGACACCTTCGACGCCGACGTCGCTTCCAACGCCCTAGACAGCTTCACCGTGCGCGCCTCGGGCGGCGTCCGCTTCCGTAACGCCGCGGGGGACATCTTCACCATAGACAGCAGCGGCAACGTGGTGGCCAGCGGCTCGATCAGCGCCGGGAGCTTCCCCAACATGGGCACGTTCAGCGCCACCCCCACCGGGGCCGGGGTCAGCCAGGGCTCGCTCTACGTCAACCCGGCGGCGGCCATGCCGAACCAGACCCTGTTTGGCGTGGCCATGGGCGGCACGGAGCGCCTCCGCGTGGACACCGAAGGCGACCTGTTCCTGGGAGGGACCATCAACGGCGGCTTCCGCGTGGACAACTCCGTGAACCCGCCAAACATCATCGGCGGCTTCGGTGGCAACCAGATTACTTCAGGCGTGGTGGGCGCGACCATCGCGGGCGGGGGCGATCCCGGAGGGGTAATATGCGGAACTGCCCCGAATCGGGTGACGGACAGCCATGGTTTTGTCGGTGGCGGTTGCGGCAACCAGGCGGGCGATAACACGGGAATCGTCGGCGACCGTCCCTGGGCCACGGTCGGCGGCGGCTTCTCCAACACCGCCGGCGGCATCGCCGCCACGGTCGGCGGCGGCTTCTCCAACACCGCCGGCGGCATCGCCGCCACGGTCGGCGGCGGCAACAACAACATCGCCAGCGGCACTGAAGCCACGATCGCCGGCGGGGATCTCAACACTGCCAGCGGGGAGAGGGCCACGGTGGCCGGCGGCCGCCTCAACACGGCTAGCGAGTTTGCCGCGGCGGTCGGCGGCGGCACGGCCAACACCGCCAGCGGCGCTTCGGCCACGGTGCCCGGTGGTTCAGCCAATCTGGCCCAGGGGTCGGAGAGCTTCGCCGCCGGGCGGCGGGCCAAGGCCATTCACGACGGAGCGTTCGTGTGGGCCGACCGAGCCGGCACTTTCGGCAGTGATTTCTCCTCAACCGGCGAAGACCAGTTCCTGATTCGCGCCGCCGGCGGCATGGGCATTGGCACCAACGCGCCGGACGCCCTGGTGCACATGGAGGGCAGCACCGCCAGCCCCGACGGCAAGGGCGCGGCGCTGCGCATCAGCAATTCTTCCATCGGCGGCGCCAACTGGTATCTGCGCGTAGGCGCCGCAGGAACCAACACGCCGGCGGCGGGCTTCTCCCTCGCCGACGACGCCGCCTACCGCTTGGTGATCAATAGCACCGGAGGAGTGGGCATCGGCCTGCTGTCACCCCTCGAAAAGCTGCACGTGGACGGCGATGTGCGGGTACTCTTCTGCGTGCGCGATAACACCGGAACCCAGATTGCCGGCACGTGCGCTTCGGACGCGCGGCTGAAGAAGAACATCCGGCCGATCAGCCCGCTCCTGGGGCTGTTCGCGCAGTTGCAACCGGTCACCTTCGAGTGGCGCGCCGAAGAGTTCCCGGCGTACCACTTCGGGCCGGGAACGAGCACGGGCCTGATCGCCCAGGAGGTGGAGAAGCTCTTCCCGTCACTGGTCAGCACCGACGACCGCGGCTTCAAGCGCGTGAACTACACCGAGCTGCAAATGCTCACGGTGCAGGCCGTCAAGGAGCTGCAAGCGGAGAACGAGTCGCTGCGGCGCGAGCTGGCCGAATTGAAGGCGGCCGTGACGCAACTGGCGGCGCAGGCGCAAGGCCCGGCGCAGCCCAAGTAGCGTCAAGCGCCGGTTGTAGGACGGACCTCCAAGTCTGTCCGCTGTCCATGCCGCTGAAGACGCAGTAGGAACGCGGCGAGTCAGCAACACGGGCGTTGGCGGTTTCACAGTGGACAGACCCGGAGGTCTGTCCGCTGTCCATGCCGCTGAAGACGCAGTAGGAACGCGGCGAGTCAGCAACACGGGCGTTGGCGGTTTCACAGTGGACAGACCTGGAGGTCTGTCCGCTGTCCATGCCGCTGAAGACGCAGTAGGAACGCGGCGAGTCAGCAACACGGGCGTTGGCGGTTTCACAGTGGACAGACCTGGAGGTCTGTCCTACAGAGCGGGCGCTCGCGGTTCGCCGGCGTGAAGGCCGCGCGCCTACTGGGCGGCGGCGCGGAAGGCGGAGGCAGGGTAGAGCTGGCGGTAGATGGAGGCGTTGCGCAGGACGATCTGGACGTAATCGCGCGTTTCGGTGAAGGGGATGGTTTCGACAAACTCCGCGGGCTCGGAGTAGGCGCGGCCGCCGTTCCATTGCAGGACGCGGCTGGCGCCGGCGTTGTAGGCGGCCAGGGCTTCCTCGATGGTGGCGAAGCGGCCGAGCAAGTCGGCCAGGTGCTTGGCGCCCAGGCGGGCGTTGTACTCCGGTTGAAAGAGGCGCGCGCGCGAGTAGGGCAGGCGCATCTGCCGGGCGAGCTGGCGACCCGTGCGCGGCATCACCTGCATCAAGCCCAAGGCGCCGGCGCGGGAAACGGCCCGGGCCTGGAAGACGGACTCCTGCCGGATCAGCCCGGCCATGAGCATGGGGTCCACGCCGGAGGCGCCCGCCGCGGACGCGATGAGGTCCGCGTAGAACAGCGGATAGACGGTGCGCCAGACCTCTTCGGGGGCCTCGGGGATGCGCCGCGCGTCGAGCTGCGGCGCGGCCTGGCGGGCCAGCGTCACGGCCTGGACGTGGCGCTCGTCCTCGTGCGCGGCTTGCGCCATTTCCAGCAGCAGGCGCGGCGCGCGGCTGGCTTGGTAGGCGGCGCGCAGTTCGCGGTCGGCTTCGGCGTCCAGGGCGATGCTGCGCAGGGCGGCGGCGCGCCGGCGGCCCTGCTCGACGGCGGGCGGCAGGGGCGCGTCCAAGTCGGGCATGGCCGGCGGCGGCGAGAGCACGCTCAGGATGGCCGGGTCCGCCGTGGGACCGTCGCCCAGCGCCCGCAGGCGGTCGCGCGCGAGCATTCCGTAGTACGACTGCGCGAAGCGCTGCTGCGCGCGCGAGTAGAGGGAGCGGGCACGCGGCGCGTCCGCGGCGCGCTCGGCCAGGCGGCCCAGCCAGTAAAGTCCGTTGGCCAGGTACGGCGAGCGCGGGTAGCGGCGCAAATGCTCTGCGATGTGAGTGGCGGCATCGGTGGAACCCGCCAGGTAGGAGCTCCATGCGATGCGCCAGTGGGAAGGAAGCGCCTCTTCGGGAGCGGGGCCGGCGGCCAGCACGCGGCGATAGAGGGCCGCGGCGCGGGCGTGGTCGAGGTTGGTCCAGAAATAGTTGGCGGCTAGAAACAGCGCGCCGGCCGTGGAGCGGCTGCGCGGGTAACGCAGGGCGGCTTCCTCCACGGCGGCCATCATGCGGTCTTCGCGCTGGCCGCGGTAGAGCGTGGCCAGGTGCAGCAGGCGCTCGGCGGCGGCTTCGGGGTCGCGCACCGGGAGTCTCTCGAGCGCGGCTGGAGTGGGCCGGCCGCGCCGGTGGCACACGGCCAGGCGCACGCGGCCCAGCTCGACCAGCGGAGCAGGAAGCGCGGGCGCGGACCGCGCAGCCAGATCGAGTTCGGCGCGGGCCTCGGAGCAGCGGCGGGCGTCCAGAAAAGCCTGCACCCGGGCGAAGCGCTGCTCCGGGGCCGCCGCAGGGAACTCCGCGCGCAACGTCTTGCGCAGCGCCGCCAGGCGCTCCAGGGCCGGTTTCGCGGAAGGAGAAAGCGGGTGGCCGTAGTAGATGGCGGAGTAGTCTTGCGCGGCGCGGGCGGACTTGCCCAACCGTTCGAGGGCCTGCGCGCGCACCAGGAGCAGGACCGGACTGGTGAGCGCGCCCGGCAGGGCGTCCGCCGCGGCGCCGGATTGTTTGGCGGCCAGCGCCGCCCGGGCCAGCAGGGCCGTGGCTTCGGTGCGCAGGGCGCTGTGGGGGAACTCGCGCTGGAGTGACCGCAGGCGTTCAAGCGCCGCCAGCGGCCGGCCCAGCGCCAACTCCGAGGCAGCGCGCCCGAATACGGCGTACTCCCGGAGCAGCGGGTCGGCGTGGGCGCGCTCCAGCCACGGCAGCGCGGCGGCGTGACGCTTGGCATCCGCGTGGTGCATGGCCAGGGCCAGCGCGGCGCGCGCGCCCTCCGCAGTCCCTGCGGTGCGCATGGCGAAAGCGCTCAGGCGGCGGTAGTCCGCGGGGCTCTTGGACGCGCGCAGGGCCCGCGCCAGGCGGGGAAGCTCACCCGAATCGGGCGCCTGCTGGCCCCCGGCCGGTGCGGCCAGCAGCAGCGAGAAAAACACCAGCAAGGCGACCGGACTGGGTGAGCGGGAGCGCATGGCCTCGTTTCAGTTTACCGCCGGGGGGCCGACGTGGGGTAGGGATATTCGCCCAGGGCTTTGGGGTCGCCGTCGGCGATGATGTCCACCATCCAGTCGTAAAAATAATCCACCGGATGATTGAGGATGGCCTTGAAGCGGCGGTCGTATTCCTTCCGGGCCTTGTCGAGGTCCGCTTTGAGCCGCTGGCAGAGGTCCTTTTTCTCGCGGCCGACCTTGATGTCGTCCGGGCGCAGCATCTTGATGTCCTGCATGCACACTTTGGCCACGCGGTTGGCGCGGCGGTGCAGTTCCTGCTCCTCGCCGCCCAGTTTGCTGATGTCGAAGGCCGGTGGGGCTTCGGCGATCTTGGCGGCCTCGGCGATGGGCACTGGCTTCGGCAGAGTGGGCGCCGGAGCCGGCAGCGGCGTGGCCGCAGGCTCGGGTGGCGGCGGGGCCACTTGCGGGATCTTCACCGTGGGAATCGGCGCGGGGCCGCCCTCAGAACCCATCTCGCGGCCGGCGTCGGCGGCGGTCTCCGCAGCGGCCGAGCCAACGGCCGGCACGCCCGCGGGGGCAGCGGCGGGTTCGAGCGCGACGCGGGAAACGGTTCCCAGGGTGCCGGCGACAAAACAGGTGAGCACGTCGAGCGATGCGGCCAGGGCCGCGGCGGAAGTCTGCGCGCGGAGCATGGCCGGGAGCGCGTTGGCCGGCTTGGAGGAAGAGCAAGCGGCGGAGAGGTCGCTGAGCGCCTGGTTGAGTTCCTCGGAGAGGCGCGTGACGGCGGTGAGGTTGTCGCGGACGGCGCGCGAAACGGTCTGTTCGACGGAGCCGGCTTCAGCCATGCGACACTCCTCCTGCTGGGCCCAGGAAGCCCAAAGGCGAATTATTGAGAGGCGGCGCGGCGAAGTCAATCACAGAATTGCGCCCTTGCGCCATTGAGTCATTGGGCCCGTGTTTCCGCCGGCGGGCCAAAGGGCGCCTGTAACAAACCTGTCCTCCGGCCCGATGTCACGTTGGGGCCTCACTGGAGGTAAGATCAGGAGGTGGAGACTTGCACGCTCGTATGACGAGTCCCGGAAACAACGGCGGGAACGGCGGGGGCACCGGCTTCATGGCCGGGGAGTGGCAGGTGTGGCCGCAGCGCAACGTGATCTTGCGCGGCGAGGAACAGGTGCGCGTGGAGCCTCGGGTGATGGACGTGCTGGTGCACCTGGCGGAGCGCGCGGGCCAAGTAGTGTCCAAGGAAGAGCTGGTCGACCGGGTGTGGGAAGGGCGGTACGTTACCGACGAAGTGCTGACGGTGACGGTGTACGCGCTGCGCAAGGCGCTGGGCGACGACGCGCGGCGCCCGCGCTACATCGAAACGGTCTCGCGGCGCGGCTACCGCTGGATCGCGCCGGTAGCGCGCCCGGGCGAGCCGGCTCCGGCGATGGCCATCGCCCCGGGAAGCATGGAATCGCCGGTTTCCGCGGCAACGGCGCCACGCCGTTTCTCGCCGGCGGCATGGGCGGGCGCGACCGTGGCGCTGGCAGTGGTGGCGGCCTCCGCCACGTGGATGCGGCTGCCCGGGCCGGGCGCGCGTCACACGCCCTCGCCCGAAGCGCATGAAGCTTACGTCAAGGGCCGCTTCTTCCTCGACCAGCGGTCGGTGCAGGGCTGGCGCTCGGCGCTCGAGCACTTCGAGCGCGCCGTCAAGCTCGATCCGCTGGACCCCGCGGCCCACGCCGGTCTGGCGGACACCTACTCGGCCATGTCCGACTTCGGCGTGGCCTCGCCCGCAGAGATGCGCCCGCGGGCGATGCAGGCGGCGCGGCGGGCGCTGGAGCTGGAGGCGGAATCGGCGGAAGGCCACGCGGCCCTGGGTCGGGTGCAGTTCCTGTTCGACTGGGACTTCGGCGGGGCGGAGCGCAGCCTGGGGCGGGCCGTCGCGCTCGACGGGGACTACATGCCGGCGCACCAGTCGCTGGGGTGGCTGCGGTCGGCGCAGGGACGTCCCGGGGAAGCGGCGGCCGCGGCGCGGCGGGCATTGCAGCTCGACCCGGTGAATACGGCGCGCTACACGGAGCTGGCCTGGGTGCTGGCGCTGGGCGGTGGTTACGATGAAGCGCTGGCACAGGTGGACCGCGCGCTGGGGCTAAGCCCCCGCGCCACCCAGATCCAGGTGACCCGCGGCTGGATCTGCGAAATGGCCGGACGCCCGGATGGGGCCTTCGCCGCCTATTCCGAAGCGGCCCGGCTGGCCGGGGCGCCAGAGCAAGCCCTGCGGCGCATGGAGGCCACCTATCGCGCGGGCGGCTTGACCGGGTACTACCGCGACTGGCTCGACCAGCAGCAGCGCGGCGGCCACCTACCGCTTTCTGACACGTGGCGCGCGCACCTGTACGTCCGCGCCGGCCAGCTCGAGCGCGCCATCGAATCCCTCGAACTGGCCTACCGCAAGCGCGAAGGCGCGCTGGCCTGGGTCAATGTCGAGCCGGCGTTCGCCCCGCTGCGCTCCGACGCGCGTTTCCAGTTGATCGCCTCCCGCGTCGGCAAGTGACAAGTACGGGCCTAAAGGCCGCCGCTACACGGATTTGCCGTTGGTTCCCTTCCCTCATCGCATCTTTATCTCTTCTTCAGGACAGGCCCGGCCGTCCCGCGGGAGACTCACGCTGGATGACCGCGCCCGCAGAGGCAAGAGGCGCGGGGGAGGGCGGGATGTACAGGTGGCTGCTATGGATGGCGTTCCGCGCGGCAATGCTGGTGTTCTTCACCGTGTGGTTCCTGGTGGGGGCCGCGGCGGCGCAGCCGGGAGATGTAACGGCGCGTGTGGCGGAGGTGCTGCGCTACTCCGGGGTCGAGAGTCCCCCGGCGGAGGAGGTGGCCCGGCTGGCCAGAGCCTGGGTTACGGCGCAGGACCCGGTCACCCCGGCCGAGCAGCGGCGCGCAGCCTTCGCGGAGCTTTTTGCCGGTTACGCCAAGCTGCACGGCGTGGAGGTGACCACCGCGGCGATGCAAGGGGTGGCGCAATTCGCGACCACCGCCTACGACGGCGGCGCGCGCATGGACCTGCGGCTCCCCGAGCCCCGCGGCAAGCCTAGCGGCAACTACCTGCACGTGGAAACGCGCGGCACGGGCCCGGTGACGCTGCTGCTGATCTCCGACCTCGGGGTGGACGGGCGCGAACTGTACGACAGTTTCGCGCGGCGCAACGCCTCCGCTTACACCATGCACATCGCCACGCTGCCGCTGGCCGGGGCGGCCCGCCCGTTGCCCTGGCCCGGGAGGCTGGACTACGCCGCCCGGCCCTGGCTTACGCACATCGAACACGAGCTGCTGGCGCTGCTGGACCAGCCGCGCATGAAAGGCGCCGTGGTGGTGGGCACATCCGCCGGGGGGTACTTCGCGGCGCGCATGGCGCTCGAGCGGCCCCGGCAGATCCGCGGCGCGGTGCTGGTGGACGCGCTGGTGGCCATGCCCATGCGGGGGCGCGCCAACCCGGACGCGCCAGCCACGATCGAGGAACGCTTGGGCCGGTTGCGGGGCGTCTCTCCCGCGCCGCAGTTTTTCCCCATTGCGCCGGTGCCGCCGCCGGATGAGCTGCGCCGCCTGATCGCCGAGCCCCAATCCACCCACCCCTTGGCGCGCAATTGGATGGCTTTCGCAGTGAAAGACACTGCCGTTTCGCAGGACTGGACCTACGAGGCGCTCTCCTCCAATTTCTTTCTGAACAGCGCGCAGTACCAATGGGAGTTCTTCAGCACGGACCTCACCGAGGACATGAAGCGCCTGGCCGTCCCCCTGGTGGTTCTGGGGGCGATTCACGACGAGGGCTCGCCGCGGCAGAGCCCGCCGAGCCTTTCGCAGTGGGACGAGCTGAAGCTGCTGTACCCGGAGGTCCCGCTGAGCGTGGCCGCGTTTGAAGACACGCGGGCCTACATCAGCGCGGATGCTCCCGCGGAGTTCGACCGCGCCCTGGCGGATTTTCTGGCCGGGCGCCCCGTGCGCGGCAAGACCGGCTACGTCTTGCCGCGCAAGAGCCCCCGCGCTGCGGTGATGGAGTCGGTGAACGGCGTGGAAGTGCGCATCGCCTACGGGCGCCCCGCGGTGCAGGAGCGCAAGGTGTGGGGCGAACTGGTCCCGTGGAAGCGGGTGTGGCGCGCGGGAGCGAACGAGGCCACCACCATGACGCTGGCGCGGGACGCGCGCGTCGAAGGCCAGGCGCTTTCCGCCGGCGCGTATTCGTTCTTCGTCATCCCCGCGGAGAACGGCGAGTGGACCGTCATCTTCAATCGGGTGGCCCGGCAGTGGGGCGCGTTCAACTACAACCCGGCGTTCGACGCGCTGCGGTTCACGGTCAAGCCGGAGGAAGCCACGCACCAGGAACACCTGAGCTATCGTATCGAGCCGGAGGGCGCCGGCGCCGCGCGGGTCACGCTGGCGTGGGAGAAACGCAGCGTCTCCTTCCGCATCGAGATTGCGCCGGAGTAGAATCGGCCACCCGAAGGAGCCAAAAAAGTGGAACCGCTCAAACCGGAACAAGCCACGTTCCTGCTTCAGTTGTACCTGCTGTCGCTCCAGCGGGAGCAGCCCCTGACGGCGCGGGTATTGGCCGCCGTGCCGCCGGATCGCGGCGACTACCGCCCGGCGCCCGAGTCGCGCGCGGCGCTGGACCTGGCATGGCACATCGCCATGGTGGAGATCCGCTTCCTCAATGCGGTGGCGGCGGGCGAATTCAACTACGCCGGCAGCGAACGCCCTGCCGGGGTGAAGACCGGCGCGGAGGTCGCGCGGTGGTACGCGGAGTCGTGCGAGCGTAGCCTGGCGCGCCTGACGCCGCTGGGGAGCGAGCAACTCCTGAAGGTGCTGGATTTTCGCGGGCTGTTCCAGTTTCCGGCGGTAGTGTATCTCCAGTTCGCGTTGAACCACACCATTCACCACCGCGGGCAGCTGTCCGTGTATCTGCGCCCGATGGGCGCGAAGGTCCCCAGCATTTACGGCGAGAGTTACGACGACGCCCAGGCCGGCAAGGCCGCGCAACCGTAGGGGCGGGTTCACCCCGCCCCTCCGCCCCCCCTTGCGCGGGAGGGGAGGCCATCTGCGGCCAGGGTTCGCGCGGTTCACTGCCCGCAGGGCGCCAACGGGTCGTTGCGTTGACCCCAGCGACCCTCGCCGGGTGGCGTAAAGCCGCCCCTACATGTGGTGGCGCAGGGTAACGGCGGGGTCGGTGCGCGCCGCCCGCAGTGCGGGGACCAGGCCCGCCGCCACCAGGGTGGCCGCCAGCGCTGTGCCCACGGCGGCCAGCGTGCCCGGGTCGCCCGGTTCCACGCGATAAAGCATCCCCGCCGCGAGCCGCCCCGCCGCTTGCGAGAGCGCCAGGCCGAAGAGGACGCCGGCGGCGGCCAGCGCGGCGGCCTTGGCCACGACGTGCCGGACGATGTCCCGCGGCAAGGCGCCCAGCGTCAGGCGCACGCCGATTTCCCTGCGCGTTTGCTCCACCAGGCAAGCCATCACCGCGTAGAGCCCGAGGGTGGCCAGCGCCACCGCCGCGCCCGCGAACGCCACCAGTAGTTGCATGTTGAACCGGCGCGGCGCCAGGGCCGCGGCCAGCAGGGCGTCCATGGTGCGCGGCTGCGACGCGGGGATATGGGCGTCCAGCCGGCGCACTTCGCGGCGCACCGCATCGGCCAGGGCGGCGGGGTCGCGCGGCGAGCGCACCGCCAGGACCATCCCGGCGCGCACAAAGGAAAAACGAGGAGCGAAGAGCTGCGGGATGGGAATGTACAGCGTGGCCAGCGGTTCGTCTTCGAGAGCGAAGTGCTTGACGTTGCCCACGACGCCCACGATTTGCAGCACGCGGTCCACGCCGAGCAAGCGCACATGCGCGCCGAGCGGGCTCCGCCCACCGAAGAACTGCGCCACCAGGGCCTGGTCCACCACGGCCACCGGCTGCGCGTCGAAGGCGTCCCGCGGCTCAATGCCGCGGCCAGCCACCAGGGCAATGCCCAGTGTTTCGAAGAATGCCGGCATCACGAAGCGCACTTGCGCGCCAGGGACGTCGTTGGGCGAAGCCGGGTCGCGCCCGACGATGGTGAAGTCCAGGCGATTGTTCACCGCGCTCAGCGGCACGGCGCTGGCCACCGTAGCGTTCTCCACGCCGGGGAGGCGCTGGACCTCCGCCAGCGTCCTTTCGAGAAACGCCGCCATTTGCGGCGCCGTGGCGTAGGCCGGGCCCGGCAGCGACATCCGCAGCAGCAGGATTTGATCGGTGCGCACGCCGGGCTGAGCCGCCTGCGCGTTGCGAAAACTGCGCGCCATCCAGGCCGCGGCCAGGCACAGAGTCATGGCCAGCGCCACCTGGCCCACCACCAGCCCCGCGCGCAGCCGTTGCGCGGCGCGCGACATCGCCCCGCCCGCTGCGCGCAACGTCTCCAGTCCGCCCGGCCGGCCGTATTGCAGCGCCGGCGCCAGGCCCAGCAGCACTCCGGCGAACAGCGTGACGCCCAGGCTGAAGAGCACCACCGTAGCGTCCGGGCGAATCTCCGCCAGCCGCGGCATGGTGGCCGGGCTCAACGTGAGCAAGAAATCCGTGGCCCAGAATCCCAGCCCTACCCCCACCGCCCCGCCGGAGGCCGCCAGCGCCAGGCCTTCGGACAGAAGCTGCCCGGCCAGCCGCGCCCGCCCCGCGCCCAGCGCTGCGCGGATGGCCATTTCCCGTTCGCGCTGCGCGCACTGCGCGAGAAACAGCCCGGCGAGGTTCGTGCATGCCACCAGCAAGACCAGTCCCACCGCGCCCCAGAGGATGAAGAGGGCCTGGCGGAAGTCGCCCAGGATTTCGCGCTCCAGCGGCACGACGTTGGGGGCAACCTTCTTGGCGTTCTCGGGGTAAATCTGCCTCAGGCGTTCGCTGATGGCGGCGAACTCGTCCTGCACCTGCGCGCGGGTGGCACCGGGCTGACGGCGGACAATCATGCGCAGGAAATTGAGGTCGCGCTGAGCGCGGCGGGGGTCAGTTTCGAGGACCAGCGGCGCGAGAATGTCCGCCTCCATGCCGGGAAAGAAAAATTCGGGCGGTAGGACGCCGACGAGGGTGTGGGGTTCGCCGTCGAGCAGGAGCGATTGACCGAGCATGGCGGGGTCGGCGCCGAATTGCCGCACCCACAGCCCGTGCGTGAGCATGGCGACTCTCGGCGCGCCGGGGCGGCCGTCGTCCGGCTCGAGGGCGCGTCCCAGCGCGGGCCGCACCCCCAGCACGGTCAGGGCATTGGCCGAGACGCGCAAGCCCGCCAGGCGCTCCGGCTGGCCCGCGCCGGTCAGGTTGACGCCCCAGGCGGTGCACGCGGCGGCGCCGGCGATGGTGCGGGCCTGTTCGCGGAAGTCCAGGAAGTCGGCGATGGAGAAGAAAGCCTTGTCGCGGTCCACGCGGCGGTTCCACACCCACAGCAGTTCGCCGGGCTGGACGAAGGGCAATTGCCGCAGGATGACCGCGTGCACGATCGTAAAGAGCGCGGTGTTGGCGCCGATGGCCAGGGCGATGGTCAGCAGGACGGCGGCGGAGAAGCCGCGCCGGCGCAGGAGACGGCGGAACAGGGCGCGATCGAAGAGGACGGACATGAAAGGCTCCTTCCAAGGGTCGGGGCATCCCCGCATTCCTCTTGACAATCTGATGTAATGTCTGTTACAAAGCTATCGTACGATAGGTACTAAAGTCAAGCCATGAAGGACGGGGGCCAATCCGGAGAAGGCGGGCGCGGCTGGCTGCTGCTGGTGTACCAGCTCCCGGCGCGCCCTTCGCGGCTGCGCGTCAAGGTATGGCGCCGCCTGCAAAAGATGGGCGCCTTGCTGGTGAAGAACTCCGCTTACGCCTTGCCGCACACGCCCCAGGCCCGCGAGGACTTCGAGTGGCTGCGCGAGGAGATCACCGCGCTGAAGGGCGAGGCCGCGATCTTCGCCGCCGACCCGGTGGACGCGCGCACCGGCGAGGAATTGGCCGCGGAGTATCGCGCCGCGCGGGAGAAAGACTACGCAGGGTTGCGCGCCGAAGCCGCGCGCCTGGGGCAGCGGGTTCGCGGGCTAAGCGCCACCCGCGGCCGGTGGCAACGGCCGCGCCTGCAACGCGCCGTTCGCTTGCTGCGCGCGCGATGGGACGAGCTGGCTTCCGCGGACTACCTGCAAAGCCCCGGCGGCGAGGAAGCGTCCGCGGTTATTGAAACAGTGGAGAGCCTGCTTGCGCCGCGCTTCGACCAGGCGCCGCGCAAAGCCCCCTCAGGAGGTGAAGTGATGAGCGGCAAATTCCGCAACCGCACCTGGGTCACCCGGCCGCGCCCGGGGATTGACCGCATGAGCTCGGCGTGGCTGATCCAGCGGTTCATTGACCCGCAGGCGCGCTTCAAGTTCGCGGAGCGGGCCGCGCAAGCCCCCGGCGCGCTGCCCTTCGACATGTACGGGGTCGAGTTCGGCCACCACGGCGACAACTGCACGTTTGAAACGCTGGCGCGGCGCTTCCGCGTGCGCGACCGCGCCGTGGCCCGCATCGCGCAAGCGGTGCACAACCTGGATCTGCTCGACGACAAGTACGACGCGCCCGAAGCCGCCACGCTGGGGCAACTGGTCGCCGGGCTGCGCCAGACCTACTCGGACGACCGCGAACTGCTCGACCGGGGTATCGGCATGTTCGAAGCGTTGTACCGCTCGCTGGCCAACCCCGCCCCGCCCAAGAAAAAACCGCGCCGCAACTGAGCTGCTCAACGGAAAGCAGCCCGGTCTGCGTCTCCTCACCGCCTGCGCGGTGCTGCTAAAATGGCGCGCATGGCCGCGCGACAGTGTTACCACTGCAAGCAGTGGATCGAGAAGGGCGAGCCGCACGATTGCTGGACCACCACCGAAGAAGCGCTGACGCGGGACCTCTCTGAGGACCTGCGCGACGCCTGGGAGCGCCTGCGCGAAACGGCGGCCCGGTTCGGCGAGCAGCGCATCTACGCCTCGCACCACTCCATCATGTTCTCGCGCAGATCGTGCTACTTCTTCGTGCGGCCGAAGAAGAACTTCCTGGAAGTGTGCCTCTTTCTTCGGCGGGCCGTGAAAGGGCCGCAGGTGCGCCGCAGCGCACATTCGTCCAAACAGAAGGTTTACAACCTGCTGCGGCTTCGCCACCGGGACGAAGTCGAGCCGCCCATCAGCGACTGGCTCCGCGAAGCCTACGACCTGGCCGACCCGAGGCGCAAAGAAACCGCCCCGGCGAGGCCTGTGGCCAAGAAACGCGGGCGCGGAAAACGCAGACGCGCCTCCAAGGGTCGCGCCCGGTCAGGCGGCGGAGCGAAGTCCAGCACCGAACGCCACAGCGCCTTGGAGGGATGAGGGGCCGCACCCATCGGGCGCCTGGCTCCGGCGCCGCGCGCGAAGGGTCCACCCCGGCGAGGAACTAGGGCCGCGTGTCGCGGTGCCAGGGAGCCTTCCACCGCAACAGGTTGGCGAAGGCGCGGTTGGGGTTGAGCAGGACGCGCCGCCAGCGCGTTTGCCGCGGTCCACTGCCGCCCCTTTCTCGATTGTGGATCCACGCCTTGTCCACCCAGTCTTCCAGTACGATGAACCCCAGGCCGCCCACGGGGGTGGTGACGAGGTCCACGTACCCGGAGCTGCCCTGCGCCAATCCCACGTTGCCAATGCCGGCCTCGCTGAGCAGCGGGCCGATCTCGAATTGCGTGCTGTAGGCCGCCGACCAGGCCAGGGCCTTCAAGCGGCTCTTCCAGTAGGCGGGGGTGTTGGCGAACACCAGGTCCCGGCCGCGCGGGTCGTTGTGCACCTGGATGTAGCCGGCCATGGAGCCCATCATGGGGTGGCCGAGGTAGGCGGTTGTGAAACTGTCCCCGTCGCTCCAGCGGCCGTGCACGCCCTGGATGGAGTTGACGTAATCAGACCAGTAAGGCCCCTTGAGGTTCTCGCGCGTCTTCTGCGCGCCCAAACGCGCTGTGTGCTGGATGGTGAGGAACAGCAGCGACTGTCTCAGCGCCGGCGCCCACTGAAATCCGGTCTCGCCTGATCCGTGGGCCGGACCCTGCTGCAGACTCAGCGCCCACGCGTGGCGGGGCGCCGTCGGCAGGGCCACCAGCGGGGCGTGCCTAGAGAAGGTGAACGCGCCCCTGGCTTTCTCGCGCAGAGCCTTCCCGGAAAGCAGCACCGGTGGCGCTTCTTCCGCGGAAGCGAGCAGGATCGCCGGCGCCTCTTCAGCGGCTGATTCCTGGGGCGCCGCCGCGAGCCCCGCGGCAAACATCAGCAACACGAAAAGCATGGCTGGCTTCCAGGTCATGCGGGCGCTCCATGGAGCCGCGACCGGGTCCTTGCGCGCCGGCAGCACCCCCCCGGTCCAGCGATGGGTCTGACGGGGCGCTATGTTCCCACAAGTGGCCGCGGTGCTGCGAGCCGATTCAGGAGAGCGGACCGGGCGGTTGCGCGCCGCGCCCCGCCGAGGCAGAATGCACACGTCGCTCATCAATTCAGCGCGTCGTATGTCTCGGACTCCATTTCGGTCTTCCACTACTACAAGACACTGGGCGAACGGGCGATGGCGGCGTGCCCGGCACGAAGGCCTGTTCGCGGCGCTCGACGCCGAGTCGAACTCCATCGCCATCGTCGTGAAGCACCTGGCCGGGAACATGCGCTCGCGCTGGACCGATTTTCTCTCGAGCGACGGGGAGAAGCCCGACCGCCACCGCGACACCGAATTTCGAAGACGCCCCGCAGTCCCGCGCAGACTTGCTCGTCCTGTGGGAGCGGGGCTGGAAGATCCTCTTTGACGCGCTCGAGCCGCTCACAGACGCCGACCTCGCGCGCACCGTCACCATCCGCAGCGAGCCGCATTCCGTGATGCAGGCCATCAGCCGGCAGATGGCTCACTACGCATACCATGTGGGGCAAATCGTGTACCTGGCGAAGCACTTCGCCGCCGCGAAGACCGGCAAATGGGAATCGCTCAGCGTCCCGCGCGGCAAGTCCACCCAGTTCACCGCCGACGTCGCCGCCGGCCGGCGGTCACAGAGGTGAGGGCGGGCGTCGCCACCACTGTGTGATTGTGGGGCCCGGTGGTCGGCCGGAGAGTGCAGATTCCTCGTTTCACCATGGATGACCTCATGGCTAGTGCGCAAGTCGCTCGACAGAGAATCACCCAATCACCCAATCACCCAATCCGCACATGAACCGAGGTCGGTAAGTCACGTTGAATCGCACTAGCACCACGCGGTAAAATGGAAGTGCCAATGGGGGCGACACGGTTTCGACGGAAGCTGTCGCGGCCAGGAGGCATGCCGGGCGCCACCTGCCCGTAACCGGGTGGAACAACGATAAGTGCCAACGACAACTTGGCTCTGGCTGCCTAACACAAATTAGCGTAGCCCGTCTGCTCTGCTGAGCCCGCGCGGCGGAGGCCAGGCGTCACTGAGCGGGATAGGCGTCGCGCTTCGGTCCGGAGCGCGCCGTCGAGATCAACCGGACTAGCGGCCCGCGTTTCTTGCTCACTCTAAGCGCGGGCGGCGAACTGCGGAGGACCGGCAACGGTCGGGCCGCAACGGAATGAGCTAAGCATGTAGGCTCCTGGTGGCAAGGCTTTTCGGACGGGGGTTCGACTCCCCCCGCCTCCACCACATCAAAGTTCTGCGTATCCCGCTGGAAGTTCTTCGAATCGAGGACGGCTTGGTCGCGGATCGGGGTTGTTCCCGCCGGACATTTTCCGGAGGTTCAGGTTCCCGATAAGATGGACCCGGCGCCGGAGATGACCAAGTGTCGTTGATCTACCCGATGAACAAGTCCGTTGACGTTACGCGGAAAACGAGCGCGGGCGCTTCGACTTTGCCGTTTCCGCCGAAGAGGTGAGCCTCCATGAGAAACGTAATCTTCGCAATCAACACGACCCTGGATGGCTGCGTTGACCACACCAAGCAAATCGGCGATGAAGAAACACATGAGTACTTTACGCAGCTCATTCAAAGTGTTGACCTGCTCGTCTTTGGGCGCAAAACCTATCAATTGATGGTTCCGTTTTGGCCTGACGTCGCCAGAAACCAGTCCATGGACCAAGCAGCGAACGACTTTGCTCTGGCATTCGACTCCGTCAACAAAATTGTTTTCTCGCGGTCCTTAGACAAGGCGGAAGCCAGGAATACGAGAATTGTTCGTGCGAACCCTTACGACGAAATACCTAGGTTGAAACAAGAGCAGGGCAAGGATATTCTGCTCGGTGGTGTAAGCCTTCCTTCACAACTGATCGAGCTTGGTCTCGTGGATGAATATCGTTTTTTCGTTAATCCAATCGTTGCCGGAGAAGGGAGGCGGTTGTTGGAAGGCGTCAGCCTGCCGGAGAGATTGCCATTAAGACTTGTTGAGTCAAAGAGTTTCAAGTCAGGATGTGTTGCGCTTCGTTACTTGAAACGGTGACGGAACATGGTGACTGCCCTGCGCGGCCAGCGCGTTCCTCAAAACCGGCGTGGGCTTGCACAATGGGAGCTCCAGCGCCCGCCAAACCGATGACCGCATTGAATTGCAGTTGAGATTCCGTGTACCGCGTGTTTCCCAGATGGGCGAGTTCCACGGTTTCGCCGAACGATATTTTCAGACTTTCGGCCTCGTATACTCCCAGGGAGCAGAGACTCCTGCGGTTGGTCAGCCTTGCCCTGATGAAAGCCATTGTCTATTCCAGCTACGGCGGGCCTGACGTTCTCCAAATGGCTGAGGTGGAAAAGCCTGTTCCGGGCCGCGGCGAAATGTTGATCCGCGTGCGGGCGGCGTCGGTGAACCCGTTGGATTGGCACGCCATGCGTGGCTCCCCGTTCTTGATCCGCCTGGGGTCGGGGCTGCGCAAGCCGCAGCCCGCCACGCGGCTCGGCGCGGACCTGGCCGGCGTGGTTGAGGCTGCGGGCGCGGGCGTGACGCAATTCCAGCCGGGCGATGAGGTGTTCGGAGCCTGCCGCGGGGCGTTGGCAGAATACGTATGTGCGGCCGAAGACAAGCTGGCGCACAAGCCGGCCAACATTTCGTTTGAGCAGGCGGCGGCCGTTCCCGTGGCGGGCATCACCGCGTTGCAGGGCCTGCGCGACAAGGGCCGCATCCGGCAGGGCCAGCGCGTGGTGATTGATGGCGCCTCGGGCGGCGTGGGCGCCTTTGCGGTGCAGATTGCCAAGTCGTTTGGCGCCGAAGTCACCGCCGTTTGCAGCGCTGGGAAAATGGACACAGCGCGCTCGCTCGGCGCCGACCACGTGGTGGACTACACACGGGAGGATTTCACGCGCACCGGCCTGCGGTACGACCTGATCGTGGCGGCCAACGCCTATCATTCGGTTTTCGACTACTGGCGCGCGCTCAACCCCGGTGGAACCTACGTGATGGCCGGCGGAGGAGGAGCGCAAGTGTTGCAAGCCCTTCTACTGGGACCCATTCTTTCCGCGCTGGGCAGCAAGAGGATGCGCTTCTTCATCGGCAACCTCCACCGGAAGGACTTGCTTCTCCTCAAGGAGCTCTTGGAAGCGGGGAAGATCGCCCCCGTCATGGACCGGCGCTACGCATTCAGCGACACGGCTGAAGCAGTCCGTTACCTGGAAGAAGGCCACGCCCGAGGGAAAGTGGTGGTGACCATGTGAGGGCCCCCGGGACCGAGACACCCGGCTGCCCGGGCAGATAGTCGCCGGCCCGTTTCCCGCGGGCGTCCCTTCCGGTAGAATCAAGGCAGGCCAACCCCGCGGTGGCCGGGCTCATCTCAGAGGGGAGAGGCGGTTGGACGGCGGGGTGGTCCGTGGGGATGATGCTGGCACAACCTTCTCAATCTTTCTGCGGGAGTGTACATCCATGAAAAACGCAACGATCCGTGGCATGGCGGCCTGTCTTTCCTGCTGTTTGCTGTTGCCGGGGCCGGCGGCGTGGGCCACGTGCGGCGGCGGCGGGGGCGGCGGCACCGGCGGGATGCGCAGCGGCTCGGCCGGGGGCAGCGCGCCGGACGAGCAGGTGTACGCGGTGCCGTGGAAGCTGATGAAGCCGGAGGACGCGCCGGTAAAGGAAGGGCTGATCTTGTACTGGTTCCCGAGCAGCGCGGACGAGTTCCGCAACTCCAGCCTGCGGTATTCCCGGATGCTGTCACTGTACGCGTCGCAATGCATCACGCTGGGGGTGGCCGATTCGCGCACGCCGTTTGCGGGGCGCCTCAGCGAGAACACCGTGCTGCCCGTGGCCGTGCTGGCCGAGCCCAACGGCACGGCAGTGGTGCGGCTGGAAAACACCAAGGGCAGGCTAAAGGTGGGCGACGTCGAGAAAATGGTGGAGACGGAAGTAAAGAAGCGTGAGAGCGCGCTGAAAGAGAAGCTCAACTCCGGGAAGAACAAGGCCAAGGCCGCGGACAACCCCGGGGCCATCGAGGAGCTGCGCGCCGTGGCCGGGCAGAAATGCCTCTTCCCCAAGCTGGCCAAGGATGCCGCGAAGGAGTTGAAGAAGCTGGGCGTCACCGACGTGGCGGAGGTTTTCCACGGCCCGGCCCCGGCGCTGGACCGGGCGCGGAGCGCGAAGATCGACCAGGTGATGCGCCGCGGGCTGCGCGCCGAGAACAAGGAAAAGTACGAAGAGGCGGAACGGCTCTACACCGAAGCCCACCGCATGGACCCGGCGGACCCCACGCCGCTGCGCTACATCGGGGAGGTGCAGCGTCACCACACCGGCGACTGGGTGGCCGCTCGCGCCACGTTCGAGAAGGTCCTGGCCATGCCCGCAGACCCGCTCTCGCGCGCCGTGGCCCTGCACGGCCTGGGCAAGATGACCATCCACGACGGCGAATTCAAGAAGGGCCTGCGGCTGATGGAGCGCGCCGCGGAGGAGTACCCCCTGGCGCTCACCTACCGCAATCTGGCCGTGTACTGGAACTCCGAGCGCGAGTTCGCCAAGGCCGATGAGTACGTGAAGCTGGCGCTGGCGCTCGAGCCGGCGGACCCCTACAACCTGGTGTTTGCCGCCGTGTTCACCGCCGACAAGGGCGGAGCGCAGACGGCCGAGGCCCTGCGCATCGCCCGGAAGCACGAAGGTCTGCTCTCCGCTTCCTACAACCTGGCGGGCATTTACGCGCAGGCCGGCCAGCGGGAGAAGGCGCTGAAGCTCCTGCGCCGCCACTTCTACCAGTACGAGCGCTACCACGCCGTGCGCGAGAAAGAGATGATGGAAGCGCGCGTGGACGAAGTATTTGTTTCGCTGCGCCACGACCCGGAGTTTCTCGACCTGACGCGGCATGCCGACGGCAAACTGCCCATTCCCGCCGGTCCGATGACCATGCGCCCTTGAGCCGCCTGCCTGTGGCGGCGATGCGGGGCGTGTCGCGCCCGAGGGCCGGAGTCTTTCTCCTGTGCCGGGGAGGGGTCTTCCAGCCCTCACCGGCGCGGAGCAAGCTGGGTGCGGCCCTTCGGTCGCGCCCGGGGCCTGGGGAACGCAAGGAGCGGCGAGTGCCCCTTCGAGACACTCCGCCGCAGTCAATTCGGGCTACTCCAGAGTGATGTAGCGCTCCAGCCGGGCCACTTCCTTCTCGCTCACATATTTGCCGATTTCCCTGCGGAAGCTCTCGATATTGCCGTAAGGCCGGTACTCTTTGAACTCGCGCAGCATGCGGCGGCCCAGGCCGGGGATGCCGGAGAGGTCTTCGTCGCTGGCGGTGTTGAGGTTGAGCGGGAGGAAGACGTACTGCTCGAGGCGGGCTACCTCCGCCTCGTTCACATACTTGCCGATTTCCTTGCGGAACTGCGCCAGGGACTTGTAGGGGCGGTACTCCTCGAACTCGTGCACCATGCGGTTGCCCAGGCCGGGGATGAGCAGCATCTCTTCCTTGCTGGCGGCGTTCAGGTTGATGTGGATGAACATCTTCCCGTAAAGCTCTTTGAACTGGTCCTTGTTCAGCTTGGCGCCCAGGTAGGCGTTCAGCTCGGTGATGCTGCGGAAAGGACGCCGCTCAATGATGCCTCGCGCCAGCTCCCGGGTCATGTGCGGCAAGGCCGCGAGCTGGGATTCTCCGGCCACGTTGGGCTCCAGCAGTCCCTGCTGGCGGCCCATTTGGGCCGGGGCGGCGCCGGCGAAATTGGTTCCCGCCAGGATCGTGCCGAACACAGCGATGCGGGCCACGCGATTCATCATTCTTCTCCTGTGACTGCGGACTTGTTGCGGGCCGTCCGGCGGAGCGCCGGATGGCGAAAGGCATAGGCCAGGCCGAGCAGGGCGGTCTGGATGAGCACGGCGGGCGCGAGGGTGGGCGGCGACTGCGTCTTCAAGGACGCCCACAGGATGCTCCATTCCCCCGCGGCCGGATTGCTTTCCCGCGTGAACTCCATCTTGGCGGCCCCGTGGAGGCAGAAACCGGTCAAGCCGCTCAGGATGAGCAGGCCCATCAACGACTGCCAGGCGCGCAGGGCGGCCGGGCTGGGCGCCGCGGCCAGCCACAAAGCGGTGGCCAGGCCCAGTCCGATCAGCACCAGCGGCGCCCACTGCCAGGCGTCTTCCGTGTGTCCCACCAGCAGCAGCTCCGTGCCTGTAGCCAGCAGGCTGAGCACTAAAATGACCAGCAGGAAACGGCGCAGCGCGGCCAGGACCGGCGAGTGGCTTTCGGGAGTCTCCATCGGGCTCGCGGAGATTCTATCGCAGATGAGGTGAAGAGGGTAACCTTTGGCGGGCCGGGCCGTTTGTGTTAGAGAGAGGCGAATGGCGGACCGGGGCGCGGCGCCGAGGCGCCAGACGGAGGAGCGGCTGCTGGTGGAAGCAGCGCAGCGGGACCCTGCGCGCTTCGCCGAGCTCTACCAGCGCCATTTCGAGCAGGTGTACGCCTACGTCGCCCGGCGCGCCGCCACGCGCGCCGAAGCGGAAGACATCACCGCCGACGTCTTCCACCGCGCGCTCGAGAACCTGCCGCGGTACGAATGGCGCGGCGCGCCCTTCGCTGCCTGGCTGGTGCGCATCGCCGCCAACGCCCTCGCCGACCGCTGGAAGCGCCTCTCGCGGGAACAGGCCCTGGGCGATACGGACAATCCTTCCCCGGCCAACCTGGAGCAACTGGCGCAGCAGGCGCAGCTCTTCCGCATGGTCGAGCGGCTGCCGGCGGGGCAGCGGCGGGTGATCGAGATGCGCTTCGCGGAGGAGAAAAGCGTCCGTGAAATCGCGCAAGCCCTGGGACGCACGGAAGGAGCGGTGAAGCAGTTGCAGTTTCGCGGTGTGCAAGCCCTGCGCGCCCGCATGCGCAAAGGCCGTTTTGCGCGGCCCGCTCCGAGAAAAACGGGCGGGGTAAACCCGCCCCTGCGCGGGAGTGGCAAGAGACATGGCTAAGCACAGCCTGGTCGAACAACTCGACGCGGCGGTGGACGCGCTGCGCGGCGGCGCCGGGGCGCGGCGGGCGCGCGTGAACCCGCGCGTGGCGCCGCTGGCGCAGGTGGCGGCGGAGCTGCGCACGCTGCCGCGCGCGGCGTTCAAGGCGCGGCTGCGGGCCGATTTGGAAAGGAGAGCCACGATGGGAAGCAAGCCACAAGCCGTGAAAGAGAGCGTGACCACCGTAGCCACGCCGTACCTGGGGATGCGCGACGCCGCAGCGGCCATCGAGTTTTACAAGAGGGCCTTCGGCGCCGTGGAGGTGATGCGCCTGACCCAGCCTGAGGGGAAAATCGGGCACGCCGAAATCCGCATCGGCCAGGCCTTCATCATGCTGGCCGACGAATTCCCGGAGTATGGTTTCCACAGCGCGCAGTCGCTGGGCGGTTCGCCGGTGCGCATCCACCTGAACGTGCCGGACGTGGACGCCACCGTGCGGCAGGCGGTGGCCGCGGGCGCCAAAATCGCTCAAGCTGTGAAAGACGAGTTCTACGGCGAGCGCAGCGGCCAAATCGAAGACCCCTTCGGCTATCGCTGGATGATTTCCACCACGAAAGAGGCGCTGAGCGGGGAGGAAGTGCAGCGGCGGTTCGACGCGCTGATGAAGCAGGGCGAAGCCGCGGCGCGCCAGGAGGGCGCGGTGCGGACAACGAAGTTCATTCGCGAGGGCTTCCGCACGGTGACGCCGTACCTGAGCGCGCCCGGGGCCGCGGGGCTCCTCGACTTTGTGACGCGGGCCTTCGGGGCGGTGCAGTTGTTTCGCAGCGGGTCGGAGTCCGAAGGCAGGATGCACGCCGAGGTGGGCATTGGCGACTCCATCGTGATGATTGGCGGCGCAGGGCCGGAGTGGCAGGGCCCGTCGTCCCCGGCGGCGATTCATCTGTATGTTCCGGACGCGGACGCGGCGTACCATCGCGCCGTGGCCGCCGGGGGCGTGAGTGTGGCGCCGCCGCAAGACAAGCCGTACGGCGAGCGCTCCGCGCACGTGCGCGATGCGTGGCGGAATGAGTGGTTCATCGGCACGCCGCTGAAGGGCCCCTCGCCGCCGGAAGGCCTGCATGTGGTCACGCCGTACCTGCTGCCGCGCAGCGCGGATGAGCAGATGAAGTTCATCCGCGAGGCGCTGGGCGGGGAAGAACTGGCCAGTTACCGCGACCCCAGCGGCCGCGTCATGCATGCGCAGATGCGTGTCGGCACTTCGATGATCGAGATGGGCGAGGCCTCGGGGCCGTACCAGCCGCTGCCGGCCATGTTCTACCTCTACGTCGAGGACGTGGACGCGCTCTACCAGCGCGCGCTGAGCGCCGGAGCCGCCTCCATCCACGGCCCCGCCGACCAGCCCTACGGCGATCGCGTGGCCGCCGTCGCCGACCCGCTGGGCCACAAGTGGTACCTGGCCACCCACGTCAAGGACGTGGGTGTGTAGAATACCCCTCTCCTGTTGCAGCGCCGGTGCAATTGCTGAACGACGCCCGTTTCGCATGGCGTGTCCTGGCCAAGTCGCCGGGGTTCCATCCCGATGAGCGAGCCGCTGATCCGCAACGTATCCGACACCGCGCGGTGGGTTGCGGTGTATCGCGCGGACGAGAGCGCGCGCCCCGACGCCCTGTTTCGCGATCCCTACGCCAAACGGCTGGCCGGCGAGCGCGGCGAGCAGATTGCCAACGGCGCGCAGATTGCCGACGCGCCCGGCTTCCAGCGCAAGAACGCCTGGCCGTTTGTGGCGCGCACGGTGGCGATGGACGAGGTCATCGCCGCGGAAGTGGCCCGCGGCGCGGACACGGTGGTGAACCTGGCGGCGGGCCTGGACGCGCGGCCGTATCGCATGGCGCTGCCGGCCGCGTTGCAATGGATCGAAGTAGATCTGCCGGGCATCCTCGACTACAAGGAAGAGGTCCTGCGCGACGAACAGCCGGCGTGCGCGCTGGAGCGCGTCCGGCTCGACCTGGCCAACGTGGAAGAGCGCCGCGCGCTGTTCGCGCAATTGGGCGGGCGGGCCAAAAAGGCGCTGGTAGTTTCCGAGGGCCTGCTCATCTACTTGACCGCGGAGGAAGTGGGCGCGCTGGCGCGGGATTTGGCGGCCACGGCGGGCTTTCAGCGGTGGCTGTTGGACTTGGTCTCGCCCGGCCTGCTGCAAATGATGCAGCGGCAAATGGGCAAGCACCTGGAAGCGGCGCACGCGCCCCACAAGTTCGGCCCGCCGGAAGGGCCGGCGTTCTTCGCGCCGCACGGCTGGAAGCCGGCCGAGGTGCGCTCCATCCTCAAGACCGCGGCGCGCATCAAGCGCCTGCCGTTTCTCCTGCGGTTGCTGGCGCTGTTGCCCGAATCCAACGGCCCGCAAGGGAACCGCATGTGGTCCGGCGTCTGCCTCCTGGAAAAATCGCATTAGCGCACCCCATGGAAAAAAGGTGAAAGGAGTTGGAGAGTTTTGCGCAAGGAGTTTGAGAGTTTGAGGGAAGTGTTGCTGGGCAAGGAGATAGTGGGGAGAGGGGAGAGGGGGAGAGGCGAGAGGGGTAACTGAGTTGCAACTGAACTGGCGGAGTGCCGGAGAAAGGGGTATGGGGTACCCCCCCCTTGTACTTCGTACTTAAGTGCGGCAGGATGAGCGGTTTGCGAGTTTTGGATACTTTTGGTACCATCCTGGAAACGATAGATGGGGAAGGAGTTGCGCGATAGTATCAAACTTTTGCACACGGTTATACGGAAGTAACTAGGAGCCAAGGAAGTGAGGGAAGTGAAGGAGGGGAAGGAAGTGGGGGAGGCGGGGGAGGTGAAGGAGGTGGAGGAAGTAAAGGAAGTCGAGGAGGTAGAGGAAGTAACGGAAGGCCGGAGGGGACATATCAGGTCCGGCGGTTCCGGGGTGGCCGCGATTGCCGTGGGCCGCTGGTCGCGTTTCATGGGCACTGCCTTGCTATGGCGTCCATAGCACCAAAGCAGGATGATAACAGAAAGAAAAGCCGAAAGTCAAGGGGGGTGAGAGGGGTCAGGGGCGAGGGGAGAGGGGAGAAGGAAGGCGGAAGGTGCTTAGGTGCTGGGTGGCAGGTGCTTGGGCCGGGTGACTGGTGACCGGTGACTGGTGACTGGTGACGCAGAACTCGGAGCGCAGGAATCAGAATGGGGATCGGAAACAAGAACCTACATTACGCACACCTAGAAAAAGACGGGGAATCCGCAGATTACGGAGATGGCGCAGAAGGGCAACCAGGTGACAGCCGACCGCCAACAGCAGGCGGGAGTCTAGAAGGACCGAACCGCCTCCCCTAAGCTTCGAAAAACGCTTCAAGATGTGCGGGTAAGTTTGCTAAGGGGCACAGGCTACAAGCCTGTGCTACCTCGCCGCTGCCAGGGCTTAGTTCGGTTTCTTCCGTTTCTTCTTTCGAGGAGCGACAAGCGGCGCCGTGAGCTTTTCATGGAGGGCGAACAGGTACTCGACGCGCTGGCGGTCGTTGAGGAAGGGCTGGGGGCGGTAGCAGAGATCCACAGCGCGGTCCAGCGCGGCGTGGGCTTTGGCCAGCGCCGGAGGCATGGCGAGCGGGTCGTATAGATCAGCCAGGGAGGAGCCCGAGAATCTCTTGCGAGCGTCGAGCACGGATTGTGCCGCGTCCTCTATAGCCGCGTGCTGTCTGTCGTTCGGCCTTTCCGGCCAAGGAAAATTGTTGTAGACAAGTTTGTTCGAATACCGATAATCGGATTTCAGCCTTCCGCAGACGTGGCGCATCCAAGCCATATGCATGGCCGAAGAAAGCACGCCGAAGTGGAACATGGCGGCGTCGGGAATTATGAGACACAAGTTACTTGCGATGACGTGCCGAGGAACAAAACCCATCGGAGCATAGAGTCGGCGCTCCGAGGAAACCGATGGAATAAGCAGATAATCGTTCTCTGGGTGGGTCACGAACGCAAACTGAGTTGGAGTTGAGGCCAATTCCCGAGTTGCGGGGCGTTTGCTTTCCAGGCGAAACTTCCGGACAGCCTCGATGCGACGCATGATCTCAGGGATGCCGCGCAACTCCGCAGGCGAAGCGCCGCGCAACCACAAGCACCATCGCTCCTCGCCATTGATGAATTCCTGAGAGCCGAGGAACAAGCGGACATACTTACGTGCAGCTGGAGTCTGGGTCAGGAGTTGTGCCTTTTCTTCGGGATTCAGGATCAAGTTTCCCCCGTCTATCGGCTGGTTCCCAAAGCGGATTGGGGGGACACTTGAGATTGGGGCAGTTCGGTTTGTTATTGCTTTGTCGGGCCCTTGAACCAGGTACGGGCTGATGTTGTCCGGTTTGGTGACGACGGGGTGCTCGGAATCGGGGTCGTAATCATAAATAACCTTGGCCTTGGTATCAAAACAGGCGAACCCGACGATTACCACGTGGACGTGGGCCTTGCCTCGAGCTTCACTCTCCCATTCAAAAGTTCGGTGACCAAAATGGATTTTGACTTGATGGCGCTGAAACAGGTGATTCCACAGAACACCGACCTGTTCTCCTTGCGTTATGGAGTTTGTCGAAACAAACGCTGAGGCGACCTGAGTTCCCTTCATGTAATCGGCAGCCTTGAAGTACCAGCCCGTAACGTAATCGAGCAAGCCGGAGTTCTCCACACCAGCGGCGACGAGGTCCATGTCGGCGCGCTGCTCGTCGGATTGAAATCTCGAGCCCGCAAATGGTGGGTTGCCTAGAATGAAGCTGCACTGGGACGGCGGCAGGACCGTTTTCCAATCGAGGCGAAGGGCATTGGCGTGGACGATGTGGGGAGATTTCTTTAGTGGGAGTCGGACGACGCGCTGGCCGAAGGTTTCCGAAAGGCGAATATTCATTTGGTGGTCCATGAGCCACATAGCGACTTCGGCGATGCGGACGGGCCATTCGGAGATTTCGATGCCGTAGAAAGCGTCCACATCAATCAGGGAGAGGCGCTTTACGTCGAGTTCGGGGTGAGCCTCGGGGAAAAGCCCCTGGAGGACTTCGATTTCCAGTGCGCGGAGCTCGCGATAGGTGATGACCAGGAAGTTGCCACAGCCGCAGGCGGGGTCGAGGAAACGCAGGTCGGCAATGCGTTCGTGGAAGCGGCGAAGTTCGGCCTTGTTGCGGGTGCGTTTGATGCGTTCGAATTCGGCGCGGAGGCCGTCCAGAAAGAGGGAGCGAACCACCTTGAGGATGTCGCGTTCATTGGTGTAATGGCCGCCGATTTGCCGGCGCTCTTTCGGTTCCATGACGGCTTGAAAGAGGGAGCCGAAGATGGCAGGGGAGATACGCGACCAGTCGAAGCTTGTGCAGTAGGAAAGGGCCAAATGCATTTCGCGATTGAAGTCGGCGAAGGCGAGGCGCTCGGCGAAGAGGTCGCCGTTCACGTAGGGGAAGGCGGCCAGGGTTTCGTCCAGGGTCTTCTGACGGTCGCCTTCGGGCGTGTTGAGCACTTCAAAGAGGCGGGCGAGGTGCAGGCCGAGGTCGGAGCCATCCGGCGAAGTCCGGTTTTGCAAATAGAGACGGAACGATTCGCGTTCGAAGATGCCAGTATCCTCGGCAAAGAGACAGAAAAGGATGCGAACAAGAAAGCGCTCCAACTGGTGGCCGGAGTAGCCGCCGGCTTCGAGGGCGTCGTGCAGGCGGCCGAGGATTTCAACGGCCTCGATGTTGATGGGGTCTTGTTCTTCGAACTTGTACTGTTTGTAACCGGGAATGAAAGCGAAGGCGTTGACGTGCTTGTGGAGGTCATTCAGCGGGAACTCGATCGTGTGGATGCGGCTGGTGTCGAGGAGCGGGAGGCGGCGCTGGTCGTCAGGTTCCAGGTCGTGCAGAGCGATACGGGCAAAATCGGACACGATGATGTAGCGGGGCACCTCCGCAATGCGCCGGTCTGCAATCAGATCTTGAATGTATCGAAAGGCCTGTGACTCGGCTCTGCCGAGGTCTTTGCCACGGCTCTTGTGTTCAACGAGCACTTGGCGGGGCCAAAACAGGTCAATATAGCTGTAATCGCCGGAGAGTTTCTTCACGGGTTCTTCGAAGCTGGCTACCGCGCGGCGCTGAATGCCGAAAACGCTAAAGAACTCGTTCCAAAAGGTTTGCTTCTCGGCCCGCTCGCTCTCAACACGTTCCCATTGCTTCGAAAAGGCGATGGCGCGATGACGGATTTCATTCCAAGACAGCGGCATGAGTGGCTCCGGTAGCGCAGCGACGATACCTAGCGAGTAAATTGAAAGCAAGGGGCGGGCTGAGTTGTGACGAGCACGGGCCACCGGTCACGAATCACGGGCTCCTGCGGTTGCCGGCGGTCAGCAATCAGGGGCGGCGGGGGTCGGTGCGAGCGGCGTTAGCCGTAGTGACGGGAAGGGCGGTGAGTTACTCATGGCGCAGCGCGACCATGGGGTCCACGCGGGTGGCGCGGCCCGCAGGCAGATAACACGCCGCAAAGGCTGTGCCGCAGAGAACGGCGGTCACCGCGGCGAACGTGAGGGGATCCGCCGGGCTCACCTCGAAGAGCAGCGTTTGCAGAAAGCGGGAGAAGCCGGCCGCGCCCAGCAGGCCAACGGCCGCGCCCGCGGCCGTAATCTTCATGCCCTGGCCGATCACCAGACGAAAGATGTCGCCGCGTTGCGCGCCCAGCGCCATGCGGATACCGAAGTCCTGGGTGCGCCCGGTGACGTTGAGCGACATCACGCCATAGATGCCCACGGCAGCCAGCAGCAGCGCGGCCGCGGCAAACGAGCCCATCAGCAGGTTGGTGAGGCGCTGGCTGTTGAGCGACCCGGCCACGATTTGCTCCATGGTGCGCACGGCGAACACCGGCACGTTGGCATCGAGCTCGCGCACTTGCGCGCGAATGGCAGCGGCAGCCGGCGACGGGTCACCCAGGGTGCGCACGACCAAGTGCATCTGCTGAATCCTCTGCACCCTTTGGGTGGAGGGCATGTACACGTGCGGGTAACCAGCGGCGACCAACCCGGAGTGTTTGACGTTACCGGCGACACCGACAATGGTCATCCACGCGCGGCCGGACGTGTCCCAGCCGAAACGGATGCGCTTGCCGAGGGCGTTGCCATCGGGCCAATAGGCGCGGGCGAGCGTGTCGTCCACGATGGCGACGGGCTCGGTGTCGCCGGTGTCGGCGGCGGCGAAGTCCCGTCCGCGCAGCAAGGGAATGCCAAGGGCCTGAAAATAGCCGGGAAAGGCCACGTGCATGAGCGCGTTGGGTTGAACAGGGCCGGGGGCTTCCTGCCCTTCGATCACATAGCCGTCGGCGTCACCCCCGTCCGTTTGAACAGGCAGTTTCGAGATCAGGCCCGCGGCACGCACGCCGGGAAGGCCGCTCACGCGGCCGATCAAGGCCTCGTAGAATTGGATCATCTTCTCCGGGGAATCATAGCTTCGTTCGGAGAGCGAAATGCGCATGGTCAACAAGTTGTCGGCGCGGAAGCCCGGGTTCACCGCCAGGAGGCGGACAAAGCTCTTCAGCAGCAGCCCCGCTCCGATCAGGAGCACCAGGGAGAGCGCCACCTGCGCGGCCACAAGCGAATGGTTCAGGCGGTGGCCTGACACGGAGGAGGCGCTGCGGCCCGCCTCGCGCAATCCGTGGCCCACGCCAAACCGGTAGGCACGCACGGCCGGGGCCAGGCCGAACAGGAAACTGGTGGCCAGCGCGACGGCGGCAGTGAACAGCAATGCGGTCCCGTTCACTTGAATCTCGGCTACGCGCGGGATCCCCTCCAGCGGCAGGCGGCTGATCAGCCTGACCAGCCAGACGGCAAGAACGGAACCGGCCATGGCTCCAAGCAGGGCCAGCAGCAGACTCTCCGTAAGAAGCTGAGCGGCGATGCGCTGCCTCGACGCGCCCAAGGCGACCCGCATGGCGATCTCGCGCTTGCGGGCCGTCAGGCGCCCCAGCAGCAGGCTGGCAATGTTGGCGCAGGCAATCAACAGCACCAGGCCTACCGCGCCGAGCAGCACCAGCAGCGGGGTCCGGGCCTGGCGCGTGACGGCTTGGTGCAGGGGCATGACGATCATCTTCAAATCCGCACCGGGTGGCGGGGGATTCTCCGTCTGCCGCGCCAGGCTCCCCTGAATGGCCGTCATCTCCGCTTCGGCCTGCGCGGCGGACACGCGGTCCTTGAGCCGCGCAATGCCTGAGTACATGAAACCGAAGCGCCGCTGCGGATCCAGACCGAGCGGGATCCACAGGTCCGTGTCCTTCGATGGAAAGTGAAACTCCGGCGGCATCACACCCACCACCAGCAAGGTCGTTTCGTTGATTCGCAGGGGCTTGCCGACGATACTCGCGTCGCCGCCAAAGCGTGTGCGCCACTGCCTGTGGCTCAGGATGCACACCGTGTTCTTCCCGCGTACGTCTTCCTCGGGGAGGAAGGTGCGGCCCAGGGCCGGATTCACCCCCAGGACTTGGAAGAACCCCGCCGTGACCAGGGCGGCCTGCAAGCGCAGCGGCTCATCGAGCCCCGTCAGAGTGACTCCTACACTGCTGTGCGCCGCGGAGCGCTCAAAGGACTGTGCCTGCTCGCGGAAAGACGCGAACAGGTATTGCGAAATCCCCCAGCGGGTCAGCCCCACGGAAGGATAGGACTGGAGGAAGACCACAATGCGCCCGGGGTCGGCGTAGGGCAGGGGGCGCAGCAGGATGCCGTCCACCAGGCTGAAGATGGCGGTGTTGGCGCCGATGCCCAGCCCGAGGGTCAAGACCGCCACTGCGGTAAAGCCGGGACTCTTGCGCAGAACGCGCGCGCCGAAGCGCAGGTCTTGGACCAGGTTGTGCAGCCAGTTCACTTTGCGCATATCGCGACACTCCTCTTTGGTGCGCTCCATCCCCTCCAGGTCCAGCATCGCGCGGCGACGCGCCGCGGTTGGGTGTAAGCCCTTGGCGAGGTACACTTCCACCTTTTGCTCGAGGTGGTCGCGCAGCTCTTCGTTCAGGTCCTGCTCGACGCGCGCGCGGCGGAAGAGGGAACGCAGCCGCAACGGCAGCGTGTACAGCCAGTGTTGCGGGCGCATCGCGCTTACCTCCCTGCGCCTGGCCGAACCTGTAGAGGCGAGTTCAACCTGCCTGGTTTGCCGCTGACCGTTGCTAAAGGGCGGCGCAAAGCCGCCCCTACGCTTGCGTCAGCTTGACCACGCCGGTGATGGCCGCGGAGAGCCGCCGCCAATTGGCCGTTTCCTTCTCGAGGGCGCGGCGGCCCGGGCGCGTGAGCGAATAGAACTTGGCGCGGCGGTTGTTTTCGCTGGGGCGCCATTCGGCGGTGATCCAGCCCTCCTGCTCGAGCTTATGCAGGGCGGGGTAGAGCGAGCCGTCGCTCACCTGCAAGACGTTTCCGGAGACTTGCTGAGGCGCTTGCTGATGGCCCAGCCGTTCAAGGGCTCGAGCGCCAGGATTTTCAGGATCAGCAGGTCCAGCGTGCCCTGCACCAGGACGGTAGGTTTGCTCATGCCGCTTCCTCCGCGGGCTCGTGAGCCCCGCGCGCATCCCTCGGTTACCGAGATTAGACGTATCACACCTCCCCACGGTTAGCAAGGAGGGGAGTGGGGCAAGCGCCCAAGGCCATCCGGCGCCCGCAGCCAAGACGGGCCGGCAGGCGGCCGCTGTTCAAACGGGCACAGGCTGAAAGCCTGTGCTACATGTGGCGCAGGGCGGTGACCGGGTCGAGGCGTGCGGCGCGGCGGGCAGGGAGCCAGCAGGCCAGCAGAGCCACGGCGAGCAGCAGGGCGCCGGCAGCGGCGAAGGTGAGCGGGTCAGCGGGGCTTACTCCGTAGAGCATGCCGGTGAGGGCGCGGGCCAGCACCAGAGCGGCGGAAGCGCCCAGGAAAACCCCGGCGGCGGCGGTGGCCAAGCCCTCGCGGAGCACCAACGCGCGCAGGTCGCGGGGCTGCGCGCCCAGCGCGATACGGATGCCGAACTCGTTGGTGCGCCGGGCCGCCGTGTAGTTCATCACTCCGAAAATGCCAATGGCGGTGAGGGCCAGCGCCGCGCCGGCCAGCGCGGCGGCTACCCACACCGTGAGGCGCTGCACGGAGATGGAGTCGGAGACCAGCGTCTCCAGCAGCACGGTGCTGAAGATGGGCCGCGCGGGGTCCACGGCCCACGCGGCCTGCTGGATGGCGCGCAGTTGGGCGCGAGGATCGGCTTCCGTGCGGACGAACAGGGCCATCAGCGGCCGGGGGTCGCGATGGAAGGGCGCGTACAGCATGGGCTTGGCCGGGAGATTGACGCCGACGGTGCGCTCGTCGCCCACGAGGCCGACAATCTCCGACCAACGAAAGCTCTTAGTGGTAATCAGAATGCGGCGGCCCACGGGGTCTTGCCCCGGCCAGTACTTGCGCGCGAAGGCCTGGTTGACTATGGCCACCGAGGGCGCCGCGGCGTTGTCGCCCTCGTTGAATGGCCGCCCGGCGAGCAGCGGAATGCCCATAGCGCGAAAATAATCCGGACTGATGCGCCGCCATTCCTCGCGGCGGACGGAGGCCTGCACCAGCGGCTGACCCTCCAGGACAAAGCCTTTGTAGTCGTCTTCGTTCTGCAAAAGGATGTAGTCATTGAGCCCGGCGGCGGTCACGCCGGGAACGCGCTGCACGCTGCGGACGACGCTCTCGTAATATGCGGCGCGCTGCGCGGGGTTCAACTCTTCCACCGGACCCACGTACATGGCCACGGCGTTGCGCGGACGAAAGCCGGGGTCGGCGCGCAGCAACTCCTGCACAGTGCGCAGCATCAGGCCCGCGGTCACCAGGAGCAACGTGGCCAGCGCGGTTTGCGCCAGCAGCAGGGCCCGTTGCGCGCGCACTTGCCCGGGCGCGGAGGTGGCCTGTGGCGCACCCGCGCGCAACGCGTCCTGCGGCTGCGCGCGGGCCGCGCGCCGCGCCGGCCACAAACCAAAGATCAGCACCGTGGCTCCCGCCAACAGCGCCGAAAATAAGAACACCCAGCCGTCCACGCGCACCGGCGGCAGGGCGACCAAGGCAGCCGAATCTGACAGCGCGACCGTTTCCGGGAGCAGCCGCGCCATCTCCGGAACCAGAAAACCGGCCGCCAGCGCGCCCGCTGCGCCGCCGAGCAGCGCCAGCACCGCGCTCTCTGTGAGCAACTGGCGCACCAGGCGGCCGCGGCCCGCGCCCAGCGCGGCGCGCACGGCGAACTCCCAGCGGCGGTCGAGGCCGCGGGCCAGCAGCAGGCTGGCCACGTTGGCGCAACCGATCAGCAGCAGCACGCCCGCGGCAGAGAGGAGGGCCAGCAGCGCGGGGCGCACCGGGCCGGCCAGGGCGGGCTGCAAGGGCTCGACGGTGACTTCCCAGTTGCGCAGGGCGGGAAATTCGCGACCGAGGCGGGCCATCGCGCCGTCGAGCTCGGCTTCGGCCTGCTCGTGGGTGGCGCCGGGCCGCAACCGCGCCAGCACCCAGTAGTGGTAATGGGTGCGCTCTTCTTTCTCGAGGTCGCTGGGCACGAGCGGCGTCACCACGTCCGGTGCAGTGAAAAAGAGGAACCCCGGCGGCAGCACGCCGATGATGGTGTGGGGCTGGCCCAGCGGCTGGAGGGTCTTGCCGATGATGCGCGGGTCGCCGCCGAAACGCTGCTGCCAGAAGCCGTGGCTGATCAGGGCAACTTGATTGCGCGCGGGCAAGCCGTCGGCGGCCTCGAAGGCGCGGCCCAGCGCCGGGCGCGCGCCGAGCACGGAGAAAAACTCCGGGGTGACCTCCATCTGGCCCACCACGCCGACGCCGTCCTCGAGCCGGGCGGGCATGTCGTTCAGGTGGAAGGCGGCCAGGCCCTGGCAGGCGCGGCAGGAGCGCTGCAGGTCGAGGAAGTTCGATCCGGAGATGACGTCGCGGGGTTGGCCGTCCTTGAGGTTCGTGCCCCACACCAGGGCCAGGCGGGAGGGCTCGTCGAAGGGCAGAGGACGAAGCAACAAGGAGTGGATCGCGCTGAAGACGGCGGTGGTGGAGGCGATGCCCAGGGCCAGGGTGAGCACGGCCGCGGCGGTGAAGCCCGGGCGACGGCGAAGGTTGCGCCAGCCGAAGCGCAAGTCCTGGACGAAGCGGTCGAGCGAAGCCCAGCCCCAGGTGTCGCGGGTGGTTTCCTTCACCAGGGCCACGTTACCGAATTCGCGGCGGGCGGCGGCTTCCGCTTCGGCGCGGGAGGCGCCGCGCTCGACGCGCTCGCGAACGGCGGCTTCGAGATGCGCGCGCACTTCGGCATCGAGTTGCTCACCCTGCTTGCGGCGCCAGAGAGGTATGCGCATAGCTCATCCCCACCGGGACCGACCTGGTCCCGGCGCTACAACTGCGTGAAACCTGCCCGGTGGCGAGCAGCGCGACCGGGCCCACAGTGGACAGGCAGGAATGCCTGTCCTACATGTGGCGCAGGGCGACGATGGGGTCCACGCGGGCGCCGCGGCGCGCGGGGAGATAACACGCCAGGGCCGCAGCCGCCATCAGCAGCACGGGCGCGGCGGCAAAAGTGACCGAATCCGTGGCGGTGACCTCGAAGAGCAGGCCGCTGAGCAATTGCGTCAGCCAGAACGAAGCCACTACGCCCGCGCCCACGCCGGCGAGCGTCAACCCCAGGCCCTGCCCGAGCACCAGGCGCAGCACGTTCGCGGGGCGCGCGCCCAACGCGATGCGGATGCCGATCTCGTGCGTGCGCTGGGCCACCGCGTAGTGCATCACGCCGAAGATGCCGATGGCCGAGAGCGCCAGGGCCACGCCGGCGAAAAGCGCCAGCAGCCAGGTTTGGAAGCGGCGCTCGGCGGACAACTCCGCGAGGCTGCGCTGCGCGGTGGTGATGCTCTGCACGATGGGATGGCCCGGCTCGGCGCGAACGGTGCCGCGCACGGCAGCGGCCAGCGCCAGGGGATCGGTCGCGGTGCGCACGGCCAGCGTGGCGTCGCCCAAAACCATTTTGATGGTGACGAAGAACTCCGGAATGGCCTGGCGATCCAAGCCCTGGCGGCGCATGTCGCCCACCACGCCTACGATTTCGAACCAATAATGCTTGGCGCTGAGCTGGCCTTCGTAGAAACGCTTCCCAATGGGTTCTTCGCCAGGCAGGAAGCGGCGAACAAACGCCTGGTTGACCACGACCGGCTCAGCATTGGGCAGGCCTGCGCGCAACACGGGCACGCGGGTGTGCCCCCAAATCAGCCGGATGCCAAGTTCCATGTCCGCGCTGGTAAGGTAGCGGCCGCGCAGCAGCGGGACTCCCATGGTCTGAAAAAACTCCGGGGTGACACCGGCGCTGTTGAGTTGGCCGGCCTGTCCCTCGGGCAGGGGCGGGCGGCCTTCGAAGCCGATCGTGTCGCTGGCGTCGCCGCGGATCAGGAAATTGCTGACGGCGCTGACGCTCACCACGCCGGGGAGCGCGCGGAGGCGCTCCAGAGTCTGGCGGAACTCCGCGCTCTTCGCGGCCATGCGAACTTCCGGGAGCACCGCGCGCGACTGCTCCGTTTTCACCAGGGGCGTCGCGGAAACGCGCACGAGCAACAGATTCTGCGGGTTGTAGCCGGGGTTCACCGCGTGCAGCCGTTGGAAGCTGCGGATCAGCAGGCCCGCCCCGGTAAGCAGCACGACGGCCAGCGCGCACTCCACCACCACCAGAGCGGCGCGCGTGTAGCGCAGGCGAGGACCGCTCGAGGCGCCGCCCGTTTCGTCCTTCAGGGACTCGTGCGGATCGCTCCACGACATTTTCCACGCGGGGGCGAGGCCGAAGAGCAATCCGGCGAGGAGCGAAGCCCCCGCGGTGAACAGCAGCACGTTCGCGTCCAGCGTGACCTCGTCGAGCCGGGCGATGCCCGCGGGCGCCAAGGCGGTCACCGCGCCCAGCAGCCACGCCGCCAGGCCCAGACCCAGCGCGCCGCCGCCCGCAGCCAGCAACAGGCTCTCGGTGAAGAGCTGGCGGGTCAGCCGCAGGCGGCCCGCGCCCAGCGCGGCGCGCACGGCGAACTCGCGCTCGCGCACGGCGCCGCGCGCCAGCAGCAGGTTGGCCACGTTCACACAGGCGATCAGCAAAACGAACCCGACCGCGCCCAACAGCACCCACAACGCCACTTGCAGGTTGCGTCCGGTGATTTGGTCGAGCAGCGGCACCACGTTGACGGCGAAACCGGGGAAGGCCGCGTTGGGGCTGGGATACGACTGCGCCAGGCGCCGGCCAATGAAGCTCATCTCCGCGTGGGCTTGCTCCACCGTGACGCCCGGCTTCATGCGACCCACCACGCCCCAGCGGTTGTGGAAGCGGTCGGTACTCTCGTTCTGCCAGCGCCAGTACACGGTGATGGGTTCCCAGAGCTGCGTGTCCTTGCCCGGGAAGTAGAAGCCGGCGGGCATCACGCCGATGATGCGCACGGTGCGGGGGCCGCGCTTCCAAGAGCTGGCGTCGCCATCAATGATGAGGGTCTTGCCAAGCACGTTCGCGGAGCCGCCGAAGCGGCGCTGCCACAAGCCGTGGCTGAGGATGACCACGCGCTCGCCGCGCAATTCCTCTTCTGCGGTGAAGGCACGGCCCAGCGCGGGCCGAACGCCCAGCAAGTCAAACAAGTGCGCGGAAACAAATTCGCCGCGCATGCGCTCCATTTCGCCTTCGCCGGCCAGGGCCAGGGGGTTGCCGCCGAAGAGCGCCAGGTCCGCAAAGTGCCGGCTTTCCTTGCGCCATTCGGTGTAGGTGACGTAGGAGGTCACTTCCTGATGCAGGCCGCGTTTGGTGTCGTCGGTCCACAACATGGCCAGTTGGCCGGGGTCGCGGTAGGGCAACGGGCGGAGCATGACCGCGTGGACCACGCTGAAAATGGCGGTGTTGGCGCCGATGCCCAGGGCCAGGGTGAGCACGGCCACCGCAGTGAAGCCCGGGGCGCGGCGCAGCATGCGCAGGCCGTAGCGCACATCCTGACTG
>Ga0187893_10002653_pt1 | contig 38707 bp, 26 predicted proteins | sample MA1701074metaG_FD_139574 | JGI IMG/M metagenome (GOLD analysis project Ga0187893, IMG submission 139574) | White microbial mat communities from a basaltic lava cave in the Kipuka Kanohina Cave System on the Island of Hawaii, USA - MA170107-4 metaG ... | reverse complement strand
GTTGAGACCTAGTCGCCGGCGGTTGCGGCAGCACGTTACACAACGGACAGCCGATGACCACGCTGTTGCGCGTCAGCTTCAACTTCTCGCGACGCGCTGTCATCTCCGCCTGGAACTGTTCGTCGGTCAGGAACACGCGGTTGCCGAGATCGATGAACATGTTCGCCACCGACCGATTACCGGATCCCTGCCAGTTCCTCGGGTCGGGCACGTTCTTGTTCGACGGCGAATTGTCCATGTAGCCGACGATATGCAGGATGGTGTCTTTCGGCAGCAGCGGCGCGTGGTCGTCGTCGTAATCGTAGCCGCGCACCCAGTTGTGGTCGTAGCCGACACAGTTGAGCGTCTGAATCGTGTAGCCCCAGATCGCCTCGAGACACATCCGCGCGCCTGGCGCGTGCAGGTGCGGCTCGAACGAGAGGATCTTGGTGTTCTCCTTCAGCAGCGCGTAGGCATGGAGCTGCTGATTGGGCTCCATGGCGCGAATGTCGATGTCCACGCCGTTGCCCAGCGCATAGGTTGCGCGGCGGTATTCAGGTTTGTACCCCTTCGGCATGAACTTGAACGCAATCTCGAGATGCGCCGTGGTGTCGCGGCCGTTGGAATGCAAGTGCACCGAGTCGGATACGATGCTCGACCCTTTCCGTAACAGCCGGGCCGATCGCAGATCGAAGAAATCGGCTTCGCGGCCCACCTCGTGCACCGGCCACGACGTGCTGTCATCGGGCACGTTCGGATCGGGTGCTTCCTCGCCCAGCACCCGCGTGCTCCAGATCATGTGGTGGAACACAAACCGGCCGCCCACGGTGTCGCGACCGGTGCCGGTCGATCCCGCGTCGTTCACTTCCTTGATCTCGAGCGCCGCCACATAGCGGTCTTCGTCCAGCGGAATCGGCACCCGCGGAATCTCTCCCCACCAGTCGGGCGCCGTCCCTTTCACGACGACGTCGGTGGTGCGGACGATCAGATCGGGTGTGCCTATCGACCACCTGGTGGAATCGTTCCACGTGCGCGCCGGCGGCATTTCGGCGACATCGCCGCGCGGCGCGCCGTTGTCGGCCCACGCCGCGATCGTCGCGATCTCTTCGGCGCTCAAAGACGGATCGTTCTTGAATTTCTGGATGCCGATGTTCTTCTCGACGTACCACGGCGGCATCACGCCGGCGCGCGGGCCCATGCCGGTGCGCTGCTTGATCGCGCGCGCCCACGGCCGCACTTCCTCGTACGTGCGCAGCGCCATCGGCGCCACGCCGTCGGGCCGATGGCAGTTCTCGCAGCTGCGCTGCAGGATCGGCGCTACATGTTTCGCGAAGGTGATTGGGGATGCGGGCGGCGCGGCCGGTTGAGCGCCGACGAGCACACTGAGCGCCGGAGCGATGACGATGCCAGCCGCGATTACTCGCCAGGTCATGCGACCCTCCCGTTTTGAAGACCTAAGTATGTAGCCCGGGCCGCAGAAATTCCAGTGCCTGCCGGACCCGGGTGTTGATCTGGAAATGGAAAAGGGCCCGAGAACTCAAGGGCCCTGCCGTCTAGGACTCACTCAAAATCCGAATACCCTCGACCACCAGCTTCTTTTCAGCGTCGGAATTGGCGCCGGGTTCCTTGCCTCGCGATACGCCCCGCGCGGCCGCGGGATCCATTTGGCCTCGGCACCCTTCGTGGCGGCCTTCATGAACTTCGCCCACATCGGCACCGCCAGCTGTGCCGCATAACCTTCGCGGCGGATGGTCTGCGGCTGGTCGTATCCGACCCACACCCCGGTGACGATCGAAGGCGTGAACCCGATGAACCACGCGTCGCGGTAGTCGTTGGTCGTCCCGGTCTTGCCGCCCGCCGGCAGCCAGAATCCGTGTTCCCGCGCCGTGTAGCCGGTGCCGGCGTCGATGACTTCGCGCAGCATCTCGGCCATCAGGTAGGCCGTCACCGGTTGAATCGCCTGCTTCGGCAACTCTTTGCCGGCGAACAACTCCGTGCCGTCCGCGTCTTCGACACGGCGAATCACCGTGGCCGGGAACACCGCGCCGCGGTTGGCGAACGCGCCATACGCCGTGGTGATCGCGCTCAGCGTCACTTCGCCGGCGCCAAGCGCCACCGAGGGCACGGCCGGAAGATTGGCGAAGCCAAACGCCGTGGCCTGCCGGATGGCTTGCGGGACTCCCACGTCCTGCATCAAGCGGACCGCGGCGCGATTGCTCGACAACCGCAGGCCCTCGCGCAGTGTGACGCCCTCGTCGCCGAAATGCTCGTCGTCCGGCGACCACTCACGATTCGACGCGAGCACGGGTTCGTCCAGCCCGTCGATCCAATCGTCGGGGCTGTATCCGCGCTCGACCGCGGTGGCATAGATGAAGGGTTTGAACGCCGAACCCGGCTGACGTTTGGCCTGCGTGGCGCGATTGAACGAGCTCTTCGCGAAATCGCGTCCGCCCACCATGGCGCGGACGAATCCGTTCGACGGATCGATCGCCATCAACGCCGCCTGCAGCGGTTCGCCGCTCTCGCGCCGCCGTTTCGACAGCGTCTTCTCGATGTCGTTGAGCCCCTGCTGCACTGCCGCTTCGGCCGCGCGCTGCATCTCGAGATCGATCGTCGTAAAGACGCGCAGTCCGCCCAGGGCGACGCGCTCGGCGCCAAATTGCTCGATCAACTGGCGCCGCACCTCTTCCTTGAAATAGCGGCCGTAGGGCTCGGCGGCGCGCAGGCCGTCGTAGATCTCCACTTGCGTAAGCATTGCGCGGTCGTGGGCGTCGCGCGAGATCGCTTTCGCGTCGAGCATCGCCTCGAGCACGACACCCTGGCGCGATTCGGCTTTCTCGTAGCTGATCGACGGCGAGTAACTCGAGGGTGCCTTCAACAGGCCGGCGAGCAGGGCGGCTTCGGGCAACGACAGCTCCGACGCCTTCTTGCCGAAGTATCCGCGCGACGCCGCTTCGACGCCGTAGAGGCCGTCGCCGAAATACACCTTGTTCAGGTAGAGCTCGAGGATCTCCTGCTTCGAGAAATGACGTTCAAGCTGAGCCGCGAACATCATCTCCCGCAGTTTCCGCGTCAGCGTCTTTTCGCGCCCCACGCTTTGCCGGGCGAGCTGCTGCGTGATGGTGCTCCCACCCTGCACGGCCTCGCCGGCGCGCAGCACCGCCAACGCCGAGCCGATGATTCGAATCGGATCGTAGCCGTCGTGCTCGAAGAAACGCCGATCTTCGACGGCAATGACCGCCTTGATGAGCACCGGCGACATGTCAGCCAGCGGCACTTCGATGCGGTGTTCTTTGGCGATAGTAAAAACTTCACGGTCGGCCGCGTCGAAAAGGATGTTCGCCGTTGGCATGGTGCGGAACTCGCGCAGCTCGTCCCGTGAGGGAATGCTGCCCAGGAGATCCGCCGCAAACCACGAATACCCGGCCAGAATCGCGACGAGGGCCGACACGGCGAGACGACCAGGCCACGTCCGTGGCCACATGGCTTTCAGGGTCACTGAGCAATGGGGTGCAACGCTCGTACCACTCGAACTCGGCCTTACTGCAGGCCTTTCGACTCACTTTCGCCTCCAGGAAACAACTTAACGGGAGGCGGACGAACAGACTTGTCCCCTGCCTGCAAACGAATGAAAATGCGCCTCCATGCGTAAACACCTGCTCATGTTCTCGATCCTCGCCGTCATCACGGCACTTATTTCCGGTCCGGCCGCGCGATCCCTGGACGCGCAGTCGTCGGGCGCCCCGCAATTCCGCGTCGATCCGTCGTGGCCGCTCGAATTGCCGAACAACTGGATCTTCGGATCCATCACCGGCGTCCATGTGGATGCGCGCCAGAATGTCTGGGTCACGCATCTTCCTGAAACGCTCACCGAAGAAGAGCTGGGGCTGGTGCAGAAGCCGCCGCTCGGCGAGTGCTGCCAGGCCGCGCCCACCGTGGTGGTGTTCGATCAGCAGGGCAAGCTGGTGAATTCGTTCGGCGACGGATCGCAGGACGTGTCGCAGTGGCCGCGCAACCCGCACGGCATCTTCGTCGATCACAACGACTTCGTCTGGGTCGGCACGCACATGCATCATCGCGTGATGAAGTTCACGCGGGAGGGGAAACTCGTGCTGACGATCGGGACGTTCGACAAGAACGCCGGCAGCAACGATACGACGCTGATGGGCGGGCCGGCCGGCATCTGGGTCGACTCGAAGACCAACGAGGCGTTCATCGCCGACGGCTATCGCAATCGCCGCGTGATCGTGTTCGACGGCGCGACTGGCAAGTACCTGCGCCACTGGGGCGCGTACGGCAAGCAGCCGGACGATACGCAGAAGAATGCGAACGATCCGAACACACCGAATCAGCAGTTCTCAACGGTGCACGGCATCATCGGCTCGCGCGACGGGAAGATCTACGTCGCCGATCGCCGGGGCAACCGCATTCAGGAATTCGATCAGAGCGGCAAGTTCCTGCGTGAAAAGATCATCGCGCCCAACACCCGGGCTTCGGGATCGGCGTTCGCGTTCGCGTTCTCTCCCGATCCCAACCAGACCTACCTCCACATGGCCGACGGCACCAATCACAAGGTGTGGAACCTGCGCCGCAGCGACCTGGAAATCGTCGGCAGCTTCGGCCACGGCGGACGCCGGGTCGGCGAAATGCTGCGCCCGCACGGCATGGCGGCCGACGGCAAGGGCAACATTTACGTCGGCGAAGCCTCCACCGGCCGCCGCGTCCAGCGGTTCCTGCTCAGCAAGTAAGAAGGGATGTCGATTCTTGCCCGCCTCGCCCGACGTGTCTGTAAGGAGACCTAAAAAATGCGCTTCATGATGCTGGTTATTCCCAAAGGCTACGAAACCGCGGCCCCCGACGCCGTGCCGGACGCCAAAGCGGTCGAGCGGATGATGAAATACAACGAAGACCTGGCGAAAGCCGGCGTCCTGCTGTCGCTCGACGGTCTGCACCCACCCTCCTCGAGCGTGCGCGTGTCCTTCCAGGGCGGCAAACCGTCGGTCAAGGACGGCCCGTTCGCTGAGAGCAAGGAGTGCGTCGGTGGCTACTGGATGATCCAGGTCAAGTCGAAGGAAGAAGCGATCGAGTGGGCCAGGCGCGCGCCGATGGGCGACAACGAAATCATCGAGGTTCGGCAGGTCCAGGAGATGGCCGACTTCCCTCCCGACGTGCAGGCCGCCGCCGCCGGGTTCGAAGAGTTGCTTGGCAGGAAGTAACGGTGATGTGATCGGGAGGCGTGGCGCCTGCCGACACACATCATTCGATTGACGCGGTCTGGAAGATTGAATCGCCGAAGTTGATTGCCTCGCTGGCCAGGATGACGCGCGACGTCGGCCTCGCCGAAGACCTGGCGCAGGACGCGCTCGTGGCGGCGCTCGAGCAGTGGCCGGGCGAAGGCATCCCGCGCAATCCGGGCGCGTGGCTGATGGCCGTCGCCAAACGGCGCGCCATCGATCATTTCCGGCGCAACTCCCTCGTCGATCGCAAGCACGAGCAACTCGGCTACGAGATGGACGCGCGGCAACAGGACGCCGTGCCCGACGTCGATGCCGCTCTGGACGATGATGTGGGCGATGATCTGTTGCGGCTGATCTTCACGGCGTGTCATCCGGTGTTGCCGACCGAAGCGCGCGTCGCGCTGACGCTGAAGCTGCTGGCCGGCTTTACCACCGGCGAGATCGCGCGCGCCTTTCTCGCCTCCGAACCGACGATTCAGCAGCGCATCGTCCGCGCCAAGCGAACGCTGGCCGACAAGAAAGTGCCGTACGAAGTCCCGGGGGGACCCGAGCTCGCGGTCAGACTCGCGTCGGTGCTCGAGGTGATTTACCTGATCTTCAACGAGGGGTATTCGGCCACTGCCGGCGACGACTGGATGCGGCCGGCGTTATGCGAGGACGCACAGCGGCTCGGCCGCGTGCTGGCGGGGCTGGCGCCGATGGAACCTGAAGTGCACGGCCTCGTGGCGCTGATGGAGATCCAAGCCTCGCGCGCCGCGGCGCGCGTCGGCGCGAACGGCGAACCGGTGTTGCTGCTCGACCAGGATCGGCGGAGATGGAACCGGCTGCTCATTCAACGCGGGCTGGCAGCCCTGCAACTCGCGGAGTCCCTCCGCAGGCCGCGCGGTCCATACACGTTGCAGGCGGCGATTGCTGCGTGTCACGCGCGCGCCAGAGAAGCGTCGGCGACCGACTGGACGCGGATCGCCTCGCTGTACGACGAGTTAGCGGCGCTGCAGCCGTCGCCGGTGATCGAGCTCAATCGCGCGGTGGCACACGGTATGGCCTTCGGCCCCGCCGCCGGTCTCACCATCGCCGATGCGGTGGCCGGCTCGCCGCTCTTGAAGGACTACCCCTACCTGCCCGGCGTGCGCGCCGATCTGTTGTTCAAGCTGGAGCGATTCGACGAGGCAAGGACGGAATTCGAGCGCGCGGCGGCGCTCACGCGGAACGCCAGCCAGAAAAAGCTATTGTTGGAAAAGGCGGCCGAATCAACCAGATGAACCTCGACGACCTCGAGATCGAAGAAGTCGTGCCCTAACGCATTCACAATCACGTTCGCGCCGGCCTTCAACTCGGCGCGCGCCACCTTTCGATTCTGCCGGAAGACCACCGCGGCGGCAGGCAAGTCCATCTCGTAGGTCGACCCGTCCACGCTCTTCACATCGAGCTGCTCGGCATGAACCTTCACCACCGTGCCGACGATCTTGAACTTCTCGTGAGCGACGAGCGTTGACGCCAGCATCGCCACTATCGCCATGGTCGCCGCGGCCAGAACCAATCGCATGCCCGAATTATAATTCGCGGCCATGGCCCATGCCTCACTCTTCAGGCCGCGGTGCCTGTTGCTCGTCGCAGCCATTGCGGTCTGCGCCGCTGCGCCGGGCGCGCAGACACCCGGTCGTTTTGATGGTCTCGTCACCTTTGCCGAAACGAAGATGCGCGAGCACCGTGTCCCCGGCGTCGCCATCGGCATCGTCGACAACGGCGTCATCACCACGCGCGGCCTGGGCGTCACCAATGTCGAGGACCCACTGGCGGTGACGGACCATACGGTGTTCCCGATCGCTTCGATTTCGAAGACGTTCGCGGCCACGGCGATGATGCGGCTGATCGAGCAGGGCAAGATCGACCTGAAGTCGCCGGTACGAAAATATCTTCCCGACTTCAAGGTGAGCGACGCGCGGGTGGCAGGCGACGTGACCATCTGGAATTTGTTGACCCACTCGCCCGGATGGGAAGGCCAGCTGTCGGGCCCCGAGCGCGGTGAAGACACGTTGCGCCACTTCGTGTCCACGGTGATGGCCGATGCGATGCAAGTCGCTCCCCCGGCGGCGGCGTGGAGCTACAACAACGCCGGCTACAGCGTGGCCGGCCGGGTGATGGAAACCGTGACCGGCACGTCGATCAACCGCGCCATGCGCGACCTGGTGTTCACTCCGCTCGGGCTCGGACACGCGGGCACCACCGCCGGTGAGTTCATCGTCAATCGATTCGCGTCGGGCCACGTCAATCGAGCCGGCGACGCGGCGACGTCGTTGATTCGCCCCTACGTCCACGCCACCAGCGTCACGTCGGGCGGCATCGGCGTGTGTATCGCCGACCTGATGACGTACGCAAAGTTCCATCTCGGCGACGGCACCAACGACAAGGGTGAGCGCCTCCTGTCGCGCGCGTCGCTCGATCAGATGAAGACGCCGCAGCTTGAAAAGCAGTCCACCGACGACGCGATTGGATTGGGATGGCATATTCGGCGTGTCGGCGACGTACGGGTGGCCGGTCAGGGGGGCACCGCCGGCGGCCACATCCTCGTGTTGTCGATCGTCCCCGAACGCAACTTCGCAATCGGGATTCTTACGAACGTGCAGAACGGCTGGCGCCTGATTCAAGAGGTGGAACGTGAAGCGTTGCGTTCGTACCACGGCATCGTCTACGCGAAGAATCAGGCGATCGCGCATCGCGGTCTGGTCGAGACGCTGCCGAACGTCGAGCCGCTCGCCGAGCAGCCCGATGGGAAGCCGTACGTCGGACGGTATCAGCGGCCCATGAATTCGGTGGACGTGCGGATCGAGAACGGCAAGCTGCTGGTGCAGGAGAAACCCAACAGCGGCGAGGCCCGGCCGGCGATGCCGATCGCATTCTTCGGCCCGGACCGCGCGGTGATCACCGACGGCAACGAGCGTGGTCAGTCGATCGAGTTCGTCCGCGATGCCGCAGGCGTCGTCGCATGGGTTCGCGTCGTTGGGAGAGTTGCCGTCCGACGGCCCTGAGCAATCGCGCGCAGGGCTCGGCGGTCGCCGTCGTGCCTACTGAAGCATCCGGTCCAGGACGTTGCGCGTGATCTGCTGCACCGCCGCAGACACGCGAGTAGCCTTGGGCGTGAACGCATAGCAGCAGACGGCGTCGTCGCCGTCCGGATTGAACCCATCGAGCCCCCAGTTCCAGTTCATGGTTCCCGTGGCAAACACCAGCGCCCCGCTAGCGGCCTCGTAGATGGTCATGTGCGATGGCGGCACATCGGGAATGGGAGAGGCAGCCAACACCTCGATGTTGGACGGGGACACTCTAGGCACGACGCTGTCGACCTCGTAGCCCGCGAGGCCGTAGAGTGAATCGCCAGTCTGGAGGCCCGTACCCTGGAATGCCCAATGATGGGTGTTGGTCACGATCATTGGCGTGTCCATGTCGAGCGTCATGCCGCCGAGCCACTGGACCCCGACGAGGGCGGCCTCCGGGCGACGCGACTGAGAGGTCGTACAACTGTCGCGCCATTTTGTCGTGATGCGCTCGTCGTTGGATGGATACGCATCCAGATACCAGGGATCGTCGACGCAGGCTTGATTCTTGTACGCGACCATCGTCCGATCCAGCGCTCGCGAAATCGGGCTCTGTATCAGCCTGACACGCCAGTAGATCGGATTCGATCCGAGAAAGGCGAGGTTCACACCCGCGGCCAGAGCGGCCTCGAGGTTGTTGCGCATCGGCGTGGACCAGTACTCGTCGTGGCCGACCGACAGGAAGACGCGATGCCGCAGCAGGTCCGCCGGCCGCCGGTGCGTGTCGATGTTGGTCGAGTAGCTGACGTCGTAGCCTTCACGTTCGAGAAACCGCAGCGCGTTGATGTCCCACCAGAAGAGGAATCCGGTGCCGCGCGACAGCGCGGGCTCGCGCTCGACCATGGCGGTCGTCTTGGCGGTGTACCCGTACGGACGGTTGAACGAGACCACCTGAGCAATCACGCCGTTCACGGAGCTTCCCTTGTAGAGGGCGTGGCCGCCCCAGGGGTTGTACGCGTGGTACGTGGTCACCGCCTGTTGAAAGAGAATGTCGGACGGCCCGTCGCGGCGGACAACGAATGGAATGTAGGAGCCCTTGCCGAAACCGTGCTCCACGAGCCTCACCAGATAGACGCCGCTGACCCAGCCGGTCGGAATTGTCAACGTGAAGGGCGAGTGCCAATCGCACTCGACGAGGTGGGTCGTGGGGTCCACGTGCGGTGGCGGCTGAACGATGCCGGGGCGCAGGTACGGCCCCGCCATTCGCCGCCCACCCAGGCCGCCGTACCATCCCAGGCGAAAGACCTCGAGTGTGTAGGGATGCGGACCGCTCCGACTGCGCACGTTAACGAAGAAGGAGATCGTCTGTCCGGGAGCGACGCTCGTTGCCGAGGCGTAGCCCTCGACTTCGTGGTTCTGGGCGGCGTCCTCAATCCTCCAATCCGACGTGCCCTCGCGACTATTCTCAACGACGATTGGATTCGGGACATCGGGATTGGGGAGATCGGGATTCGGGAGATCAATCGGGTTCCGCTGCTGTGCGCGCGGCAGGCGCTCAAGAGTGGAGCCCGAGATCACGGTTAAGCAACACAGTGCCAGGGCCCAGGTCACGATTCTCCGCATATGCCCCTCCACTCCTACTTCGCTTCGATCGCGGATCGGCCAGTGCCGACTGCGCCCCGGACCTTCGGCGGTGTCTTCGTGATCACCTTGACAGCGAACTGCCCAGTGCCGATGGCGCCATCAGAATCAGTGGTGGTGCACGTCACGATCGTCAACCCGATCGGAAACACGCTACCGGACTGGTGCGAACACACGGCCGGCAGCAGGCCGTCTTCGCGATCCAGACCGAAGACGATGAATCGCACCGCGGCACCGGCCGCTGAGGTCGCCCGCACAGTGCGGTTGAGGAGTCCCAGCACCTTGGGCACCTTGTTGATCGTGGTCGCGAGGCTCACCGAAACCGTGAACGAACCGTTGGCCACGTTCGTGTGCGAATCAGTCGCCGAGCACGCGACCGTTGCGGTTCCAACCGGGAACGTCGATCCGGACGCCGGCGCACACGTCACGGCGACGCTGCCGTCCACCAGATCCGATGCCGACGTCGTGAACGACACCACCGCGCCAGCAGTGCTCGTCGCCGAAGTGGTGATGCCGGGCGGCAGCGTCAACGCCGGTGGCGTGGTGTCCACCACGGTCACGACAAAACTGCCGGAGGCCGAATGACCCCCGCCCTCGGTGGCCGAACAACTCACGGTGGTGGCGCCCAGCGCAAACGTGGACCCAGAGAGTGAACTGCAAACGACCGGCAATGGGCTACCGATGCCATCGGTCGCGGTCGCTGTGTAGGCCACCGCCGCACCGGCTGCGCTCGTGGCCTCGGCCGTGATGTCGCTGGGCAGCGTGAGAACCGGCGCCGACGCCGTGGTTGGCTGCAACACCGCGAACGGCGAGAACGACGTGGTGGCTCCGCAGATCACGTTGGCCACGGTATCGACGCTGGTGGTGATGTCGGTCCAGGTTGCATTGACGAAATGGAACAGTCTGATCAGGGATTCGTTCGAGAACGAGACGCCGCTGTAATTGACGCAGACTTCGACCGACCCCGTGAACTCGGCTGACGTCAGTAGCTCGATGTACGTCGGCGGCTCGCCAAGTTGAAATCCCGCCGGCGTCTGCGGCCCCGTGGGACCCATCGTCAACGCGGTGTCGCCAGCCTCAGTGACTTCGTCGAATGTGAGCGCAATCGGCGGCAGACTCACCGACACGTTTGTACCTGCCGGAGTGGACGCGGACTGCACCGTCAACAGCGGTCCATCATCGTCGACAATCGTCGCCAGACCCTGCGCATCGGTGATGGCGGCGTTGGTCGCATTGCTGAGCGTGACAAAAAACGTTTCGTTACCCTCGACCTCATCGTCGTGGGCGAACTCGACGGCGAGCTGCTGGGATGTGAATCCTGGACTAAATGTCAGCGTTCCGACGATGCCTTCGAAGTCCACTCCGGCGGTGGCGGTGCCGTCGGTCGCCATGACGGTGACGGTGACGCTCTGCGTAGTTGCGGCCGAAAGCGTCACCGTGAACAACGCGACGCCTGCGCCCTCGATCGCCAGTGCGTTGTCAATCGAGAGTGATGGCAGCGGCGGTGGGTTGAAGATCTCCACGGACGACAGAAACGTGAGTCCTCCCATGAAGCGCCGGTCGTTGTATCCCCCTGCGACGAGGATCCTGCCATCGGGCAGCGGCGTCATCGTGGGGTACGTGCGCGGGGTGGTCATGTTGTCGATGGAGGACCAGGAGCCAGTGGACGGATCGAATACCTCCGCCGATGCAGTCGAGATCCAGTCGGACGGGGGAGGTACGAACACGTATCCCCCGGCTACAAGCACGCGTCCATCCGGCAGCCACGCCGCCGAGTGCAACCAACGGCGGGCGGTCGGGCTGCCAGTGAGGGACCAGGTGCGGGTGGACGGGTCGTATATTTCGGCTGAGTCAGACGCGCTGGTGCCCCCTACGGTAAGCACCCTGCCATCCGCCAGAAGCGTCGCCGTGTGGGCGAACCGAGACCTGCGGGGTTCGGCCGTCGGGGACCAGAGGCCCGTGGCCGGGTCATACAAGTCCGCCGACCTGGGTCCACCGAAGCCGGCAATGCCGTGTACAGCCGCGCCTCCCGACGCCAGCACCTGCCCATCGGGCAACAACGTCGCCGTGTGTGCGAAGCGTGCGTTCGACATGCTGCCCGTGGAAGACCAGGTGCCCGTGGACGGGTCGTACACTTCCGCCGAGGCTAGAAACACATCGGATGAGCTCAGCGGGCCGGCGATGGGATCGCCACCCGCCACCAGCACTCTGCCGTCGGGCAGCAGCGTCGCCGTGTGACCATAGCGGCTTGTCGCCATGCTGCCGGTGAAGGACCACGTCCCCGAGGCGGGGTCGTACACCTCCGCGGTGGCAAAACAGGTCGACGAATTTGCTCCGCCCGTTACCAGCACCCTGCCATCGGCGAGCAGTGTCGCCGCGTGTCCTGAGCGAGCCTCCGCCATGCTGCCGGTGGCGGACCAGCCGCCAGTCGAGGGGTCGAACAATTCAGCTCTGCCAAGAGCAGCATGGTCTCCCCCCGCCACCAGCACTTTGCCATCGGGCAGCCGCGTCGCCGTATGTCCGTCGGCCTGCATGAACGCCGTGCGTCCCGAGCGGGCGTCCGCCATGCTGAACGCCGGGGACCACGTGTTTACGGGAGGGAGGCTGCCGTACAGCTCGGCTGTGGCGAGGCCGGTGTGCAAAGAACGAGCATCAAAAACTTCGTCCACCGATCCGCCCGCCACCAGCACCCTGCCATCACGCAGTAGTGTTGCCGTGTGCCCCCTGCGGTTCCCTTCTGACAGCGTGCCGGTAGACGACCAGTGGCCGGCCGGGTCGAACACTTCGGCCGTCGAATCCCGCCCCACGATCAGCAGACTTCCAAACGGCAACTGCGTGGCCGTGTGCGCCGCGCGCGGCGTGGCCATGCTGGTCCTCGGCGTCCACTCGCCCGTCGACGGGTCATAGACTTCGACGTCGGCGAAAGCCTCGTGTCCCGACGGGAGCACCGCAATGCGGCCGCCTCCTGCGACCAGCACCTCGCCATTGGGAAGCAGCGTTGCGGTGTGGTAATAGCGGCCCGTCGCCATGCTGCCGGTGGCCGACCAGGTGCCAGTGGACGGGTCGTAGATCTCCGCCCCTTGCATCGGGAACTCCGGGTTTCCCACGCCGCCCGCGACAAGGACCCTGCCGTCTGGAAGAAGCGTCGCCGTGTGCTGGCGCCGGCCCTGCTGCAAATTGCCCGTGGGAGTAAATACGCCCGCGGAAGGGTCGTAGACCTCGGCGGAATCCATCACCGTCCCGTTGCGGTTGACTCCGCCGACGAGGAGGACCCTGCCGTCGGGCAACCTAGTCGCGGTGTGCTGACTGCGGTAACCGGAGATGCTCAAGTAGTCCGTCAGGGACCACGTTCCAGTGATGGGATCGAATATCTCCGCCTGTTTGGGTTCCTCAAACTGTTGATTTGACTCCCACCCGCCAGCGATCAGGACCCTGCCATCGAGCAGGAGCGTTGCCGAATGTTCGGTGCGTACGTTAGCCATGTCGCCCGTGGGTGACCACGTGCCCGACGATGGGTCGTAGACCTCCGCCGAGCGGAGAACTTCGAAGATCAGGTCATCCGGCTCTCCCAGGTTAAGATTCATCCCTCCCGCCACGAGCACCCTGCCGTCAGACAACAACGTCGCCGTGTGGTCCTGTCGCGCCACGCTCAGGCTGCCTGTCGTGGACCAGGTGTTCTGGGCAATCGCGTCGGTGCCCCCGAGCAGTACCGCGATGCACGCGACGGTGGCGAACCCAAATGAGGATCGACTGCGGCAATTCACCATGGCGGTATCTCCAGGGAAGAACGATCCTGTTCGCTTGTCATGGCCGCGGTCGAAAAACGTTTCACCAAGCCGAGTGCGATTCCCCGGCGCATCCTCAGGGCGCAGGAGTAGCGTGCGCCCAGACCACGTCGAAGTAATCGCGGTAATTCCTGTAGATGTCCGGCTGCGAGACCGCGACGAACACTTCATCGCGCCTCCGCAACGATCCCGTGGTCCAGTTGTGCGACCCTCCCCAGACCATTCTCCGCCGACCGATCCCGTCATAGATCCCCTGGTACAGCGCCATCTTGCTGTGGATCGAATGCTCGGGGCCCGAGGCCTCGGGCCAGCGGCCAATGCGCAGTTCGACCAATCCAGCCGACAACTGATTCGCGGCCTCCTCGGTCGGATCCGAAACGGCGACCTGTACTCGACAGCCCAACGTCCTGACTCGAAGGAGCTCGCTGATGACCGCCGGGCGTTTGTGCGAAATGGTGAGCATCGCGACCTTCAGAGCGCAGCCCTCACCACCGTCAATTCTCGACAGCGCCATCGCCACCTGGTCGTTGGTGGGATCGTCCTCGGATTCGCGAGGCCTCGACTGTGGCGCGTACGAAATCACGGTGTTGGCACTGTGGACAATGTGATGGCCGGCACCCGCAACGTTGTAGAAATCGTTCGATCGCTGCTGATCGTAGAAATGCTGGAACGACGCCCGGTATGCCATGTAGAGCTCACGGTTGTAGTTCACGATGAACGCATCGTTGAACTGCTGGTCGCTGGTTCGCGTCAGGTTGTACGACGTCACCCACGTCGAAGACGTCTTGACGACGCCGTCGACGACGGTCGTGGAAAACAACCAGTTCTTGATGTGGTGAGTCCCACCGGGGATGCCGCTGACGCACGCGGTGACGAAAGGTGGCAAGTAGCAGTATTTGTGTCGGGAGCCAAAGAACGCGTGAAGCCTGTCGCCCTCCGGGCTCGAGCCCGGCCGGTCGAGTCCCGCTCCATCCTGCACCAGATAGACCCGGACACCACGCAGATGCGCCAGGATGAGCGCGTCGGTGATCTTTCTCTTGGCGATCCGCGTGATATGGCCACGGATCACTCGCGCGAACCGGCGTCCACGGCTCGACCGAACAGACGGTATTGATGGTGGACGGTCGTTCCGACTGTCGTTTGCTCGAGGAAGTAGTCCGACACCGAGAACAGCTTCGTGTTCGGCCAGTGCGGGCGAATCGCGGTGTAGTCGCCGTAGCGGTCGAGCGACGCCGTGCTGATCCCCGTCACGTAGAACACGGGGTCGCCGAGAAACCCCGCGGTCGGCGTGGCATGACTCGTTGCGCCGCCGACACCTACGGAGACGCCGACTTCGCCATTGCTGTTGGTCGCCAGATGCGCGTGATTGAACGCGAGGTCGGGGTTCCAGATCTGCGAGCTGGTTCCCGTGAGCCACTGCGTCGAACCACCAGACGTCACCCGGACGAAACGCTGCAGCCGAACGTATGGCTGTGGGAAGCCGCCGCCTCGCGCCGCATTCCACGCTACGAGGATGCTGCGGTGGAGATCGAACCCGACGAACTCGTCGCGAACCGTGGCGCCGCGAATCGCGGAGCTGTTCTTCTCCAGCCAGTCCGTGCCGCCGGGAACCACCGACACGTAATCGCCGATCGGCCAGGACGGCACCAAACGCGACCGCCAGCTGTAAGTGCTCGAGCCATCGCGCCATTCATAGATGCGCACCTTCATGTCGGTGGCGTTGCCGAACCAGTAGGCGGCATCGCGTGAGTCGTGTGCCAGCCGTCCGCCGAAGGCAGTCTTGTCACTGGGATCGGTGTATGCGACGTTGATCACGCCTCCCGACTGAACATCGTTGAGCGGCACTCGAATGACGAAAAAGCCCTGTGGGTCGGTATTGGCCACGCTGATGAGCAGTGACGCCTCGGTGAACGACACGTCCGGGTAATCGAGGAAGGCCTTGGCACCCAGCCCGAAGAAGGCGGTCGTCATGTCCCAGTAGGTCCACTTCGTGCCGCCACTCGCCACCACGTCCTGCGGGCTGGCCACCGCCACGCGCAGCCGGTTGAACGCGTTGATGTCTACCTTCTTGCCCTTGTCCGGACCGTCGGGGATGACGCGCTCGCCGATCTTCGATCCCTTGGTGTGCAGCAGCCACACGAATCGATCGATGCGCGGGATGTAGATCATGTTCATGTCGCAGCAGAGTCCCAGGTCCTGATTCGGCAAACCATCGAGCGGGAAGCTCCCGAAGATCGTCGTCGGATCGATGTGGGTGAAGTTCGCGCCGCCGTCGGTGGAGAGCAGGGCGTAGAGGTTGCCTGTCAGGAACACGACCTGTCCCGCCGGATCCTGATCGACCGAGGCGCCGCTGGGATCCCAGGGGGATCCACCCTTGATGTCGGCCCCCGTGAGAGGCTCCGCTTCGATGCGCGTAAAGCTCACCGCGGGCACACCCGGTATCCCGCCGCCATCGAGCGCCTCGAGCACGGCCACGCTGGCGTTGTCGGGAGCCGGCAGCGGCGGATCATCGAATTCCTGCGGCAGCGGCGGCGGCTCGGGCTCACCCTCGGTGCGCTCGTCTTGCGTCGCAGGAGGAAAGGCCGCCCCGTCGACGGTACGCGGCCCGATGCGCCCGCGTCCGGCCTGCCGCGTTCCTTCATCGGGCAGCGGCCGTTCAATCATCCCCGTCACCGCGAACGGCTGCGCGCGGCCATTCGCGCGATAGGTGCCGCGAACGACGAGCGGGTGCGGCCAGTGAGCTGCGTCATTCCACGGGAACGCGAGCTGCAGCACGACACGGGCGCCGGGATCGAGATCGCCGAGCGACAGCGGCAGCCTGGACGGCCTCACCGCAGCCTCCCCGTTCAGCGTCACGTGAGTCACCGTGACGTCGGTCACGGGCACGTCCGCCCGGTTCAGCAGCGGCAGCGCCACCAGCAAGCGGCCGTCAGCCATAGCCACACCCGCGTCCTGGGCGGTGAGAATCGGTCGCCGGTCCTGAGCAGAGGGCCGACCCACGCCCAACAGCGCGACGGCCGCCACCAGCGTCGTCTTCGCCCAGCGCGCCCGAAACGTCATCCATGCCCCACTGTCGCCGTGCTCACGCGTCATGACCTTCATGGCTGCAGGCGAAAAACGTTTCGCCGGCACGGGCGGTGCGCCTCCCTGGTGGACTTCTGGCTTAGAATCGGCACTCCAGTGATCACGACCTTCGCGAGTCATCGGCGGTGGTTGGTGGGCCTGACGGTGGTGTTGGCCGCGTCTACGGGAAGCATCCGCAGTCAGAGCGCGTCCGCACTCGTCATCGAAGAAGTTGCCGCGGATTCCCCCGCCGCACAGTCGGGTTTCGCCGTGGGTGATCGCGTGTTGATGTTCGATTCAGGCGTGCCGGCGTCGCCCGCTGCGTTCGAAGCTGCCGAAGAGCACACCTTCAACTCGCAGACGCTGGTTCAGATTCAGCGTGGCGATGCCACGCAAACGTTGAGCGTCCCGTCAGGGAAGCTGGGGTTGCGTGTGCGGCCGGTGTTTTCCGGCGAGACGTCGGCGCTCTACGACGCCGGACGCGCCGCCGAGCGATCGCAACGGAGTGACGTGGCGGTCGCGCGATGGACCGCAGCAGCCGAGGCGGCCCGCATGGCCGGAGAGTCCGTGGCCGCGGCCTGGCTGCTGGGGCGCGTCGGCGATCTGCACGAAGGCGCGCGTCGCTGGAAGGACGCGGTCGCTGCGCACGACAGCGCGTGGCAGATTGTGAAGGAGACCGGCGACCCGGCCGCGCAGTCCCGGGTGTTGATGGCGTTGGGACGCTCCAGCCAGAGCGCCGGCGATCTGCCGGCAGCGCTGCAATGGTTCGAGCGCGCGGTCGAAACGAATGCGGCTGACGGCCACGAGATGTGGCTGGCCTCGGCGCTCAACAGTCGCGGCACGGTCGCCAACATCCGCGGCAACCTGGCGCTGGCCCAGGAATCGTACTCGCGGGCGTTGTCGATTCGCGAAAGGTGGGCGCCTGATTCGCTCGAGGTGGCGGCGACCCTCAACGGCCTGGGCAACGTCGCTTTCAATCGCGGCGAACTGACCGGCGCGGGCGACGTGTATCTGCGCGCGCTCTCGATTCACGATCGCCTCGCGCCCGAATCGCTGGCTGCTGCGGCCGTGCTCACCAATCTCGGCGGCGTCGCGCTCGAGATCGGCGATCTCGTGGCCGCCGAACAGTACCAACGTCGATCGCTCGCGATGCGCGAGCGCTTTGCTCCCGAGTCGATGGAAGTCGCCGCCAGCCTGAACAATCTCGGCATGGTGCTGTGGCAGCGCGGCGACCTCGAAGAGGCCCGCGACGTCCACCGCCGGGCCATCGGCATCAAGGAGCGGTTGGCGCCGGACTCGTTGTCGATGGCGACCAGTTTTACCAACATCGGCAACGTGGCCTTCGATCTGGGCGACTTCGACGCCGCCTACGACTACCAGATTCGCGCGTTGAAGATTCGCGAACGCCTGGCGCCCGATTCGGTTGACTTCGCCACCAGCGTCAACAACGTGGCCAACGTCCTGCGTTTGCGCGGTGACGCGCAGGGGTCGGACGACTACCATCGGCGTGCCCTCGCCATACGAGAGCGGCTCGCGCCCGACTCGCTGAGCGTGTCGATGAGTCTCCGCAACCTGGGCGACAATGCGCGCCTGCGTGGGGATCTGACGGCGGCACGCGAGTGGTTCACGCGAGCCCTGGCCATCAAACAACGGCTCGCACCCGATTCGCTCGACGTCGCCGGTACGCTGACCAGTCTTGGAACGGTGGCCGTTTCGAGCGGGGATCTTTCTGCGGCCGCGGAGTATCACTCGCGGGCGCTCGCCATCCGGACCCGCCTGGCGCCGCAATCGCTGGGCACCGCTGTCAGTTTGAATGCGCTCGGCACGATAGCCTTGCGCGATCGCCGCTTTGCCGACGCGCTGTCGATGTTGCGTCGCGCGGTCGCCATCGTCGAAGAGCAGCGGTGGACGGTGCGATCCGCCGAGGAGCGGGCGCTGCTGATGGCGCAGCACACGGGCGCGTTCATCGGGTTGATCCGCGCGCACGTGGCGCTGGGCGACACCCACGCCGCGTTCGCCGCGGCCGAGCGTCTGCGTGCGCGGAGTCTGCTCGACAGCCTGGCGGAGGTCGGCACTGGCGTGCGGCAAGACGTCGATCCGGCGCTGCTGGCGCGTCAGCGGACCCTGCAGAACGAGATCAACCGTGCGGCGAGCGCTCAGCAGCGGCTGCTCGCGCGCACCCATACCGCCGAACAGGCGGCGGCCGCCGCCGAGGCGCTGAATGCGTCCCTCGCGAAGTACCGCGAGATGCAGGCGGACACTCGCAAGGCCCACCCGCGTTACGCGGCGCTGATCGAGCCGCAACCGATCACGCTCGCCGAAGTCCAGCGCGACCTGCTCGACGAGGACACCGTTCTCGTCGCCTACGTGTTGAGCGACGAGGACCACAGCCTGCTGTTTGCGGTCACCGCCACCTCGAGCCGTGTCGTCGAGCTGCCGCGCCGATCCGAAATCGAGCCGGCCGCCCGTCGCGTCTACGAATTGATGACGGCGCGTCAACCGATGCGGGGCGAGGCGCCGGCGGCACGACAAGCGCGAATCGCCGCCGCAGACGCGGCCTACCCCTCAGCCGCCATCACGCTCAGCCGCATGCTGCTCGGTCCCATCGCCGAGACGCTGGCCGGCAAGCGCATTGTGATCGTCGCCGACGGGACGCTGCAGTACATCCCGTTCGCCGCGCTGCCCGATCCCGTCAGCACCGCGCAGCCGCTGATCGTCAACCACGAAGTCGTCAATCTCCCTTCAGCCGGTGTGCTGGCGCTGCTGCGCGAGCAATCCCAGCAACGCACGCGCGCGGATCGACTGGTTGCCGTTGTGGCCGACCCGGTGTTCGATCGCGACGATCCGCGGCTGAAGCGCACTGGGCTGACGCGCGCCGACACTCCGGCGCCATCGTTGCCTGCCCCTGTCGCCCAGGCGGTTCGCGCCACGGGTGTGGCCGACGATCGCGGCGCCATTGTACGGCTGCCGTTCACGCGCGACGAAGCGCGCGCCATCCTCTCGCTGGCGCCGGCCGGGCAAGCCACCGAGGCGATGGACTTCAAGGCCAGTCGCACCACCATGACCGGCGCCGATCTGAGCCGGTATCGCGTGGTCCACCTCGCCACTAACGGCGTGCTCGACACCGATCGACCCGAGATCAGCGGCCTGGTGTTGTCGATGATTGACGAGCGCGGACAACCGCAGGACGGATTCTTCCGACTCCACGACATCTACGACCTCGAGTGGGCCGCCGAGCTGGTGGTGTTGAGCGCCTGCCAGACCGGGCTGGGGAAGGACATCCGCGGCGAAGGCCTCGTCGGGCTGACACGGGGCTTCATGTACGCCGGTTCGGAGCGCGTGATCGCCAGCCTGTGGAACATCAACGACAGCGTCACGGCGCAGCTGATGCGCCGGTTCTATCGCGGGTTGTTCACCACCAAACTGTCGCCGGCGGCGGCGCTGCGCGCGGCGCAGGTCGAGATGTGGAAACAGCAGCCATGGCAGGCACCGTACTACTGGGCCGCGTTTGTGCTCCACGGCGAGTGGCGGTGACGTGTCACCAGGCGGTCATGGCATCCTCGAACAACTTCCCGAGCTCCTGCGGCCCTGCAGGACGCGGCGATAACTTTGTCACGCGATGCTGCGGCAACGTGCCCTCGATCAGCCCATCGATGTCGGACGCGGTGTAGCCGACGGCTTTCAGTCCGTTCGGCACCTTCAGCTCCCGCATGAACCAGGTAATTTGATCGGCGAGGATCTTCCCGGCATCTGCAGGCTTCGCATTCGACACGTCGGCACCGAGCGCCGCGGCAGCTTCGAGGTGCCGCTGCGGATTCGCCGGCGCGGTGTAACGAAACACCGCCGGCGCGTTGAGGATGACCGATATGCCATGCGGCACGAGAGGATGATCGGCGCGGTAGCCGGGCGCACGATAGGACTTCACGTGACCTGAAACCGGATAGGACATGCCGTGGGGCAGATGCACGCCGGCATTGCCAAACCCGACGCCGGCGTACGACGCCGCCAGCAGCATTTGCGCCCGCGCTTCGTCATCCGACGGATCCGCCACCGCGCGGACGATGTACTTCGCCACCATGCGGAGCGCCTGCAGCGACCACACGTCGCTGATCGGATTGGAGCCCTGATAGGCAGGGCGCATTGCCGGACGATCGGGCATCGGCCTGCCGGTAAAGGGCATCGCCGTAAACGACTCGATCGCGTGACTCAGAATGTCGAGGCCGCTCGCCGCCGCCACCTCTGGCGGCATGGTCCGGGTGTTGTCGGGATCGAGCATGCCCAGTGTCGGCTTCAAGCGGCGGTTCGCGATGCCCGTCTTCGCGTGCATCTTCGTCAGGTCGAAAATGCTGGCGCCCGTCGTCTCGCTGCCGGTGCCGGCGGTGGTCGGCACGGCGATGAGCGGCTTCAGCGGACCGGGAACGGGCAGCCCTTTGCCGATTGGCGGGTTCACATAGTCGAGGAAATCGGCGGGAGGATAGGTCGTGTAGAGATTGACCGCCTTCGCCGTGTCGATCGTCGATCCGCCGCCCACGGCGACGAAGGCGTCGTAGCCGCCACCGGTGGCGAACGCGATCGCGTCCAGAAACGACTCGTCGGTCGGCTCCACGCGAACGCGGTCAAAAACGGAGTAGTTGATCCTCGCCTCGTCGAGTGCGTTCACCACGGTCTGCACCGGCGGCAGCGATCGCAGCGTCGCGTCGGTGATCACCAGTGCGCGCGTCACGCCAAGCTCGGCGAGATCCATGCCCACTTCTCGCGTCACGCCGGTGCCGAACCGAATCGACGAGACCGCCATTTCAAAGGCGATGTCGTTGGCCATGCGGGCGCCATCGTACATCGCCTCTCCACAGAGATCGTCCACAGATTCCACGCACGGCCCAGCTCTTGCTTAGCACGACCTCAATGCCGCTGTATCTGGGGTTCGACGTCCGAGCAGACAGCCTGACGGCAATCGTCATCGAGATCGCCGAGACTCGCCGGATTGCGTTTCACCGGACGGTCACTTTCGATTCGCCGGAAGAGTGGGAAGAGGCGCTCGATCGTCTGCTGGCCACGTTGGCGATGGCCGCCGACGTGGACCTGCACGCTCTGCGCGGCATATCGGGAGCAGCGCCCGGGGACGTCAATGGACATGCGATCCCGGGTGCCGCCCTGCTCGCCTTGAATCCGTCGCGCCCCCTGGCGCCACAACTCCTTGCCATCGTGACCGAAGACGAGTTGCGCACCATGCACGCGTCCCCCTGCGCGTTTTTCGCGGACCTGCTGATGGCGCCGTATTGGCGGCAGCGCTACTCGCTGCCATCGGTGCCGGTGGTCGAGTGGCACACGACCCATGTATCGACGCTGGTTGGCCATGGAATATTTCGCCCGGGCGAACTGCTGATCTCGCTCGGCGTTAACGACACCGTGGCTGATTTCGGCGGCGCCCACACCTTTCGCAACGGCTCGCTTGCGCGCGACTGGATCCGGTTGGAGCATCGCCTCGACGAAGACGCGCTGGCACACCTCCTCGAACAACGTCCGGGGAACGACGGTTTGATCATGCTGCCGTGGCTCGAACCCGAGAGCACGCCCGTGGTGGCCTACCCTGGCTTGAGGCGTTTCGGTTTTGATCGATTCGACGCCGCCCGGAATGTGCGGGGGCTGATCGAAGGACAACTGATGGCGTTGGCGAACCACGCGGCCACGCTCAGCGGCGCGCCGATCGATCGCGTCACCGTCACCGGCGCCGAGTCCGCTAACCGCGCGCTGTTGCAGGTGATGTCGAACGTATTCGGTGCGGATGTCTATCGGCTGGACGTCGTCGATGCCGCGGCGCTGGGCGCCGCGCTGCGCGCGTATCACGCCGAGCGCGTCAGCTCAGGCGAGCCGGTGTCGTGGGAGGCGGTGGTCAGCGGGTTGGCCGAGCCGAATCCCGGCCACCGCGTGACGCCAAATCCCAAACACGTGGCGACCTACGCGCGCCTGCGTCGCGATTACGCGATCCTCGAGCGGCTGCACCAGGACCGCCGCCCTATTTGCTGACGTCGAACTTGAAGACGGTGCGGGAGGAGTAGGTCTCGCCCGGCCTGAGAACGGTGGACGGAAACTCCGATCGATTGGGCGAGTCGGGAAAATGCTGCGTCTCGAGGCACAAGCCGGCGCGGCGGCCGTACGACAAGTTGCCTTTGCCGACAATGCCGCCGTCGAGAAAATTGCCCGTATACAACTGCATGCCCGGCTCGGTGGTGGCCACTTCGAGCACGCGACCCGAAATCGGCTCCACCACGCGCGCCGCGAATTGCAGCGCGTTGCCCTTCCGATTGAGCACGTAGTTGTGGTCGTAGCCGCCGCCGTGAGTCAGCTGCGGATGCTTCGCGTCGATGCGGGCGCCGATCGCCGTCGCCTGCCGGAAATCGAACGGAGTCCCCGCCACCGGCGCGAGCGCGCCGGTTGGAATACTCGTCGCGTTCACCGGCGTGTAACGGTCGGCGGCAATGGTCAGCTGGTGGCCGAGAATGTCGCCGTTGCCGGCGCCGGCGAGATTGAAGTAACTGTGCTGCGACAGGTTGACGATCGTCGGCTGATCGGTGGTCGCCTGGTACTCGACGATGAGCTCGTTGTAGTTCGTCAGCGAATACGCGACGGCCACCTGCAGGTTTCCCGGATAACCCTCTTCGCCGTCGCGACTCACGCGCGACAAGCGGACGCCGTTGCCGCCGAGCACCTCGGCGTCCCACACCTGCTTGTCGAATCCCTTCACGCCGCCGTGAAGATGATTCGGCCCGTTGTTCACCGCCAGCCGGTGGCCGATGCCGTCGATCCTGAACCGGCCGTCGGCGATTCGGTTCGCATACCGGCCAACCACCGCGCCAAAGTACGGATGCGCGCCGAGGTAGCCGTCGAGGGTCTCGAAGCCAAGCACGATATCGGCGAAGGCGCCGCTGCGATCCGGCACTCTCAGCGAGGTGATGATCGCGCCATAGTTGGTGATACGGACTTCGATGCCGTTGTCATTCTTGAGTGTGAAGATCTCGACGCCGGTACCGTCTGCGGTTTTCCCGAATGGCGCGCGAGCGACGGCGGGCATGGCTGGGGATGACGCGGCCGGGGGCGGCGGCGACTGCCCGCAACCACTCAGCAGTAACAGTATGGCGCAACGCGCGCAGGCTCGAGCGAAATGCATCCGGCGCGTAGAGTACCACGGCTGTAGCCTCTACGACGCCGGCACAAACTTCACTCACACGATGTAGAAAGTTCAGTCAGCCGTGCCGTTTTTACGGCGCGGGGCAGGTGGCCGCCACCATCTTGAGACTGGTGGCCTGGAAGTCCGGAACGTCATCCGCCGGTGTGGCGCCGGTCGACGTCTGGGTTATGCGCCCGGTGATCTCCACCTGATGGTTGAGATGCTTCTTCAACTCGGCTTCGGCGATGCCTTCAATCTCGTACAACGGTCCTACGCCGATGCCCTGCACGGCGCTGCTCTGCGCCATCTTGACGTTGGTCAGGATGTAGTCCTCTGTGACTCCAGCGCGCTCCGCCACATTCGGGCGGCGTCCCGGCACATCCTTCTCTTCCTTGAGACACCCGGCGATGGTGATCGTCTGATTCGTGACCGCGGCGGTAGCGCGTTGCGTGGTATCACCAGGTTTCGGCTGCTGCGCGTTGACAACAAACGCACTGGCGCCTACCAGGACGCCAATCGCAATGATCCGTGTTCGCATGTTGGTTCTCCCTGCACTTGGGTTACCCGTCGGGGGAGGAACGAACGACCGTGACAGGTCCCCTAGACTGCAATGCGGGTTCCAACGAACCGACGGTGGCGAAAAGCGTCGCCATCGGCCCGGGCGACCTGTCGGAAAGCGTCCGATGGCGTTGTTTTCGGCCTGAATTTCAACCAATCAGGTTTCCGCACCGTCAAAGTTGGTGACGCGATTGAGCCGTAAACGATTGATACCCTCGAGTTAGTAGTCAACCTAGTGCGCGCCGTATCGTTCGCCATCATTGTCCTGGTCATCTCCGCCACCCCGGCCCTGAGTCAACCGCCGCGCGACGCGCGTGTGCTCGTGACCGTTGTCGATGTCACCGGCGCCATTCTCCCGGGCGCGACGGTCACGGTGACGGCTGAAGGCGCGACGACTCCGGCCACAACCACCGTCACGAATGAGTCCGGCGTCGCGACGATCGCCGGTCTGCGTCCGGGCCGCTACACCATTCGCGCCGAGTTCGCGGGCTTTGATGCCGGCGAGATCAGCAACTCGCGGCTGCGCGCCGGCGACAGCAAACAGCAGATCGAGCTCGAGCTGACGGCGTTCGAAGACACCATCGAAGTGGGACAGGACGCGCAGTCGGCGGCATCGGATCCGAACGGCGGGTCGTTGTCGATGCAGCTCACCGCCGAGGAGATCGAGGCCCTGCCCGACGATCCGAACGACCTGATTCGCCAGCTGGTGGAGATGGCCGGCGGCACGGCGCGCGTGCGCATCGACGGTTTCAACAACGGGACGCTGCCCTCGCGCGACGTGATCCGATCGATTCGCATCGTCCGCGACACCTTCCCCGCCGAAAACCATTCGGCGGAGAACGACGGCATCGACATCATCACGCAAGCCGGCGTCGGCCCCATCCGCGGCGGCTTCTCGACGCGGGTGCGCGACAGCATCTTCAGCGGCAGTAACCCGTTCGTCGACGTCAAGGCCCCCGAGCGCACGCAGAACTACGACGTCAATCTTGGCGGCACCATCGTGCCGAACAAGAGTTCGTTTTCGCTGTTTGCCGGCGGACGCAAGCAGTTCGATACGCCGGTGGCCACGTTTACCACCGAGAGCGGCAGCAAGCAGTCGGCGCTGCTCGACCGGCGGCCGAACGACGGGTGGAACTTCAACGGCGTGCTTGATTACGGGCTGACGCGCCAGCACATGCTGCGCGTGGGCTACTCGCAGAACTACTCATCGCGCAGCAATCTCGGCGTCGGCGGGTTCGATCTCGCCGAGCGCGCCTACTCCAGTGAGTCGCGCGGCAACCAGTTGCGCATGCAGGAGACCGGACCGCTGGGCCGGAACATGTTTCTGAATACGCGCATGCAGCTGCGCTGGAACGAGAGTGCGTCGCGGGCCCAGATTGAAGCGCCCACCGTCCGCGTGCTCGACGGCTTCACCAGCGGCGGCGCGCAAACGAAGGGCGGCCGGACGCAGAAGGATCTCGAGCTGACGTCCGATCTGAACTACGTGCGCGGCAAGCACACCATGCGCACCGGCATTCAGATCGAAGGCCGTCAGTACCGGTCTGACGAGGCGTCGAATTATCTCGGCACCTATATCTTCTCCAGCCGCGAGGACTATGAGGCGGGCCGGCCGCGCAATTACACCCGCCGCATCGGCGATCCGCTGGTCGCCTATTCACATCTCGAAGTCGGCGTCTACGTGCAGGATGATCTCCGGCTGCGGCAGAACCTCACCTTCAGTCCCGGCCTTCGGTACGAAGCACAGACGCACGTGCACGATCTCAGCGGCTTTGCGCCGCGCCTGGGTTTGACGTGGGCACCGGGCCGGGAGGGCCGCACCACGATTCGAACCAGCTGGGGCGTGTTCTATAACTGGCTCGGCACGAATGTCTACGAGCAGACGCTGCGCGTCGACGGCATCAGGCAACAAGAGATCAACATCGCCAATCCGGCGTATCCCGATCCGAACGTTTCTGGTCTGTCTGCGTCCTCTGTGCCTTCTGCGGCCCTGAACAAGTACGTCCTGGGCGACCTGAAGATGGAGCGCATCTATCGCTACAGCGCCGGCATCGATCGGACGCTGTCGCCGAAGCTGCGGACCAGCCTGTCGTTCTCGATCGGCCGCCATGGCAACCAGCTGCGCAGTGTGAACCGCAATGCGCCGGTCAACGACGTGCGGCCGGATCCGTCGTTCGCCAACGTCATCGAGGTGGTCTCTGACGCGTCGATGCGGACCATCGACGTGGTGCCTGATTTCAGCGTCAACTTCGCGGGCGGCCTGCGCAACGCCAACACCGCGAAGTGGAATCCGCGGCGCACCGTGGTCCGCTTCAACTACCGCTACCGCCGCGCCGAGAACAACACCGACGGCGCCTTCAGCGTCTCGCCGACCGGATCGCTGGACGATCAATGGTCGTGGGCGTCGAGCGACACCCGGCATCGCATGCGCGGATCGGTCTCGACGCAGGCGCTGCGCAACCTCAACGCGCAAGTGAGCTGGGACTCGAACAGCGGCGCGCCCTACACCATCACCACGGGCACCGACGACAACGGCGATTCGATATTCAACGACCGTCCGATCCTGACGCCGCGCAACAGCGCGCGCTTGCCGTGGCGATCGACGTTCTCCGCGAACGTGTCGTACACGATCCCGATTGGCGCCGCGCCAACCGAAGGCGGCGCCGGGCGCGGCGGTCCAGGTGGACGCGGACCCGGTGGACCGGGTGGACGCGGGCCCGGCAGCCGTCAGAAGGGCATCACCATGAACGTCAACGTCCACAACCTGACCAACCGCGCCAACTTCTCGGGCTTCAGCGGCGTGATGACGTCGCCGTATTTCCTGCAGGCCACGAGCGTGTCGAACCCGCGGCAGGTGGATATCTCCGTCCGTTTCAGCTTCTAACTTCAGCCTTCTAACTTCTACCTTCTACCTTCTACCTTCTCGCCTTTCTCTTCCGTTTGCCGCGCGCGACTTCGGTCGCAAGCGCATCGAGCCGCCGTTCCCAGAAGCCGCGGAACTGGTTCAGCCACGCGTCCACCTCCTGCATCGGCTTCGCCTCCACTGTGTAGATGCGGCGCGCGCCGTCGGCGCGCACCGTGGCGAAGCCGCTGTCGCGCAGGACGCGCAGGTGCTGCGACACCGCCGGTTGCGAGATGCCGAACTCGCGCTGCGCAATGGCGACAATGTCGCCTGACGAGTGTTCGCCCGACGCCAGCAGCTCGAGAATCCGCCGCCGCACCGGATCGCCGAGCACGTCGAAGGCGTGCATCTAGCCGCCCGTGTAGGCCGCGCTGGTCTGGGTCACGCCGGCGCGCGCCGTCTCTTCGCCTTCGCCGCCGGCAATCGCCGCGGCGCCCCACGCTTCGCTGCTCCCGCGGATGAACGACTGGCCGTTCTCCGACATCATCCATTCCATGCCCGCTTTCGCGGTTGACGCTTCGCCGGTATCGACGTGCCGCGTCAGCCCAACCAGCGCGAGATCCCAACCCACACCGGTGGCGCCGGGGCCGAACTTCTTCCAGTGATCGTCGAAGACCATCGTGTGCTCGAGCGTCAGCCGCGCGCCTGCGCCGCGCCGGGCGATTCGGACCTCGAGCCAGCTGACGTTGCCGCTGAACTCCCAGGTCACCTTCAAGTGCAGCGGCGCGTCGCAAACCAGAATCTCGCCGCCGGCGTTGCCCTCCAGCTGATAGCGGCCGCCCAGCCGCAGGTCGCCGCTGATGGGCAGGAACCATCGCGGCAGCCGTTCGGCCGTCGTGATGGCGTCCCACAAATCGTCGGGAGTGGTCGAATAGTCGCGCGACGCCACGACGGCGCGCAGCTCGCGGCCGCCCTCGGTTCGCCGAGCCACTTCTCGTGTCGCCGCACCGATGTGTTTGGCGATGTCGATGTGCATGGCGGCATCGTATCCAGAATGACTTATATAAGTCAACATTTATAACAATGCCGCAGTAAAGTGAAGTCACGCATGCACATCGCCATCGTTGGCGCGGGCGCCATCGGCAGCGTCTACGGCGCCAAGCTCAGCACGCATCATGACGTCACGCTGGTAGGCGGCGCCGCGCACGTCGAGGCCATCCGCAAGGAGGGCCTGGTCATTCAGGGCCTGCACACCCAAACGCTCCACCTGCCGGCGTGTACGCGGCTCGACCGCATCGAGCCGGGCACGTTGATTCTGCTGACCACCAAGGTGAACAAAAATGTCGCCGCAATCGAGCCGATCGTGCCGCTGCTACCACCCCATGACGGCATCACGATTCTCTGCGTCCAGAACGGCCTCTACTCCGAAGACCTGGTCAAAAATCTGGTTGGGGATCGAGCGCTCGTCCTTCGCGCGATCACGCAGGTCGGCGGCGTGCTGGTGCGTCCCGGCGTCGTCGATCACACGGTGGCCGGCTACACGCTGATCGAGGACCACCCGGCGTCACCCGCCATCGCCGCGGTCCTCACCGAAGCCGGGCTCGACGGCCGCGTCATTGCCGACATCAAGAAGGAGATGTGGCGCAAGGCGATCTTCAACTGCGTGATCAATCCCACCACGTCGCTCGTCGGCTGCGAGGTCGGCGGCATCGTCGATCCGCGGCTCAACTCGCTGAAGCAGCAGATCATCGACGAGTGCCTGGCAGTGGCGCGCGCCGACGGCGTGACCTTCGAAGACCTGTCCGCCGAAGCGCGAAGCGCGAAGGTGGAGGATTTCGTCACCCTCATCGATCGCGTGTTCGCGGGCGCCCGCACCATTGCGTCGATGCGCCAGGACCTCATGAAAGGCCGCCACACCGAGATCGATCACATGAACGGCGCCGTCGCCAGGCTCGGCGAGCACTACGGCCTGCCCTGCCCGGTCAATGCGGCGCTGACCACGATGATCAAGTACCTGGAAACGAAGGGCTCCGGGCTGCGCTAGACTCTGAGTCATGCCCGTGTCCTCCGCCGGCCTCCGGATTCTCAGCGCCAACGACGTGGTCGAGCAGCTGCAGGCGCTGCGCGCGAAGCAGCCGGTCAAGTACACGGCGTTCTATTCAAGTCAGCTCGGCGGTATCGTGACCGATCCGGCGCTGATGGTGATCCCGTTCGACGATCACATGGTGCATCGCGGCCATGGGATCTTCGACACCGCGGGGATCGTCAACGGCAGGATCTACGATCTCGAGGCCCATCTCGATCGGTTTCTGAAGTCGGCGGAGCGATCGAAGCTGAAGCTGCCGGCCGATCGCGGCGGCCTGCGCGACATCGTCATCAAAACCACGGCCGCCAGCGGCCGGCGGGACGGATCGATCCGCTACTGGCTCTCGTCGGGGCCGGGGAGCCTCGACCTGATGCCCGCCGCCGGCGCGGAGCCCGGGTTCTTCGTGATGATTTTTCCGGGACTGGTCTATCCGGAGAGGTTCAAGACCGACGGTGTGCGGGTGATGACCACCACGTATCCGATCAAGCCGCCGCTCTACGCCATCACCAAGACCACCAACTACCTGCCGAACGTGCTGATGCAGATGGAAGCCAAGGAAGCCGGGTTCGACAACGGCGTCTTCATCGATCACGACGGCCACGTCGGCGAGAGCTCGAACATGAACGTGGCATTCGTCAATCATGACAATGTGCTCGTGCATCCGAGATTCGATCACATCCTGTCGGGCTGCACCTCGATGCGCCTGATCGAGCTGGCGCGGACGCTGCTGTCGCGCGGCGTGTTGACAGACGTGAAAGTCGACCACGTCTCGATGGCCGACGCGATTGCCGCCAAGGAGATGCTGCTGATCGGCAGCTCGGTGAAAGTTGCCGGCATCGTCCAGTGGGACAAGCACACCATCGGCAATGGCAGGCCTGGCCCGGTGGCCGCGGCGCTCCTCGACCTTCTCGAGGAGGACATGCGCAGCGGCGATCGTCTGATTGACGTTCCGTATTAGTTTGAGGAATTCAGGAGCTCTGCGCCTTCTGTGGCCCTGGTTTCTGTGGCCCTGGTATCCTCTGCGGCCCAGCTCCGCCGGTTCGCGGTGGCCCGCCAGTTTGGCGCCCGGCCGCTGACCGCCGCGCTCGACGCGCTGGGCTTCGTTCAGGCCGACCCCATCCGCGCCCCCGCCCGCGCCCAGGATCTGACGTTGCGCCACCGCGTCGTCAACTATCGTGCCGGCGATCTCGAACGTCAGTACCCGTCGCTGCCGATCGAAGAGGACGTCTTCATCAACTACGGATTCGTCACCCGTCGCGTCTCGGCGCTGATGCACCCGCGTGCCGGTGCCGGCCTGCTGCCCTTGTCATCCAACCGGCGCGCTCACGCCCTGTTGGCCTACGTAAGGCAGCGCGGCGAGGTTCACCCGCGCCAGGTCGATGCGCATTTCGCGCATGGCAGGGTGACCAACTGGTGGGGCGGCCAGTCGAGTGCCACCACGCAGCTGCTCGAGTTGATGCACTACAAGGGAATGCTGCGGGTCGCCAGGCGCGACACCGGTATTCGAATCTACGCGGTGCACCAGCACGACACGCCGCCACGCGGCGCGGCCGAGAAACGCCAACGCCTCGACGCGTTGGTCGACATCGTGGTCCGCAAGTACGCGCCCCTACCAGCGTCGAGCCTGTCCAGCGTCGTGCGGCGCCTGCGCTATGCGGTGCCGCAGTGGTCCGACATGATCGCCAAGGCGTTGCTCCGTGCCAAACAGCGGCTCGCTCACACCTCGATCGACGGCGACATGTGGTATTGGCCGGCTGATGAAGCCACCGCCGTTACCGAGCCACTCGACACCGTGCGGTTTCTTGCCCCCTTCGATCCGCTGGTATGGGATCGCCGCAAGTTCGAGCAGCTGTGGGGCTGGGCGTACCGCTTCGAGGCCTACACGCCGGTCACGAAACGCAAACTCGGATACTACGCCTTGCCGTTGCTCTGGCGGGATGCCGTGATTGGCTGGGTCAACGCTTCGAACGGCGCTCAGGGCATCGACGTGAAGGCGGGATACGTCAGCGGCAGAGCCCCGCGCGACCGAGGGTTCAGGAATGCCTACGAGGCGGAAGTCGAACGTCTGCGCACGTTCCTGGCCTGATGGCCCGTTGGCCTGTCGGCCTGTTGGCCCGCTTCCTAATCCCTCACGCAGGTCACGAGCTTCCAGATCCTCGGCACGTTGACTGCGCTGATATCGATCAACCGCAGCCCGGCGCCACTCAACAACCACTGCAGAGAGAGATCGGTGCGGAACCCGATGCGAGTCGTCAGCGGTGAGATCCACCGCTCCAGTCGGGCGCCAAGCGAATCCTGGCTCAGAAAATGATTCAGCAGAATGATCTGGCCCGACGGGCGGCACACGCGCCGCAGCTCGCGACCGACGCCGATTGGATCCGGGACCACCGACATCACGTACGGCACCAGCACGACGTCGAAACTCTCATCGTCGAACGGCAATCGCGCGCCGTCGGCCTGCAGCAGGTGAACGGCGTGCGCGAGCCCGAGTTCGGTGATCCGCCTGTGCGCCTGGATCAACATCGCCGATGAGAGATCGACGCCGACGACGGACCAATCGCGCGAGTACAGCGGTGCGGTCAGTCCGGTACCGATGCCGAGCTCGAGCACCCGCAGTCCGGGCTGCGCGGCGATCGAACGCACCGCGCGTTCGCGGCCCGGTTGAAGGATGGCGCCAAAGAAGACGTCGTAGACCTTGGCAAGCCGATCGTACGCCCGCTGGACGAACGCGTTGGCCGTGCTGACCACGCCGCCTTTATTGCACAGACCTTGCCGCGGAAGAAGCCGATTCGGCTGGCCCGCCAAAAAGATCGCGCCACCTGAACCGTTTCGGCCGGCATGCGCCGGCCCAGCTGTTCGTTGCGGTGCTGGCCGCGTCGAGGCGACGCCACACCTCGTAGCCGTCCACCTCGTCTTCGATCGCGTAACGCGATCGGATGTAGGCGTCGATCGGCGCGGCGTATTCCCTGAAGCGTTTGTTGTCCACGTCCCAGGTGTAGCCGTAGATCACGTATTTCGGCCGCCGTTCTTCCAGCCGCGCCAGCAGGCACGGATACGCTTCCGGATCCTCGAACAGCATGAAATCGCTGCGTGTCGCGTTGGCGCGATCGGTCAGAAAGTAGAAACCGGCTGCCCACGGCACGACGAAGATGGAATCGTCGAGTGTGGTGTTGTCGCGGACGTATCGCGTGACGAGATCGATACGATGCGCGTCGATGGGCAGCGTGGCGACACCCAGTGCGCGATCGGCGCGCACGTGCGCAACGTAGTTCGAGTACTCCCAGTCGGTGCGTTGGTAGCCGTACCACAACAACAAGAGCAGCGGCGCCAGCATCACCGCGGCGACGAGCGCGCGTCCCCGCGACGCGGCGCAAAGCAGAAACGCAAAGACGATGAAGGTGGGTTGCAGCCCGAACAGGATGTGGGCGACGTCTGCTCTGGGCCACGACTGCAACAGCAGGAGCACCCCCATCAGCGTGATGGCCGCCAGCGCGTGCCGTTCGCGAGCGCGCACGATGGCGACTGCGGCGAGCGGATAGACGATGAATGGCAGGAAGATCACCGCGCGCACCCAGATCTCGAAATCACCATGTCCGGCGAGCGGCTCGAAAAGCCTCGGATACGGCAGCGCGAAACGTTCGGGGTACTTCGCGAGCGGGTAGTACACCCAGCTCTCGTACAGATACGGACCCGCACCGGCGGCGATCAGGAACAGCAGCGTGGGCAGCACGGGAATGGCGATGCCGCCAATGAACCGTGCCGACCTTCGCACGCGCTCATCCGATGTCATGATCGCCAGCAGCAGAGCCAGCGCCGCATACGCACCGACGTTCTGTTTCACGAGCACGGTGAGGCCCGTCATCACGCCGGCGATCACGATCCAGTGCCGGCCCGCGCCTTCGACGTGCCGCAGATAACACCACAGCGCGATCAGCGCGAAGAGCGCGGCCTGCAGCGAATAGAAGTTCGGCGTGACGAGGAACCAGCCCCACACCGTGGTCATCAGCGCCGCGGCGGCGGCGAAGGGCCACGACATGACGCGCCGCGCGATCACCAGCGTCAGCAGCAGTATGCCGATCCCGGTCACCAACGCGGACCATCGCAGCACCATCAGGCTCGGGCCAAACAGTTGAAACAACCAGGCCACCGTGTAGTAAGAGCCCGGCGTGACCACGGTGAAGAAATCGCGGTAAATCAGCTCGCCATTGAGCACGCGCAACGCCTGCGCGGCCGTGGAGCCTTCGTCGAGAAGATTCAGAGTGCGGTTGAAGTACCAGAGCCAGTAGCGGAGGGCGATCAGCAGAACGATGGCCGTGCCTGTCCATTCCAAGGCACGGCCACGCGATATCGCAGCACTCACTGTGCTGCGAGTATAGCTTCAGGTGATCAGGCCAACAGGCCAACGGGCCAACAGGCCGTCAAAGCATTACTGCGTCAGTTTGCAGTCGCCGGCGACCGGCCGCACTTCGCGCACGGTCAATTGACGCACCTGCACCTCGACTTCCTCCGTCGTCTTCACCGTCGGTTTCTCGTCGCCCCCGGTGGCGTTCGGCACCTCGGCCTTCATCTTGCCGTCGTGCTCGACCTGACGCTCGCTGCCCGACACCGTGCCGGACACTTCAACGCGACGGCCGATGTGCTGCTGCAGGTTGTCGCCGCCGATCAGGATGTACGAATGCGTTTCGCGCTCATCGCCGGCCACGGCGCGGCCCGCGGTGGCGGCCACGGCGTCGGGCGCGGCGGTCAGCGCGAAGCGGCCATCGAGGTTGCCGTTCAGACAGCCGGAGATGGTCACCGTATCACCTGAACCGCTGGCGGCCGGGTCTGCCCGTTCGTCGCTGCCACGAGCGGATGAGCATGCAGCACTTGCGATGACCAGAGTGAGACCCAGGCCGAGACTAAGTAGTGTTCCGTTTCTCACGTTGGCTCCTCCCGTTCGGTTAATGCAGGAGGCGCGCCAGCCTTATTCCACGCGCAGGGCTACGGTCGGGTCGATGCGAGCGGCACGGCGCGCCGGCAACCAGGCGGCCAGCAGCACGAAGGCGACGAGAGTGGCGGTGGTGACGGCGATCGCGACGGGATGCAATTGAACATTCGTCGTGAGGCCGCCGAGAAGTCCGCGCGAGGCTTGCGCCGCCGCGATGCCGATCACGCTGCCTATGACCGCCAGCCATGCCGCCTGTCGAATCACGAGCAGCACCACCTCGCGCGGCGTGGCGCCAATCGCGATGCGCAGGCCGATCTCCTGGCGGCGCTGGTTGACGGCGTAGGCCACGAGGCCATACAGCCCGGTGATGGCGACGAGAATCGCGCTCAGCGCGAACGCGCCAAACAATCCGAGGTTGAACCGCCGCGGCGCGAACCAGGCGTCGACCATCTCACGCATCGAGCCGCCGCCCGACATCGCCACGTCAGGGTCGATGCCGCGCAGGTGTTCCACGAACGTGGCGCGAAGCGTCGCCGGCGCCAGTTGGGTGCGCACCATCCAGAACTGGTTGGTGCGGAGCACTGCGGTGCCGTCCTGATGGATCTGACGCAGCGGAATATAGATGTCGAGCGCCGCCGGCGCATCGATCGCCACGTGGCGCGCGTTGTCGATCACGCCGACCACCTCCACCGGCCGCGGCCCGGTGTTGTTGTCGTTGATCAGCAGCCGCTGCCCGATCGGCGCACCGCCCAGGAATTTCTCTGCGAGCGCGGCGCTGACCACCGCTACGTGCGGCGTCGCGGACCGGTCGTCTTCGGTGAAGACGCGCCCGTCGATCACCCGCATGCCGACGGCGCCGAAATAGTCCGCGGAGATCGCCCGCAAGTTGGCCATCGACGCGCTTCGTGCTTCCGTCTCACCTTCGCGCGTAAACGGAACCGTGGCGAGAAGGCCACTGAGCGGCGCCACCGAGATGACCCCCACGTGGCGAACAGCCGGTGCCGTTCGCAGCCCTTCGAGCAGGCGCTCGTAGAACCGCACGAGATCGTCGGGACTGCGATACGTTCCGGGAAGAGACAGCCGGGCCTGGAACACCGGATCCGGATCGAAGCCGAGTGGAACGCTGGCCAATTGGCGGAGGCCCTGCACCAGGATGACTGTCGCGAGCAGCAGCACGACAGCCGCCGCGACTTCCGCAACCACGAACAAGTGACGAACGCGATGGCTCCAGCGATCGCCCGTCGATCCGCGGCTGGCGCGGAGGATGTCGGCGGCGTGCGCGCGCGCCAGCGCCACAAAGGGCGCCAAGGTGAGTAACGCCGTTACGACGAGCGTGCTGCCGATCGCGAACGCCACGACGGTGACATCGAGCTCGACTTCGTTGAGGCGCGGTATCCCCGCAGGCCCCCGCGCCCGGACGGCCGCGATCGCCTGAAGCGCCACGACCATCCCGGTGGCGATACCGGCAACGGCCAGCAGTCCCATTTCGGCGGCGAGCTGTCGAAGCAGGTGCAACCGTGACGCGCCGACCGCCAATCGGGTGATGAGCTCCGCTCGTCGCACCGCGGCGCGTACCATCGCAATCGATATCAGGTTCGCGGCCGCCGCGGCGAGCACCACGACAACCGCGCCCATCAACACCAGCAGTGCCTGCCGGTGATCCCCGACGATGACGTCGTGCAGGGGCGTGGCACGCACTGCTTCCTTTCGTGCGTACTCCACCGGGAATCGATCGCGCAGCGCGCGGCAGATCACCGTGAGCTCACCCTGCGCCTGCTCGCGTGTCGTCTCGTCGCGCAAGCGGCCGATGAAGCGCAGAAAGTTCACCGAGCGGCGAGCGTGCCGGAGCGGATCGGTCTCGGGCTGGAGCGCGGTGACGACATCGATGTCGAGGAGCGGCAGCGGAAACCGCGCCGGCATGACGCCCGCAACGGTATAGACCGCGCCATTGATTCGAATCGGCGTGCCAATCACGTCCATCGCGCCGCCGAAGCGCCGCTGCCACACCCGATAGCTCAGCACTACCACGGGCGCCGCCGCCGGCTCATCGTCGGCGTCGTTCAGCAACCGCCCCGCCGCAGGCGACACGCCGAGCACCTCGAACGCGTTGGCCGACATCCGGGCGCCGGTGAGCCGCTCGGCCACGCCGTCGCCGGACAGGCTCGCGCTCCAGTTGGCGTACGCCGCCAGGCCGGAGAGCGACTGGTTGTCACGGCGATAGTCCATGTACTCGGGCAGCGTGAAGGGCGCATTCGGGTTGTCATTCCGGATCGAGCTGACCCAGACGAGCCGGTGTGGGTCCGCAAACGGCAACCCGCGAACGAGCACCGCGTTGACGATCGAGAACACCGCCGTCGTGGCCCCGACTGCAAGGCCGATGGTGGCGACGACCGTCAGCGCAAAACCGGGCTGACGCCGGTGTTGGCGGGCGGCGATACGGATGTCGTTCAGCAGCACCTTCATGGCGTCACACTACCCAGACCGCGGGCCGGGCACACTCCGGATCTTGCGGTCGCGATTCAGCAGCGTATGTCCGCGAGGTCCAATCGTGAAGCGCCAAATAGAATATTTTGGTTAGACCAGTTGATCTGCCTCGGGCGCTACAATCAGGGGCCATGCGCACACGCGGCTGGCCGCTCGTGCTCGAGGTCGATCGCCACGCGGCGCTGCCACCATTCCTGCAGATCGCGCGCGCGATGGCTGCCGAGATCGAGCGCGGGCGGCTGCGTCCGGGCGATCGGCTTCCCGGCAGCCGCCAGCTCGCCGCCACACTGAACGTGCATCGCAACACCGTGATCGCCGCGCTCGATGAGCTCGTCGCCGAAGGATGGCTTGAGACCGCGCCGGGCCGCGGCACCTTCGTCACGCGCGAGTTGCCGCGGCCGCGCCAGTCGCGCCGGTTTCCCGCGCGCCAGCGCTCTGCCCCCCGCCTCGCCGTCTCGCTGCCAGATATCGCAGCGGATTATCGCCAGCCGTCGCTCCCCCGAGGCACGCTGAGCCTGAGTAACGGCGCTCCGGATGTGAGGCTGGTGCCGGCGCGGGCCATCGGCCGCGCCTACCGGCGGGCGCTGGCACTCAGCGGGCCGGCGTTGCTGGCCTACGGCGACGCCGCCGGTCATCCGGCATTGCGATCCGCGTTGGCTTCGATGCTGGCCGCGACGCGAGGCCTTCCGGTGACCGCGAACGATGTCGTGATCACACGCGGCAGCCAGATGGCTCTGACACTGACCGCCCGCGCGCTGCTGCGGCCGGGCGACACGGTGGCCGTCGAACAGGTCGGCTATCGTCCGGCGTGGGAAGCGTTTCGCGGCGCCGGGGCGCGCGTCGTGCCAGTGCCGGTCGATGCCGATGGCATCGACGTCGATGCCCTGACCGACCTCGCCGCCGCCACGCCGCTGCGCGCGGTGTACGTCACACCGCACCATCAGTATCCAACCACGGTCACGCTGAAAGCGCCGCGCCGCCTCGCGCTGCTGGCGCTGGCGCGCCGCCAGCGCTTCGTGATTGTCGAAGACGACTACGATCACGAGTTCCACTACGACGGCCGGCCGGTGTTGCCGCTGGCGAGCAGCGATCATGGCGGGGTCGTGGTGTACATCGGCACGCTGTCGAAAGTGCTGGCGCCGGGCTTGCGCATCGGCTACATCGTGGGCGCGCCGCCATTGTTGAACAGCGTCGGCGCGTTGCGATCGCTGCTCGATATCCAGGGCGACCTTGCCACTGAAGCCACCGTGGCGAGCCTGATCGACGACGGTGAGGTGCAGCGCCACATTGCGCGCGTGCGCCGGATCTACGCTGATCGCCGCGAAGTACTGACGAGCAGCTTGTCGCGTCAGTTCGCCGGGGACGTGGAATTCGGCGTGCCTGCCGGGGGCATGGCGCTGTGGGTCCGATTCCGGATGTCGATCGACTTCGAGGCGTGGGTTCGCCGAGGCATGGAGCGCGGCGTCTTCTGGTACACCGGCCGTCGATACGCGTTCGACGGCCGGTCCATTCCATTCGCGCGTTTCAGCTTTGCCTGGCTGAACGAGCGCGAGCTGCCCGAGGCCATACGCCGCATGGCCGCGGCGCGCGGCTGACCCTACTGCCCTTTCAACGCGGTCAGTAATCGCTTCGCCTGATCGGGCGAGAGCCCGGTCAACTGCGCTTCCCTGTCGATCGCGCCCCGCACGACCGGCGCCCAAATCACCTTGCCGTCGAGCAGTAACACAATTCGCTGATTGGTTTGCGCCACCGAGAGCGCGCGCATCTTACGCGCGCCTTCGGCAGTGAATACGATGCCGACCGCGTCGCGGCCATCTCGCACCGTGTGCGACACGGTGGGCGCAAAGTCGGCCGACGTCAAGCTCACCGTCGGCGACACCCACACGGTTTCACCGTCGGTGGTGACGG
>Ga0187893_10002652_pt1 | contig 38711 bp, 31 predicted proteins | sample MA1701074metaG_FD_139574 | JGI IMG/M metagenome (GOLD analysis project Ga0187893, IMG submission 139574) | White microbial mat communities from a basaltic lava cave in the Kipuka Kanohina Cave System on the Island of Hawaii, USA - MA170107-4 metaG ... | reverse complement strand
GTCAAGCTCCGCAGGATGGATGGATGGGAAGACATGCCGCGCGCTGCGGCACGGATGATCGCGTAGAGTGCTCACGCTGGATGGTGAGGCCCTGCGCTTTTCCACCACTCGGACGACACGAGCCATCTCCGGCAACGGAAACCACAGAGGACACGGAGACATAGCCAGAACACCGAAGGAGATCACAGAGTCGAAAGAGCCTTGGAAGGCCTGTGGTTGTCTTGACCAGGGATGCGGGTAGAGTGCGCGCGTGACGGGACGCACGGCGGGGTTGACGTCCGCGACGCTCGTCTGCTTCGCCGCCAACTCGCTGCTGTGCCGCGCGGCGCTGCGGCCGGGCCTGGCCGACGCGGCAAGCTTCAGCCTGGTGCGCCTCCTCGCGGGCGCCGCCATGCTCGCGCTGCTTCTCGCGCTACAGGGCTCGGGCCGGCCCCGCGGCGGGAGCTGGGCTTCGGCGCTCGCGCTCTCGGGCTACGCGCTCGCCTTTTCGTTCGCGTATCGCCGGATCGACGCGGGCGTCGGCGCGCTGGTGCTGTTCGCCGCGGTGCAGGCCGGGATGATCGGCTGGAGCGTGGTCAAGGGCGAACGGCCCCTGTCCCGCGAGTGGGCGGGCCTCCTCCTCGCCCTGGGCGGCCTCGTGGCCCTGGCGCGTCCGGGCCGCAGCGCGCCGGACTTCCTCGGCGTCGGCCCGATGGCCCTCGCCGGACTGGCGTGGGCGGCCTACACGCTGCGCGGCCGCGGTGCCGGCGACCCGCTCGCGACGAACGCCGACAACTTCCTGCGCGGTGTGCCGCTGGCGGCCGCGGCGCTCCTGCTCGTGCCCGAGATCCACATGGCGCCGTCCGGCTTCGGCCTCGCTGCCGCCTCGGGCGCCGTCGCCTCCGGCCTCGGCTACACGCTGTGGTACGCGGCGCTGCGCGGCCTGGGCCGCACCCAGGCCGCCGTGGTGCAGCTCGCGGTGCCGGTGCTCGCGGCGCTGGGCGGCGTGCTGCTGCTCGGCGAAACGGCGACGCTGCGCCTCGTGCTGTGCGGCCTGGCGATACTGGGAGGCGTCGCGCTGGCGGTCAGCGCCCGGCGCTAGGCTACGCCACGCGGTTGCGGCCGCCTTCCTTGGCCTTGTACAGCGCCTTGTCCGCCTCGCGCAGCAGACCGCCGGGCGAGTCGACGCGCGTCGAAGGATAGGTGGCGACGCCCACCGACACCGTGACCCGCGTTTCGCGGCTGCCGGTGCGGAAGGCGTGCTCCTCGACCGCCACGCGCAGGCGCTCGGCGGTCTGCATGGCCTCCTCGTGGCCGGTGTGGGGCAGGATGCAGACGAACTCCTCGCCGCCGTAGCGGCCGACTGAGTCCACCACGCGCAGCGTGTCCTTCAGGATGCGGGCCACGTCGCGCAGCACCATGTCGCCCGCCTGGTGGCCCTGGGTGTCGTTGACCTTCTTGAAATGGTCGATGTCGAGCATCAGCAGGCTGACGCCGCCCTCGTAGCGTCCCACGCGTCCGAACTCGTTGGCCACTTGCTCCATGGTGTGGCGGTGGTTGAACAGGCCCGTCAGCGAGTCGCGGATCGAGAGGCTCTTCACCTTGTCGAAGAGCCGGCTGTTCTCCATCACGATCTTGGCCTGGTTGGCGGCGATGCTCAGGAAGGCCTCGGACTCGCCGGCGATGCGCGCCGCCGCCTTGCCCGCGAAACCGAGGACGCCGGTGAGGGTGTCGTTGGTACGGATCGGGAAGGCCGCGAAGCCGCCCAGCGTCGTCTCCTCGGGCCCGCCGCCCTGCACGTCGGTGAACAGCCGGGCCTGCATCTTGGCGAAGGGCTGTTGGCCGCGCTCGCGGGCCACACTCTCCAGGAGCCGCGCCTTCGTCTCCTCGATCAAAGTCGGGGCCGCCGGGCGATGCACCAGCAGGAACAGGTCCAGCTCGTCCTCGTCCACGAAGGCCATGGCGCCGACGCTGAAGTCCACGATGCGGGTCAGCACGCGCATCACCGAGGTGAAGGTCTCGTCGAAGTTCACCAGGCTGCGGGCGACGCGGCCCAGCTCGGAGAGGATGGTGGCTTCGAACAGCTTGCGGTCCAGCAGCTCGTTGACCCGCGTCAGCACGTCGACACTGTCGCGCCGCGGCGGGCCGGCCGCCTTGACCGGTCCTGCCGCCGCGACCTTGCGCACCAGCTCCAGGATGCCCTGCGGCTCGGCGTCCTTGGTGATGTAGTGGTCGGCGCCGGTCTCCAGGCCCCAGAAGCGGTCGCCGGCCTGATCCTTGCTCGTCAGCATGATGACCGGCAGGTGGCGGGTGGCGGCCTCGGTCTTCAGCAGCCGGCAGGTCTGGTAGCCGTTCATGCGCGGCATCATCACGTCGAGGATCACGAGGCCGATGTCGTCGGCGAAGGCCTTCTCGACGGCCTCCAGGCCGTCCTTGGCTGTGACGACGCCGAACCCTGCGCCCTGCAGCATCTTCTCGATCATGCGCAGGACCAGCGGGCTGTCGTCGGCGACGAGGACCTTCGGGGCGCTCATGGGGAGTGCCTCCGCACCAGCTCCTTGGTTTGAACCGGAAAGGAGCGCCATCTTAACATGTGGTTGAACTTCAGGCCTTTGGCCGTCGTCCATCCTTAATTGGGGCCCCGGCAAGGCGGCCCGCAGAAGATCCCGGAGGCAAGCGCAAGATGGCACCGCGGACGAAGAAGATCCTCGCCGGCGCGAGCGTGGCCCTGGTCCTGGCCGCGGTCGTCGGATTCAACGTGTCCCGGGATGCCCGGAAAAAGGTCGCGGTGCAGGCCCAGAAGGTCGCCAAGCGCGACCTGACTTCGGTGGTGTCGGCCTCGGGCGAGGTGCGGCCCAAGCGCTACGTGAACATCTCGGCCAACGTCTCGGGGCGCATCGACCGCATCCTGGTGCAGGAGGGCGCCCGCGTGGGCCAGGGCCAGCTGTTGGCCCGCATCGACTCCACGCGCTTCGCCGCCGACGAGCGCCAGAGCCAGGCCGCCGTGCAGTCGGCCCGCGCCGACCTCGAACGCGCCAAGGCCGACCTGGAAGTCTCGCGCCTCGCGTACGAGCGCACCCGCAAGATGCACCAGGACCAGCTGGTCGCGGACCAGCAACTCGACCAGGCGACAGCCGAGCACGAGATGAAGAAGGCCAACGTGGACTCCCTGAAGAGCCGCATCGCCCAGCTCTCGGCGGCGCTCGAGTCCAGCGCCGACAACCTCGAGAAGACCTCGGTGGTCTCGCCCATGGACGGCGTCGTGACCAGCCTGGCCAAGGAGGAGGGCGAGGTGGTGATCGGCGCCCAGAGCTTCCAGCCCACGGTGATCATGACCGTCGGCGACCTGTCGGTGATGGAGGCCGAGGTGCTGGTGGACGAGACGGACATCCGGAACGTCGCCCTGGGCCAGCAGGCCAAGGTGCGTGTGGACGCGCTGGACCGCGTCGAGATCGGCGGCGAGGTCACCGAGATCGGTTCCTCCGCGATCCCGCGCGGCGCCACCTCCACGGGTGTCAGCAGCACCAACACCGGCAACCAGGCCAAGGACTTCAAGGTCACAGTCACGCTCAGGGACCCGCCCGCGACCCTGCGCCCGGGCCTCAACGCCACGGCCGACATCGTCACCGCCAAGAAGACGGGCGTGCTGGCGGTGCCGATCCAGGCCGTGGTGGTGCGCCAGGTGGACAAGCAGGGCAAGGTGGTGGATCCAGGCGAGATGGGCGGGGACGCGAGCGGCGGCGCCCTGATCAGCAAGCGCGACATCGAGGAGAAGGAGGGCGTGTTCGTGGTGGCGAAGGACGAGGCCGCCTTCCACCCGGTCAAGACCGGCATCCTGGGCGAGACCGACATCGAGGTCACCGACGGCCTCAAGGAAGGCGAGGAGATCGTGACCGGCTCCTACAAGACGCTGCGCACCCTGAAGGACAAAGCGAAGGTCAAGATCGACAAGGAGAAGGGGGCGCGCTCGTGAGCGCCCTGCCGGCCGCGCCCGCCGGATCCACGATCCACGCCGAGGACTTGTGGCGTACCTACGTGATGGGCTCCGAGGAGATCCACGCCCTGCGCGGCGTGAGCTTCGAGATAAAGCCCAACGAGTACGTGGCGATCATGGGGCCGTCGGGCTCGGGCAAGTCGACCCTGATGAACTTGATCGGCTGCCTGGACACGCCGAGCAAGGGGCGCTACGTCCTGCGCGGCAGGGAAGTCTCGGCCATGAACGACGACGAGCTGGCCGAGATCAGGAACCGCGAGATCGGCTTCGTGTTCCAGACCTTCAACCTGCTGCCGCGGGCCAGCGCGCTGCAGAACGTGGAGCTGCCTCTCGTCTACGCCGGCGTGTCCCGCGAGGACCGCGTGGCACGGGCCAAGAAGTCCCTCGAGCTCGTGGACCTGGCCGACCGCATGAGCCATCGGCCCAACGAGCTGTCGGGCGGGCAGCGCCAGCGTGTGGCCATCGCGCGGGCCCTGGTCATGGGCCCGTCGATCCTGCTGGCCGACGAGCCCACGGGCAACCTGGACACCGTCACCGGCGGCGAGATCATGGGCCTGTTCGAGAAGCTGCACGCCGGGGGCAACACCATCATCCTGGTGACCCACGAGCGCGACGTGGCCGAGCATGCCCACCGCATCATCCACATCCGCGACGGCAGGATCGAGAGCGACGAGAAGCGCTAGGGACCAGCAGCAACGGAGAACCACAGAGACACGGAGATGAACGGAGAGGTCACAGAGAGGGGTTGGGATTTGCGCAGCCGGCATGCCTCTATGTCCTCCCCGTTTTCGCTCTGTGGCCTCTGTGGTTGTGTTGGCCGGGGATGTGGTGATGGGCTAGAGGGCGATGCCGTTCGCTGAGGCCGTCAGGATCGCGGTCGCGTCGCTGAGGACGAACAAGCTGCGCTCGTTCCTCACCGTGCTGGGGATCCTGATCGGCGTCAGCTCGGTGATCGCCGTGGTCGCGATCATCAACGGCCTCGACCTCTACGTCGCCGAGCGCGTGCTGGAGCTGGGCACCAAGAGCTTCACGGTGCAGAAGTTCCCCGACATCATCACGAGCGCCAGCCAGTGGATCGAGATGCAACGGCGCCGCGACGTCTCGATCGCCGACGTGGAGGCGGTCCGGCGCGGCTGCTCCTCGTGCAGCGAGGTCGGCGCCATGGTCGCCACCAGCCGCGACGTGAAGTTCGGCCGCACGCTGCAGCGCGACGTGCGCGTGATGGGCATCACCGAGAACTACAGCCGCATCGGGTCGATCCGCGAGCTTTTGGCCGGGCGGCACCTGATCCGCGACGACGTGGACAACGCGCGCAACGTGGTGGTGATCGGCGCCGACGTGATGGACGCCCTGTTCGGCATGACCGAGCCCCTGGGCCGCACGTTCAGCATCGACAGCCGCGAGTACCGCGTGGTGGGTGTCGCCGACCGCAAGGGCAGCGTGTTCGGCGAGAGCCAGGACAACTTCGTCTGGATGCCGATCAGCCTCTACCTCAAGTACTACGGCAGCCGGCGCTCGATCACGATCCAGGCCGAGGCGGCCTCCATGCCGGTGTTCCAGGAGGCGCAGGACCAGGCGCGCGTGGTGATGCGCGTACGCCGGCATCTCGACTACCAGGCGCCCGACGACTTCAACGTCGAGACCGGCGAGAGCGTGCTCGAGCTGTGGAAGTCGGCCACCCAGGGCATCTACGTGGCGACCTTGCTGGTCACCGCCATCAGCCTGCTGGTGGGCGGTGTGGTGGTGATGAACATCATGCTGGTCTCGGTCACCGAGCGCACCTCGGAGATCGGGGTGCGCAAGGCGCTGGGCGCCAAGCGCCGGGACATCCGGCGCCAGTTCGTGGTCGAGTCGGTGATCCTCTCGATCTTCGGCGGCGGCCTGGGCATCCTGGGCGCCACCGTGTTCGCCAAGGGCCTGGGGGCCGTGCTAGGGAACATCATGGAGGCCGACTTCGTGGCCCCGGTGAGGCTGTGGGCGGTGCTGGTGGCGGTCGCGGTATCGAGCATCGTGGGCCTGGTGGCCGGGCTGTACCCGGCCAACCGCGCCGCCGCCCTCGACCCCATCGCCGCCCTGCGACAGGAGTGACGCGATGATCCGGCGCAGTCCGGTGCTGCTGGCGATGCGAGAAGCGGTCAGCATGGGCCTGGGAGCGATCCGGGCCTACAAGCTGCGCGCGGGCCTCACCATCCTGGGCGTCGTGATGGGGATCATGACCGTGATCGGCATGAGCTCCGTGGTGGCGGGCTTGAACGCCACCATGGCGAAGCAGATCGAAGGCCTGGGCGCCTCGGTGGTGTTCGTGCGCCCGCACAACCCCGGTGAGAACCTGCCCGACGAGGAGCGCCGCAAGCGCAAGGGCATCACGGAACGCGAGGTCAAGGCCGTGGTCGAGCGCTGCACGGCTTGCCTCGCCATCTCGCCCATGGAGCTGCTGTTCGGCAACACAATCAAGTACGGCAACGAGACCATCAGAGACGCGCAGATGTTCGGCACCAGCGAGGCCTACGCCGTGGTCCACGACATCTACATGGCCAAGGGCCGCTTCTTCTCCGACGTGGACGTGAGCCGCGGCGCGCGCGTGGTGGTGGTGGGCGCCGACGTGGCCGATACGCTGTTCCCCTACATCGACCCGCTCGACAAGGAAGTCCAGATCGACGGCCGGCGCTTCACCGTGGTCGGCGTGATGGAGAAGAAGGGCAAGTTCCTGTGGATGAACCGCGACAACTTCATCGCGGTGCCCAAGGGCTCGGTGCAGCGCAAGGACGAGCGCTTCAACTTCATCGTGGCCGACGTGAAGCCGCTGTCGCCCGCCCACATCGAGCTGGCCGTGGAGCAGGTGCGCGAGATCATGCGCCGCGAGCGCAAGCTGCGCTTCTGGCAGGGCGACAACTTCGGCGTCTTCACCCAGGACACCCTGACCAACCTCTACCGCTCCATCACCGGCGGCATCTACATGGTGATGATCGCGATCTCGTCGATCGGCCTGGTGGTGGGCGGTGTCGGCGTGATGAACATCATGCTGGTCACCGTCACCGAGCGCACCCGCGAGATCGGCGTGCGCAAGGCGCTGGGCGCCAAGCGCCGCGACATCCGCTGGCAGTTCCTGACCGAGGCCATGACACTGACCGGCGTGGGGGGGCTCTTGGGCATCGCGGCCGGCGGCGCCATCGCCTGGATCGTGAACGCCTTCTCGCCGTTCCCCGCGGTGCTGCAGCCGTTCTGGGTGATCGTTGGTTTCTCGACGGCCGTGGCGGTGGGCCTGGTGTTCGGCATGTGGCCCGCCCTCAAGGCCTCCCGCCTCGACCCCATCGAGGCGCTCCGCTATGAGTGAGCGGCGCTTCTTCGACAACCTGTTCGGCCTGTACCTCGAGCCCGAGAAGAGCTTCGGCGAGCTGCTGCCGCCCGCGCGCTTCTGGCTCCCGCTGGCGCTCCTGGTCGGCCTCAACCTGTCCTTCACCGCGGTCTGGATGTGGAAGGTCGATCCGTTGGAGTTCTTCAAGGCCGAGATGGAGTGGTCCGGGCAGGCCGACCGCGTCCCGCCCGAGCAGCGAGAGGCGATGTTCGCGGCCCAGGCCCGCATGTTCCCGATCCTGGCCTGGGTCGGCGGCCTCGTCGGCGCGCCGCTGTTCGTCCTGCTGAGTGCCGCAGTCTACTCGCTGATGTTCCGCTTCTTCCTCGGCGGCGAGATTCCCTTCCGCCGCACGCTGACCGTGGTCGGGTGGTCCAACGCGGCGCTGGCGGTGGTGTCGCAGCCCCTCGTGCTCACGGTGATGGCGCTCAAGGGCGACTGGAACATCAACCCCGGCCGCGCGCTCCAGGCCAACCTCGCGGTGGCCCTCGACCGGGAAACGGCGCCGCGGGCGCTGTTCGCACTGCTCGACAGCATGGACCTGTTCAGCCTGTTCGCGATGTACCTCATGTACGTGGGCTTCCGGGTCGGCACCGGGATGAAGCCCGGCGCGGTCGCCGCGGGTGTCGTGGGCCCGTGGGCGGTATACGTCGTCGCGAAGATGGGGCTCGCAGCCCTCGGGATGTAGCGAGCCGGCGGCTTGCGCGCGTCGCAGCTCCACGTTATCCTCTCCGTTCTTCATTGCGCGCCCCTAGCTCAGTTGGATAGAGCGACAGACTACGAATCTGTAGGTCGCAGGTTCGAATCCTGCGGGGCGCACCAACTCCTTCGAGCACGATGATAAGGGCCATCCGCGGCGGCTTGCGCAGCTTCGGCGATCCGGACAAGGGCCTTTTCGTCCCTGTGTTGGGTTTCCCCCTCAGGATCAGCCATTCGTTCTGGCTGGTCGCCGGCATCGCGGCGTTGCAACAAGCCAACAGGCCTGCGACCGCGCTCTTGTGGCTCCTAATCCTGGTGCTCTCGCGTCAGTGGGTGTGGTCGCGGCCTTCTTGGGTCTGATTGTCGCCGTCGGGGTCGCACAGGCCTGGGCGATCCTGGTCCTGGGAATCTGCGGGTTCCATAACTTCGAGACGCTCAGAGACTCCTACGAGAACAGGTCGCGCAGCGAGTGGCAGACGCTTTCGGGCCGAGACCGCGACAGGGATCGGTACTAGATGAGTCAGGGAACGAGCAAGCCGCAGGCCAAGGCCACGGGCCTCGCCGATTCAAAATAGCTATAATTGTGGCTAGAGGTGGGCATGCGCTTCGCCAGCGTCGCCGACGTCAAGAACGAACTCTCCGAGTACCTCGCCCGGGCCCAGAAGACGAAGGAGCCCATCGTGGTCACCCGGCACGGAAAGCCCTACGCGGTCATCCAGCCCATCACCGAGCAGGACCTCGAGAGCCTGGAGTGGAAGGGCCTCGCCGGGAAGCGGCTGGAGAAGGCGTGGGAGGGCGAAGACGACTCCCTCTATGACTACCTATAGGCGCGGCGACGTCGTGGTGGTGAACGTCGTCTTCACCGGACAGAGCGGGAGCAAGCCGCGCCCCGCCCTGGTCGTGAGCGCCGACGCGTTCCACAAGAAGCTCCCCGATCTGGTGGTGTGTACGATCAGCAGCCAGCCGCGCTTCTTCACGAGGCCCGGCGCCGGCGATCACCCGCTCAAGCACTGGAAGAGCGTGGGCCTGCGCCATCCGAGCATCGTCGCGGTGGAGAAGAAGATCATCAAGCGCGTCCTCGGCGTCGTCCACGCGGACGACCTCCTCGCCATCGAGCAGGGCCTCCGCGCGGCCTTGGATCTCTAGCCGCTGCCTTCGCCCTCCCGCCCGACGCGGAGTGCACGGCGCAACTCGTTCTTCCAGCCGAGAAGGCCCTTCAAGCACAAGGCCAGGAACACCGTGTACAGCGCCGCCGTGAGGGCGAGGTCCTTGTGCAGGTAGAGCGGGATGTAGAGCAGGTCCACGACGATCCAGAGCGCCCAGTTCTCGAGATAGCGACGGCTCATCAGCCACTGCCCGCCCAGGCTCATCACAGTGGTGGCCGCGTCGGCCCAGGGCACGGTCGACGGCGTGTGTGTGTCGAGGAACCAGCCGAGAGCAGAGCAGGCCACCAACCCGATGGCGCCCAGGGCCAGCCATTCCGCGGTCGGAGTGCGCGCTACCGGCCGGATCGCGGCGGGGCCGCTGCGCCAACGCCAGATGCCGTAGATGGAGATCGCGACGTAGACGAGCTGCAGCGCCGAGTCGGCGAAGAGGCCGCTCTGCCAGAAGATCACGAAGTACAGCAGGTTGTTCGCGATGCCGACGGGCCACGTCAACGGATCCGAGATCGCGGCCAGCCAGACGCACAAGGCGCCGGTGGTGAAGCCGAGCGCCTCGGGCCAGGGCGAGAGCTGGGCCAAGAGCGGCGTGACGAGCGCCGCGAGCGCGAAGGCCGCGCGCCGGTTCAGCGCAGCATCCGAGCGGCCAGCTCTTTGACCAGCTTGGCGCCCACCGCCGCAGTGGCGCCGACGGGGTCGCGCAGCGGGTTCAGCTCCACGACGTCGGCGCCGACCACCTGGCCGCGGGTGCGCTGGAGCACGCGCAGCAGCTCGCGCACGCTGAGGCCGCCCGGCTCGTGGTGGGAGACGCCGGGCGCGAAGGCGGGGTCGAGGGCGTCCAGGTCGATCGTCACGTAGAGCGGCCCGTCGAAGTCGAAGCGCAGCTCGGGCGTGACCGCGTCCATCTCCACGATCTCGACGCCGAAGCGCCGCGCCTGGTCCTTCTGGTGCGGGTTCAGGGTGCGGATCCCCACCTGGACGAGGCGCCGCGCGAGGCGCTCTTCCATGATCCGCGCGAAGGGGCTGGCGTGGGAAAGGCGGTTGCCGTCGAGCTGGTCGTACAGATCCGGATGCGCGTCGAAGTGCAGGATCTCGAGACCGGGGTGACGCCCGGCGTGGGCGCGCACGATCGGGTAGGTGACGGAGTGGTCGCCGCCCAGGGACAGCACACGCGCGCCGCGCTCCAGCACGCTGCCGATACCGGTCTCGATGGCGGCCATGGCCGCTGGCCCGATGGACAGGTCGAGGTCGCCGGCATCGACCAGGCGTGTCAGCACCTCGGTTCCGTCCTCGGCGCACTCGTTGCTCGAGCCCGAGAAGAGCGCCTCTCGGATCCGCGCTGGGGCCAGGGCGGGGCCGCGCAGGAAGGACGAGTTGCAGTCGAGGGGAACGCCAACCAGCGCGACCGATCCGGCCGCGAGATCCGCCAGGCGAAGCGCCACCGCTCTCGGATTCTAGCGCCGGCCGCGGCGGGCCCCGTGGAGAGCCACGAGCGCCAGGGCCACCCAGATGCACGCGAAGGCGACCCCGCGCGCGGCGGTGAAGCGCTCGCCGAACACCGTGAGCGCCAGCAGGAACTGGATCGACGGCGACAGGTACTGAAGGAAGCCCAGGGTCGTGAGCGGCAGGCGCCGCGCTGCGCCCGTGAAGAACAGCAGCGGCACGGCGGTGACCGGGCCCGCGAGCAGGAGCAACAGGTCGAAACCGATGCCGTGGGTGCGGAACACCAGGCGACCCGCGTCCGTGGCCCAGGCCAGGTACGCGATCGCGAACGGAAGCAGGAGGCCCGTCTCCAGCGTCAGGCCGACGAGGGCACCCAGCGGCAGCAGCTTTCGGACCAGGCCATACAGGGCGAAGGACACCGCCAGCGCGAGGGACAGCCAAGGCGGCTCGCCCGCCTGGAGCGTCAGCCACGCGACCCCGCCTCCGGCAATCAGCACGGCCCACTGCACCGGGCGCGCCAGGCGCTCGCCCAGGACGACGACGCCCAGCAGGATGTTGACCAGCGGGTTGATGTAGTAGCCGAGGCTCGCCTCCATGACACGCCCGCCGGTCACGGCCCAGATGTACATGAGCCAGTTGAACGCGATGAGGACGGTCCCGATGAGGACGAGGAGCAGCGTGCGGCCGGGCACGAGCGCGGCGCGCAACTCGGGGCCCAGCCCGGCTCGTAGCGTGAGGCCCAAGAGCAGGAGCTGCGCCCACACGACGCGGTGGCTCAGAAGCTCGAGGGTGGGCGCCGCCTGCACGGCCTTGAAATACAACGGCAGCACGCCCCAGCTTCCGTACGCGGCGAAACCGTAGGCGAGCCCAAGGCGCCGTTCGGCCGACTTGGCAGCGTCTTCGCTCACCGCCCAAGCATACGAGAGCGGTGTCGTTGACGTTCAGTCGGGCGGCGTGTTGAAGTGACCGCCTCGCGGAGGACAAATGACCGGAAGCGTGCGCTGTCCCAAGTGCGGGCTCGTCCAGATCCCCAAGGGAGCGACCTGCAAGTCGTGCGGCAAGCCGCTGCCGAGCGCTGAGGCGCTGCCGCCGCGCCGGCCCGCGCCGATTCCGGCCCCGTCGGCGCGCCCCGCTCCCGCAGCGGCGGGCGGCGCGAGCCTCGATCCCGCCTTCGACCGCGACCGCTTCTTGTTGCGCCAGAAAGCCCTGAGCCTCCACGAGAAGTACCTGGTCTGGGACGAGCAGGGGCAACCGATCCTGTTCGTCGAACGGCCCGCGCATCACCTCAAGGCCCTGGGTGCCGCCGGCGCGGGCCTTCTGGCCGCAGGCGTGGTCGCGGCGCCCTTCATCTGGGCCGGCATGCGCTGGGACGCTCCGCTCATCTTGTTCCCAGGCATCGTTTTCGCTATTGGGGTGCTGGCGGTCGTGGCGACCGCGCTGGGTCCCAAGCGTCACGTCTACTTCTATCGGGACGAGGGCCGGGCCGAGAAGCTGCTCGAGGTGCTGCAGGATCAGAAGTTCTACTTTCTCACCCACACCTACACGGTGAACGACGCCTCGGGACGCTGTCTGGCGCGCCTCAGCAAGAACCTGCTCACCGACATCCTGCGCAAGAAATGGGTCTGCGATGCGCCCGACGGCCGGCGCTTGTGCGTGGCGCGCGAGGACTCCATCGTGCGCGCGATCCTGCGCCGGGTGCTGACGAACCTGATCGTGATGAACTTCGTCTTCCTGCGCGGCGACAGCGAGGAGGAGATCGGCCGCTTCGACCGCAAGTTCACGCTGCTCGACCGCTACGTCCTCGACATGAGCGCCGACCCGGCCCGCACCCTGGATCGCCGAGTGGCGCTGGCCATGGGCGTGATGCTCGACACCGGAGAACGCCGCTAGGGGATGTCAGAACGCCGCCCGAGCTGTGGCATGATGTGCGGCTCATGACCGAGAGTCGGACCGTCCAAGACCTTTCGGCGCTGGCCCGCGACGCGGGGGGCGACCCCGCCCTGCGCATCTCCCGAATGACCGGGGGCCTGATCGGTTCCGAGATCCTCAAGATCGCCGGCGAGATCCGCGCCCTGGTGGTTGCGGGGCGCCCGGTGTGCGACCTGACGGTCGGCGACTTCAGCCCCGCGCAGTTCCCGCTGGCCGAGCTACTGCGGAGCGCGGTCAAGGACGCGCTCGAAAGAGGCGAGACGAACTACCCGCCTGCGGCCGGCGTGCCGTCCTTGCGCGAGGCCGTGCGCCGCCTCTACGCGCGTGAGCTGGGGCTCGAGTACCCGATGGAGTCGGTGCTGATCACGGGCGGCGCCCGGCCCGGCATCTACGGCGTCTATCGCACGCTGTGCGACCCCGGCGACCGTGTGGTGTATCCGGTGCCGAGCTGGAACAACAACCACTACTGCCACATGCTCGGCGCGGTCGGCGTGCCCGTGGTGTGCCGCCCCGAAGATCGCTTCCTGCCGACGCGAGCCGCACTCGAGGCCGCACTGCCGGGCGCGCGTCTGCTGTGCCTCAACTCGCCGCTCAACCCCACGGGCACGGCCCTCGACGCCTCGACGCTCGCGGGCGTGTGCGACACGATCCTGCACGAGAACGCGCGGCGCGAGGCCCGCGGCGAGCGTCCGCTGTACCTGATGTACGACCAGGTCTACTGGATGCTGCGTTTCTTCGGCACCGCCCACGTCACGCCGCCCGAGCTGCGGCCCGAGATGGCGCGCTACACCGTGCTGGTGGACGGTGTCAGCAAGGGCTTCGCGGCCACCGGCCTGCGCGTGGGCTGGGTGGTGGGACCCGTGGACGTGATGGCCCGCATGTCGGCGCTCCTGGGCCACGTGGGCGCGTGGGCGCCGCGCGCCGAGCAGGTCGCCACCGCGAGGGTCCTGGACGACCCGAAGGGCATGGCCGCCTTCCATGCGACCTACCTGCAGAAGCTCCAGGTGCGTCTCGACCTGCTGCACCGCGGGCTGCAGGCCCTGCGCAGCGAGGGCCTGCCCGTGGACAGCCTGGCGCCCATGGGCGCCATCTACCTGACCGCGCGCGTCCACCCCTTCGGGCGCGCGACACCCCAGGGCGCCGTGCTGCGCACCAACGAAGACGTGCGGCGCTACGTGCTCGACGCCGCCGGCATCGCCATCGTCCCGTTCCAGGCCTTCGGTGCCACCACCGACGATGGCTGGTTCCGGCTCAGCGTCGGCGCCGTGGGCGAACCCGAGATCGAAGACGCGTTGCCGCGCCTCGCGGCAGCGCTGCGCGAGATCCGCTAGCGCGCCACCTCACCCGGGCCGGGTTCCCCTGACCGCCAGGGCTCAGGGTGAGGTCGCGCGCGGCGTGGGGCACAATACGGACGCCACGCATCCGCGAACCGAGAGGGGGTGCAGCGTGGGAGCGATTAGGGCCTGGTCGATGATTGTGGCCGCCATCGTCGCGGCCTCGAGGCTCCTGGCCAGCGAGGCCGGACAGGGCCTGGAAGTACGCTGGAACAAGAGCGTCCGATACGACACGGGCAGGCGTCCCACGCTCGCCATCGATGAGCGCAATACGGTCGTCGAGGTGCACGTCTCCGAGACCTCCGACGCGCTCTGGTACCGGGTGGGCGAGGCCGACGCGGCCTCCGGTGTCGTGTCCTGGGGCAACAGCGTCCGCTACGATTCCGGCCTGAACCCGAGCGTCGCCCTGGGAGCAGGCGGCCTCGCGGTCGAGGTCCACGAGTCCGAGGGCGCCGACACGCTGTGGTATCACGTGGGCGAGGTGGATGCCGGCAGCCGCACGATCTCCTGGGGCAAAAGCGTCCAGTACGACACGGGCCGCCTGGCCTCGGTGGCGATGGACGAGCGCGGCAGCGTCGTCGAGGTACACGTCTCCGAGACCACGGACGCGCTCTGGTATCGGGTGGGGAAAGTCAACGCCAGCGCCCGCTCCATTGCCTGGGGCAAGAGCGTTCGCTACGACTCCGGCCTGAACCCGGTCGTGGGGATCGGTGCTGAAGGCGTCGTGGTGGAGGTCCACGAGTCCGAGGGCGCGGACACGCTCTGGTACCACGTGGGCATTCTCGATGCCGAAGCGGGGACGATCGCCTGGGGCAAGAGCGTTCGGTATGACGATGGCATCCACGCCGCCCTGGCCATGGGGCGCGATGGGCGCGTGGTGGAGGTCCACGAGTCCGAGGGCGCGGACACGCTCTGGTGTCACGTGGGCAGTGTCGCGCGCGCGAGCCGGACCATCTCCTGGGGTGGAAGCGTCCGCTACGACACCGGCGTCCGGCCGCGCGTCGCGCTGCATCCCGGAGGACGCTTCGCCATCGAGGCGCACGAGTCGGAAGGCACCGACACGCTCTGGTACCACGTGGGAAGCCTGCCCGGCGAGTGATGCGGGGGGCGGGCCCGGAACCCGCCTCCGAGGGTTCGAGCTCCGCTAGGCCTTCTTCGCGACCTTCTTGCCGTCCTTCGCGTCGATCACATAGCCGCCCTTCGTCTTGCACTCGGCGGCCGTGGTGGTGGTCCAGTTGAGGATCTTCATCGACGCGCCGCACTTGGCGTCCGGGGCGCCGCAGGAGTGGACCGCGGACTTCCCGAACTTCGCGGTGTACTCCTTCTCGCCCAGCAGGGCCTTGAAGGCGGCCAGATCGTCGGCTTCCACCGCGCACTTGGCGCTCGAGCCGCACGAGTTGACGCCCCAGCAGCTGATCTCGTCCTTCTTCTCGGCGGCCGAGGCTTCCGGCAGCGACACGCCCAGGCTGATGCCCGCGACGGCCGCCATCAACAGCTTGTCCTTGTACATCGATCCTCCCCGAAGGCTGAATTGAGCTAGTCTCGCCCCATGCGACGACTCCTGATTCTGCCAGCCTTCCTGCTCCCAGTCATCGCCTCGGCCGACACCCTGGTAGTCCTGAACAAGGCCGAAGCCTCGGCGTCGCTCATCGATCTGGAGACGGGGCGGGAGGCCGCGCGCCTGACGACCGGCGTCGGGCCCCACGAGGCGGCGACCGCCAGCGATGGGCGGCGCGTGCTGGTGGCGAACTACGGCGGCCCGCAGGCCGGCTCCACCCTTACGCTTCTCGACGTGGGCGCGGCCAAGGTCCTGAAGACGATCGAGCTTGCGCCCCACACCCGCCCCCACGGCATCGAATGGATCGACGCGCGCCGGGCGGCGGTCACGAGCGAGGCCAGTCGTTCGCTGCTGATCGTCGACGTCGAGCGGGGCGTCGTGGAACGGGCCATCGCGACGGACCAGGACGTCTCCCACATGGTCGCGCTCGCACCCGACCGGAAGCGCGCCTTCGTGGCCAACATCGGGTCGGGCAGCGTCACCGCGGTGGACCTGGTCGCCGGCGCGAAGCTGCGTTCGATTCCGACCGCGGCCGGCGCCGAGGGCATCGCCGTCTCGCCCGACGGCCGCCGCGTGTTCGTGACCAACCGCGCGGCCGACAGCGTGAGCGTCATCGACGCCCTGAGCCTCGAGGTGGTGAAGAGCGTCGCCTCGGCCTCGTTTCCGATCCGCGCCAAGCTGACGCGGGACGGCAAGCGCCTGCTGGTGTCGAACGCGAAGTCGGGTGACGTGGCGCTGTTCGACGCGGAAACCCTCGTCCTGCAAGCGCGCATCCCGATGGCCGAGACTGCCGTGGCGGCTGAAGGCCGGATGCTCAGCAACCAGATGGGCGAAGGCCCGGTGCCGGTCGGGATCCTGATGCACCCGGACGGCACGCGCGCCTTCGTCTCCAACACCAACGCCGACATCGTGACGGTGCTCGATCTGACGAAGGCGGCCGTCGCGGGCCGTCTCAAGGCGGGCAGGGAACCGGACGGTTTGGCGTACTCCCCGGTGGCGCCCGGCAAGCCGTAAAGCCTGCACGAATTGGGGCGCACGCCCTCCAAAGCGTGCAGGTTCGTCACGCGGAAGTCGCACACCTAAAACCTTGTCCATGAGTTAGTTGCGTCTGGGGCGCCGGCACGCTTCGACTGGCATACGCCTTGCTCATGCTCGGCCCTTGGCGATGAGCACGTCGGTACCAGAGAGCACCCGTCCGGTCATCAGCGGCAAGTTTTTCCGACAGGGACCGGAGACCTTCTACATCAAGGGCGTCACCTATGGGACGTTCGCGCCCCAGGAGGACGGCTCCCAGTTCCCCACGGCCGAACGGGTGGCGGGCGACTTCGCGCTGATGAGCGCGCGCGGCTTCAACGCCGTGCGCCTCTACACGCCGCCGCGTCCCGACATGCTGGAAGCTGCCGAGCGCTGGGGCCTGCAGTTGATGGTGGGCCTGCCCTGGACGCAGCACGTCGCGTTCCTCGACGACGCGAAGCTGACGCGCGAGATCCGCAAGCAGGTGGTGGACGAGGTGCGGCGCCTGCGCGACGCGAAGTCGGTGCTGCTGCTCGCCCTCGGCAACGAGATTCCGCCCAGCGTCGTACGCTGGCACGGCCGCGAGAAGGTCGAGCGCTTCCTGCGCGAGCTGGTGGCCGAGTCGCGCGATGCCGCTCCCGACAGCTACCTGACCTACGTCAACTACCCGCCCACCGAATACCTGGACCTCGACTTCTTCGACGTCTGCTCCTTCAACGTCTATCTCCACGACGAGAAGAAGCTGCGCGCCTACGTCACGCGCCTGCAGCACATCGCCGGCCACAAGCCGCTGCTCCTGGCCGAGGCCGGCGCCTGCAGCCTGCACGAAGGCGAAGAGGGTCAAGCCGAGCTGACGGCGATGCAGGTGCGCACCGCCTTTCGCGAGGGCGCCTCGGGTGCTTTCGCCTATGCCTGGACCGACGAGTGGTGGCGCGGCGGCCAGGACGTGAAGGCCTGGACGTTCGGCCTGGTGGACGGGCAGCGCCGGCCCAAGAAGGCCCTCGCAGCGGTGACCCAGGCCTTCGCCGAGGCGCCATTCCCGGCCGAAGAGAAGAAGGCGTGGCCGAAGGTGTCCGTGGTGGTCTGCGCCTACAACGCGGCCGACACCCTCGAAGACTGCCTGTCGTCCCTGGAGAAGCTGAACTACCCGAACTACGAAGTCGTCCTCGTCAACGACGGCTCGAAGGACCGCACGCCCGAGATCGCCCGGGCCCATCCCTCGGCCCAGACCATCGACGTCTACCCGAACGCCGGCCTGTCCAACGCCCGCAACGTCGGCGCCCACGCCGCGAGCGGCGAGATCGTGGCCTACTGCGACGCCGACGTGCGCGTGGACCCCGAGTGGCTCACGTACCTGGTGCAGCCGTTCCTGAACGACGACGTGGTCGGCTCGGGCGGGCCCAACGTGGTGCCCGCCGACGACCCGTGGATCGCCCAGTGCGTGGCGCGCGCCCCGGGCGGCCCCACCCACGTGCTCACCGACGATCGCACCGCCGAGCACGTGCCGGGCTGCAACATGGCGTTCCGGCGCGACGCGCTGCTCTCGATCGGCGGTTTCAACCCCGTGTTCCTGCGCGCGGGCGACGACGTGGACGTGTGCTGGCGCCTGCAGGCGAGGGGCTGGCGCATCGGCTTCGCCCCGGCCGCGCTCGTCTGGCACCATCACCGCGCCTCGGTCGCGGCGTACTGGCGCCAGCAGATCGGCTACGGCGAGGGCGAGCTGTGGCTCGCCCCCCACCATCCCGACAAGTTCCAGGGCCGCCACATGCTGTGGCGCGGGCGCATCTACAGCCCGCTCCCGTTCGTGCGCTCCCTGACCCGCCCGCGCATCAACGCCGGGCTGTGGGGCAGCGCGTCGTTCCCGTCGGTCTATTTCACCGGCGCGCCGGCCGCGAGCTACCTGCCGCACTCGGTGCAGTGGCAGGGGGCCTGGATGCTGATGCTGGCCCTGGGCCTTGCGGGCCTGTTCTTGGCCTGGCCGGCCGCGGGTGCGTCCGTGCTGGCGACCGGTCTCGCGATGCTGTGCACGACCGTGGCCAAGTGCTTCGGCTACGCGAGCCGCTCGGACCTGGCCGGCGTGGCCCCGCTCCCTGGGCTCACGCGGCAAGCGAGCCGCACGCGCTACCGGCGCATGATCGCGTGGCTGCATTTCATGCAGCCGATCGCCCGCCTGCGCGGCCTGCTGCGCGGCCTGATGAACCCGCCGAGCGACGTGCCCACCGAGGTCGCCTCCGCGGCCGACGGCGGCCTGGTGCGCTCCGCGGGAGCGGCGGTCGCGGCGTTGCGCCTGCTGGCCGGCGAGACCCTGCACTCCCGCTTCTGGAGCGAGACCTGGACGAGCGCCGAGAACGTCCTGCACGCGATCGTGCGCGAGCTGCGCGCCACCCGCGCCGTGGCGTCCATCGCGGTGGACGACGGCTGGCAGCACGACCGCGACATCTCGGTGGGCCTGGGTCCCTGGGCGCGCCTGGACCTGCGCGCCCTGGTCGAGGAGCACGCCCAAGGCCGCGTCCTGCTGCGCGTGGCGACGCGCCTGCGCCTGACCGGCTTGGGGGCTCTGGCCCTGGCGCTGTTCTCCCTGGGCCTGCTCGCCGCCACAGCGCTGGACGCATCACAGTGGCCGCTCCTGGTGCTGGTCTTCGCATCCCTGGCCGTGGCCGTGATCGCCTTCTTCTTCGCGCGACTGTGGAGCGCCACGGCCGCCGTACGCCACGCCGCGGAGCGCAGCGCCCGGGTCGCAGGCATGCTCGAGGTCGTCCCTGCGCAGCCGACGCCCGCGCTCCTGGTACGAGCCGCCCTCGCCCTGCGTGGCGCCGCCGCGGCGCTGCTGGTGTGCGCCACGAGCGTCGCCCTGGGCGCCGTAGTGCAGACCGCCATGGCGCCGCTCGTGGCCCGGCCTGCGCCCGCGGCCAGCGTCGCCCCGGTCCGGATGCAGCCCGTGCTGGTGGCGGCGCCCGCCGCGCGCGTCAATCGGCGGGTCCCCTCGCAGCGCACCGCACCCAGGGGACCCTCGACCGTCCGCACCAGCGCCTCTTCGGGCGCTGCCCGGCCCATGCCCGCCGTCCTGGTCCTGAAGCCCGGTCGCTGACCGCCGTCGGCGTTTTCTCGTCCCCTTGACCAAATTTCACGCAACGCCTTTGCCGCGGCCTGCGTCGAATGCCACAGCATCCCATCCCATGCGCAAGATCCTCCTGATGGCGGCCGTGCTGGTGTTCAACGCTTTGGGCGCCGCGCAGGAGGCCAAGGTCCCCCTGCGCATCGCCCGCGCCGAGGGCGCCATTTCCGTGGACGGTGCCTTGGACGACGCCGGCTGGAAGAACGCGGTGCCCGTGGACACCTGGTACGAGACGAACCCGGGCGACAACGTCGCGCCGAAGGTGCGCAGCGTCGGCTACCTGGCCTACGACGAGCGCTATTTCTACGCCGGCTTCGAGCTCGCCGATCCCGACCCGAGGCAGATCAAGGCGCCCTTCGCCGATCGCGACAACGTCCACAACACCACGGACTATGCCGGCGTCGTCCTGGACCCGGACAACGACGGCCGGACGGCCACGCTGTTCCTCGCCAACCCGCGCGGGATCCAGTTCGACTCCGTGAGCGACGACGCCTCGGGCAACGAGGACAGCTCTCCCGACTTCTTCTGGGACGCCGCCGCCAGGATCTCGGAGCACGGCTGGACGCTGGAGATCCGCATCCCGTTCTCGTCGCTGCGCTACCCGAAGGCCGATCCTCAGACCTGGGGAATCATGCTGTACCGCAACTGGCCGCGGGAGTTCCGCTACCAGATCTTTTCCACACGCCTGCCCCGCGGCGGGAACTGTTTCATCTGCTACGAGAACAAGCTCGAGGGCCTGCAGGGCCTGCCGAAGGGCGGCAGCCTGATCCTGGCACCGTACGCGAACGGCGGCCGCACCGACAAGCCCACGGCGGAGCTGGGCTCGCCCCTCGATTCCGGCCCGGTCACAGGCGACGTGGGACTCGACGTGAAGTGGACGCCCTCGGCAGCGGCGGCCATCGACGCCACCGTGAACCCCGATTTCTCCCAGATCGAGTCCGACGTGGCCTTGATCGGCGCCAACGAGCGCTTCGCCCTGTTCTACCCCGAGAAGCGCCCGTTCTTCCTGGAAGGCGTCGAGCTGTTCTCGACGCCACTACAGGCCGTGTACACCCGCACCATCACGGCCCCGCGCTACGGCGGCCGGGTCACTGGCAAGCTGGGCAAGACGGCCTACACGGCACTCTTCGCCGAGGACCAGGGCGGCGGCAGCGTGATACTGCCGGGCGAGAACGGCTCCGACTTCGCCGACCAGGACTTCCGCTCCTGGGCCGGCATCGCCCGCCTGCGCCGGGACTTCGGCAGCAGCTTCGGCAGCCTGCTGTTCTCGGACCGCGTCGTCGAAGGCGGCGGGTACAACCTGGTCGCGGGCCCCGACTTCCAGTGGCGCCCGCGCGAGGGCGAGAACGTCACCGGCCAGTTCCTGATGAGCTCCACGCGCACGCCCCAGCGTCCCGACTTGCACGCCAGCTGGGACGGCAGCTACCTGCGCGGCCATGCGGCCGACCTCTACTGGAGCCACAGCCGCACGCGCCACGACTGGTTCCTCGAGTACAAGGACGTGGCCGAGGACTTCCGCGCCGACAACGGCTTCGTGCCGCAGGCGGGTTTTCGCACGCTGTTCGGAGACGCGGGCGTCACCTTTCGCCCGAACAGCGGCCCGCTGCGGCGCCTGCGCACGTACCTGTTCGGCGTCCGCGACACCGACCGCGACGGCGACCCGCTGTACAGCGAGGTCTCGCCGGGCATCGGCCTGAACGGCAAGTGGAACACCTTCGCGCGCCTGCGCTGGGCCTGGCAGGACGTGCGGGCCGGCGAGGGCAAGGCGACCATGCCGCGCAACCGCTTCGTGTACACCGTCGAGACGAGCCCGCTGCGCTTCCTGCCCCAGGTCTTCCTCGACGGCTTCCTGGGCGGCGAGGTGGACTTCGCCAACGCTCGCACGGGGCAGGGCGGCAACGTCACGCTGGGCTGGACCGTGAGACCGACGGACCACCTGGAGCTGCGCTTCGACAACGGCCGCCGCTGGCTCGACGTGGACGTGCCCGGGGCGACCGAGCGGCCGCGCCTGTTCACGGCGCGCGTCGACCGGCTGCGCGCCACCTACACCTTCACGGCGCGCTCCTTCCTGCGCGTGATCGGCCAGTACGTCGAGACCGAGCGGGACCCGTCCTTGTACCTGGATCCGGTCGAGAGCCGCAGCGCGGGGTTCTCGGGCTCGGTGCTCTTCGCCTACAAGCTCAACTGGCAGACCGTGCTGTTCGCAGGCTACGGCGACAACCGCGAGCTGTCCGAGCAGGGCGAGATGGAGCGCGCCGAGCGGGAGTTCTTTGTCAAGATCTCCTACGCGCTCCAGCGCTGACGGCGCGCCCTCAGCGCAGGCGGTAGACCAGCACGTCCGCGTCGGCGAACACGGGGGCTCCGAAGTTGCGCTCCAGGCGTTCCAGCAGCTCGGGCTCGGGACGCGGCAGGGGCCGGCCGAAACTGGCCTGGCGCTCCATCAAGGCCCTGGAGCCGCCCAGGCGAGGCCAGGCTGTCTGGTACACGAATCGCCAGTACCGGTCCGCCTCGCGCTCGACGTCGCGGTGCACGAAGAGATAGTCGGCCCGGCCCGCGAGCTCGCGCGGTCGCACCGCGACGTTGGGACCCGGCGGGACCGGCTCTTCGTCTGGAAGGAACCCCAGCAGCAGGGTCCGGGGTTGCCGAAGGTAGTAGTTGCGGTAGAGCAGGCAGCTCCTGTTCTGGATGAGGGCCGGCACCTCGATGATGGAAGCGCCCGGCTCGATCGCGCGGTAGGCGCTCGGCTGGCCGGGGTAGGGCGCATCGAACGCTGGCAGCGGTTCCATGGTGAGGTAGCTGTTCGAGAACGGGCCATCTTGTGTGGCGGCCAGCGGACCGAAGGCCGTCAAGCCCAGGGCGAGGGCCAGCGCCGCAAGGGCCCAGGCCCGCGTGGTCGTGCCGTGGTCCCGAGTCGCCGCGCGCAGGCTGGTGGCCACGAGCAGGATCATGGCCGGCAGCGCCGGCACTGCGTAGCGGGCGTAGGCGTAGGCATCGCCGTAGGGGCGCACCAGGAAAACCAGGGGTATCGGAGCCAAGGCCCCCAGCACCAGCGGCAGGCGCCGGACGCCATCCACGCGGAGCACGAGCGCCCCGCCCGCGAGCAGGACGATCAGCAGTCCCCACCCGGAGGGACGACCGCCGAGCGCCAGCAGGCCCGCCACGTCGACAGGATCGAAGGAACCCTCGTACTCCTCGAGGGTCTTCTGGCGCGTGACCTCGAGCACCCGGTGGAGGGCCGGCGCGTAGAGCGCCGCGCTGATCAGCGTCCCGCCGGCAGCGGCCGCGTACACCGGCAGGGCTCGGGAGGCACCCCAGCCACGCCACCGCGCGGCGAGCAGTGCCACGAACACCGCGGCCAGGAACGGCACGCTGGTCAAGTGCGCCCACGGCAGAAGCCCCGCCGCTAGCGCCAGCCCGACTACGGTCGCGCCGCGGGGCCTTTCCACGTCGGCCAACCGGCTGGCGAGAACGACGACCAGCAGCGACAGCAGTCCCACGAGGCTGTAGCTCCGCGCGAATCCCGCGTAGAAGGCCAGCAGGCCATTGGCGGCCAGCAGGGCCGTGGCGACGAGCGTCGGGCCGGGGTCGAGGGTGCGCCAAAGCAGCCAGGGCAGCAGCAGCAAGGTGAGGAGTGACGGCAGCAGGGCGGGCATGCGCAGGCTCACGACGCCCGGACCGAGTGCGTCGAGGCTCAGCTTCTGCAGAAGGGGCAGGGCCAGGCCCGAGCCCTCGAAGTCGAAGCTGTGCAGCAGGCGCTGGTAAGAATGATCGAGGCCGGGCAGGCTGTGCAGCTCATCCCCCACCAGAAACGCGGTGGAGACGTGGCGGATGCGCAAGGTCGCTCCCAGGACCAACAGCGCCAGCAGGACCAGGGCGACCACCCAGTCGAGCGAGGCTCGCGGTCGCTCGCTCACTCGGTATAGCCGAGGGAGCGCAGTAGCTCGATCGTCTCCGGGCTCATCTTCAAGGTCCCCGCGGCCTTGGGTGCTCCCGGCTGGAAGTAGCCGACCAGGGACGACAGCAAAGCCCTCTCGACGGCGGGGTTCGCAGCTGCCACGGCGGCCGTGCCGGCGCGCCGATCGTACAGAGCGCTGCGGAATTCCCGCTGCTTTCCGCGACGGTCCTGGATCAGCAGGTACTGCCCGTCCTCGACGCCAAAGGCTTCGTAGGCGCGCGCCGGGCCCACCCTGAAGAACGCGAAGTGCTTTCTCGGGGCCCGCGGCAAGGCACCGGAGATCCCGGGCAGGACCTGGCCCGTCAGGCCGGCAGGAGCCTCGGCACCGACCAGTTTCAACAAGGTCGGCATCAGGTCTTCGAGGGTTACCGTCTCCGGGATGACACGGGCGTTGCGCCGGGAGGGCAGGCGCACGATCAGCGGCACCTCGAGCAGCTCCCGGAACAGCTCCTGGTGCAGGAAGAACTCGTGCTCGAGAAATGCCTCCCCGTGGTCGGCCGTGACGACGACCACGGTGTCGCGGTCCAGACCCCGTGACCGCAGAGCGTCCAGCAGCACACCGAAGAACCTGTCGGTGTAGTAGACGCCGCCGTCGTACAGGGCCTTCAGCTCCTCGAGTTCGTCGGCGCCGAAGCGCTGCTTCGGGATCTCACCGCTGGCCAGCGCTTCGTTCCAGTAGCGCAAGAGCGCCGTCCCGAAGACCTGGTCGTCCCGCCACGGAAAGCGCTGCTTGGCGTCCTTCAGGAACCGCGTCCGATAGGGCGCCGGCTTGTCGTAGGGGGCGTCGGACTCGGCCGCATCGGTGGGGGTTGCGTGAACGGATTTCGTGTGGAGGAAGAGGAAGAACGGCCGCTCGACCTCGCGCTGGTCCAACCAGTCGAGGGCCACCCGGACCGTCGCAGCCATGTCGTACACGTGGCGGCGTCGAGTCTTGTGCGGGGCGTGCACGAAGCGGTCGAAGCCACGATCGAAGCCGCGCCGGCCGCCGACGAAGCTCTCGGGGTCGGAGTCGACGAAGGCCGCGGTCGCGTAGCCCTGGCCTCTCAGGGTCTCCGCCAGGGTGGGCGTCTGCGCCGGCAGCGTCCCGTCCGAGTCCAGGATGCCGAGGTCGAAGGGGTGACGCCCGGTCAACATCGCCGCGTGGGAGGGCAGCGTCCAGGGCGTCGGAGCCAGGGCACGGGCATAGCGGATCGACTCGGCCGCGAAAGCGTCGAGCCGCGGCGAGGTGGGGCGGGCGTAGCCGTACGCGCCCAGGTGATCGGCGCGCAGCGTGTCGATCGAGACCAGCAGCACGTTGGGCGGACGCTCCTCGAACACGGAGCAGCCGCCCGCGATCCCGAGAGCCAACGCGACCGCAGACAGCGCGACCTTTGTGCACAGCGCGGCGCGGCTGGGACTCACGCCTCAGATCCTAGTTCACGTAGCCGAGCGCCCGCAGCGGCTCCTCTAGCTCCGAGACGTCCGGGCGCGGGGGCGTCGTGACCGACGCGTAGCGGCGGCGCAGCTCGGCCAGCAGGCGTCCTGCGGCCTCGGGCTCCGCGGCCGCGAGGTTGCGCGTCTCGCCCGCGTCCTGGCGCAGCCGGAACAGCTCGAGGGCGGGGTAGTCCGGATCGGTGTACGCCGTGGGTCCTCGCTTCCAGATCAGCTTCAACGGACCGTCGTAGACGGCGACCAACTCCGCGTCGTTGGACTGGCTGAAACGCCGGCGCGCGCGGGTGGCTCCAGGATCCGGCAGGATCACGCCATCCGCAGCGAAGTCCTGCAGGCCCAGGAACGCCGCCACGGTCGGCGCCACGTCCACCAGCTCGACGGGGGCCGGGATGCGCGCGCCGGCATGCCGTCGCCCTGGCCACTTCACGATCAGCGGTATGCGTGCCTGCTCCTCGTAGGCCAGGTTGCCGTGCTGGAAATAGAAGCCATGCTCGCCCAGGCTCTCGCCGTGGTCCGAGGTCGCGATGATCAGCGTGTCGTCGTAGAGCTGCTCCTCGCGAAGCCGATCGAGCAGCCGGCCCACGAACGAATCGACGTAACGCACGTGGGCCGCATAGCGGCGTCGGTACTCGCCCGAGTCGAAGACCTCGGGCAGCGCCTGGTAGGCGGGAATGCGGCCCTTCTCGTAGTTGCGCTTGCTCACCTGCAATCGCGCGCCGGCGGGCGCCTCGAGCCCCCGCAACAGCGGCTCGGGTGGCGTGTAGGGACCGTGAGGCGGGAAGTAGTGGACCCAGAGCAGGAACGGCCCCGTGCTCCGCGTCTCGAGAAACCGCGCGGCGGCCCGGGTGGTCTGCTCCGGCCGCTTGACCGGATACGTCGTGCGCCCGGCCTCGGCGGCGTCGAAACCCTCGTGGCTCCAGTCGAAGCCGGGCAACAGCCCCTTGGCCGGCAGGCTGCTGACCACCGCGCCGGTCGCGACGCCGAGGGAGCGCAGCCGCTGCGGCAACGAATCGCCCGTGTAGGGCGTGGAGTTGTCGAGCACTCCGTGACCCCACGGATAGCGCCCCGTGAACAAGGACACGTGAGCGCAACGCGTCACGACGCAGTTGGTGATGGCGTCGTCATAAGCGACGCCGTCCCGGGCCAGGGCGTCCAGAGCTGGCGTCAGCGACTCCGCTCCAGCTCGGGGTCCGACGTGGTCGGCGCGCAACGTGTCGATGGTGATGAGCACGACACGCCGCGGCGGCTTGGAGCAACCTGCCGCGGCCAGCAGGCAGGCCAGGCCCAGGGCCCCGCGCATCACGCTACTGAACGTAGCCCAGCGCACGCAGGGCTTCCAGGGTCTCGCTGCTCTGGTCGCCCTGGGCCCGCTCCGCGGCCGGCCTGGTCCGCCATTCCGTGAGGACGCGCTGCATGGCCGCGCTCTCCTTGGCCCGCTCGGCGAACAGGTTGCGACGCTCGCCCGGGTCGGCTTCGAGGTCGAACAGCTCGAAGCTCTTCTCCTCGGGCGCCGCGATGTACTTGAACTGGCCCAGGCGCAATGCCAGCTTCTCGCCGCGCACGTCGAAGTCGCCGATGCGCTGGCTCTCGTACTCGCGGCGCTCCAGCAGGATCGCGCGGTGTGGGTCCGGGTCCTGTTCCCCGCGCAGGATCGGCAAGAGGCTCAGCCCGTCACCCGTCGCGGCCGGTTCCGGGATGCCGCCGATCTCGAGCAGCGTCGGCAGCAGGTCGGCCAGGGATACGGGAGCTGCTATGCGCCGTTCGCGTGGCAGGCCCCTGGGCCAGCGCAGCAGCAGCGGGACGTGCACGGCCTCCTCGTACAAGTGCAGCCCGTGGTTCTGGTGGCCGTGGCTCATCAGGCCCTCACCGTGGTCGGCGGTGACCACCAGCAGCGTCTGGTCGAGGAGGCCGCCCTTCGCGAGGGCGTCCGCGAGGGCGCCAATCTCGGCATCGGTGTACCGCACCTCGCCGTCGTAAGACGCGATCATTGCCTGAAGCTCTCCCTTCGCGTCGCGCGGCGCTACGGCTCTGCGGAAGCGGTGGGGCGGCACGTAGGGGTCGTGGGGGTCGAAGAAATGGACCCACAGGAAAAAGGGCCGGCCGGGTTGGCGCCCGCCCAGGTAGCCGCGGGCGTCGAGCCAGGCCAGGGCCTTCTCGCGAGTGCGCTCCGCGCGCTGATCGAATCCCCCGGGCACCTCCATGTCTTCGAAGGTGTTGTTGCGCGCGGTGGAGCCTCGCTTCGGGAACTCGTCGTCGTAGCTAGAAAAGCCCTGGTCCAGGCCGAAGCGGCGGTTCACGACGAAGGAGCTGACGATGGCTCCGGTGTCGTAGCCATGGCGCGACAGACGCTCCGCCAGGGTGTCGTGGTTCCGGCCCACGATCAGGCCGTTCTTCACGACGCCGTGGCGCCTTGGCAAGAGGCCGGTGAACATGGTGGCGTGGGAGGGCAGTGTGGTCGCCATCGATGCGTAGGCACGCTCGAACACGACGCCGCCTTTGGCCAGCTCCTCCAGGCGGGGCGTCGTGCGTCGCTCGTATCCATACAGGGAACAGTGGTCGGCGCGCAGCGTGTCGATGGTGATGAAGAGGATGTTGGGGCGTGCGGGGGTGCTGTGGCAGCCTGCGCCCGACGCCTGTATCGCCAGGCACAGCAGCAGAAAAGCCGCCCTCAAGACCCCGGCGGCGGGACGACGCTGCTGCCGACCTCCTGGTAGTCGATCTTCACGGCCGACAGGCTGGTGGGGCGCTTGCCGGTGCGCACCATCGGGATCACGTCCACGAACTCCACCTCGATGCGGCAACCCCGGCCCAGGAACTCGGCCAGCTGTGTGAGCAGCTCCGCGAAGGCCGCTTCCTGGAAGCGCGAGCCCTTCACCACCTTGAGCCGCACCTCGCCGGGCCGCTCTTGAAGCACCTGGAAGTGGCGGAGGATCCAGTCGTAGTCCTTGAACAGGTGCAGGAACAAGGAGCCGGGCACGACCCGTCCCTCGGCCCCCACGATCATCGACTGGATGCGGCCCTCGATCCGTCCCACCCGGGGCAAGCCGCGGCCGCAGGGACACGCCAGGAGCGGGTCCATGGCCACGGCCAGGTCGCCGATGCGGTAGCGCAGGAACGGCATGCACAGGTTGTTGAGGTCGGTGATCACGATCTCGCCGGTCTCGCCGGCCAGGGCCGGGCGGCCGTCCTTCAGGATCTCCACCACGTAGTTCTCGGCCACCACGTGGTGACCCGCGTGGGCGTCGCACTCGTACGCGATCCCGGAGAACTCGCGGCTGCCGTACTTGTCGAAGACCTTGGTGTGGAACGCGGCCTCGATCACGGCGCGGCTGTCGTCGGGCAGCACCTGCGCCGACGAGATCATGCCCTTGGGGCGGATCTCGGCCTTGCGGTCCTTCAGGTGGGAGGCGAGGTAGTTGAAGCACTCGGCGTAGCCGTCGATCAGGACCGGCCGATGGCGCTCGATGCGGTGGAGGGCCCGGGCCACGTCCGCCTCGGACATCTCGAAGGCCGGGATGAAGATGCGCCGGTTGAACAGCGCGTCGATGCGCTCGCGCACGATCTGGCTCAGACTCATGCCGATCGTCTGGTGCCACAGCCGGGCCTGGCGATCGCCGAAGCGGTAGCCCGTCCACTCCATGCTGCGCAGGGTCGCAGCCCAGCGCATCTCGAGCTGGCCCCGATCCACGAAGCACACGAACGGCTCGCCCGTCGAGCCGCTGGTGGCGATGCGCTGCACCTGGCGGTAGTCGTGGTTGTCGGAGAACAGGTCGAAGAACAGGTTCTCCCGCACGTCCTCCTTGCTGAGCAGCGGCAGCTTCGCGAGGTCGCCTATGCCCTGGATGTCCGCGGGCTTCAGGGCCCGTTCGTCGAGGCGTTGCCGATAGAACGGCACGTGGCGGTAGGCGTGGTTCACGATGCGCCGCAGCCGCTCCTCCTGCAGCGCGCGCACCTGCTGCGGCTTCAGCCACTGGCTGCGCTTCAGGTCCCGGTAGCACACCTCGCCCCGGCGCGTGAGCATCCACTTGTGGATCGGCAGTGTCGCGAAGTACGCCCGCCACAGCGCCCGGCGCCAGCCGGCGAGCGGCACGTCCTCGCGTGCCGGGCGGTTCGCCTCCAGGAAGCGGGCCAACGGGCTTTCCCAGCGCGGCCGCAGCCGGAACTCGACGAAGCCCTTGGCCAGGTCCACGAGCGCGCCCGCCACCACCTTCGCGGGGAAGCGGGGCATGAAGGAGCTGCCGACCAGGCGGCTCTCGAAGAGCGTCTCGACCTCGCGGACCGTGTAGCCCTTCGAGACGGCGGAGACCGTGATCAGGGACTGGAAGTAGCGGTAGTGGAAGCGGCGGCGCAGCACGTCCTGCAGGGTCTCGCGCAGGCCCAGCACGAAGCCGGACTTGTTGTCGCGCAGGGACATCCCGAACAGCGTGTTGAGCAGGAAATTCAAGCCCTTCGACAGCGCGAAACGCGAATCCCGCAGGCGCCCGATGGAGCTGCGGTAGCCCTGGACCAGGTCGGCGTGGCTGCTCCGGACCTCGCGCCACAGCCGCCACACGTCCTCGGGCAGGTACTGCAGGTCGGCGTCGATGAAGCAGGAGAACTCGCCGCGGGCCTGTTCGATCCCCGACTGCCAGGCCGCGCTGATGCCGCGGTTTTGCGGGTGGTGCACGGCGACGACCTCGGGATGGTCCGCGGCGAGCACGTCGATCAGCTTGCCGGTGTCGTCCCGGCTGCCGTCGTTCACCAGCACGATCTCGCCCCGGATGCCCCGCCGCTCGAACACGGCCCGCAGCCGCTGCACCAGCTCGGGCAGGTTGCCGGCCTCGTTGTAGCAGGGGACCACGACGCTCAGCTCGAGGGCCGCGGGGCCCGGGACGCTGCGTGGCTGTAGCGGCTCCGAATCGCCCGGCATGAAACCCGGAAGTGTAGCGCGCCCGGCGCGGATTTGCCCGCGCGCACCTCCCGGAACGAAGATGGCGGCCGATGATCCGGCGCGATGCCGTCCTGGCGCTGCTGCTCGGAGCCCTCCCGCTCCTGGCGGCGCTGCCCGGGGCGCGCGTCGCGGCCCTGAAGCTGGGTCCGAACGCGGGCGCCTGGCTTGCGGGCTTCCAGCCGACATACGAGATAAACGGTCTCGAAGCGACGCGCTGGGCATCGAAGGACGCGACCATCGCGCTGCCGCTCAGCGGTACCGGGCCGCTCCGGGTCTCGTACCGGCTGAGCCGCGTGCTGCGCGCGGCGCAGGTCGAGGTCGAGATCGCGGGCCGCGTCATCGACCGCTTCGAGACCCAGGGCGGGGCGTTCGTGGAACGCAGCGCGCCGGTGGAGCTTCGGTCGCAGCGGCCCCTCCAGCTGCGCTTCGTGACGGTCTCGGAGGACGACAGCGCGCGCGGGCTGCGCTTCGACTGGGTGCGCGTGGAGGCCGAACCGGGGGGCGCGCTGCGGCCCTCGACGCGCGCGCTGGGGCTTGCGGCGCTGCTGCTCGCGGGCCTGTTCGCGGCCTTCCGCTGGGCCGGGCACACGGCCGGCGTTGCCGCCGCCCTGGTGCTGCCCTTCGCCCTCGCCGTTGCGACCGGCGTGACGGTCGATCCCCTCGGCACGGCCGTGGTCGTGCTGCGTCTGATGCCCATGGGCCTGCTGCTCCTGGGCGGCGCCGCGGCCTTTTTGCGCTCGCAACCGGCCGGGCGCTGGGCGCTGTTGGCGCTGGCGCTTGCGTTCTTCGGCCGCGGTGCCCTCCTCGTCCACCCGCGCAGCTTCTACCCCGACTACGGAAACGCCCGGCGCTTCATCCTGGCGCTCGCCGACACCCAGGGCGGCCTGGCCGAACGCGCAGTCTCGGCCCAGGAGCGCACGAACGTGGGCTATCCGCGTTTCGTCGCGGGCAAGCCCTATGCGTTGCCCTACTCGCCGCTGTTCTTCCTGCCGACGTTCTGGCCCAAGTCCCCCGACGCCATCGAAGCCGGCTACCGGATGGCGGGCCTCCTGCCCGCGAGCCTCGAGGTGCTGGGTGTGTTCCTGCTGGCGCGCCTCTTGCTGCCGCGCTCGACGCTGACGCCGGCCGTCGCCTCGCTGCTGGCGGCGTTCCTGCCGCCGCTCCTGAGCCGGCTGCTGCTGGCCATGACGATCACGCTCGTGGCCCACCTCCTCGACGTGCTGCTGATCGCCGCGGCCGTCATGTACCTGCGACGCCCCGATCCGCGCCGCCTCGGGCTCGTGTTCGCGGCGGCGCTCGTGTCCCAGCTGCTCTACGTCTCCAGCCTGTTCACGGTCAGCGCCTTCCTGCTGGCGCTGGCGGCAGTCGAGCGCAAACACGCCGTGCGCCTCGTCGCCGTCCTGGCGGCCGCCGGCGCCATCGCCGTGCTCTGGCTGTACCACCCGTTCCTGCGCGCGTTCTTCGGCGAGATCCTGCCCGCAGTGCTGCACGGCGCGCGCATGGAGGGCCGGGCCGGGACCGGCGGTCTGGGTGCGGCGCTCGGCCGGATCCCGATCTTCTACGGCTGGGCGTTCCCGCTCCTGGCCCTCGCCGGCCTTTTGCTGGTGCGCGCCTCAGGCGAGCGGCCGGCGTCCCGCGTTCTCTCGGCCTATGCCCTGGCCTTCGCGCTGCTCGTGGCCCTGCGCGCCTTCGGGGGCGGGCTGTTCCGCGACCTGAAGGAGATCGAGTTCGCGGCGCCGCTCGTGGCCGTCACCAGCGCCGCGACCCTGGAGGCGCTGGCGCACAGCGGCCGCCGTTGGGCGGCGCTGCTTGTGGGCATCGGCCTCAGCCTGTTCTGCGTCGGCCGCGCCGCCGAGATGACGCTCGAGAACCTGTCGCCCTTCACCGAGATTCGTTCGTCGCCGCCCCGCTGACGGGCGCCTCCTCGAAGGCCACCCACTCGACCGACAGCTCCGTGCGCCGCCCTTCGGGCGGTTGCAGCGGATCGAAGCGGATCGCGATGGCGCTGAAGCCGATGCGCAGCGCGTCGCGCGGCGCGTCGAAGCCGTACTCGTGCCAGCCCGCCTCGGCCGTGGCGCGACCCAGTTCGCGCCCGTTGGCGAGCAAGTCGAAAGCGAAAGGCAACGCCTCGCTGTCGGCCCGCGCGCGCAGCACGATGCGGCCGTCGCGGGGACGCCGCAGGGGCAGGAGCAGCACCGAGCGCCGCGCCCGCGTGCGCCGCACCGCGACGCCGTCCTCTTCCGACGGGATCCGCCAGCCGTCGCCCACGAAGACGTGCGGCCGGCGGTCGTCCTTGGCGAAGCCCAGCGGCCGCGGGCCGACGTCGCTCCACCAGCCCGCGCCGTTGTCGAACAGGCGGGCCCGGATGGGCTCCTGGTGGATGCCCGCGTAGTGGCGCTCGAGGAACGCCACCGCCTCGGGCTCGAGGCCCTCGCGCAGATCCTCGTGGAGGAACACCAGGCGCGGCGCGACGCGACCGGAACGCAGAGCAGCGGTCATGCGGGCGTTTTCCTGGGGGCCCATCAAGAGTCGGGTGTGGGAGTTCACGAACGGATAGAAGAAGGCCGAGGGCCGGAAGGCGCCGAGGCCGGTGAAGCCGTCGAGCGTCGGCTGCCAGGGCGCCGTGTTCGCGATCACGAAGCGCAGGCCCTGGAGCGTCGACCAGTTCCCGCGCGCGTAGGCCTCGCGCAGCCGCAAGGCCCCCGGCACGCTGAGGGCGATGGCGCAAAGCGCGAGCAGCGCCTCGCTCGGCAGGCGCCGAAAGCGAGCGCCGAGAGCGTCCCCGGCTCGCACCAGGGCGTCGGCCGCGTACAGACAGCCCAGGGGCGCAAACAGCAGGAAGTAGTGCAGCGTCACGGCGGGGTGGACCAGGAGTCCGGCCACAGGCGAAAGAAATGCCAGGGCCAGCAGGGGCTCGCCGCGCCGCAGGTTCGCGAGGCTCGGGCGCCCGAAACCGAGCAGCGCCCCCACGAAGCACAGGGCCACGGGCACGGGGTCGTAGCCCCACATCATCGCCACGAAGTCGCGCGCGCGCAGGCCCGGCCAGCGCGTGTTGACCAGGAAGTTGCACTCGACGAACGCCGCCAGGGCTCCGTGGCCGGCGAAGTAGGCGAGGGTGGCGAGGATCGGCACCAGGAAGAAACCCCCGAGCGTCGCGACGCCGACAAGACGCCGCCGGCGCGTCGCGGCGAGTCCGGGCTCGGCCAGGAGCCACAGCGAGAACAGCAGGAACCCCGGCCCGAAGAACAGCACCTTCTGCGTGAACATGGCGGCGGCGCCCAGGCACAGGCCGCCCGCGGCCAGGGCCGGGAAGGCGGACGCGCCCGCCAAAAGCGCCGCGAAGCCGCGCGCGGCGAGCAGCACGCTGAGCGTGACGAGCGCCATCGCCGGCACGTCGGGACGCGACTCGAAGCCGCGCCACAGCAAGACGCCGCTGTTGCCGAGCAGCAGCGCCGCCAGGAGGCCCTGGCGCGTGCCGCGCAGGGCGCGCCCCAGCAGGAGGGTCAAGGCGAGGGTCAGGGTTCCAAAGCCCCAGGCCAGGCGTCGCGCGTCGAACAGCGCCGCGATGGCCTCGTCGCCCGAATGGGTCACGTCGCGCCACGAAAACAGCCCGCGCAGCATGAAGTGGAAGAAGGGCGTGTGGTGCTCGAAGTAGTCGCGGTAGGGAAGCTCCCCTTGCAGCATGCGCCACGCGAAATGCGAGTGCTCGAGCTCGTCCGGGCCGAAGCCGCGGTGCGGGACGAGTGCGAGGCGCAGCAGGCACGGCGTCGCGATCAGGACCAGGAGCAGCGCCGGCAGCACGCGGCGCGCGAGGCTCACCGCCGCTCCTCGCGTGCCCGCGGCGCGGTCCGGGCCGCCTGGGCCAGGACCGACACCAGCCGGCCCGCGTCCTTCAGCCCGCGCCCTCTTTCGGCGCCGGAGAGGCCGGCGCGCTCCAGGCGCTCGCGCAGCGCGGCGCGGCGGAGGGCGGCGTCGCGTCGCACGAGTCGCCCGCTCTCCGGCTTCCACTCCAGTAGGTGCACCACGACGCTCTCGTCGGCCGGGCCGGTCTCCAGGAAATCGAGGGTCGCCGCCCGCGCGAGCCACCATCGGGAGACGGGGCAGCAGTAGAGGTCCGGGCTCTCGATCAGGCGCAGGCTGCTCGCCACGTCGCGGGCCACGAAGGGCTGCTCGAGGGCGAAGGGCAGCGCGGCCCGCCAGGCCAGGACCTCGCCGCTCGTGGCCGGCACGCCCCACAGGATGACGATGGCGCCCAGCGGCAGGTCCCGCGTCGCCTCCTCGACCGCGCTGCGCAGACGCCTCGACTCGCGGCCCGCGTCGATCCAGGCCAGCTCGCGCGCGTAGAGCGCGGGCGTCAGGGCGCACAAGGCCCCGACCAGGACCAGGACGCGCGCGAAGCGAGCTCGATCCGCGGCGTGGAGCAGCAGGCCCGCGGCGATCGCGAGCCCGGCCGACGGCAGGTACAGGTGGCGTGCCGAGAGGTAGGTGAGGACGAGCGGCGCGCTGGTCACGCCATAGAAGAAGAATCCGAACAGGAGACACGGGAGCGCCACGCGCCGGGCGGCGTCCCGGTCGCGAGCCAGCAGGACCAGGGCCGTGGCGGCGCTCGCGGCGAGCAGCAGGGTCGCCCAGGCGGGAGCCGGGGCGAACAGCTCGCCAAGCTGGAAGGCCTGGCGTTCCAGGATCGCGGCCGACAGGCCGGAGTCGAAGCGCTGCTCGCGCGCCGCGCTGCCGAAGGCCCAGCGCCGCGCCAGCAGGTACGAGGCCGCCAGCACGGCGAAGGGTGCGTAGGCCCGCGCGCCGCGCAGGACGCGCAGGAGTCGCGCGCGCGGGGGGCCGGCCGGTCCCAGGAGCAGATCCGCTCCCACGAGCAGCGCGGGCAGCGTGAGCAGGACTTCCTTCGCAAGCAAGCCCAGGCCGAACAGCAGGACGGCCGCCGCGTACGCGAGCCGGCTCCCCGAGACGCGCCAGCGCAAGTAGAGTGCCAGGCAGGCGAGGTAGAAGAGCGTGGCCAGGCTGTCCACCTTGCCGGAGACCCAGGCGATCGCCTCGGCGTGCACGGGGTGAACGGCGAACAGCATTCCCGCCGCCACCGCGGCACGCGGCGGGGCGCCGGGACACGCGAGCCGCGTCAGGGCGAACACCAGCAGCGAGCAGGCCACGTGAAAGGCCAGCGCGAGGCCGAGATGGCCCGAGGCATCGGCTCCCGAGATCCAGTGGCCCAGGCGGAAGCTGAGGGCGTCCACGGGCCGCGCCTCGTCGAGGGGGATGCCCCAGATGCCCTCGGAGATGTCGCCGAAGACCAGGAATTCCCGGAGCGGCTTCTCTCCCCACAAGCGCAGGCAGCCGAAGTCGTCGGCCACGAAGTCGCCTTGCAGCACGCGCAGCGAGGGGAGCAGGGCCGCAAGCGCCACCAGGAAGAAGTGCGTCCAGCGGCCGCCGGGCGTCACGGTGCCTGAGTGTACACTCGCCGGCGATGGGCCGGTTCCCGCGCACGAGCGATGGCGGACTTGCGGCCCTCGCCTTTGGCTTGAGCGCCGCCGTCTACCTGCGCACCCTGTATCCGGGCCTCAACGGCATCGGCGACACGCCGAAGTTCCAGTTCGTGGGCGCGATCCTCGGCACACCACACCCGCCGGGTTATCCGGTCTACACGCTCTTGTCGTGGCTGTTCGCGAGGCTGCCCTTCGGCAATCCGGCTTGGCGCATCAACCTGCTGTCGGCCGTCGCGGCGGCTTTGGCGGTGGCGCTAATGTTCCTGCTGCTGCGGCGCCTCGAGGCCGCGCCCGCCCCGGCCCTGGCGGCGGCGCTGTGCTTCGGCTTCGGTCCGATTCTCTGGTCCCAGGCGACGCTCGCGGAGGTCTATACGCTGGCGGCCGCCTTGCTCGCCGTCCTGCTGCTCGCCCTGGCTTCGTGGGGCAGGACGCGCGCCCCGGGTTGCCTGGACCTCGCCGTGTTCCTGGCGGCGCTGGGCATGGCCCACCACACGAGCGTCGCGATGGTGGTGCCGGCCCTGGTCGTCTACGTGCTGGCGACCGACCGGCGCGCTGCGGTCGCGCCGCGATTCCTGGGGCGCGGGGCCCTCCTGGTGCTGTTGGGGCTGTCGCCCTACCTGCTGGTCCTGTTCCGCAACCTGCAGGGAGCGCCGTACCTGGGCGCACGCGCCCGTACGCTCGGCGAGCTGTGGGGCGTGATGCGTGGCGCGTCCTTCGAGGGCCGCGTGTTCGCCTTCGACCTCGCGACGCTCGCGACCGATCGCGCCCTGCTGCTGGGAGCGCTGCTGCGCCGCGAGCTGAGCCTGCTGGGTCTCGTGCTCGTGGCCGTCGGGCTCGTCGCACTGGGTCGGCGGGCGCGGCGCGACGCCCTGCTGCTGGGCCTGTGCGCCGCGGGCCTGCTGCTGTTCGTTCTGGGCTACGACGTGCCGGACCTCGACGTGTTCCTGATCCCCGCCCTGGTGCCGCTGTGGGTCCTGGCCGGTGTCGGGCTCGACCGAGTGGCGCGAGGGGCGGCGCGCGCCCTTCCCGCCGCGCTCCTGGCCGCCGCCGCCCTCGCGCTGCCCGCGGCCCAGGCCGCGCTGCACTTTCGCGCCAGCGACCACAGCGAGCGCCGGTTCGAGATGCGCTACTTCGAGGCGCTCTTCGACGCGCTGCCCGCGCGCGCGGCCATCGCGGCCGAGAGCTACACCGTGGACCACATGGTGCTGTACGAGCTCTTCGCCGAGCAGGCGGCCCGCGGCCGCGACGTGATCACGGTCCCCGGCGACGCCGAGTCGGTGGCCTCGGTGGTCGGCCGCGGCTACACGACCTTCGTCTTCGGGCGCACCGCGGAGGCGCTGCAGTCCCTGGGCTATCGGCTGGCGGCCGTCGCACTGCCCGGCCCGGCGCTGGGCGAGTACGTGAAGACGCTGCCTAGGCAGCGCGTGGTGATGCAGGCGGGCCGGCGCGGCGAGGAGACCGTCGCGGCGCTCGGCTCGCCGGCCGCTCCGGAGGCGCGTATCGCGCGGGGCGATGGGGCGGCCGTCGAGGCGGCCAAGGGTCAAGTCGTCGGCCCCGTCGCGGCCCCCGCGGACCTGCGCGCCGAGGTCCGGGACGGCGGCTTCCTGTTCGCGGCCGGCGCGCGCCTGCTGCGGTCGGAGTCGGGCCTGGCCGTCGCTGTGCTGGGTCCGGGCGGGCGGGTGATCGAGGCCCACGACCTGGACGCCACGCTGCGCGTGCCCTTCGATGCGCGCGCGTTCCCGCTCTTCCGCGTGGTGGGCCTGCCCGAATGCAGCGACGTCGGCGGCGGTGGCTGGAGCGACGTGACGCGCGCGGCGAGCGCCGGCCGCGTGCTGCTGCGCGTGGACAACCACGCACCCTTCGAGGCCAGCGCCCTTCTCTGGCTCTTTGCCGATCGGCCCCTGGGCCCCCGCGTCGAGGGCAGCCATGGCCACGGGACGCCCGCGGTCGAAGTGCGCGCGTTCTCTCCGGTCGAGGCGAGGGCGGCGCTGCGCGCCGACGGCCTATCCGTCGAGCTATCCGCCGCCCATGCCGTGCGCGTGACGCTGCGGGTGGACGACGGTGGGCAGTCCTCGGCCACCCGCCTCGACCTCGGCGGCCTCGCCAGCATGGCTTGGGCGCGCGGTCGAGCCGACATCGACAACCCGAAGCGGGTCCAGGTCTGCGGGCTGGTTCCGGGCGATGCCGACCCCGGTGCCCGCGAAACCCGCATCGCGTTCGGGCCCGAAGCGGCCGCGTTCCTGGGCGCGGGCTGGCACGATCCCGAGCCCGCGGGGTTCCGCTGGTCGAGCGCGGCGCAGGCCGACGTGCGCTGGCCCATCGACGCGCCCGCGCCGCGGCGTCTGCGCGTGCGGGCCATGCCGCTGGCCGGGGTGGGAGTCGTTCCGGCGAGCCTCGGCGTCCGGCTGAACGGCACGTCTCTCGGTAGCCAGGACACGGTCGCGGGGTTCGCGAGCTACGACTTCGAGGTTCCCGCGGCTACCCAACGAGCCGGCACGAACCGACTCAGCATCGTGGTGGAGAAGGCACGCAGCCCGCGCGCCCTCGGGCTGTCGTCCGACGAGCGCCTGCTGGGCGTCGCGATCAGCGACCTCGCGCTACGGCGCGAGTAACGCTATCGTTCCCGCGTGACCGCGCAAGACCACGAGCGCTTCATGGGCATGGCGCTCGAAGAGGCCGCCAAGGCCGCCGAGGCGGGGGAGGTGCCGATCGGCGCGGTCGTGGTTGCCGAAGCGGCCATCATCGGCAGGGGTTTCAACCAGCCCGTCTCGACCGGCGATCCCACGGCCCACGCCGAAGTCATCGCGCTGCGTGCGGCGTCGCGGCGCCTCGGCAACTACCGGCTCACGGGCTCAGCCCTCTACGTCACCGTCGAGCCGTGCCTGATGTGCGTGGGGGCGGCGCTCCAGGCGCGCGTGGCCAGCGTGGTGTTCGGCGCTGCCGAGCCCAAGTTCGGCGCCTTGGTGTCGCTCCTCGACGTGTCCGGGCTGAAGACGAACCACCGCTTCGAGATCGTCGCAGGCGTGAGGCAAGCCGAGTGCCGCGCGCCCATGCTGGCGTTCTTCCAGAAGCGACGCGACGCGCGGGGCTGAGGTAGAATCGCCGTTCGCTCCCGCGGAGAGGTGCGAGAGTGGTTGAATCGGACGGTCTCGAAAACCGTTGAGTCTTTACGGGCTCCGTGGGTTCGAATCCCACCCTCTCCGCCAACTTCGCCTTCGGCTCGTTCGGCGGATCGGGTGGGATTCTCGAGTTCACTGGGCCCCTTCGGGCCCAGAGTGCGAATCCCGTCGTGATGGGCCGCCAACTTCGCCTTCGGCTCGTTC
>Ga0187893_10002651_pt1 | contig 38722 bp, 44 predicted proteins | sample MA1701074metaG_FD_139574 | JGI IMG/M metagenome (GOLD analysis project Ga0187893, IMG submission 139574) | White microbial mat communities from a basaltic lava cave in the Kipuka Kanohina Cave System on the Island of Hawaii, USA - MA170107-4 metaG ... | reverse complement strand
TGCGCGTGATCGAGTCGTCGCTGCTCGGACCGGGCGCGATCGGCACGCATCTCTCGGACCTCGGCGCCGAGGTGATCAAGGTCGAGTCGCCCTCCGGCGACTACATCCGCGACATGACGTGGCCGATCGTCGAGGGCGTCTCGCTGCTGCACCTGCACGTGCACCGCGGCAAGCGCAGCATCGTGCTCGACCTGAAGACGCCCGAGGGCGTGCAGCTGTACAAGGACCTCGTCGCGACGTCCGACGTCGTGATCGAGGCGATGCGGCCCGGCTCGCTCGCCGCGCGCGGGCTCGGTTATCAGGACCTGCGCGCGATCAATCCCAAGATCGTGTTCTGCAACATCTCCGGCTACGGCGCGACCGGCCCCTACCGCGATCTCCCGGCGCACGGCATCGCGTTCGATACCTGGGGCGGCGCGATCAAGCCGGAGGTCGACGCCGAGGGCTTCTGCTTCATCCCCGAGCACGCGTCGATCGGCATGCACGCGGGCCCGATGTTCGGCGCGCTCGGCATCCTCGCCGCGGTGATCCGCGCGCGCGCGAGCGGCGAGGGCTGCGAGCTCGAGGTCGGGCAGAGCGACGCGACCGCCTACATGGACTGGTATCGGATCGAGAGCTGGCTCGCGTATCGCCGCCCCGAAGATGTCGTTACGGGGAATAAGTCCGACGGCTACGTGCGCCGCGCACCGGGCACCGCCGGCATGAAGGAAGGCGTGCGATATCAGATCTACGAGAGCTCGGACGGCCACGTGCTGTTCATGGCGTCGGAGCAGGCGTTCTGGAAGAACTTCTGTCTGTGCGTCGGCCGCGCTGACTTGTTCGAGCGCTGGCCCGGCTCGAAGTACGCGGACCACGCGCGCGGCAACCGCGAGCTGCAGGCGATCTTGCGCGACATCTTCAAGACCAAGACCGCGAAGGAGTGGATCGCGCTCGGCGAAGAGAAGGACTTCCCGATCGCGCCGTGCAACACGCCGAGGAACATCGTCGACGATCCGCAGTTCCAGGATCGCTTTCCCCTCTACCCACACGAGACGTGCGGCGCCGACATGCTCCCGTATCCCGTGAAATTTCCGGGCGAAGAGCTGCCCGTTCCGACGAAGGCGCCCAGCACGGGACAGCACACCGAGGAAGTTCTCCGCCGCGTGCTCGGGAAGAGCGCCGCGGAGCTCGCCGCGCTGCGGGTGGCCGGGGCGTTCGGCAAGAAGTAGTCGCGCTTCGCGGCGGCCAGGGCACGCAGGCCGGCGAGCTCGTGCGCGCGGAGATCGAGCGGAGCGCGCGCGAGGTGGTCTTCGGATTCACCTAGCTAGCATGCGAGGCATGTCGCCTGATCTCGCGACGCCCCCTGCGCCGGCGTTCCGAATCGCCGCCGCGCTGATGGCAGCGCTCTTCGTCGTCGCGGCGGCGGTGCAATGGAACGATCCGGATCCGTTCTACTGGATCGCGATCTATGGCGTCGCGGCGCTACTCGCAGCTCGCGGCGCGCAGGGACAGCTGCCGCTTCCGCCGAACGCAGCCGCGCTCGTGGTCTTCACGGTGCTCGCGCTGCGTGCGCTGCCCGACTTGTTGGGTGCGCGTGCAGAGGCGTTCACGCACTGGAAGATGACGGCTGCGAGCGACGAGGTCGCGCGCGAGGCGGGCGGCCTCGCATTGTGCGCCGCCTGGAGCGCCGTGCAGACCGCGGTCGCTGTGAGCGCGCGGAGACGAAGCGCGAGCTGACGCGCGGCGCCCCCGCTTCGTGACTTACTGGGATCGCTCGGCCGCGCCCCTAGTGACCTCGTGAGCCGCCGGCGGACGGCGGCACGCTGCGACTGCGAGCAGCACCGCCGCGAGCCAGCCCGGCCAGTCGCCGAGGCGCGCGTAGAGCGTGCGCTCCCGGCGCGGGTACAGCTCGCCGCGCAGCAGCGCGCGCTCGAGCAGCGGCGTGCGCGCGACGACGCGGCCCGCGGGATCGATCACGGCGCTGATTCCGCTGTTGGTCGCGCGCAGCGCCCAGCGGCCGTTCTCGATCGCTCGCAAGCGCGCGACGGCGAGGTGGATGCGCGGCAGGTGCGAGTCTCCGAACCAGCCGTCGTTGGCGAGCATCACGATCAGCTCCGCGTGCGTGTCGCGCACGAGCTCGCGCACGTAGCCGGAGACGGCGGCCTCGTAACAAATCGGCGTCGCGATCGGCATGCCTTCCAGCGCGACCGCCCGCAGCTCGCGCGCGGCGCCGAAGCGCTGCGCGTTCGGGAAGAAGCGCGCGAGCGAGCTGGGCGCCCATTCCGCGAACGGAACGAGCAGGCGCTTGTCGTAGCCGGCGCGGATCGTGCCGTCGCGCTCGATGAGCAGCGCCGAGTTGAAGATGCGGCGCGCGCCATCCTCCGTGCGCACGGACGCAGCGCCGAACAACAACGCCGCGCGCGTGTCGCCGCGGATCAGGTCTCCTGCCAGCGGAAACGGCCCCGCGATGCCGCGCGAGATCACGGTCTCCGGCCACACCACGAGATCGAGCGGGCCCGGCGCGAGCAGCTCTCGCGTCATCTCGAGATGCGTCCGGTGCAGCGGCTCCGGCCGCTTGCGCTTTTCGAGCGGCGCCGCGTTCGCCTGCACCGCGCCGACGCGCAGCGCCGGCGCGGCGGCGTCCGCGCGCGAGATCGCGCCGAGTCGCCACACGCCGAACGCGCCCGACGCGACGAGCGCGCCAGCCACGGCGAGCGTCAGCGCGCGCGGAGACGCGCGCGCCCCCGCGCGCCAGCGTGCGAGCTCGAGCAGCGCGGCGTTCATCAGCGCGCCGAGCGCCGAGAGCAGCAGCGGACCGCCGAGGCTCGCGAGCTGCGCGAACGTCGTGCGATCGACGAACGCGTCCGCGAGGTGCGCGGGGAACAGCTGCGGAAGGAGCCACTCGACGAGCACGAGCGCGCACGGCCCCGCGACCACGAGCGGTGCGCCGCGTGCGCGCGCCACGCGGAACAGCGCCGCGTGCGTGGCCCAGATCGCGCCGAACAGCAGCGAGTGCAATGCGAAGAGAGCGGCGCCGAGCGCATCGTTGCCGGCGAGGAAGATGTCCGTGAGGCGCAGCAACCACGCGAAGCCGCCCACGTGCGCCACTACCCCGAACACGAGGCCGAGCAGCGCGGCGTGCGCGACGCCGCGTGCGCGATCGAGCGCATGCCACAGCGCAGCCCACGCGACGAGCGCGCACGGCCAGAAGCCGAAGCCCGCGTAGCCGAGGCAGAAGAGCGCGCCGCCAGCGGCAGCCCACGCGAAGTTCAACGCCACGCCGTCGGCTTCGCTGTCGGCGTGGGGGCTCGGCACGCCGGCGCGGAGGGCGCCGCGCGCTCGGCCGGCGTGCGTCCCTCCTGGTTCCGCCGCCTCGGGTCCGCGCCGCTCGCTCGCAGCAGCTCCGCGATCGCGTTCTGTCCGCGGATGCACGCGACCATCAGCGGCGTGTCGCCGAAGCGGTCGGCGGCGTCGACCGCGGCGCCGCGTCCGAGTAGCGCGCGTGCGATTTCGACGTGGCCGCCCGCGGCGGCGTGAAACAACGGTGTGCGGCGGTCGGCGTCGGGCCGATCCGCGGCGGCGCCGTGCGCGAGCAGCCATTCCGCGAGCTCGCGGTCACCGGCGGCTGCGGCCCACGAGAGCGCTGCGCGTCCGGTGGCGTCGGGGGCGTCGAACGCGGCGCCGCGCGCGTGCAGCCACTGAACGAGCGCGAGATCGCGCGCGTCGCGCGCAGCGAGCAGCAGCGCGCCGCGTCCCGCTTCGTCGCGCGCCTCGAGCGCGGCGCCCTTCGCGAGCGCGCGCTCCAGCGTCGCGCGGTCGCCGTGCCGCGCGGCGTCGAGCAGCCGCTGCTCGAGCGTGAACGGCTCGGGCGCGCGCGCCTCGCCGATCTCCAGCGGCTCCGCGAGCACGCGCACGCTCGCGGCAGCGCAGAGCAACATCGCGAGGGCGGCAGCGCGGCGTCGCCGCCCCCTCAACGGCGCGGCCCCGCAGCCAGTGAGGCGGATGTCAGCCGTCGATCGCGTCGTTGATCAGCGGCGCGACGATCGACATGCCCGGATCTTCGTTGTTGTAGTAGTTCTCGGTCTCGACGATGCGCTGCAGCTGGTCGTTCGCGAGCCAGTTCTGCAGGAACGTCTCGAACGGCCGGAACGTGCCGGTGCACTTCCACGACTGCGGCCACGGAATCTCGTACCAGTACTTCTTGCGGATCTTCGAGCATGCGTGGCTGCCGATGAACGTGATGATCGACGAGCAGTGGCTGGCGTTGATCGGGCGATGCCATGGCACGTGATAGCTGAAGCGCGAGTAGCCGTTCAGCTTCGCGATCAGGTTCGCTTGATCCGCGCGCCAGTTCGCGAGCACGCCCGCCTGCGTGATGCCGGGATAGAAGCGCTCGTACGAGAAGCGCGAGAAGTTGTAATCGCTCGAGTAGCCGGTGTACGCGAGCTGATCATTCGGGAACTCGCGCGCGACCATGTCGTTGATCGTGCCGAAGTCGCTCGGATTGAACGTCGCCGGCAACGTCGCGTAGAGCGACGCGAGGTTCCACTGCGACTTGATCAGGTCGTGCAGCGGGCGCGATTTGTAGCTCGCGTTCGGCGCCGGGAAGATCGGGCCCGAGTCGTTCAGCAGGTACCCCTTCGCCGGCAAGAGCGTGCGGCGCGCCTGGTAGTAGGCGGCGCTGGTCGCGACGCCGCCCGCGCTGAAGCCGCTGACCAGCAGCTTGTTGATGCTCGGGAAGCGCGCGTGCAGATAGTCGAGCGCGGCGCGCGTGTTGTTGTACCCGACGTGACGCCAGGTGATCGGCGGCTCCTGGCCGGTCGGATCGGCGTACGTGACGACGCTGTTGCCCACGTGCACGTCGCCGGTGCAGTAGGGCATGTAGATCATGTCGAAGCCGTTCGTCGCGATCGTCTTCTTCGGCCGCAGCGGGACGCCGGGGTCCGCGCCGTTCACCAGCGGTGAGACGTACTTCGGCTGGAACTCCTGGATGTAGTTATCAGGGATTCCGTTCGGGTGTGCGGCGCCGAGGATGCCGGCGCGGCCGCTGCACGTGTCGTAGTCCCAGCACGCGCCGCCGCCCTCGAACAGCACGAGCATGTTGGAAGAGGACGGGTTGTCGTAGACGTAGAAGCGGTACTGCGAGCCGTTCCCGCAGACGGCGCCCGGCAGCTGGATTTGCTCCCAGGCGTAGTTGTTACCGCCGTCGACGACGTCCTCGATGCCGATGCCGAGCATCTGCCCGGTGCCGGCGAGGAGCGCGGCGCATGCGAACGCGGCGGCGAGAATGCGAACGCGGAACGAGCGAAAGCCGTTGCGAAGGTTCGACACGGGCACCTCGTGTTCGGGGCGCGCAGATGCGCGCAGCGCCCACATAACACGCGCGCCGAGCGCGGCTCAATCGAGAAACCCGGAGTCAGGCAATCAGCGCGCTGACTCGAAGTCGTCCGGCGCCGGCTCGTCCTCGGCGAACTCGCGCTCCGTCTCGCGCCACGCGCGCCGCGCGTCCTCCTGCAGCGCGCGCCGCTCGCGCGCCTCCTGCAGCTTGCGCGGGATCTCCTCCAGCCGCGCGAGGTGCATCCGCTTTGCCACGTGAAGCAGAGTCAGGTCTTGGTCGGTGAGCTCGTCCGAGTAGTGCTCGAGCAGGTGGTCGGCGAACGCGACGAAATCGTTCGAAGTGCGCGTGCGCTCTTCGAAATACGCGACGATCTCCTCGTCGCTTCCAGTGCCGGACAGCACCTTGCCGAACAGCTCGTTGCGGCGCGCTGCCGCCGCCTCGCGCTCGGCCAGCAGCGCCGGGTCGTCGGTCGGCGCGGCGAGCCGCCAGTAGCTGTTGTCAGGGAGCGCAGCGCGCACCTGTTCGAGGTCGACGTCGGTGAAGCCGCCCGGAAGCGCGGGCGGCTCCGGGTCGGCAGCGCTCGCTGGGGCAGGCGAAGGCTCGGAAGGAGCGCCCGCGTGCGCGGGCACCGGTGCGACCGGGGTCGCGGGCGTGCCTCGCCTTCCGCGCAGCGCGACGGCGAGCGCGACCGCGACGGCTGCCACGACCGCGATCGCCAAGAGCCAGCGCTTCGACATGCGCGCATCCTACTGCGAACGAGCGCGCGCGCTCAGTAACAACTCGCGAAACGCGCAGCAGCTCGCATCCGAACGGACGTCAGGCGCTCGCTTCAGCGATCACCTCGCGCACGGCTTCCGGATCCCCCGTCTCGTCGTACAGCATCAGCGTCGTGCGCGCGGCGAAGCCCGCGTTGCGCGCGCGCAGCTTGCGCCCGACCTCGGCGGGCGTCCCCGAGACCGCGATGTGATCGAACAGCGTGTCGTCGATGCGCCTCATCATCTCCATCCAGCCGCCGGTCTTGCTGAGGCGGTTCAGCTCGGGATGCAGCGCGCCGTAGCCGTGGTGCTCGAGCACGCCGCGGTAGGCGGGCGTCGAGCCGTAGAACGAGATCTGCCCGCGCGCCTTCTGCCGCGCGGCCTCGATCTGCGCGGCCGTGCCGCCGAGCGCGACGATCGTCTGGCACGAGATCGCGAGCTCTTTGCGCGAGCGTCCGCTCTTCGCGAGGCCGCGCTCGAGCGCCGGCAGCGTCACCGCTTCGAGGAAGCTCGGCGAGTGGAGCGGATGAACGAGGAAGCCGTCCGCCACCTCGCCGACCGCCTCGACCATGCGCGGCCCGACGCCGGCGCAGTAGATCGGCGGCGCACCGAACTCATTTCGGCCGGGATTGAAGAACGGCGTCATCAACGAGTGCGTGTAGAACTCGCCGCGGAACGAGAGCCGCTCGCCGCTCTCCCACGCGCGCCAGATCGCGCGGATCGCGAGCACGAACTCGCGCAGCCGCTCCACCGGCTTCGACCACGGCATGCTGAAGCGCTTCTCGATGTGCGGCTGGATCTGCGTGCCGAGCCCGAGGATGAAGCGCCCGCGCGCGAGCGCCTGCACGTCCCACGCGAGATAGGCGACGTTCATCGGATTGCGCGCGAACGCGATCGCGACTGCGGTGCCGAGCTCGATGCGTTGCGTCGCCTGCGCAGCGAGCACGAGCGGGACGAACGGATCGTGCGTGCCCTCGAAGCTCCAAGCCGCGCCGAAGCCCTGCGCCTCGAGCCGCGCGGCGGTGGCGCCGGAAGCAGCGAGCTGCGTGCTCATCAGGCCTGCGTCGATCTTCATCGCGTCCGTTCTCCCGTGGTCGAGTGCTCGCCCAACATCGCCTCACGAATCGCCGGCAGCGGCACGCCGCCGTAGCTCAGAAACTCGTCGTGGAACGCGCGCGGCGTGAATGCGCGGCCCTCGGCTTCCCACTTCGCGCGCACGTCCTCGCGCAGCTGGCGAATGCCCGCCTTGCCGAGCGTGTAGCCGAGAACCATCGGGTCAACCGTGCCGCGCAGCGCTTCCTCGTGCGCCGAGGTGGGTGATTGATGCGCGACCTCGCGGAACGTGCGCGCGGCGTCCTCGACGCTCCAGCCGTCGACATGGAGCCCTAACGACGAGAGGCAGCGCGCGCCGCGCAGCAGCGCCTCGGAGAGCTGCGCGACGCGATCGCGCGGGTCGCGCGCGCCGGCTTCCCAGGCGATCTCCTCGGCGTAGAGGCCCCAGCCTTCGACCGTCACCGTGCTCGGAATGCTGGCCAGCGCGCGCAGCGTGCGCGGCTCGATCTGGCGAACGAACAGCGCGTGGAGGAAGTGCCCAGGGAACGCCTCATGCGCGCTCACGTCGAGCAGCGTCGCGGTCGGCATCACGAACTCGCGCTGCTTCGCGAGCGGCCGGCTCGGATCCGGCGGCGTGATGTAGTAGTGGCTCGCGGCGGCGCGCGGTTCGAGCGGGCCGCCCGCGCTGAGAAACGCGAACCCCTCGCGCATGTAGGCGGGCGACTCGGTCACGATCAGCGGATCGTTCGAAGGAATCGTTGCGAGCTGCTTCTCGACGACGAGCTTGCGCAGCTCTTCGACTCTCGCGCGCGCGTACGCGATCACCTCGGAGGGCTCCATGCGCTCACCGACCGCGCGCGCGACGACCGCGCGCACGTCGCCATTCGGGTCGACCGCACGCGCCGCCTCCGCGAGCGCCGCGGTATCGCGCTCGATCTCCGCGCGACAGGTCGATTCGACCTGCGCGCGCGTCAGGTCGACGCCCTCGGTCTCGCGCAGCATGCGCAGCAGCGCCTCTTCGCCGAGCGCGTAGCTCTCGTCCGATGCGGGCAAGCGCGTCTCGAGAAAGGCCGCGTACTTCTCCGCCGCCGCGGCGAGCCGCTCCGCCGCGGCGAGCGTTTCGCCGCGCTGCGGGTCATCGCCGAGCGGCGCCAGCGCGAGCGGCAAGTCGGCTCTCAGGAAGCGCACTCCGCCGCGCGAGACACTGAGCGCCACCTCGAGGCCCGCGCGCGGCAGCACCGGCTCGAGCTGCTGCGCGCCGAGCGCGAGCACGCGCACGCCGGCCTCCGCGTGCGCGGCCAGCGCGCGCGCCCGCTCGGCGAGCGGCGCGTACTCCTTCGCGACGTAAGGCGCGACGTCGAGTGGGTACGTGTAGAAGCGCGGGTCGCGCTGCGGCGCTCGCCGCACCTCGAGCGCGAAGCGCAGATCGCGCGCGACCAGAAGCCACGCTGCGCGCTCGACGCGCTCCAGCTTCGAGAGCGCGGCCGGATCGAACGCGCCGAGCGCGCGCTCGACTTCGTTCGCCCAGGCGAGCGCGTCGCGGATTCCAGCGGAGTCCGGGTACGACAGCTTGCCGTCGCCCGAGTGGTCGCCGAGCGCGGTCGCCGACTCGGGCGAGAGACGAAACAGCTGCGCGAGCAGGTCGTCCGAGAGCGCGCGGAAGCTCGGCGCGGTCGGAGGCTCTGGCCGCGGAGGCAGCGCGCTCTCGCTGCAAGCGAGCGCGAGCGAGAGACAAAGGCCCGCAGCGAACGCGCGTTTCACGCGACCTCCCGCTCGAACGCGCGGGTCGCGCTGCGCACGTCCGCGAGCACGGCCGGCGCCCAGCTCGCGCACGCCTCGCTCGCTCGCGCGACTGCGGGTGCGAGCGCGAGCAGCTCGCCCTGCGCGAGCGCGAGGAACGTCCGCGACGCGAGCGCGCGCTCGACGCGCTCGCAGACGAAGGCGACGTCGGCGTAGGACTCCGGCAGCGGCGCAGCGACGAGCCGCGCGCACACCGGATCGAGTGCTACGGAAAGCGACGGCGCGGCGTCGCTCGTCCCCAACAACTCGCCGGCGCACTTCAGCGCGGCGCGATAGGTGCTGGGCACGCCGGCCTCGCGCGCGAGCCAGCCGTCGAGCAGCAGCTCGTTCGCGACGTGCGCGACGCCGCGCGCCGGGCCGCGCCGGACGCCGCGCGCCTCGAGCGCCGCGCTCAGCTCCCCGCAGCGCGCGACGAACACGCGCTGCGCGTGAAACGCGGCGTCGCTCGCGTGGTGGAAGCGAACGCCGGCGCCGAGCGCGCCGCCCGGATCGCTCGCGAGCCGAACGCGCGCGAAGCCGCACAGGTCGGGCAGCATCGCGCCGAGCACGAACGCCGGATCGGCGCGCAGCTCGTGCGCGAGCGCGGCGTGGGCGAAGAAGTTCACGGGGCGCAGGTTCGCGAAGCCGTGCGTCGCGCGCGAGCATGCGCCGCATGGCTGCGATCACGATCGAGCTTCACACCGGCGGGGCGCCGGCCGACGCCGTCGCACTGCGGCGGCGCGTGTTCATCGAAGAGCAGGGCGTGCCGGAGGCCGACGAGCTCGACGGGCACGATGCCGAGTGCGCGCACTTCCTCGCGCGCGACGCCGCGGGCCGCGCGCTCGGGTGCGCGCGCCTGCGCGCGTACGGCGCGAAGCACAAGGTCGAGCGCGTCGCGGTGCTTCCCGAGCTGCGCGGCAGCGGCCTCGGCCGCGACCTGATGAATGCGATCGAAGCGCACGCCCGAGCGCTCGGGCGGCGAGAGCTCGTACTGCACGCGCAAGCCCCAGTCGTTGCGTTCTACGAGAAGCTCGGCTGGACGAGCGTCGGCCCGCGCTTCTTCGAGGCGGGCATCGAGCACCAGAAGATGGAGAAGCGGCTCGCCTAGCAGACGAAGCGCGCAGCGAGCCCACGTGAGGCGAGCGGAGTCGAACCGTGGCTTCCGCGTGCGCTGGACCCTCTGGGTGCGTTGGCCGCGCGTGCCGAGTCGATCTCCCAACACGCTGCCGACTTGGGATCGCCTCAGGGCGAAGTCGTGAACAGCCCGCGCGCCGCGCGCAATCCGCATTGCTGGTAGCGGTGATAGGCGCCCGCCGCGGCTTCGCGCACGTCGCTCGCCCGGGCGCCGCTCGCCCACGCGCGGATCGCTGCGTCGAGCGTGTAGGCCTCGGGCGCCAGCAAGCCCGTCGTGAGCAGCAGCGGGTGCGCGCCGGCGGCGGCGAGGTGATCGGAGAAGTGCGCGCGGCTCGAGCACGCGAGCACGATTGCGCTGCGCGCCTTGCCGCTTCCGGCCTCCGGCGCAGGAACGCTGAAATCCATCAGGCCGTCGTGCCCGACGAACGCGATCAGGTGCGCCGTTCCGCCCGCCGAGATCTCGCGCTCGCTCCCGCCGCGTTCGAAGTGGATCACCGCGCCCGCGCGCCCGGCGGACATCTCCAGAAAGCTGCGAATCGCGGGCTCGATCTGCGCGCCGTCCCACGCGTCGGCGACGACGTAGACGGGCACTGCCTTCGAGCCGCGCGCGACCTCGGCAAAGAGCAATGCGCGCTCGAGAACGCGCGCGTCGCTCGGCTGCTCCGCGGCGAGCACCTGCCAGCCGTTCGCGCGAAGTCGGTGCGCACGCCGTAGAGCGCTCCCCAATACAAGTTCGAGCGCGGATCTCGGCCGTTCCCCAGCCGGCGCGGCACCGGCACGATGCCTTGATGCTCGTTGTCGCAGAGTGCGACGACGACGTGCGCGACGATCTCGCGCCCGGCCGCGAGATCGCGCTCGATGCGCGCCTGCACTTCGTCGTGCGTGGCGGCAACCGCCGGCGAGTGGACTACGGTCCACGCCAGCACGGCGACGATCGCTCCGCGCGACAATCGGCACTCCTCAGCGCAGGAAATCGCGGCCGCCGTCGACCGTGATGCTCGTGCCGCTGATGTAGCTGCCCTCCTCGCTGCAGAGGAACGCGACGACGCGGCCGATGTCCTTCTCGCAGTCGCCGACGCGGCCGACCGGGATCGAGCGGCAGTACTCCGCGTACTCGTCGGGGCGCGCCGCTTTCCAGCCGGCGAAGCCGGGCGATTCGGCGAGCGGCAGGATGTTCAGCGCGCGGATGCCGTCGGCGCCCCACTCGACCGCGGCGGCGCGCGTCAGCGTGCGGATCGCCTCCTTCACGGCGCCGTAACAACCGTATCCGATCGGGTCGTGGCGCAGCGCGGCCGCGGTGCCGAGGTTGATGATCACGCCGCCGCGCTTCTTCAGGTGCGGATGCGCGGCACGCATGTAGCGGTGGGTGGCCTGCGGCCCGGACATGAAGCCTTCGGCGAAGCTCTCGTCCGACACGTCGAGCAGCTTCCCGAGCGGAACGACCTGCGCGTTGTTCACCAGGATCTGGAGGCCGCCGAACGCGCGCACGGTCTCGTCGACGCTGCGCACGATGTCGTCTGCGCTGCAAACGTCGGCGCGCACCGCGAGCGCGCGGCCGCCGCGCTGCTCGATCTGTTTCACCGTCGCTTCGCACTTCGCGAGCGTGCGGCCGACGACGGCGACCGCCGCGCCCTCCGCCGCGAGCGCGAACGCGATGCCCTGCCCGACCCCTTGCCCCGCGCCCGTGACGAGCGCCACTTGCCCTGAGAGTTTGCCCATGCCGTCTCCTTCGAAGAGCCGGCCAGGCTACGCCGCGGACAACTCCCGCAGCAATGCGTCACGCAGCAGCGCGAGCTCGGCCTCGCGCGAGGTGAGGTGCTCGCCCTCGAACATGCGCAGCGAGGCGAGCCCGGCGAGCGACGCGACGGTGAACTGCTGCAGCGCGATCGCGCGGCGTCGCGTCAGCTTCTCGCGCGAGAAGACCTCGGCCCAGATCCGCGTCCACGCCTGCTCCATGCGCTCGCGCCACAGCGAATCGCGCGGGAAGACGTCGCTCGCGTGGAGCAGGATCTCGAACGTCGAGCGGTAGTGCGGGCTCGAGAAGTGCTCCCAGCCGCGCGCGACGAATTGTGCGACGCGCTCGGCGAGCGGCGCGGAGTCGGGCACCTCGGCGAGCTTCGCGGCGAAGCGCTCGAACGAATCCTCGAGCACGGCGAGCAGGATGCCGTCCTTGCCGCCGAAGTGGTGCTGCGCGGCGCCCCAGGTGACGCCGGCGCGCTTCGCGATCTCGGCCGCCGTGGTGCGCGCGAAGCCGAGCTCCGAGATGCACGCGTGCACCGCCTCGATGATGCGCGCGCGCGTGTCGGCGGTGCGCTCGGCCTGCGTGCGGCGCCCCGCTCGCCTTCGGCTCGCGCCCAACTCGTTGGTCTTCGCTCGGCTGCGCCTCGCTGCGCGCCGCGCGGAGGAACCGCGCGGCTTGCGACCGCGGTTTCGCAGCGCGTCGCTGGGAGGAATCGAGACCGACAACTGCCTACCTCTTGCCCGCATCCTCGATCGTGTAGATGCGCGCCATGATCTGCGACGCGAGCGCGGCGCCCGGCAACGCGACGCCGCACTCGCGCGCGAGCTTCAGCGTCCACGCGAGATCCTTCTCCGCGTTGAAGAGCTGCGCGCGCAGGAACTTCTGCATCGGCGGGCTCTTGCGCGCGGCCTCGGGCGCCTTGTGCAGCGCCATGTACTGGATCATCAGCTCGGTGAGCTGGCCGTTGCCGCGGCCGGCGTCCTCGAGGACTTGTTGGGGAAGCCCGGCCGCCTTCGCGAGCGTCAGCGACTCGAACGCGGCGACCCACTGGAGGTAGGTGATCAGGTTGATGCAGAGCTTCAGCTTGGCGCCGCTGCCGATCGGCCCTGCGTGCACGACGCGCTCGCAGCACGCGCTCGCGTACGCGCCGATGCGCTCGACCGCCTCGGCCTCGCCGCCGACCAGGAAGACGAGCTGGCCCTGCACCGCGCGCGCCGCGCCGCCGGTGACGCACGCGTCGAGCAGCGCGAGGCCGGCGTCCGCCGCTTCCCGGGCGAGCTCTTCCGCGGTGCTCGGCAGGATCGTGCTGTGGACTGCGATCACTGCGCCGCGCTGCGCGCCGGCGAGGACTCCGTTCGGCCCGCGCAGCACCGCTCGCACGTGGTCGTCCTCGGGGACGCACACGCCGATCACGTCGCAGCCGGCCGCTGCCGCCGCAGGCGACGCGGCGGGCTTCGCGCCCTTCGCGACGCACGCCTCGATCGCGGCGGACGCGATGTCGTAGACCGTGGTCTCGACGCCCTTCGCGACGAGCCGCTGCACCATCGACGCGCCCATGTCTCCGAGCCCGATGTAGGCCGCTCGCATCGCGATCTCCTTCGCCGGCCGGTCACGCTACCACGTCTCGAAAGAAACATTGCATGCGAAATGTTTCTCGTGGTAGGGTCGCCGCTCGACGCGCGGCGGCGCGCAAGGAGCGGAGCATGTCGCGACCGATCCCCGAGCTCTCCGGCGGAGGCCGCCGCTTCGGCCAGCTGCAGGCGCTGCGCCACGATCCGCTCGGCCTGTTCCGCCGCGTGCGCGACGAGTGCGGCGAGCTCGGCAAGTTCCGCCTGCTCGACCGCGAGGTCGTCTTCTTCAGCGGCGCCGCGGCGCAGGAGACGTTCTTCCGCCAGCCCGACGACGTGTTCGATCCTCAGCCGACCTCGAACGAGCTGATGCGGCCGATCTTCGGCGAGGGCGTCGTCTACGACGCGCCGCCGGAGAAGCGCCGCGAGATGATCCGCTCGCCGGCGCTGCGCGACGCGAACCTGCGCGCGTCGGCCGAGATCATCGCGGCCGAGGCCGAGCGCGCGTGCGACGCGCTCGGCGAGGCGGGCGAGATCGATCTGCTCGATTGGGCCGCGGAGCTGACGATCTACACGTCGAGCTCGTGTCTGATCGGGAAGCCGTTCCGCGAGCAGCTGACGCCCGAGTTCGGCCGCCGCTACTTCGAGCTGGAATTAGGGACCGACGGCATCGGCTACCTGAACTCGCACGTCGACATCGAGAACTTCCGCAGCCGCGACCGCGCGAAGCGCCGCCTCGACGAGCTGATCGCGGGCATCATCGAGCAGCGCCTCGCGGCCGCCGACCCTCCGAAGGATCTGCTCGGCATCCTGCTCTCGCTGAAGCGCGAGGACGGCACGCTGAAGTATCCGCCGAGAATCATCAGCGGCATCCTGATCTCGACGCTGTTCGCGGGGCACCACACCAGCGCCGGCACGCTCGCGTGGACGCTCGTCGAGCTGCTGCGCGCGCCGGCGTATCTCGCGCGCGTGCGCGACGAGCTCGACAAGATCTACGCCGACGGCCGCGACGTCTCGCATCAGGCGCTGCGCGAGATCCCGCAGCTCGAGTGCGCGGTGAAGGAGGCGCTGCGGCTCCACCCCCCGCTGATCTGGCTGCCGCGCACTGCGCTGGTGGATTTCGCGTTCAAGGATTGGATCGTGCCGAAGGGCGCGATCGTCGCGATGTCGACCGCGCTCTCGAACGTCGACGCGAGCTGCTTCGCCGCTCCCGAGCGCTTCGATCCGGATCGCTTCGCGCCGCCGCGCGAGGAGGACGCGAAGCATCCGTTCGGTTACGTGCCGTTCGGCGGCGGCCGCCACCGCTGCCTCGGCGCGAACTTCGCGCTGATGCAGCAGAAGGCGATTTTCTCGGTCGTGCTGCGGCGCTACGAGTTCGCGCTCAGCGCCGAGCCGGCGAGCTACGCCGACAACTACTCGGCGATGGTGGTGCGTCCGCGCCAGCCGTTCCGCGTGCGCTACCGCAAGCGCAGCGCAGCTGGGGCCTAGAGAGAGGAGAGCGTGATGGAGCTTCCCGGAATTCGAGGCAAGGTCGCAGTCGTCACGGGCGCCGGCGGCGGCATCGGCGAGGCGTACGCGAAGGGCCTCGCGGCCGCGGGCGCGCGCGTCGTCGTCGCGGAGATCGACAAGGACGCGGGCGCGCGGGTCGCGCGCGAGATCGCCGCGAGCGGCGGCGACGCGCTCGCGGTCGAGGTGGACGTCGGCTCGCCGGAGAGCACGCGCGCGCTGGCGGAGCGCGCGGCGGCGCACTTCGGCGCTGTCGACTTCTTGGTCAACAATGCCGCGATCTTCGGCGGCATGAAGCTCGCGCCCTACATCACCGTCGACTGGGAGTACTACACGCGCTTCATGAACGTGAACGTGAATGGCGCGCTGCTCTGCGCGCGCGCGTGCGTGCCGCTGATGAAGCAGCGCGGCGGCGGCGCGATCGTGAACCAGTCGTCGACCGCGGCGTGGATGTCGACCGGCTTCTACAGCCTGGCGAAGCTCGCGCTGAACGGGCTCACGCAGGGGCTCGCGCGCGAGCTCGGCCCGCAGAACATCCGCGTGAACGCGATCGCGCCCGGTCCGACCGAGACCGGCGGGCTGCGCTCGGTCGTGCCGGAGGCGTTCATCAAGCCGATGGTCGCGGGGCTTCCGCTCGCACGGATGGGAACGCCCGCCGACCACGTGCCCACGCTGCTCTTCCTGCTCTCGGACGCAGCCGCATGGGTGACCGGCCAAGTCGTCAACGTCGACGGCGGCCAGGTGATGCGCCCCTAATCAATTCAGGAGCTTGCATGGCCCTCGCCGCTCTCGCGCCCGGAACGCAAAACCTGATCGACGGCCGGCTCGTCGGCGCCAGCAACGGCGCGACGTTCGAGAACGTGAACCCCGCGACGGAGCAGGTGATCGGCACCGCAGCCGACGGCACCAAGGAGGACATGGAGCGCGCGATCGCCGCCGCGCGGCGCGCGTTCGACGCGACGAGCTGGTCGCGCGACCCCGCGTTCCGCGCGAAGTGCATCACCCAGCTCTACGAGGCGCTCAAAGCCGACAAGGAGCAGCTGCGCTCGATCGTCGTCGCCGAGGCCGGCGCGTGCGTCTCGCTGACGGGCTTCATGCACGTCGACGAGCCGATCGAGATGCTGAAGTACTGGGCGCACAAGGCCACGGCATACGAATACGAGCGCGCGATGAGCGACGTGCCATTCCTCGGCCAGCCGCAGCGACGCTTGTTACGGCGTGAGCCTGCGGGCGTGGTCGGCGCGATCACGCCGTGGAACGTCCCGCTCTACCTGAACATCGCGAAGATCGGGCCGGCGCTCGCGTCGGGCTGCAGCATCGTGCTGAAGCCGGCGCCCGACACGCCGTGGTCCGCGACGCACCTCGCGAAGCTCGCGGCCGAGCGCAGCGATCTCCCGGCCGGCGTGCTGAACGTCGTCGCGTCCTCGGATCACTTGCTCGGCGAGATGCTGTCGACCGATCCGCGCGTCGACGTCGTCACGTTCACCGGCTCGACCGCGACCGGCCGGCGCGTGATGGAGCGCGCGTCGGCCACCGTGAAGAAGGTGTTCCTCGAGCTCGGCGGCAAGTCCGCGAACGTCGTGCTCGATGACGCGAGGCTCGAGGCGGTGCTGCCCGGCGCCGCGATGACGTGCGTCCACGGCGGGCAGGGCTGCGCGATCACGACGCGGCTGTTGCTGCCGCGCTCGCGCTGGGAGCAGGGCATCGCGCTGCTGAAGGCCGCGTTCGAGGGCTGGAAGTACGGCGATCCGACGAATCCCGCGCATCTCCAGGGGCCGCAGATCAGCAAGAAGCAACAGGAGCGCGTGCTCTCCTACATCGAGCGCGGCAAGCGGGAAGGCGCGCGCTGCATCGTCGGGGGCGGCGTTCCGAAGCACCTCACGAAGGGTTATTACGTCGAGCCGACGCTGTTCGTCGACGTCGACCCGAAGCTGGCGATCGCGCAGGAGGAGATCTTCGGGCCGGTGCTCGCCGTGATCCCGTACGACGACGACGCGGACGCAGTGCGCATCGCGAACGACTCGATCTACGGGCTCTCGGGCGCCGTGCACAGCGCGAGCGAAGAGCGCGCGCTCGCGGTCGCGCGCGCGATTCGCACCGGCACGCTGAGCGTGAACGGCGGCGGCTGGTTCCATCCCGACACGCCGTTCGGCGGCTACCGCCAGAGCGGCGTCGGGCGCGAGAACGGCGAGCTCGGCTTCGAGGAGTACCTCGAGACGAAGGTGATCGCGCTGCCGGGGAAGAAGGCGTGATGCGCGTCGTGGTCGACTGGGACCTCTGCCAGGGCCACGGCGCCTGCAAGAGCGAGGCGCCCGAAGTGTTCGACGTGAACGAGAGGAAGGGCGTCGTGATCGTGCTGCAGGAGCGCCCGCCCGACGCGCTGCGCGAGAAGGTGCTCGCGGCGGTGAAGTACTGCCCGACGCGCGCGCTCTCGCTCGCCGACTGAACCGCCCACTGACTAGGAAGATCGACTCAGGATGCGCGATCACCGCACAGCGAGGCGCGGCGCCGCTCGGAGGCCACTGTTCGACTCCGCTCGGCTCCGAAGACTTCGCCTCGCTGCGCGCTTCGCTTGCTAGGGAGACGCCATGGCCTCGTTCCCCCGCGCCGAGCTCGAAGAGATGATCCGCCGCTTCGTCGCCGCAAACGACGAAGCGGGCCGCACCGGCGACTGGGCGCCGCTCGCGAAGTTCTATGCGCCCGACGCGGTCTACAGCTGGAACAACGGCTCGAGCTGGGAGTTCGTCGCGCGCGGCCGCCAGCAGATCCTCGATTGGGTGTTCGGCACCGAGATGGAAGGCCTCGAGAAGTGGACCTACCCGTACGTGCGCACGCTGATCGACGAGCAGAAAGGCGAGGTGATCGGCATCTGGCGCCAGCTCGCGCCGGTGAAGGGCGACGACGGGAAGCCCTACGAGATCGGCGGCACCGGCGGCTCGTGGTTCCGCTACGCCGGCAACCAGCAGTGGAGCTGGCAGCGCGACTTCTTCGACCACACGAACGCCGGCAAGGTGTTCGCGCAGATGGCGAAGAACCAGCAGTTCACGCCGAAGATGATCGAGCGGCTGCAGAAGCGCAGCGCGATGCCGGGCTGGGTGCGCCGCGGCGAGTTCGACTGGTACGGAACGATCGAGGACCGAGAGGCATAACCCCGTGCAGCTCGTGGTGTCCTACGACATGCGCGCGCCGAGCTTCGGCGCGCCGGCGCGCGAGCTCTACGCCGCCGCGCTCGATCAAGCGGCGTGGGCCGACGCGCTCGGCTTCGACGTGATCGGGCTCGGAGAGCACCACGCGTCGCCCGATGGCTACAACCCGTCGCCGCTCGTGCTCGCGGCGGCGATGGGCGCGCGCACGAAGCGCATTCGGCTGCGCACGTCGGTCGCGCTCGTTCCGCTCTACGACCCGGTGAAGCTGATCGAGGACGCGGCCGTCACGCAGCTCGCGACGGGCGGGCGTCTCTTGTTTGGCATCGGCGGCGGCTACCGCCCCGCCGAGTTCGAGATGTTCGGACGCAAGCTCGAGGACCGCTGGCGCGCGATCGGAGACTTCATCGCGCTGGCTCGGCTCGCGTGGCGAGGCGAACCGTTCACGTGGCAGGGCCGGCGCATGCAGATCACGCCGGTTCCCGACCCGCCGCCGCCGATCTTGTTGGGCGGAGGCTCGCCCGCGGCCGCGCGGCGCGCCGCGCACATCGCCGACGGCTGGTTCCCGCCGCTCGACGCGCGGCTCTGGCAGCCCTATCGCGACGAGTGTCTGAAGCTCGGCAAGCCCGACCCGGGGCCGTATCCGAAGCAGGGCCCCATCTTCTCATGGGTGTCGAAGGAGCCCGCGAAGGACTGGGAGCGAATCCTCCCACACGCGCTGCACCAGCTGCGCTCTTACAGCGAGTGGACGATCGAGGCGTACGGTCGCCCGACCGGCCCGTACGCCGCCGGAATCACGCCCGAGAGCGTGAAGCAGAGCGGCGCTTATCAGGTGCTGACGCCCGAGCAGACGCTCGCGCTCGCGGAGAAGCTCGGCCCGGACGGCGTCTTCTATCTGAACCCACTGCTTGCGGGCATCGAGCCGCGCTTCGCGAGCGAGATGCTCTCGCTCTACGAGCGCGAGGTGCATCCGTATCTCTCGCGCGGCGCGGGCGCGTGATGTCGGACGCGCTTCACTTCGACCCGTTCGCGTACGAGTTCCACGAGGACCCGTATCCGACCTATCGCGCACTGCGCGAGCGCGCGCCCGTCTACAGGAATCCGGAGCTCGGGTTCTGGGCGCTCTCGCGACACGCCGACGTCGTCGCCGGCTTCAAGGACCACGAGCGCCTCTGCAACAGCGGCGGGATTTCGCTCGAGATGGGCGATCTCGGCACGGACATGTCGGCGGTGCTCTCGTTCCTCGGCATGGATCCGCCGCGGCACACGCGCATGCGCGGGCTCGTGTCGCGCGGCTTCACACCGCGGCGCGTCGCCGAGCTCGAGCCGCGCGTGCGCGCGCTCGCGACTCACTACATCGATCGCTTCATCAGCGCCGGGCGCTGTGACTTCGTCGCGGACTTCGCGGGCCGGCTCCCGATGGACGTCGTCAGCGAGATGCTCGGCGTGCCGGAGAGCGATCGCGACTCTCTGCGCGCGTGGGCCGATCTCGTGCTGCACCGCGACGAGGGCGTGCGCGGCGTGCCGCCCGAGGGCATCCAAGCCTCGATGAAGCTGCTCCAGTACTTCTTCGGGCTCGTCGCCGCGCGGCGGCGCGCGCCGGGCGCCGACCTCGCGAGCGCGCTGCTACAGGTCGAGGTCGACGGCGATCGTCTCGATGAAAAGGACATCATCGGCTTTTGTTACCTGATGATCATCGCGGGCAACGAGACGACGACGAAGCTGCTCGCGAACGCGCTCTACTGGCTCGAGCGCAATCCGGCGGCGCGCGCCGAAGTGACCGCGAACCCGGCGCTGATTCCGGGCTGGGTCGAGGAGACGCTGCGCTACGACAACTCGACGCAGCTGATGGCGCGCACCGCAACGCGCGATTTCGAGCTGCACGGCGAGAAGATCGCGCGCGGCGAGAAGGTGTTGTTACTGATCGGCTCCGCGAACCGCGACGAGCGCGTGTTCCCGCAGCCCGATGCGTTCGACATCCAGCGCGACACCAGCGAGAGCCTCGCGTTCGGCAAGGGCATTCACTTCTGCCTCGGCGCCGCGCTCGCGCGCCTCGAGGCGCGCGTCTCGCTCGAAGAGGTGATGCGGCGGCTGCCCGACTACCGAATCGACGCGAGCGGCATCGCGCGCGTGCACAGCACGAACGTGCGCGGCTTCTCCGCGCTGCCGATCGCCTTCACCCCAGGCCGCGCATGAACCCGCAAGTCACCAGCTCGGGGACGTTCATACTTCCTGATGACTTTGGTGCCAGACTTCGCCAGCCCGATCTGCCAAGGGTGTCCCCGAAGTCACCAACGAGTATGAACGTCCCCGCATGGTGACTTCTGTGTCGCGCTACCCGTTCCCGGCGACGCCGGACGGCTGGTTCGCGCTCGCGCGTAGCGACGAGATCGCGCCCGGTGCCGCGCGCTCGCTGCACGCGCTCGGCCGCGAGCTGCGCATGGAGGGCGACGCGCAGGGGCGCGCGTCGATCGCCGGCACCTGCACGTGCGAGGCGAACGGCTTCGTCTACGCGTGGCACCACGCCGGCGGCGCAGCGCCGAGTTATGCGGTGACGCGCTACCGGGCCGACGAATCTGCCTGGACGCCGTGGCGCTCGAGCGCCTACTGCGTGCGCGTCCACGTCCAGGACATGACCGAGAACATCCTCGACCGCGCACACTTCACGAGCGTGCACGACATGGCGCTGCCCGAGCGCGAGCACTTCGACGTACGCTTCGAGGGCGCGAGCCTGGTCGTCGACCAGTCGATGCGCGTGACTGCGCTGAGCGCCGCCGGCATCGTCGTGCGCTCGCGCACGACGACGAACGGACCGGGCCTCGTCGCGGTCGAGGTGAAGCAAGGCGCGCTCGACATGCTCACCTACATCACGCAGACGCCGCGCGACGAGGAGCGCTGCGACGTGAGCCTGCACTTCTCGATGCGCCGCCTGCCCGACGCCGCCGCGACCGGGCGCATCGCGGAGCTGAACGAGCGCATCACGCGCGCGCAGTTCGAGCAGGACGTGCCGATCTGGGAGCACAAGTGCTACCGCGCGCGTCCCGCGCTGGCGGACGGCGACGGGCCGGTCTCCGAATACCGGCGCTGGTTCCGCCAGTTCTATTCCGCGTGGCGCGATGCGGGCGCCGCCGAGGAGGCCCGCTGATGTTCACGCTGCGCTTCGACATGCGACTGCGCGACGGCGACGCCTCGGCGGCGGCGCTCTATCGCGCGGCGATCGAGATGACGGTGTGGGGCGAGCAGCACGGCGCCGCGCTCGCGATGGTCTCCGAGCATCACGCCTCGAGCGACGGCTACTTGCCCGCGCCGCTCGTGCTCGCGAGCGCGCTGTCCGCGCGCACGACGAAGCTGCCGATCCAGGTCGGCGCGCTGCTCGTTCCGCTGCACGATCCGATCGAGCTCGCCGAGCAGATGGCGGTGCTCGACATCGTCTCCGGCGGCCGCGTCTCCTACGTGTGCGCGCTCGGCTACCGGCCCGAGGAGTACGCGATGTTCGGGCGCGAGATGCGCCAGCGCGGCAAGCGCATGGAGGCCTGCCTCGGGGCGATGAAGCGCGCGTGGAGCGGCGAGCCGTTCGAGTACGAGGGCCGGCCCGTGCGCGTGACGCCGCGTCCCCTAACACCTGGCGGGCCGCCGCTCTGGATGGGCGGCAACGCGCCCGAGGCCGTGCGGCGCGCGGCGCGCTTCGGGATGGGGATGCTCACGATGGGCGGGAATCCCGAGCTCGCGGAGATCTACCGCAAGGCGTGCGTCGAGTACGGAATGAAGCCGCAGCTGTTCGTGAACCCGGTCGGCGATGCGCCGGCGTCCTGCTTCGTCGCGCGCGACGTCGAGCGCGCGTGGCGCGAGATCGGTCCCTACCTGCTGCACGACGCGCAGATGTACGGCAGCTGGCTCGCCGGCATGGGATCGATCACGAAATCGGCTGCGGCGAACGTCGACGCGCTGCGCGCCGAGAACGGGAACTACCGAATCTTCACCCCAGACGAGGCGGCCCTGCGCATTCGCGAGCAGGGCGCGCTGATGCTGCAGCCGCTGTGCGGCGGTCTTCCGCCCGAGCTCGCGTGGCAGAGCCTCGAGCTGCTCGAGAGCGACGTCCTGCCGCGGGTGCGGGCATGAAGAAGCCGGACTTCGAATACGACCCGTTCGACTACACGCAGGACGAGAACCCGTATCCCGTCTACGCGCGCATGCGCGACCAGGCGCCGGTCTATCACAACCCACGTCTCGACTTCTTCGCGCTCACGCGCTTCGACGACGTGCTCGCGGCGCTCGTCGACAGCGAGTCCTACAGCTCGCTGAACGGCACCAGCCTCGAGTTCATGGACACGCCGAAGCCGGACTCGGGCCTGATCATCTTCATGGATCCGCCGCGGCACACGCGTTACCGCAATCTCGTCAGCAAGGCGTTCACGCCGCGCTCGATGGCGCAAATCGAGCCGGAAGTGCGGCGCATCGCGTGCGCGCATCTCGCGGCGCTCGAGGGCCGCAAACAGTTCGATCTGGTCGAGGACTTCAGCGCGCGGCTGCCGATGGACGTGATCAGCGCGCTGATCGGAATTCCGGAGAGCGATCGGCGCGAGGTGCAGCGCAAGTCGAACCTGATGCTGCATCGCGAGCCGGGCGATCCGCTGCCGACGCGCGAGGCGATCGCCGCATCCGGCGAGCTGCTCGCGTACATCAGCGGCCTGATCGCGGAGCGCCGCGCCCGCCCGCGCGACGATTTGCTGACGCGCCTGCTCGAAGTGGAGGTGGAGGACGAGCGCGGCGAACGCGCGCGGCTCGGCGACGACGACGTCCGCATGTTCTTCGTGCTGCTCGCGACGGCCGGCAACGAGACCGTGATGAAGCTGCTGGCGACGGCGCTGCACGAACTATGGAAGCGCCCCGAGCAGCGGCGCCTGCTCGTGGACGAGCCCGCGCGGATCGCGAACGCGGTCGAGGAGACGCTGCGCTTCGATCCGCCCTCGCAGTATCAGGGCCGCGTGACCACGCGCGACGTCACGCTGCACGGCATGACGATCCCCAAGGGCGCGAAGGTGGCGCTCGTGAACGGCGCGACCGGCCGCGACGAGCGCAAGTTCGCGGAGCCCGACACGTTCGACGTGCGGCGCGCGATCGATCTCCACCTCGGCTTCGGTCACGGCCGGCACGTCTGCCTGGGCGCGCACCTCGCGCGCATGGAGTCCCGCATCGGCCTCGAGGAGTTCCTGCAGCGCTATCCGAGTTATCAGGTCGTCGGCGCGGAGCGCATGCACTCGAGCAACGTGCGCGGCTTCAAGAGCCTACGCGTCGCGATCGAGTGAGCCGCCTGCGCTCACGGCCGCCGCGCCGCCTCGCGCGCGAGGTCGAGAGCGCGGAACTGACAGTGCTGGAGAGGGACACGCAGCACGGGCATCGCGCGCCGCTCGCGCTCGCGTTCGCTCGGCAGCGCGAACTCGCCGCGCAGTAGCGCCCCGATCCAGCGCGCCTGCTGCTCGGAGAGCGGCCAGATGCTGCACAGCGCCCGCACGATCCCGACGAAGAAGAGGCGGGGATGTCTCGGATGCGCGACGCCCTGATAGAGCCGTAGGTCGCTGGGGTCGGCGCAGCCGAGCAGATCCGCTGAGAGGAACGGGAGCGCGAATCGATAGCCCGTCGCGTAGATGATCGCGTCCACCGCCTCGATCTTGCCGTCCGCAAACTCGACGGCGTGCGCGTGCAGCGCTCTCACATTCGGCCGCGCGACGATCCTTCCATGCGCGATCGCCTCGAGCACGTGATCGTTGACGACGGAGCGCTTCAGGAACGGATCGCGCGGCGCCGGTGGTAGCCCGACGCTCTCGGGCGCCCGGAGCTTTCCGGTGATGCGCGCGAGGATGCGGGGAAACAGTGCGCGGAAGAGCGCGTTGCGCGCGAAGGTCGGCAACACGCGAAAGAGCCACGGCACTGGATCCGCGGGGTGCGGAGGAGTCGGCCCGCCCAGCGCGACGCGCGGAAGGATCAGCTGGCCCGAGCGCGCCGAGAGCATCACGCGGTTGCCGAGCCGCGGTCCCGCCAGCTCGACGGCGATCTCGCATCCGCTGTTGCCGAGGCCCACCACGAGCACCGTCTGATCACGCAGCGAGTGGGGGGAATCGGGGTCGCGATAGTGTTTCGCGTGAAATGCGGGGCCCTCGAAGCCTCCGGGAAATCGCGGCCTCACCTCATCCCACAGATTCCCGCACGCGACGACGAGCGCGTCGAAGCTCTCACGGCGTCCATCGCTCGTCTCGATCTCGAAGCCATCGCCGTGCGGCTCGGCGCGCACGACGCGGCTGCGGAAGCGCACGTGCTCGAGCACGCCGAAGCGGCGCGCGTAGCTCTCGAACCACGCCGCCATCTGTTCATGGCCGGGGTATTCCGAGTATTCCGCCGGGAACGCAAAGTCCGTGAAGCGGCTCATGCTCCTGTTCGTGTTGGTTCGCAGCGAGCGATAGGCCGCTGACATCCCGCTCGAGTTGTCGAGCACCCACTGGCCGCCGACGCGCTCTCCCGCCTCGAAGCAGACGGCAGAGAGGCCGGCTTCACGCAGCGTCTTACAGGTCGTGAGGCCACTCGGCCCCGCACCCACGATTGCGACGCGCATGTGTCTCCTTTCACGCGCCTCGCGCGCTACTTGGTGAGGATCAGGCGGTCGTTGCGCGTCAAGCGAAGCGTGTAGACCTCGCCGTTGTGCTCGATGTGCAGGATGCGCTCGGGCCCGAGCAGCTCTCGCGAGCTGATCTGCCGTGCGGGCTTCGGTTGCTCTTCGCGTGCGTCGGGTCTCATCCGTGCTTCTCCGTCGGTGCCGCTCTCGCAGCCCGCTGCTGAGGGGACCATTTCAGTTTTCTGCAATTGACATTCATTTTCAAGATGCCCTAGTCTTCGCCCATCGGCCAGCGAGCCGTCTCGGCGAGCCAGCCGTGAACAGCGGGAATCCGCCCGCTCCCACGCCTATCGAGAGGCTCGATCCAACTGGAACCGCCGCGCTTTTCGACCGTGTCTTCGCGCGCACAGGCGATGGAATCGGCCTCGCGCGCGAGGGCGAAGATCCAGAGGCGGGGCTCGGCGCATCCTGGCTCTACCTGAGTGACCACGACGGCCGGCTGCTCGCGACGGAGCTCGCGGGTGCGGGCTCGGCCGGCGACGTGTTCGTGCAGGCCCAGTTCCCGCTGCACAGCGGAAAGCTGTTAGGCTTTCCCGGACGCGTACTGATCTCGGCGTCCGGGCTCGTCGTCGCCTTGCTCTCGGGCACGGGCGTCTACGTGTGGGCCGTGAAGCGCTCCGCGCGCCGCGCGGGTGCCGGCTCGCGCACTCCCGCGAGCGCGCTCGAAGCCGATCCGAGCTGATCTCGAATCGTCGCACCGAGAGGCAGCCGGGCGTGAGCGCGTGGCACACTGCGCGCGAACATCTGCACTGCGCTCGAACGGGAGACCTCATGGCGGCCGACGCTCATCGCCTCGACACACTGGAGAAGGTGCGCGCGATCATCGGCGACGAATCGCCCGGTGTGCGGCTGAAGGTGAACGACGCGCTCGACGAGCCGTCGCTCGCGTTCCTCGCGCGCGCGCCGTTCGCGCTGCTCGCGACCTGCGACGCGGACGGGCGCCCGGACGTCTCGCCGAAGGGCGACGGCCCGGGCTTCGCGGTCGCGCTGGATGAGCGCACGCTGCTGATCCCCGAGCAGAAGGGCAACCGGCTGATCTTCGGGCTCCAGAACATCCTCGCGACCTCGCGCGTCGCGCTGATCTTCCTCGTGCCGGGGACCGAGGAGACGCTGCGTGTGCACGGCCGCGCAGAGCTCACCGCAGATCCGGCGCTGCTCGCTCGCCTCGAGCAGCGCGGAAAGCCGGCACTGCTCGCGATCCGCGTGCACGTCGAACGCTGCTTCTTCCACTGCGCGAAGGCGTTCCGGCGCTCGAAGCTGTGGAGCCCCGAGACCTGGCCGGTGCCGCTGCGCATCTCGTTCGGCGCGATGTTCGCGAAGAAGACCGGCGCCGGCGCGGAGCTCGCCGCGAAGATCGACGCGAGCATCGAGGAGAACTACCGCAGCGAGCTTTGACGCGCGGTGCAGTCAGCGCGACCAGCGGGCGGCCAGCTCCTCGCTCGTCGTGAAGTGCGCGAGCCGCGAGAGCGTGTTCGCGAGCACCGCCTCGCCGTACTCGGCCGGGTAGCCGGCGACGCAGTCGCGCGGAATCACGACGTGATAGCCGTGATTCACGGCCTCGATCGTGAGCCCGATGATGCCGACGTTCAGCGAGACGCCGGTCGCGATCACGCAGCTCGCGCCCTCCGCGCGCAGGAACGCATCGAGCTCGGTCGCGGCGAACGGCGACATGCCGTGGAAGCGCTGGCTGACGAGGTCGCGCGGGTCGGGACCGAGCTCGGGCACACTCTCGGTGCTCGGCTCGCCGACCCGCATGTGGCGCGGGTTCCGCAACAATCCGTTCACGAGCGGCACGTTGCGCGGCGTTCCCGCGCGATCGGCGCGGAACGCGGCGTGACAGTGGATCACGCGCACGCCGGCCGCGCGCGCGGCGCCGAGCACGCGCGCGGTCGCCGTGACCACGCCGGCTTCCTGCACGGCCTTCGCGAGCACCGGCATCGACGCGAGATCGCCGACCACGCCGCGCTGCAGCTCCATCACCAAGACTGCACAGCGTCCGGGCGCGACGAGCTCGGCGAGCGAGTCAGGAGTCGTGGTCACGTTCGCGGCGGCCTCGCCTTGATCTCGCCAATGCGATGCACGGCGCCGATCACGTCGTCGAGATAGCCCGGACCCTTCGCAGTCGGCACGAACCAGCCGGTCGGGCACATCGTCAGGATCTCGACCAGCGAGAAGCCCTCGCCCGCGAGCTGCGCCTCGAACGCGTGGCGCAGCATGTTCTTCGTGCGCACGATGTTCGGCGCGTCGTGCACCGAGCCGCGCGCGATGTAGGCGGCGCCGCCGAGCGGCGCGAGCATCTCCGCGAGCGAGATCGGGTGGCCGTGGCGCGCGGCGTCGCGGCCGTCGAGCGTGTTCTTCGTGCGCTGCCCGAGCACGCTGGTCGCGGTCATGTGGCCGCCCGTCTCGCCGAACACGCCGTTGTTGAGCAGCACGCAGGTCACGCGCTCGCCGCGCGCCGCGGTGTGGATCACCTCCTGCAGGCCCTCGTTCACCATGTCGCCGTCGCCCTGCAGCGTGAACACGAGCGTGCCGGGCCGCATCCGCTTCGCGCCGGTCGCGAGGCTCGGCGCGCGGCCGTGCAGCGCCTGCACCATGTCGACGCCGATCGACGAGCCGAGCGCCGTATAACACCCGATCCCGACGATTCCGAGCGCGTTGTCCGCGTGGCCGAGCTCCTCGATCAGCTCGAGCACGAGGCGCAGCGCGAGTGGCTCGCCGCAGCCGGGGCAGAGATCGTGGTCGACCGAGAGCTGCAGCTCGGGCGCGAACTCACCGGTGCGCTTCGCGGAGCGCGCGGGCGGCGCGTCGGTGCGAATCGTCTCGCTCTTCACGCAGCGCTCCTCTCCAGCGCGCTCTCGATCCGCGCGCGCACTTGCTCGGGATCGAAGAAGCGGCCGATCCCGAAGCCATGCGCGTCGGTCGAGATGCCGCCGATCGCGACGACCGGCGCGCGGCCCAACACCGTGAGCCGCACGTCGTCGATCATCTGTCCGGCGTTCTGCTCGAGCACGGCGATGCGCCGCGCGCCGGTGCTCGCCCGCGCGAGCGCTTCGCTCGGAAACGGCCACAGCGAGATCGGCCGGAAGTAGCCGACGCGCGCGCCCGCGCGGCGCAGCTCGCGCACCGCATGCCGCGCGAAGCGCGCGAGCGATCCGAACGCGACGACGACGACTTCCGCGTCTTCGCAGTGCTCTGCTTCGAAGCGCTGTTCCGTTGCCGCGATCTGCTCGTGCTTCGCGTGCAGGCGCTGCCAGAACACCTCCGCGTCGATCCCCTTCATGCCCGGCTGCATCCCGATCGGCGAGATGTGACGCGGCCCGCCGCGCGCGCGGCCGCTGCCGTCGGCGCGCCAGTCGGGCGCTCGCGGCGGCGCGCTCGCGGCGGGGACCTCGACGGCCTCCGCGGTGTGAGCGAGCAGGTAGTCGCCGTAGATCAGCACCGGGTTCCGCCAGCGCTCGGCGATCTCGAACGCGCTCTGCGTGAGCGCGGTCGCCTCCGTGACGTCGATCGGCGCGAGCACGATGAAGCGGTAGTCGCCGTGACCGCCGCCGCGCGTCGCCTGGAAGTAGTCGAACTGGCCGCGCGCCATGTTGAAGACGACGAGCGGCAGCTCCGCGCGCACGAGCTCGGAGAAGGATTCCTGCATCAGCGCGAGGCCCTGGCCCGTCGAGCCGGTCGCCGCGCGTGCGCCGGTCGCGAGCGCGCCCCACGCCATGCCGACCGCCTCGAGCTCGCTCTCGGCATTGATGCACGCGCCGCCGGCGGCCGGCAGCTTCGCGGCAAACGCCTCCAACAATTCGGTGAACGGCGTCATCGGGTAGCCGGCGAAGAACTTGCAGCCGGCGGCGATCGCTGCCTCGGCGATCGCCTCGCTGCCTTCCATCAAGCGGCGCGTCATTGCGCGGCTCCTGCGCTCACGACGGGCTCCTCGTACTTGTAGACCTCGAAGCAGAAATCGGGGCACACGAGCAGGCACGCGCCGCAGCCGGTGCAGCCGGGCAGCAGCTCGGGCAGGCGCGCGCCGATCGCGTTGCGCCGCTCGCCCATCCGTAACACGTGCGGCGGACAGGCCGGCACGCACAGCTCGCAGCCTTTGCAGCGCTCCTCGGCGATCACGACCGTGCCGCGCGTGACGACGCTACTCATGCCGCCGCGCTCCAAGCGGAGGCGAGCCCGCGCGGCGCCGTGTCGTAGCCCACGCGCAGCGCCTCCGCGTTCTTCGCCGCGTGCTCGCGGCGATAGGGCGGCAGCGCCTCCTCCATCGCCGCGATCAGCGATTCGAGCGCGACCAGCTGCGTCGCGCCCGCGAGCGCGCCGACGAGCACGAGCGCGGCCGCCTGCGCCGCGCCGATGCGCGTCGCGAGCGCGGTCGCGGCCACCGGCAGCGCGCGCGCGGCGCCCGCATCGCCGCTCTCGCCGAACAGGTCCGCGTTCCACACCGCGACGCCGCCCGCGCGCAGCTTTGCGCGCACGCCGGCCCAGTAGCGGGGATGCGCTCCGATTGCCGCCCAGCCGTGCGCGACGATCGGCGGCGACGAGATCGGCTCTGCGCCGAGAATCAGCGTCGAGTCGGTGTTGCCGCCGCGCATCGAGCCGCCGTACGTGCCGAGTGACATCACGTGGCGCTGCTCGCGGATCGCGGCGCGCGCGATCACCTGCGCAGCGAGCTGCACGCCTTGGCCGCCGATCCCGGTCAGCAGGATTTCTCGCTCGAGGCTCATCGCGAGCTCCGCTCGGCGCCGCTCGTGCGCAGACCGGCCAGCGCGAACGCCTCGAGACGCTTCGCTTGCGCGCGTTCCGCGGGGTCGTCTTCGAGCAGACGCGTCTCGAGCCAGCCCATCGCGAGGTGGTAGAGCGCCTCGGCATCCGCATCGGGGTCGGCTCCGGGGAGCTCGCCGGACCGCTTCGCTTCGGCGATCGCCTCGCGCACGAGAGCGGCGAGGCGCTGCTCGGAGGCCGCGACTTCTTCCGGGTAGTGGCGGGCGAGCTGGCTGCGCGCGAGCGCGAACGGGCGCGTGGCTTCGGCGCCGCGCGAGTTGAGCGCCTGCTCGAGCATGCCGCGCAGCCACGCCCGCACGCGCTCGCTCGCGCTCGGCGCCGCCGCCATGCGCGCGCGCAGGTAGTCCTCGAGCAACGCGATGCCGTGATCGAGCACCGCGACCAACAGCTCGTGCTTGCCGCGGAAGTGGCGGTAGAACGCCTGATTCGACAGCCGCGCGCGCTTCACGATCGCGGCGACCGGCGGCTCGAGCTCGCCGCGCTCGCGGATCAGCGCGAGCGCCGCCTGCACCAGCTTCTCGGCCTCGGCGGCGTAGGCGGCGCGTTGGCGCTGCAGAGAGCGCTCGACCGCGCGCTCGACGGCGCGGGGTTGCTGCGGGGCCGCGCGCAGAGCGCTCGCGACGAGCGGCGCACGCGGACTCGAATTCTTCCATTTGAGAATGGCATTCTGCATCGGCGGAACACTATTCTGTCTCCGCGATGGCCGCAACCACTCCGCCGCTCCCGCGCCCGCTGCTGATCGGCGACGTGTTTCGCGGCAACGCGGCCGTCGTGCCCGATCGCATCGCCGCATCGCTCGGCGAGCGCACGCTGACGCACCGCGCGCTCGACCGCGCCGCGAATCGCAGCGCGCGCGCGCTGCGCCGGCTCGGCGTCGCGCACGGCGATCGCGTCGTGACCTGGGCCGACACCGCGCTCGAGCTCGTCCCGCTGTTCGCCGCGTGCGCGAAGCTCGGCGCGGTGTTCGCGCCGGTGAATGCGCGGCTCGGATTGCGCGAGGCGGCGGACGTCGCGCGAATCGCGCGGCCGCGCGTCGTCGTCGCGGACCGCGAGCGCGCGAAGGACGCGGCGCAGCTCGCCGCGGAATGCGGCGCCGCGCTCGCGCAGCCAGGCGGCGGTTCCGGCGAAGATCTCTCACTCGCCACGCTGCGGGACGACGACGCGGACGTCGTCGAGCCCGCGCTCCGCGAGAACGATCCCCACGTGATCTTCTTCACGAGCGGCAGCAGCGGGCGGCCGAAGGGCGTCGTGCTCTCGCATCGCGCGAGCTGGCTACGCGGCTTTCAAGGCGTCTTCCGCGACGAGCCGCGCCGCACCGTCTGCATGTTCCCGATGTTCCACATGGCGCCGTGGACGCTCGCGCTCGCCGCGTGGCAGACGCGCGGCGAGATCGCGTTCGTTCCGAGCGCGACGCCGGAGGCGTTGCTCGCGGCGATCGAGCGCCGCCGCGCGAACCACTTCTACGGCATTCCGTTGATCTGGTCGCGGCTGCTGGAGTCGGATCTCTCGGCGCGCGATCTCTCGTCATTGCGCGAGCTCGACACCGGCACGAGCGCGGTGCCGATCGAGCTCGTGCGCGCGCTGCGCGAGCGCTTCCCGGCCTGCACGCTGCGCATCTATTACGGCGCGACCGAGAGCGGCAGCGCGTCGGTGCTCTCGCATGCAGACGTGCTGCGCAAGCCCGGCAGCGTCGGCGTCGCGCCGCCGGGCGGCGAGCTGCGCATCGCCGAGGACGGCGAGCTGCTCGTGCGCAGCCCGTACCTGATGAGCGAGTACTTCGGCGACGCCGAGGCGACGCGCGCGGCGCTGCGCGAGGGCTGGTTCCACACCGGCGATCTCGGAGCGCTCGACGCCGAGGGTCAGCTCGCGATCGTCGGTCGCAAGAAGGACGTCATCCGCAGCGGCGGTGAGAGCGTCTCGCCGGCGGAGGTCGAGGCGGCGCTGCGCGATGCTGCCGGCGTGCAGGAGGTCGCGGTGGTCGGCGTGCCGGACGCGCAGTGGGGCGAGCTCGTGTGTGCGGTCGTCGTCCCCGCGGCCGGAGCCACGCTCACGCTCGACGCGCTGCGCGCGCACTGCGAAGGGAAGCTCGCGAGCTTCAAGCGTCCGCGCCGGCTCGAGCTCGCGCGCGAGCTGCCGCGCACCGAGGCGACGCGCCAGGTGCAGCGCGCGCTGCTCGTCGAGCGCATCGTGAACGGGCTGGCACTCTCGTGAGCGCTGCAATTACGGTGCTCTCGCACGTCCCGGTGACGCTACTCGGCCCGCTGCTGAAGCGATTCCCGGACGTCTCGGTCGCGCAGATTCCGGAGCAAGGGAGACTCGGCGGCGTGCGCGGCGACGTGCTGCTCACGCAGGCCTGGGGCTCTCCGAACGTCGCCGACGCGATCGCCGGCGGCGTGCGCTGGGTGCACGCGTACGGCACCGGCGTGAACGCATTTCCGTTCGACGCGCTCGCCGGCGTTCCGCTCACATGCTCGCGCGGCGGCAGCGGCATCCCGATCGCCGAGTGGGTGCTCGCGGCGATGCTCGCGTTCGAGAAGCGCTTCCCCGCTTCGCTCGTGCACGAGCCCGCGCAGTGGAAGTACCTCGAGCTCGGCGGCTTGTATGGGCGCACGCTCGCGCTGGTCGGCTTCGGCGGGATCGGGCGCGAGGTCGCGCAGCGCGCGCTGCCGTTCGGCATGCGCGTGCGCGCGCTGCGGCGCAGCCAAGGCGGCGCGAGCGCGGGCGTCGAGGTCGTGCGGGAGCTGAACGAGCTGTTGCGGGACGCGGACCACGTCGTGATCGCGGCGCCGGCGACCGCGGAGACGCGGCACCTGATCGGTCGCGAAGCGCTCGCGCACGTGAAGCGCGGCGCTCACCTCGTGAACGTCTCGCGCGGTGGGCTGATCGATCAGGAGGCGCTGCGCGAGGCGCTCGACGACGGCCGCGTCGCGTGCGCGTCGCTCGACGTCGCGGAGCCCGAGCCGCCGCCGGAGGGCCACTGGCTCTATCGGCATCCGCGCGTGCGTCTCAGTCCGCACATCGCTTGGAACATGCCGGGCGCGCTCGACCTGCTGCTCGAGCCGTTCCTCGAGAACTTCGCGCGCTGGCGAGCGGGCAAGCCGCTGCTGGCGCGGGATCTCGTCGACTTGAAGCGCGGCTATTAGGGCCGCCGTACGGGAGAGAGCGTGGATCGGAAGCTCGGCGACATCGCGAACCGCGTGATCTTCGAGAACGCCCGCGTGCGCATCTGGGAGATGCGCATGTCGCCCGGCGAGTGCGGCCCGCCGCACCGGCACGAGCTCGATCACATCCTCGTACAGATCTCCGGCGACCGAATGGCGGTGCTGCCCGAGCCCGATTCGCAGGGCCCCTATCGCGAGTACCTCGAGGCCGACGTCGCGCCAGGCCAGTGCTTCTTCATCGAGCGCGGCGGCGTCGAGGTCGCCAAGAATGTCGGGAGACGCGAGTACCACGAGATCTTGATCGAGCTCAAAGACTAGGGGCTTGCGCTCCGATTCGGGGCGCCGCCGCGCGGTGCGGCGGGGGCTCGCGCAGCTCCTTGCTTTGCGTCGTCACTCTTCTGTGTTGCCAAACCAGCAACTGGCTCTCGAGCGCGCGCGCTGGCGCAGTTTTGCGTTATGCAAGCACGCCCCGATGCAAACTCGCGAGGCGCAGGCTGTGAATCAGCTCGATTTCTCGGATGTGGCGGATCGGCTGCTCGGGCGCACGCTGCGCCGGCAGGCGGAGAAGATTTCGGACGACGTGTTCGTGCGCTGGAACGAGCAGCGCTTCACTTTCGGGCGCGTGAACGAGCTCGCGAATGCGAGCGCGCGCGCGTTCGCCGAGCTCGGCGTCGGACGCGGCGACACGGTCGCGTTCCTGCTCGAGACGTGCCCGGACTGGGTGTGGTCGACGCTCGGGCTGAACAAGCTCGGAGCGGTCTGGGTGCCGACCAACACGGACTACAAGGGCGCGTGGCTGCGCGAATCGCTCGCCGATTCGCGCGCGCGCGTGCTCGTCGCGGATGGGCCGCTGCTCGAGCGCGCGCTCGAAGCGTGCGGCGGCGCGCTGCCGTTCGAGCGCGTCGTCGTGCGCGGAAGGGCGCCGGCACTGCCGCCGCGTGTCGCCGCGATCCCGCTCGAGCAGCTCGCGCAGGCGCCGGGCAGCGAGCCGAACGACGCCGATCTCTTCTACGGCGACACCGCGGCGATCCTCTGGACCTCCGGCACGACCGGCAAGTCGAAGGGCGTGATGCAGAGCCACAACGTCTGGATCCGCGCGGCGCTCGACGGCGCGCACAACTCGGGGCTGCGCGAAGGCGAGGTGATCTACAGCTGCTTGCCGATGTATCAGTCCGCGGCGTGGGTCGCGAACGTCTACCGCGCGCTCGTCTGCGGCGTTCCGGTCGCGATCGATCCGCGCTTCTCGGTGACCGACTTCTGGGAGCGCTGCAGGTATTACGGCGCCACGATGGTGTTCACGCTCGGCGCGATGCACATCTTCCTGTGGCAGCAGCCGCCGCGCTCCGATGACCGTGACAACCCGGTGCGCAGCGCCGGGATGGTCCCGATGCCCGACTCGCTGATCGGCCCGTTCAAAGAGCGTTTTGGGATCGACGAGATCCATCAGGGGATGGGGCAGAGCGAGGTGATGGGGCTGCTCTCGCGGCGCCCCGGTCGGTCGTATCCCGAGAACGCGCTCGGCGACCCGGCCGACGGGATCGAGATCGCGCTGCTCGACGAGCACGACAACGAGGTTCCGAGCGGCGAGCCCGGCGAGCTGAGCGTGAGGCCGACCGCTCCATTCCAGATCTTCAATGGTTACTTCAACGACGCCGAGGCGACCGTCCGCGCGTGGCGGAACCTCTGGTATCACACCGGCGATCTCGCGCGGCGCGACGCGAGCGGAAATTTCTATTTCGTCGACCGCAAGAAGGACTTCATCCGCTTCAAGGGCCGCAACATCTCGTCGTTCCAAGTGGAGGCGGCGTTCGCCGCGCATCCGGCGGTGCAGCAATGCGCAGCGCACGCGGTCGTGAGCGAACAGCTCGCGTCCGAGGCGGAGATGAAGGTGTGCGTCGTGCTGAAGCCGGGAGCGAGCACGACGCCCGAACAGCTGTGCCGCTTCGTGAACGACACCGCGCCGTACTTCTTCGTGCCGCGCTACGTCGAGCTCGTCAGCGAGCTGCCGCAGACGCCGACCGGTCGCGTGCAGAAATACAAGCTGCGCGAGCGCGGCGTGACGCCGGAGACCTGGGACGGGCGCAAAGCCGGCTTCGAGGTGCGGCGATGAGCGAGGAAGTGCTCGGCATCGACCACGTCTACGTGACCGTACGCGACCTCGCGGCGAGCGAACGCTTCTACGACCGCGCGCTCGCCGGCGTGCTCGGCCACGTGAAGATCCACGCGCCGGTCGGCGGCGATCCCCACATCCACTACGTGAACCGGCACTTCGGCTTCTCGCTGCGGCCCGCACGCAGCGCCGCGTCGCACGATCCCTACGCGCCCGGGCTCCATCACTTCTGCTTCCGCGTCGCCGACGAGGCCGCGGTCGATCGCGTCGCGCAGCAGCTCGCTGCCGCCGGCATCTCCGCGAGCGCGCCGGGCTACTACCCCGACTACGCGCCCGATTACTACGCAACGTTCTTCAGCGACCCCGATGGCGTGCGGCTCGAGGTGACGAACTTCCGCGAGGACCGCCGCCATCGCCACGATCACTGGGAGACGTGGGTCGCGGAGCGACGCGCGGCTTCGCTGCGATGACCGGCTCCCCCGAACGCGCTTGGCTCGCGCTCGCGACGTCGCGCAACGTGGTGCGGCGCGCACTCGGCATGGTGGCGATCGTGGGCGCGGTGCTGATCACGATCAATCACGGCGACGCGCTGCTGCGCGGAGATCTCGATCGCGCGCGCATTCTGAAGATCGGGCTCACGCTGCTGGTGCCGTACTGCGTCTCCACTTACTCGAGCGTCGCCGCGCTGCGCGCGGTCGCTCGCGGCTCGAAGCCGCGATGAATCCGCGCGCTGGCGCGCGGGTCGCGTCTTGCGTGCTGCTCGCGTTCGCCTGCGACGTCGGCCCCGAGCGCCTGCCCGACATGGCGCTCTACGCGGACGGCCTCGACTCCGCGCGCACGGTCGCGCCGCAGCCCGGCGTCTCGTTCGACCCTGACAACTCGGCCGACGGCCGCGGCTCGCTGCGCATCGAGGCGAGCGGCGGTCGCACGCTGGTCCAGCTCGCCGACGTCGCGATCGACGCGCCCAAGCTGCCGCGGCTCTCCTACCGAGCGAGGCTCCGCAGCGAGGACGTCCGCGGCAGCGCCTACCTCGAGATGTGGGTCAGCGTGCGTGGCAAGGGCGAGTTCTTCTCCCGCGCGCTCCACTCCCAGCTCTCCGGCACGAACGACTGGAGTACGCACGAGGCGCCGTTCTTCCTCGAGCCCGATCAAGTCGCGACGCGCGCGAAGCTGAACGTCGTCATCGAAGGCGCGGGAACGGTCTGGGTCGACGGCGTGACATTGCGAGCGGGAAAGCGCTGAGGCGAGCTCGCGTTCCTACCTTCCCAGCTTCAGCACCCGCAGCGCGTTCTCGCGCAGGAACTTCGGCCAGACGGCGTCCTTGAACGGGACGTTCTGCATCTCGGTCATGATGCGGTCGAGCGACAGGCCCATCGGGTGGTAGCCGGCGTACATGATCTTGTCGGCGCCGCGCGTGTTCGCGTACTGGATGATCGCCTTCGGATAATGCTTCGGGGCGAACGCGCTCGTGCAGTAGTGAAGGCCCGGCCACTTCAGCATCAGCTTCACCGCGAGGTCTTCCCACGGCTCGCAGCCATGCATGGTGATGAGGCGGAGCTCCGGGAAGAACCAGCAGACTTCGTCGAGCAGCTCGACCTTCTGGCACGCCATCGGCACGCGCGGACCCGGCACGCCGGCATTCACGAAGTACGCGATGTCGAGCTCGCAGGCGGTCGCGTAGAGCGGATAGAACTTCTTGTCGTTGATCGGCACCTGCGGCTGCAGGCCCGCCGGGAACGTCGAGAGCGCCTTGATGCCGTACTCGGCGTGCATCTTCTTCGCGAGCCGCACGGCCTCCATCCCGGTGTTCGGGTCGACCTGACAAGTTCCGAAGAAGCGGTCGGGATGCTTCGTCAGCGCGGCGCGCCCGGTCTCGGTGAGCGCGCTCGCCGGGGCCCACTGGATGCCCAACTTGTCCATCTCCTCGAGCGTCACCTCGATCGGATCGCGCCCCTTGCCCCAGTCGTACGGCACGCCCTTGAACATGTATTCGACCGGGAACGTGCTCTCCTTCGACCATTGATCCTTCGCTTGCTGGCGCAGGAAGTCGTAGGCCTTCTCGTGGTCGGTGATCGGGAAGCCGAGCATCAAGTCGACGATTCCGATCCCCTTCGGCATGGGCATGGCGCGGCTCCTTCGAGAGCTGCGCAGGATGCGGCGGCGCGTCGCGCGGTGCCAGCGAACGGAGTTGGCCGGGACCCGAGCCCGCTGTTCCACCGCGATTGTCCTGCCTGCGTGGGTCTCCCTCGCGGCTAGCGTGCGAGGCTGCGCGAAAGGCATCGCATGAAGGTGGAGCCCGTCACGCTGGAAGGCGCGCACGTGCGCCTCGAGCCGATGCGCGAGGCGCACGCCGACGGTGTCGTCGCCGCGGGCTGCGGCTTCGGGCTGTTCCGCTTCTTTCCGTTCTCGCTCGAGAGCGAGGAGGCGATGCGCGGCTACGTGAAGCTGAATGCGGCGGCAGTCGGGAGCAGCGCGATGCTTCCGTTCGTCACGATCGAACGCGCGACGAATCGCATCGTCGGCGCGACCTCGTTCCTCGCGATCGAGCCAGCGCACGAGCGGCTCGAGATCGGCGCCACCTGGATCACGCCCTCGCACCAGCGCAGCCCGGTGAACACCGAGGCGAAGCTGCTCCAGCTGACGCACTGCTTCGAGGTGCTCGGCTGCAACCGCGTCGAGTTCAAGACCGACGAGCGCAACGAGAAGTCGAGGAGCGCGCTCGCGCGCATCGGCGCGAGAGAAGAGGGCCGCTTCCGCGCGCACATGGTGATGCCGGATGGCGCGCTGCGGACCTCGGTGTGGTTCAGCGTGATCGCGAGCGAGTGGCCCGACGTGAAGAAGAAGCTCGCGGCGAAGCTGGGCGCTTAGGGATTCTCACACGCCGCGGCGCGGGCGCCGGCACGAGCAGCGCGAACGCGAAATCGCGCTCGCGCAGTGGCGCGAGCGCGCGCCAGAGCGGGCGCAGCGCGGCCGGCAGCGCGCGCGGCATGCGGGCGCTCGCAGCGGGCCGCAGCACGAACGCGCGCATCGGACGCGCGCGCGCCGCGATCCAGACGCGCGTGACGCCGTCGGCCGCGAGGTTGCGCACCCAGAGCGAGCGCGCGCCGCGCACGGTCCCGATCAGCACGTACGCGCCGACCCGCAGCGCAGCGAGCGGAACGCGCCGTGTCTTCCCGCTCTTGTGCCCGGTCATCTCGACGACGACGAGGCCGGCCGGCCCGAGCAGCGGCGCGCCGAGCCCGCGCCGAATCGCGGGCTCCAGCAGCGAGTTCACGCGCCGATAGATCTCCGCTTCCATGTCGGCTCCCGGCGCGCGCGGCAGGCCAGTGTGACGAGCGCGCGCGCGCTTGCCAGAACCCGGCGCGCGAGAGAGATTGGGGGAGTCGGCGAGGAGCCGACGGATGCGCGGCATCTCGCCCGCATCGAAGCACCGCTGGGCGCGCGAGCCCCGGCGAGTGGAGAAGCAACATGCATCCCGGCTTCATTCATCATTGGGGACGACAGCGGCGCGGGGCCTGTGGAGACGCGGCGGCGGCCTACGCTTGTTACGGCGCCGGCGCGACCTACGGACGGCGCTGGGCATACGAGGCGAGCCGCCGCTTCGGGGACGCCGCGTTCGGCGCCGAGGGCTTCGGCGCGCGGCGCCCGGTCCGCTTCCTCGCGGATCGGCTCGACCTCGACGAGGCGCAGGTCGCGAAGCTCGCGAAGATCGTCGAGCGGCTGCGCGTCGAGCGCGAGCAGGCGGCGGTCGACTCGCGGCGCGCGGCCGGCGCGATCGCCGATGCGCTCGAGGGCGCGTCGCTCGAAGCGGAGCGGCTCGAAGAGGCGACGCGGCTGCGCGTCGAGGCGACGCGGCGCGTGCAGGAGTCGGTCGCGCGCGCGCTGCGCGAGCTGCACGAGCTGCTCGATGGCGAGCAGCGCGAGGAGCTCGCGTCGCTGATCCGCAGCGGCGCGCTGCGGCTGTAGCAAGCGGCCTGTAGCGCCAACGAACGACGTCTGGGCGGCGCGT
>Ga0187893_10002649_pt1 | contig 38741 bp, 38 predicted proteins | sample MA1701074metaG_FD_139574 | JGI IMG/M metagenome (GOLD analysis project Ga0187893, IMG submission 139574) | White microbial mat communities from a basaltic lava cave in the Kipuka Kanohina Cave System on the Island of Hawaii, USA - MA170107-4 metaG ... | reverse complement strand
AGTGGGGGCATGCGTTCTGGTTTGTCGATGAGTTGTTCGCCGCGCCCTTGCACTGGGGGTTTGTGACGCTGGGCTGGTGCGGGTTGTTCGGCGGCACGGGGGGTGTAGCGGCGCAGATTGTGGCGCGCATGTCGAACCTGTGTGATGTGGTGTGGAACAACGAGAGCAAGGACTGTTTGCATGTGATCCCGTACTAAGTCGGACGGCTGGCCAAACGGCCAGCTAGAGTAGGAAGATAATCGGCGTCCTAGACGCCTCCACGGGCGACCTCCTACCTAGGTACGGGGTCGCCCGTGTTGTTTCAAAGTCGAGAGTATCGCCAGGTCACCCGCTTGCAGTGCAGTGTTTGTTGGTGAGGCATAAGAGATAAGAGTCCCCACTCCTGACCTGGCGGAGTGGAAGAATATGCTGCGTTTTCGGAAACGTGGCATCCTGCGCACGAACCAGACCACATCTGTTCATTCTGCGGAAAAAAGTCAGAGGACGTCTCAGAATCTCATCACAGCCCCGAGCAATCTATCTTCGGCCCCTTCCATTTTCTTTCTTGTTCATGACGGTGGTGGGTGGAGCGCAACCATCGATCCGAGACCGATGATCTCGACCATAGAGTACCGTAATTGTATTAACACGAGATTCGACTATGTCTGTCGCATGCACCTATGCAGCTCGACGGTCGCCTGCTGAGGTGTGCGTAAGCGCCTCGCTCGGCGCATCGATCTTGCCGTTCGGTACCTTGAGCGATCCCTTCGCGTTGGAATTCAGCAGAGTCATGCAGACGAAGAGGACCGCTACCTGGACGACGAGACCTACCACGATTCCCCAGTATACCCATGACATAACTCACTCACTCGCGTGTGAATCACGCGAGTCCTCTCTTCGCACGCCTTCACGCTGCCATGCGATACACCCACTTAGCTGCCTGGTATTCCATCTCGGCGAGTGCTTTACTTTCTCTGCTCCGAGCCGTCATCAAAAGTCCTCCAAAGAAGACGGTAACTAGCGTCACGCTGGCGACAACCAGATAGCCCATTGGAATTTCAGGCCAGGACGCCGGCTCAGTGGAGGCGACTACTGTGGCTTCAGGAGAAGACTCGATGGCTGCCGACAAGGTTACACCATCCGCCAGTGCCTCGGTGCGAATGGCGGCGACCACGAGGCTCGCCAGTTGTTCTTGTTGCGCGGCCCGGACTTCTTCCAATCCTGTTTGGGCTTGGACCAGATGTAGAAGAGCAGCACCCAGACGTTCCTGAATCGCGTCGGCCCGCCATCTATAGTTTTGGGTTGCGTCCACGATCTCACGCCCGAGGGTCGCCTGCCATGTGGATGCGAATTCGTGATCAAGGCGTCGCCCGCTGGCTTCGGTTACCTGAATCATGTTGGTGTTGTAATCAGAAAGATACTGATCAGCCGACAACACTCCACTTCGAATGCCGCGCGCGGTGAAATTCACAATCGCGTGTCCCATTACGTACTGGACCCGGGCCATATGGTCGGCTGGGACTGTCGCAGCCTGGCGCATGACAGCTCCCAAGGGACCGCCCGGGAGCGATTGGAAGTCTTGGTGAGCGAGGGTCGCCCGGTTCCATTCGGATGCAGATTGGGCTATGAGCTGATTGGCCCGGCGTTCGAGGAGCGCCTGGTCGACAATGGCTTGACCTAGGGCCGGTTGGAGTAAGGTCATCCCGAGCTCAACGCCTGCAGGTTGTTCAATCGAGATGGGCTGTGGAATGGCGGCCTGATAGGTGCCGTTCGCAGCAAAAAAGATCAGCAAGGCTCCGAAGACAATTGCACACATGCCGACCCCCACGATGATGTCGATGGTATGGTAGCGGTGCGACATAACGACCTCCTTTGACAGCGGGCAATCACGCGCGAGGCAAGCGCACCACGCGACATCCTGCTCGAGTCACATGAAATGGTTTCCGGTCCTTAGCGTCGGACAGGTGCTGTCCCTCTGGTTTGAAGTGGCGATGAGAGACAACAGAGTCGCAGCGGCTCATCCGGGTGTTCGCAAGGACACCGGAGGACGGCAACTGTGCTGTATTGCTGGAAAGAGCTGGCTTGGGAAGGAGACCGCACTTGCCATGTCCATCCCGATGGATCTGTGGTCCACGGAGGAACATGTCTACCACCTCCCAGAATGAGGCGGCTCGCGAACGAGTCATTACTCTACGCCTCGGTAACAAACCGGTCAAGGGGGAGAACGGGAAGGAGTGGGCTAAATTCCCTTTCTCAGAATATTCTCATCGCTCGAATCGTAAGCGTCGGGCAATCTCGACCGCATCACCCGCGCCCTCCTTTCTCGTCACACTCATAAGCTGCTGTAGCCCGATTGATTGCACTTCTCGATGTCTTGATCGAGTCGTAGAGAACGATTTCTGTCCATGAGAATCGGCACAGATCTGTACCTCTTCGAGGCACGGGCCTTCTTATGTTATGTCGCGAGGCCGGCCGGCGTGAACGAAAGCGCTCGAGCCTATGGTCGAGCTAGATCATCGGAAGAGATCGAGTGGAGACGATAATACACCTGGCCTGGCCGCGTCGGTGGATCTGTGCTCCACGGAAGACCATGTTGCCACCTGCAGGAAGAAAAGACGGGAGGCATCTGCCGTTTGAATTTATACTCCATGGCGAACTCGGCCAGCATGTTCAAGTCCGAGGGGAACCTTCTCCCATTGACATGAAGATCGAAGCGGGAGTATGAACAAAGTGGCTGTGTAAGACGGCTTGGCCGATCGGAAGAGAAGAAGCGCTAAGAGCAAAGCCCCACCGTACGAGGGGAGCGCACGGTCCTTGTCGAGCAGACTCAAGACCGTCATTCGCGCGTGGTCTCTCCTGTACTGTAATCACATAACGGTGGATGCGTCTCAAGCGTTCACGATAAAGGTCCTCCTTTCCTTGATGGATGCCCGTGACGTTTCTCGATCTGGTTTCACTCGGAGGTACTCCTGAGAGGGAGGTGTTCCGATCTCATCCACCAGCAAAGAGGTGGCCATGCTTGTCCATGAAGTCATGTCAACCGGTCTCGTGATGGTTAAGAGGACAGATACGATTCGGTCGGCCGTGATGAAAATGATGAACCGCCACTGTGGGTCCCTTCCTGTTGTAGAAGGAGACAATCAGCTCGTTGGAATGGTGACGTTGCGCGATGTCTTGATACCGCTGTACCCTAACTATGGCGACTATATTCACGACAATGTCCACAGCCGAAGTTTTGTCGAGATGGAGGACGGATATCCTGAGGTGCTTGGTGGGAAAGTCGAGGACATCATGAGTAAGAATCCTTTGACAGTGGCGCCCCACGATCCGATTCTGGAAGCCGCCTCATACATGGGTCTCAAGAACTTCCGGCGTATCCCCGTTGTGGACAAAGGTACGCTTGTTGGGATGGTCAGTATCGGCGACATCAACCGCGGGTTGTTCTTCGAGAAAGGGATGCGGCACTGAGCTAGGATTCGTTTTTTTGAGTTACCCATCCCAATGGACACAGTCACGCGCATCAAAACCACCACGCCGAGCCCGTATCCACTCAAGGCTATCCTCGTGGACACCCACGACACAAAAACCTTTCGTTTCAACCTTCCTAATGATGCATCCTTGGATATGCTTCCCGGCGATCATCTCTATGTACACGCCACGATCAACGGCAAGTCCGTAAAACGCCCCTATACCCCCTCGTCTCTACCGGGTGCTGTGGGCTTCTTCGATCTCACTGTAAAACGATACGAAACCGGCGTCATATCGAAATATTTGCATGAACAGCGCGTGGGGGACACCGTGCTGATGAGCGGTCCTCGCCAGGGTGGTCATTGGGTTGATGGTATGGCGAAGAAGGTGGGGTTTGTCGCTGGCGGCACCGGCATTACACCGATGATCTCGATCATCCGTTGGATTCTCACGAAGCGGCTCAACGTAGAGCAGTTTCTGGTCTTCGCAAACAAGACCGAAGCCGACATTATTTTTCGAGACGAATGGAAACAGAATGTCCGAACGCATTCGAACTTCCATTGTTATCATGTCTTGGAGCAGCCGCCGACGGGATGGCAAGAGGGAACCGGGCGAATCAGCGCTGATATTCTTCGCAAGCATCTTCCTCCTCCGAGTCCAGAGACTGTCCTCTTCCTCTGCGGGCCACCCCCGATGACGGATTCCCTGGAAGAAATGCTCCGAGGGCTTGGTTATCCAGAAGAGTCTGTCATCCTCCCGTAACGTAGCTCCCGAGCCATGCGCCTCTCGTCTGCGTATTAGAAAACATCATCGCGTCGTCGGAGGGTGGGTTGTGAGAGTTCATGCTTCAGGGGCGATCCGTTTCATTTTGCGCCGGAGTTTATCCAGATCTGGCACAGGGTATGCTTGTCTGCCTGAAAAAATCGGGATCCCTGCTTGTTGACACTCGTTGCTGATAGGGAGTTATAATGGCACCGTACGTACAAGCATTCACATGAGGGGGGCAGCCCAACGCGTGCATGGTACTGTAATCCCCCAAAGTTATTCCGAACCGAGGAGGAGGTAGATATGGCAGACCTTACTCCACCGGGTCACAACGGCCCGCCGAGTCACGGGCGGGTTTCTCGTCAGCTACACTAGCCGGTTCTTCAGCGGCTCTTGTCTTGCCGCATAGGCAATACTCATTACATTCCGATGAGCCGTTGTGGGGCGCCTGATCTGAGCTGGTAAACACCAGCGGCTTCATAGTGGTATGCCTTCTCTGACGAGAAGTCTTTCACCCCACCCTCGCACGGGTCTGATCGTTAATACACTGGGGTGTTTCTCGAGTAATCGAGAAGGAGGTAAGGAATATGGCGAGCACATCAACATGGGGAGGAGCCGACCGGGGGTATGACATGTCCCTCTGGTATGACTCCAGGCCCCTTAAAATCGGCTGGTTTGCAATCTTGTTTGCGGTGGGCGCCGAGGTCGTGTTTCAGCGTCTCTTCGGCTTCTCACATGGATTGGACTCTATGACGCCGGAATTCGAGAATGTCTGGATGAATCTGTGGCGCTTTAACGTGGTTTCCAACATCATCAACGCGTCCGCTATTCTGGGGTGGCTTTGGAGTACGCGGGACCGCAACCTGGCCAACTTGGATCCCAAGCTGGAGCTCAAGCGGTATTTTTACTGGATGATGTGGCTTGCGTGTTACGTCTTTGCCGTGTACTGGGCGGGAAGCTATACCCTGGAGCAGGATGCGTCGTGGCATCAGGTGATCATCCGGGATACGAGCTTCACGGCCAGCCATATCATCGCGTTCTACTTCACGTTCCCGCTCTACATCACCATGGGAGTCGCGAGTTATATATATGCCATGACCCGGCTGCCGCAGTTCAGCAAGGCGGTCTCGTTCCCGTTGGTGGGAGCGATCGTGGGGCCGATGATGATTCTGCCGAATGTGGGCCTCAACGAGTGGGGACATGCATTCTGGTTCGTCGACGAGCTGTTTGCCGCGCCATTGCACTGGGGGTTTGTGACGCTGGGCTGGTGCGGGTTGTTCGGCGGCACGGGGGGCGTGGCGGCGCAGATTGTGGCGCGCATGTCCAACCTGTGTGATGTGGTGTGGAACAACGAGAGCAAGGAATGTTTGCATGTGATCCCGTACTAAGTCGGGGTGTCAGCGTCGGGGGCTGGCCTTGGGCTTCAGAGGCCGGAGCGTGGGGCTAGCCGACCGGTCAGCGGGAAAAGCGAGACCGTCGGCGTTCACAGCGCCATCCACGGGCGACCTCCTACCTAGGTGTGGGGTCGCCCGTGGTGTTTCTTTCTTGTTGGTGGCTGCCTGCCGATCTGGACAGTCACAGTCGATGCCATCCAGGTCGAAAAATCGCATCGTCTGTATGTTGCACCGGTTGCTGCGGACCCTTGACATTCCCTGCATGGAGGCGTTGGATTAAGGGCAGAAGTACCTCCTTCGCAGCATCGGGCAATACTCACCGGTGCCCCCATGAGGAAGCGCGTCAGTCTTCAGCGCTCGATCACGCTCTCAGTCCTCTCCATCGGTTTGCTCTCCGGCGCATTCGGTCTGGCCTATGCGTATTGGCAGACAAAAGACTCGTTCCGAGAGGCCATCGGCCTCGGGTTTCAGGAACTTGCCCGCCAGAGTGCAGATAAAGTCGGGTTAATCCTAGAAAAAGAAATCGAGTGGGTGGAACGGCTCAGCTCCCTACCGCAGGTTCGTGAAGCAGTCAGGGAAGGCACTCGGCTGACCTTCGACCAGCCGATTCTTGAGCGGTGGAAGGAGTCGCAACGGCCGTATTTTCAGTCACTGGTAATCCTCGATCGCCGAGGCCGTCCTGTCGGCGGAGTGACCAGCGAAAACACCAGGACGTATTACAGTAGACAACCCTGGTGGCCTGTCGTATTTGAACAGCGACGATTATGGGTAGGGAAGCTGCGTCTCGACGAAAAGGGGTATGGGGATTTGGAAATCGCCGTGCCAATCATCGACGAGTCTGGGGCTGTGTTGGGCGCAATCAATGCGGTGATCGAAAAGGGCCAGCTCTTGACTTCGGTCCTCCGAAGTAGGATCGGCGGTACCGGTCATGCCATGCTGATCGGACCCCAGGGCATGGTGTTGGCCTGTCCGCTCCTTCCACCAGGACAACACACGGCTCTTATCGGACCGCTAAGAGACTCGCTCGCCTCGGGGCTTTCTCTCCCCGAGGCTGCCTGGATGGAGGTCCAGGACGATGCCCACGGCCAAGGAGGCGGGATCGTCGGGTTCGCATCCGTGGCGCTTCGACCAGGCATCGTCCAGGCGGAAACATGGTCCATTCTTGTCCGCCAAGATCCCAACGAAGCTTATGCGCCCTTGCGCCTACTCATGTGGAAACTCGTGGGGTTCGGCCTGCTGGTCTTCGCCGTGGTCGCCCTGCTTCGATGGCGCCTCGGTCGCCGCATTGTGCAGCCGATCAACGCCTTGGTCGAACGAGTGCAGCTCTTAGGACAGCAGAGCGGTGAGAAGCCGATGATGGCCATGCAGTCTTCCGGCGTGGTGGAGATCGATACCTTGGCTGCGAGCTTCGATGAATTAGCGGAGCGGCTGGAGCGTACATCGCGGGAGCGGGGGCAGTATGTGGCCAAACTCGAACGAGCGAACCGGGAACTGGGAATTTCCGAGGAGCACTATCGGATGTTGTGGGATCATTCGACGGACACCAGGTTGCTCGTCAACGAGAAGGGAATGATTCAGGATGTCAATCGTCGAGGCGAGATGAAACTGGGGGCGCCGGCCGATCATCTGATAGGCACGAAGGTGGACGAGCTATTTCGGGAGGAGGATCGTCCCCGGTTGAGTCGATTGTTGGAACGAGTCATTACCACCAAGCAAGAAGAGCCTGCCGGCGAGATGTGTGTGGCCTCACCGGCTGAAGGTACGCTCATTATGGAAGTCGATCTGGTGCCGGTCGAGAATGCAGGATCGCCGGTCGCCGTCATGGTACAGCTGAGCGACCTCACCGAAAAGAAACGCCTCGAAGAGCAGTTGATTCGTTCGGAACGCCTCGCCTCGCTCAGTCAGTTTGCCTCGATGTTCGCCCACGATATTCGCAATCCGTTGGTGGGAATCAAGAAGACATTGGAGTTGCTCGCACAGGATGAAGGGTCTCAGCCGGTCGCACATCGGCAATGGTGGGATGACATGCGTTTGACGGTCGACCTGTTGCTCGGCATGATCAACGACATGCTGGATGTGTATCAAGAAAGCTACTCCGGCCTGCCACTCTTGAATTCGACGGTATCGGTCAAAGACATTGTCGCTGACGTGGTGCAGCTCTTCCGGCCCGAAGCCACTGCGAAGCGAATTGTCTTTCATCTCGATATGCCGGATGACGATGTCGCGATCATAGGCGATCGTCGTCGTCTGTTACGAGTGCTTGTCAATCTCGTTCACAACGCCATCAAATTTTCTCCACAAGGCGGAAAGATTACCGTAGTGGTTCACGCGGAGGCTCGAGAGTGTGCGGGTCACGAGTCTTCCGGTACGTCGTTCTCCCAGGCTACCATTCGAGTTGCGGACGAAGGCCCCGGCATCGCTCCCGAAGATTTCCCTCATGTGTTCGAGATGTTTTACAGGAGGAAAGATCCCGGAGACATTCGAATTGGACGGGGGTTGGGGTTGCACTTTTGTCGCCTCGTAGTGGCGGCCCATGGGGGGAAGATTCGAGTGGAGAATCGTTTGTCCGGCGGTGCAGTCTTTTCTGTCGAACTGCCGCTGAATCAGGAGGTGTATGCCGGCCACATTGCTGATTGCCGAGGATCAACGGCTCTTTAGGCAAAGCCTTCGCCTGCTCCTCGAGCGCGAACCGGACCTGCGTGTGGTCGGAGAAGCGACCGATGGACGGGAGGCGTTCGATCTGGCAATGAAAACCAAACCCGATATGATTCTGATGGATGTGGATATGCCGAAACTCGATGGGGTCACCGCCACGCGCCTGATCAGGGGCTGTCTCCCTGAAGTGAAAGTGTTGATGCTATCGGTTCATGATGAAGACGCGAGAATCGTGGCGGCGGTTCAAGCCGGCGCCTGCGGCTACATTCTGAAGGATGCCGACCATGCCGAGTTTCTTCGCATCATCCGAGCCACCTATCGTGGGAAACGAATTCATTCCCCCTTCATGCCCGACGGCTTTGCTCGGAACGTGGCCTCCGCACTGCAAGAGGCTGGGGGCGGAATCGCCGCCGGCGTGGCACTGCTGACCGAGCGTGAGCGGGAGATTCTGGCTCATGCTGCGTCTGGGCGTGGCAATAAAGATATTGCGGATCAGTTGTGCGTATCGCTCGATACCGTGAAGACCCATCTCCACCACATCTATCGAAAGCTCGGCGTCGCCGGCCGGGTCGAAGCGGTCCTGGCCTATCTCAACACGAAGTAACGTATTCGCTTCTTCCAATCCCTCACCTAAACGGTGTACGCGAATTCCATCCTTCGGGTGATGGGCTTCGTTTGCCACCCTCGATAGAATAGTTGTAAGTCAGAGTGAAGATCAAAGGCAGCCCGTAGGGGAGGCCGTGAGCTTTTAATAAGGAAAGGAGGTAAGGCGAGGAACAGATGGCATTCTAGCTCCGTCGGTGTTGACACCTTCGATTGAATGAAGAAAGGAGGCTTCCATGAAATCGATACTTGTAACGATTGTTGCAGTTTCCTGTGCGTTGGCCTTGTTCGCCGGGGGGGTTGCATTGGCTCAAACGACGAATTGGATGGATGAACTCACTAGCTCGGTCAATTTTTATAAGAACAAGTACCCCACCACCAACAATAATGAACCAGCCAATTGGCAACCGTATCTCAGCGAGCTCTCTCTCATGAAGAAAGCAGCGATACGGGGCGACCAGCAGACAGTGCGGGTCGGAATGGACAAGTGGTTCAAGATGCTCAAGGATCGGGACGGCGGAATTAATCCTAAGGCAGCAGACGAACTCTTCAGAATCGCTGTGTTGGCGACGCCTTTCGATGAATACAAGATTTCTGTTCCGAATAAGTGAGGTGGGTTCTAGTTGAGGGCGGTACATGCGTACAGGGCGAGCAGCGGTCGACTGTCACAGAGAAGAGAGAAGGCCGACGCTGCCCGCCCGAGGCAGCTCTTTTAGGAACCGTAAAACGTGAGACATGAAATGTGAGACGTGCTATTACGGGCACCTCCCGAACCTACCTCGCGTAACGATTCACCTTTTGAGGATTGCTGGGCGTCCTCCATTTCCCCCAGACGTGTAGACCATCAAGATTCTTCCACGCCGAAATAGTGCTCCCGCAGCCTGCTCTACCCCGGAGAGTCTTCACCGCTTCGACGTGAATGTGTGTGCGGGTAGGAAACTGTCAGAGCTTCACCTAGGGACTCTCCTCATAGTCGAGCGTGACGCCGATCACGCCATATGATCGGCCAGGTGAGCGAGAGAGGCGGCTTGCGCGTCTTGACTTCACCTGTGACCAAACGTAACATTTGCCTGTGAGAGGCTTCCGATCTGCATCATAGCGGATAGGGGCTGCGGCTCACGAGTTTTTCCACCATGCATGCGAAGCAGGGCCGACGTTATGGATGGTCGCCTGCGTTGTGTGATCGCATCGCTTCTGGCCTGTGCCGTGGCCGGTTGGACAAGCAGCGAAGGTGCTTGTGCGAAGGATCGCCAGCCGGAATCCGGCACCCCACTTCACACCATCCTGGAACTCGAAACGACTGCTCGTCTCCTGGCTGTCCTGCTCGATTCCGGCCGAAACGTCATCAACGAGCACCAAGTCCTGTTCGATGATCAAGAGAAAACGGAAAAGGATTTTACGCCTGACATGTTTGAGCGACAATTGCTCGACGTCTTTCGCAGTCGCTCGGGGACCGACCTGCGAGATCTTGAGGCGGCGCGAATTCCGGCCCGGGCAAAGAAGCTACTCAAAGAGCTGGTCGTAGTCAGCACACAGGTAGTTGCGGAAGCCCAACCTGAGATCAACCGACGAGGTGGCGGACTCAAAGAGTTTATTCCTGCGATCTTCGGCTCGCGAGTATCGACCCGATTCACTGAACGGACACACGTGCGGCTGAAACAGACGGCGCTGGCTCCTCGCAATGCCCTTAATGCGCCGGATGCTGTTGAACGAACGGCGTTGGAGACGTTTGCAGATCCTTCGTATCCTCTTGAGAAAGTGATCAGTGAAGTCACGTCGAAGAGCGGGTCGTTGCATCTGATGTTTCCGCTCTATACGACAAGGAAATGCCTGGATTGTCACGGCGATCCCAAAGGAGAACTGGACCGGACCGGCTATCCACGCGAGGGGCTCAAACTTGGGCAAAATGCCGGTGCGATCAGCGTCGTAATTCCGATTCGACCATGAAACGTATAGCATTGTTTCTATGGGTGATCATCGTCGCCGGCTCCAGTAGCGTCTGGGGGGCCGAGCGAATAGACGCGCCAGCCGAGAAGCCGGCGGGGAGCGGCGTCATTGTCCATAGCGACGGATATATCCTGACGGCGGAACACGTGATTGCCAATGCGAAACGGATTTTTGTCGTGACCGCCGGGGACTTCCGCGCCCCGGCGATCCTCATCAGCACCGATTCCGAACACGACCTTGCCTTGCTCAAGATTGAAACGGTAGGGCTCACGGAAGCGCCCATCGGCTATGCGGGCGCCGTCCGGCTCGATCAAGAAATCATCACTGTAGGATTTTCGTTCGGCCTCCGGGAAGTGTCCGTGACCCGTGGGCGGATTGCGGCGGTGCGGACGAGGGGAGTGCAGCGAGTTTTTCAAGTGGATGCGGCCATCAACCCCGGCAACAGCGGAGGGGCCATCTTCAATGGACGCGGTGAGGTGATTGGGCTGATGACCAGCAAATTCAGCCATCCTTCCGGTATCGTGCCGGAAGGGATGGCTTTTGCGGTGCCGATTTCCTATGCCACGCCCCTTCTCGCGAATATCCCGGATTTCGATTTTACGATGATCGGGAAAGGGAGGAAGACGGTCAAGGGACGCGGTGAGAGCAAAGGTCTTGCCCAAGAAGTCGTCCGGACGACGGTACTCATTGAGACAATCAGGAACACGGAGATGGCTTCGATGCCACCGACTCAGGCCGCCGGAGGATCACCCAAAAGCGATCATCCTGCGGTCGTTTCGCCGCGCATACAGCCGGGTCCGCTACGGGATCACGCGCCGAGTGTACAGGATGCGAAGGCGATCGCGCGGGTGAACGACCAACTCCGGGTTGCACAGGAAGCTGAACTGAAACAACTGGTCCAGCGTGGCATCACCCAACCGGAGGGAATGGTCGTGATTCCAGCCGGAGAGTTTTGGATGGGTGCGGAGGATGGGCTGCAAGATGCCCGTCCCCTACACCGGGTGCATCTCAGCTCTTACTGGTTTGACAAATATGAAGTGACGAACGCGCGGTATCGGCAATGTGTTGAAGGGGGCGGCTGCACGCCGCCCAAAGATCGCCAGACGTTCGAAGACCCTCAGCGTGCGCACCGTCCCGTGACCAACATTACGTGGAATCAAGCGCGATCTTTTTGCCAGTGGCAGGGTAAACGATTGCCGACAGAAGCCGAATGGGAAAAGGCGGCGCGAGGGACGGATGGTCGCCGCTACCCCTGGGGCAATGATGGGGAATTCATGACCAGCGTCAATGGAGTCGAGCCGGTCGGGCGCCAGGCATCGATGGCGTCGCCCTATGGGGTGTTCGACCTGATCGGCAGCGTGTCCCAGTGGGTGAAAGATTGGTACGCGGAAGATTTCTACCAGACCTCTCCACCCCGCGATCCGCAAGGACCGCTGCGTGGCTCCTTCCGCGTGTTGCGGGGCGGGGAGTGGCATGAAAAATCGCCGAATCTTCAGGCCAGCTATCGAGGGTGGGACGACGTGACCTACTGGGGACCGACGCTCGGTGTGCGCTGCGCGGAAGATGTGCCCTGATCTTGTGCGCTTCTTCTTGTACCTTTCCCCCTCGTCTTTCCTACGATGCCGGAACCGGCAAGCCCCAGGCGGTGGTGACTGTGTTCGATTCGACAACGCCGACCCTCCCCCACTCCCTTCATCCGTTCTTATGAGCTGTGTTTTGGATTCAATCGACAGGCGATCACAAAGTCACGTTCATTGGGATAGGCTTTTGCCATCTCAAAGCCTATGCGATTTCGTTCGATCTGGCATTCCTCAGACGTGGCAAACGTATTCAGCACCGTGACTCTTTCAAGTCCCGGCACTATGTTTAGTAGGACTATGACTAGTAACCACATAGGGCTCCTTTCAGCCGCTCCGGCGGCGTTGGGCCCGGCCTCGTGCACACCCTTCATCCCTACCGTCGCTTCCCCATGCAGTATGTCGTCCTGTATTAACTGGGCCATTTTTCCAGCTCTCGCCGGCCTCCTCTCAGGGTTACTGATTACTGATAACCCTCCTTGGGGTGAAGTCAACCCAGGTTTTGGGTGAAACTCCAAAGCGACTTCGGTCTGGGCGACACTCGAACGGCGAGGTCATCGACCGCCATAGAAACATTTTAGCTGCGGCGTCTACTTGTTGAGACTGAGGCGGGGTTCGATGACGCTGGTTTCATTCATCACTGGGGTGTAGAATAAATTCAGAACGGTTTCCATGTTCAAGGCGAAAAGACCTGTCAGTCGGCGCATCACCTTCTTTCAGGAGGTGGGTCATGTTCTCTGCATGGGATGTTAACAGTTGGTTCTTCAGCAAGGGAAATGATCTATATCTATAATAGATAGACCATTGTGCCGTTTGCCTCGCTCTGCAAGGAGAACGACATGCGAATTCTTGTGGCCGTCGATGAGTCCGAGAACTCCTATCGCGTTCTGCAATATGTAGGATCGCTCCTGAGTCGAACACCTGATCTTACTCTCACCCTCTTTCACGTGCTCAAGCCTATGCCACGAGGGTTGCTGGAGCATGGCGGATCGGAGAATCCTGCTGCTGAGGCGCAATTGAGCGAACAGTTGCACAATGAGCAGGAAGCTTGGATTCGGAAGGAATCGGAGGCCGAGTGCGATGTCCTGAAGGAGGCGTGTGAAACGCTGAAGCAATACGGGTTCGACATGAGCCATGTGGACTTGAAGTATGGTCATGAGGACGATATTGCCAGATGTATTCTCGAAGAGGCGCGAAGCGGACAGCACGAAACCATCGTCGTGGGGCGGCAGGGAATGTCTCGGATCAAACAGATCTTCGGCGGTGGCACGACCGATCATGTACTGCGCGGCGCAAAGGGATTAGCGATCTGGGTGGTGGAGTGAAATGGGCAATGCCACTCTTCTTGAACAAGAACTTACTGCGATGAGAGACTGGGTCGGAAATTTTCGTTGGAGCGCTTCGTCTGCGCGCGGTCGGTATTGCGCTCCGGCGTCTCTGTCTCGGTTAAACCCATCCACGTTGATGGTTACATCAGAACTGATTACCCCAAGTAGTATTTCGCGAGCGCATCGAATATGTCTCGCCGGGAAATTGAGGCGTGGGCGCAGCGTGCTCAATTGCGCCGGATGGTGGCTCGACTCAATGGTTATGCTCTTCAGTTCAATGAGCCGAGCACGGTGGATCAGAGCGGGTAAGCCATCTCTGAGGGCGCGGGCTTGTTTAGACGCGGGTTCACTTGTATGATTTACAGCATGAAATATTATGTTGCGGTCGCATCGGTTCTAGTGGTTGCTGCTCTTGCTGTCCCTCCTCAGGGCGTGGCAGCACGGGATCGTGTTGTAGCCGACTCTGCTTCCCTTGGGGAGGCACATAGCCAACTCTCATCGAGCACGCCGAAGAATGATCTTCCAATCCAACCTCCAATAGCGGCGCCTTCCGGACCTGCTTCATCCTCAGACCTTCGAGACATTCCCTCGATCAGCGGTCGCTACTCAATCGGGGGGAGGACTTTGTTGCCGTATGTCGGGGCAGGATTTTCTGGTGGCTACGGCTCAGAGTTCAATCGTTCCTTGGGTGGGGTACCTCCCGTGATGAATGACTTCGGGCTTCGAAGTCAGTTTGGGCAGAGTGTCTCCCCGAATGAGTTTCAAATGGGTATCCGCATTCCGTTCTAGCTGAATCGACACAGTTCTCCCTGCTGACCGACTAGCGGGACAGAGTGAGGTCGTTGCTTGATCTTGGACCTCGCAAATCGACGTTTCCCGAAAACAGTTCTCGCCGTGTTCGCACCCATCTACCTCCCGAGTTTCTGGTCGCTAATATCACTCCTGGCGCTGTGTCACGTTCCAGTCTATGCGGAGTGGGTGGCGGTCGAGAAAGACTATTTTTCACCAAGGCAATGGACGATCTACATCGATCCAGACAGTGTTCGCAGAGAAGGGAATTTGGTCACGGTGTGGCAGCTAGTTGATTTTAAGACAATGCAAGGGGGAAGAAGCCCTACTAGATTCTTGTCTGCAAAGACCCACAAGCAATTCAACTGCGCAGAAAAACGCTTTCGATTGCTGGCATTCACGGAATTTACAGACGGTATGGGAACCGGGATACCGGATGATGGGTACGTAGACAAGGACAACTGGCTACCGGTTGAACCGGAGAGCATTAGTCAAGCTCTGTGGGAAGTGGCCTGCGGTACGAAGTGATCGTGTGGCCGCACGCGACAGCATGTTCCTTGAAGCAGCGACTGTCTCGAACACGGGGAGATTGCCGGTATCATGTAAATCGTGGAGCGGGAAGACGTACTCACACAAGGAGGCTGCTATGAGATCGACGTTCTTCAGATGGAGACTCAGTGCAGTACTGGGAAGCATACTCTTGCTTGCGCTCCCCTTGCTTCCAATTACCGCGATCGTGCCCTCAGTGGGGCAAGCGGCCGAGCAGGCCGACCTGCTTGACATCAATACGGCAACAGCCGATCAACTCAAGGCGCTCCCTGGTATTGGCGATGCGTACTCAGAGCAGATCATCAAGGGGCGTCCATACCAGCGGAAAGATGAGCTGGTGCAGAAGAAGATTCTACCTCGCGCCACCTACGAACAGATCAAGTATAAGATTATCGCGAGGCAGAAGTGAGCGGCGTCAACTGTCGTCGCGAGAAGACAGAGTGGAATCACACAAACAGGGATAGACTGATGACACCCACTCGATCGACGTACATTGTCTCGATCGCGGCGTTCCTGCTCGGATTCGGGTTAGGAGGGGTTTCGTTGGATGTCGCCTAAGCTCAAGGACTTTTCGGGCTCAAATCTTCAATTAGCCAGATCGGGAGCGCTCTCGTCGAGATGCAGAAAAACGTGGGCGCGCTCCGAAAGAATATGGGCACGATCAAACAAGCCAAAGATCAGTTGTCTTTTCTGATACCGGCGGGCGGGATGCCATCGAGAACCAGAGGGAATCCTTAAAACAGCTCATCCCTGAATTGGGCCATAGCTGATAGTCTGCCATTCTACGTCTTCAACGTTCCGAACACGCCAAGAGGTGAATAGAGGGCATGCCGCCAACTACTTGGGCCAAAAGAATAAATCGTGTACACCCAGAGCGCGACATCAGTCAGGCTGCCCCATTGAAACGTTCCGTTCCACACTGTAAACAGGACCTGCGAAATATATAGTACGGCAACAAAGCGGAGCATGTGGCGCCCCACCGACATCCGAAGGAGGGATAGCACACAGGCCCCTATGAGAATGCTGGCGAACAAGTCTGACGCGTAAAGATTACTTTCGGAAGCTCTAGACAAAAAATGCCAGGCCCCCATCCACAGGAGGAGAGCATGAAAGCCCCACCAAGTGATCGCCCCAAGAATCATATCCCTCTGCGAGGTTTCCATCGAATAGCCCTCATCCAGTCTGGTTACCAACGGCGGTTTTTCCGCCCGATGTGATCCATCTCACGTGTATCTGCGACCGATAGTGCCTGCGTAATCACCGGAGCATCGATACCGCCGCGCGCGAGATAATATAGCAGAAACCGATTGGGAAAGTGGCATTGCGAGGGTTACTCCACTCTCGTTAGAATCCAGCCGAGTCAATCTTCTATTCGAGACTGGTGATTCAATGTGGCATTTCGCAGTGGTGTCGGCCCTGCTTGTCGTTAGCGTGCTAGGAAATCCTTGTGGCGCACAAGCGCCGCCACCCGTGCCAACTCCGTCGCCGGTTCAGAATCAAGTGGTACAGATTCCAGAGGCCGGGCCGGGTGCCGAGGTGTCCGGCCAGGCTAATGTCGGGCCCACATCAGTGCCGACTCCCAGTGGTAGCTCCTCGACGAGGTCGGGTTCCTGGAATAACGTAGGTTCCGTCGGGCAAGGGCTCCCCGGGATGCCTGGCGGGCCGCCGATTAAGGGATCGACGGGGTCCCAGGATCCCTCAAGCCGGTACATGCGTCCCCCGGTAATTCCGCCTTTGTTTTGCGACCCGGGCATCAATATCTCCTGCTAGCTGATTGCTTTGGTTCATGTGGTCCGTCTCGTACAACCGAACAAGAGAACCAAACAAACCAGAGCAACTAGATAACCGCAAAGGATGAGAGCAGCGTTTCTCCCCCACCCGGTAATCGTCTATACTCCTGCACTGATTTGCTGGATCAGACTTTCTATCCTACTTTTGAGCGAGTCGTGGCATGGCCCAATCGGAGTACGTTCTACTACGCCACCATTGTCGTGAGTGGCTGGAAGGCTGGGGGATGAGATGTCTATAGATACGCCGGTGTTAGTGTTATCCGGTATTGACAATTCAGGGCCGCAACATTGGCAATCGCTCTGGCAGCAGCGCCATCCCCAATGGCAGCGAGTGAATCTGGGAGATTGGGACACCCCGGTATGTGACGATTGGGTTCGCGCGTTGGATGTTGCTGTGCGAGCTTGCCCTTCTCCGCCCATGCTGATAGCTCATAGCCTCGCCTGCCTTCTAGTGGCTCATTGGGCTCATAGTTCAGCGCTGGTTCCGAAGGGTGCGTTTCTCGTGGCGGTCCCCGATCCGCAGAATGCAAGCTTTCCTGCCAAGGCACGTGGGTTTGCACCGGTGCCGATGACGCCGTTCGCTTTTCGGAGCCTCGTGGTTGCCAGTGCGAGTGACTCGTTCGGATCGCTGGTCTATGCCAAACGCTGTGCGAGTGCTTGGGGAAGCACGTTCGTCGATATCGGCCAAGCAGGACATATCAATGCCGACAGCGGGCACGGCGAATGGGAAGATGGTTATGCGTTGCTGCAACAATACATGGCCTAGCCGGCTCGCGAGAATATCGAAAGTCCGCACGTCTGGTACAAAGCCGGTTTGTCTGGTCTATCTGGTTTTGTCTGGTGCATCGGGCTTGTTTAGTTCATCGAGTTGATCTTGTTTAACCAAACAAACGAGACAAATCAAATAAACCAAATAATGATCTTCTACTGCTGGCGTACTCTTTCAGCATCCTGCTATAGATAGACGGTCCGGTACTCCTTCGTCGCCAATGTCTGGGCTTGTAGATCCCACTCAATCGCAAACACCGCCGGCCGTGTTGAAGACAAGGACAGCAGACGCTTCCCGTCCTTGGCAACCACACTTTCGGCTTGACGAAAATCGAGGGTCTTGTCTGGCCCGGTCCGATTGCAGACGATGAGCGGGAGACCTGTGTCTCGGGTGCATCGCTCCCATTCGCCATTCGGACCATGCAGGCCTGGGGCCCATGCGGCCGAGGAGACCAGCAGTTGCGCCCCTTGGTTCAGGAGGTTTTTGGCAATCTCCGATGTGTATGCATCTGCACAGATCAGCATACCAATACGTGTGAATGGAGGAACTGGAATGGCGACTGCCTGCGTTCCGGGGGTCGACCAGGCTTCCGATCCCACTCGCAAAGTATTAATTTTTCGATGTGTGCCGAGGATGGCTCCATTCGCTCCGATCACGAACAGGCTGTTGTAGAACTTGCGGGATTTTCGGTCCTGTTCGGGACAGGATAGGAACAGGGTCACGCGCAGCTGCGCGGCGAGTCGTGACATGCGCGTCATCCACGAGTCGGGCTGCGGCAGAATCCACTCCGTTCCGATGCTGTCGGCAAACGTATAGCCGGTGACAATGAGTTCTGGCGTGATGATCCAGGTCGCGCCGAGTCTTGCGGCGGAGGTGACGGCAGTTTCGACCAGCCGCCGGTTCCGTGTGAGGTCGCCCGGGATAGGCGCGAGATGGAGCAGTGCGATGCGCAATGTGCGTGTGGGCATCGTTTCAAATTGTCAGATTGGAGCGAACACGGGTGCAACATCTTCGAAGGTAACACAGACGAACGCGGGCGTGCTACAGGAACCAGCGGCGCCATATCTTGACAAGGCATCGCGATCTGGCAAAGATGCGCCGAAGGCCAGGCGAGCACCAGTATGTCTTCCTTTCGCAAGGGGCCGGCTTGAGGACTCACAGTAATGTAGGAAAGTGAAACTCAACGTGGATCTTAGAGGGTATTGAGGTGAGGCTGAAACCAGTTGTCCAGCTTGAACGCACCGGCTGCGGGATCGCTGCGGTGGCTGCGCTGGCCGGCATAAACTATAGGGAGACGCAACGCCTGGCGAATCGGCTCGGCATTTTCGCCGACGATTCAATGTTGTGCTCCGAGACACACCACGTTCGCAGGCTGCTTCAGGAGTACGGAATCAGGTCGACAAATACCGAAGCGCCCTTCACCTCATGGAAGGCTCTGCCGGATCTTGCGCTGCTCGCCGTCAAATGGCACAAAGAACGGGGTCGCGCATTCTGGCATTGGGTGGTGTTTTGGCGAGGGCCTTGCGGGCCTGTCGTGCTCGACTCAAAGCGCGCACTTCGTCGCCACGTGCGCACCGATTTCGGCCGCATGAAGCCGAAGTGGTTCATTCCTGTTAGCCCGATATAGAAAGCGGCTGCATCCTCGAGCCGATTGCTCTGCTGATGACCGAGCGTCTCCGTCCAGTCTCCGATGGTAAGACCCGCTGCGGCTGGGTCGGCGACAAGCCTCATTTCATCGCCTATCATGACCGTGAGTGGGGGGCGCCGGTTCACGATGACCGGAAACATTTCGAGATGTTGCTGTTGGAAGGCGCGCAGGCAGGTCTTACGTGGGAAACAATCTTGCTGAGGCGGGATGGCTATCGTCGAGCGTTTGCAGAATTCGATCCGAAAAAGGTGGTGCGATTCACCGCGAAGAAGAAAGCCGTGCTGCTGAAGAATACGGGGATCATCCGCAACCGGCTCAAGATCGACTCTGCGGTGACCAACGCGGAGGCCTTTCTGACTGTGCAAGAGGAGTTCGGTTCGTTCGATCGCTACGTCTGGAAGTTTGTCGGCGGTAAGCCGAAAGTGAATCGCTGGGGGCGTATGTCACAGGTTCCTGCCACGAGCCCTGAAAGCGATGCCTTGTCGAAGGATCTCAAGAAACGTGGGTTCCGGTTTGTCGGCAGCACAATCGTCTATGCCTATATGCAGGCAGTTGGGCTGGTGAACGATCACACGACCGATTGCTTCATACGAGCTACACGCTAACAGTTGGCGCATGGCAGCTGTCCTTGTTTCCTGTCAGCAGGGAGAGGCTGCCTGATGATAAAGCCGATGTCGGTGCATTGCTGCGTGGCAGGAGGCGGCCCGGCCGGAATGATGCTGGGCCTGCTCTTGGCGCGCGCAGGCGTTGAAGTGGTGGTGTTAGAAAAACACGCCGACTTTCTCCGTGATTTTCGGGGCGACACCATCCACCCATCGACGCTGGAAATCATGCAGGAGCTGGGTGTTTTGGAGCGTCTTCTTACCTTGCCCCACCAGAAAGTGTCGCGGATCAACGCTCAGTTCGGCGATCTGGCGTTGACGGTCGCGGATTTCTCGTCTCTCTCGACGCATTGTCGCTTTGTCGCCTTCATGCCGCAATGGGACTTTTTGAACTTTCTCGCTGAAGAGGCAGCGCGGTATTCGACATTTCAGTTGCGGAGGCAAGCGGAGGTGACGGGGCTTATCGAGGAGGAAGGTTCTGTGGTGGGGCTCCGGGCGAACACCTCAGATGGTCTGCTCGAGGTACGTGCCGACCTCGTCGTGGGAGCCGATGGGCGACACTCGATCGTTCGTGCGAAGGCCAGCCTCTCGATCGAAGAATTCGGCGCACCCATGGACGTCCTCTGGTTCCGTCTGTCGAGGCGGGCGAGTGACCCAGGAGATCCCGTAGGCCGTTTCGACGCCGGTCGGATCTTCATCATGCTGAATCGGGGCGACTATTGGCAGTGCGGCTTCGTCATCCCAAAGGGATCGCGAGATCAACTACAAGAACAAGGGCTACCGGCGTTTCGTCATGCTGTTGCACACCTCGCACCGTTCATGGCCGACCGTGTCGGCGAACTCCGCGACTGGGAGCCCATCAAGCTGCTGACGGTTCAAGTCGACCGGTTGCGGCAGTGGTATCGCCCAGGGCTGCTCTGCATCGGTGATGCAGCGCATGCCATGTCGCCGGTCGGTGGTGTCGGGATCAACCTGGCCATCCAGGATGCGGTCGCGACGGCGAATCTCTTAGCCGCTCCGCTGAGAGACGGCCAGGTTACGACCGAAGATTTACGCAGGGTCCAGCAGCGGCGCGAGTGGCCGACCCGCATGACGCAACAAGTTCAGCTCGCCATTCAGAATCGCGTCATCAGGCGCGTCCTTATCGATAGAGACACGTTCTCACCGCCCTTTGCCATCCGGCTATTGGCGTGGATTCCATTCCTCCGCCGGATTCCCGCCCGGATGATTGGACTCGGATTCAGACCGGAGCATGTACATACGTCCGACACAAAGACGCCATCCGCACAAAGGGAAGTTGTGTCGCACTGATCGCGGCGTCTTATTGGTTGGCACTGTCCGAAGAATTCACGAAGGATTTGCGGTAGCCGGTTACTTTCTCCAAGTAGCGCCGCGTTTCCTCGTAGGGGAGAGATTGGCGCAATTGGGTATAGACGGCGGCTGGTTGGAGACCGTTAATCTGGTTGACGGCAGTCACTCGATCGCGCGAAAACGTGCGAAACACGTTGCTTGGACCTGTATTGTAGGCCGCAATCACACAGTATTCGCGCGAGATATTATGCGCCACGTCTTCCAGCTGATTGAACATCAACACATTCAGATACGCGGTTCCCAGCTCGACATTATTGGCGGGATCGAATAGGTAGTCCCGCGAGGGAGCCACGTCTTTGCCTTTCGCCCGCCGATAGGCTTCGCGCCCGCCGCTGGTTGGGACCAGTTGCATGAGCCCGTAGGCCGGCGCCGAACTGACGGCATAGGGGTTGAAGTTACTTTCCGTGCGAATGATGGCGAAGACCAGGCTGGGGCTGATGTCATATTGCTCCGCAAACTGGTGAACCAGCGGCCGGTATTTATCCGCCTGCTTGATTGAGAGATTGGACACCATCGCGATCGTCACATAGTGGGCCGTCTTCTGGATTCCATCCTGATCGATCACGCGCGTGCCGGATTTCCTTTCGAGGAGATAGGCGGCAAACGGCTCGACTTCCTCCGGCGTGCGCATCGGCTGATTCTGCTGATCAAGCACGAGACCCAACAGGTAGGGCTCCTTGTCGTCGGTCAGGATGATTTCTTTGTCGGAAAACAAATCGACAGCTCTCGGATCTTCCGGCGTCAGGATTGTCGTGATGACGGCATTCTTAAGACTGCGTTGGGGATCTTGATCGTCCAACGTTTCGACCAGGATCTCAGCTGCATCGAAATTGACGATCGCCCGGCTCTTATAGTTTTGCGTGTACTTCACGTATTTCTTCCGCTCGGGCAGTTGGATTTCCTTCTTGCCCCAGGTTTTTCCGACGTTCACCCCGAGAGCGGCAAGGATGGCCTCAAAGTCTTTCTTGGTCTCGCGCACATCTCTGAACAGCGCATCGGGATCGCGTGCGTATTGGTCGAGGCGCTTCTTGGCAATTTTTGCCGGATCTTTTCCCGAAGCGAGATCGATGATGGCCCGTCCGGATTGACCCCTGGCCACTCGTCCAGCCGCTGTGAGGGCTCGATCGGTCGTTTCACAGCCGGTGGTGAGTAAGGCGAAAGTGAGGGTCACCAATGAGGAGAGCAAGACCAATGGACGCATCGGCGCATTGTACAGATTTTGCCGTGACCTGCAAGGCAACCAGCTGGTTGCTCTGGTTTGTTTGGTTTGTCTCGTGAATGTGGTTGAACCTGACGAACCGGATAGACCAGATCAACCAGACGAACCAGTCAGGGTTAGGGTTGGTCGGCAGACTGTGTCTGTTTCCCTTCGAGCTCAGTCCATCGGCTATAGAGTCGCTCCGCGGCCGTGCGGGCTGTCTCCAGCGCTTCGGATCTTTCTTGTAGTGCGGCCGCGTTGGAGGCGATGGCAAGATCTTCCACTGCGGCCTGACAGGCGGCGATGGTTTCCTCGGCCTGGAGTATTCTCTGCTCCATCTTCGCCCACTCCTTTTGCTCACGATAGGACAAGCCCGTTCGTTTCGCCTTCGGAGTCGATTCCACCTCGGTTCGGGATGCCTTGGAGGGGCGTGACGAGGCACGAGTCTGTTCAGCCGCTTTTCGTTCTTGTGCGGACTCCCATTGCGCATAGTCGGCGAACCATTCGGTTTGGCCTGTGCCGTCCAGTGCGAGCAGCATGGTGGAGACGCGGTCTAAGAGCCACCGGTCGTGTGTCACCAACATCAACGCGCCGGGAAACTCCAGCAGACTGTCTTCCAGCACATCGAGCGTCGGAATGTCCAAGTCGTTCGTCGGTTCGTCCAGCAGCAAGAGGTCGGCTGGTTGTAGCATCAGCCGTGCGATGAGGAGACGGGCCTGTTCGCCTCCGGAGAGGCGGGAGACCGGAAGATCCAACTGTTCCGGCCGGAAGAGAAATCGTTTCGCCCAGGAGACGAGATGCACCGAACGGTCTTGATAGACGACCGCGTCGCCGTGAGGGGCGAGGGCTCGACGGAGCGAGGAGGATTGGTCGAGCGATTCGCGATGCTGCTCGAATGTGACCACGCGAAGTTTGTCTGCGCGGGTGATCGTGCCTGAGTCGGGCTTGAGTGTCCCGGCTATCAGCTTGAGGAGCGTGCTCTTCCCGCTTCCATTCGGGCCCAGCAACCCAACCCGCTGCCCAGGTCCGAGCAGGAGATCGAGATCTTGTACGATCGGTCGCCCGCCGAGCGATTTGCAGAGTTGGGTAGCCTCGATTAATTGTTTCGACCTGCGTCCCGATGAGGTGAAATTGATGCCCGCCGTGCCTTGGTCTCTCCGGGCGTCGGCGCTGCTCAGCTCCTCGATCAAGCGGCCGGCGGAGTCGATCCGTGATTTGGCTTTCGTCGTGCGGGCTTTGGAGCCGCGACGGAGCCACTCCACTTCGCGACGGACACGATTAGCCAATGACGCTTCATAGTTGGCTTGCGCGTGGAGCGCGGCATCCCGTTGTTCCAGGAAATCGCTGTAGTGCCCTTTGGCTTCAAATACCCCGGTGGGATAGCTCCGATTAATCTCGATCATCCGCGACGTCACTGCTTCGAGAAACCGCCGATCGTGGCTCACCACGAGAAAGGCACGGGGTTCGGCTCGTAACAACCGCTCCAGCCACAAGATGCCTTCGATATCCAAATGGTTGGTCGGCTCGTCCATCAGCAAGACGTCCGGCTCCAACATCAGCGACCGGACGATGGCCAGGCGTTTCTTCCATCCTCCGGAAAGCGTAGCTGTGGTTTGGTCGGTTGTGGGAAACTCTCCCAGCCCGAGCGCCGCGGATGTGCGACCACTATGGTCGTGTGGGTCCAGACCTTTGTCGATCAGGACCTGTGCGAGCACCTCCTCGATCGTATGCGTCCCGTCAAATGACGGGTCTTGCGGCACGTAGCCGATGCGCAGTTGTCGGCGCATCGATCTGGTGCCTTCATCCGGTTCTTCGAACCCTGCCATGATCTTCAGCAAAGTCGATTTGCCGGAACCGTTAGGTCCGACCAATCCAACATGATCGCCCTCGGCCAACCCGATCGACAAATCAGCAAACAGCGGTTTCACCCCGTAGCTTTTGCTGATGGACTCGCAGCTCAAGAGAATTGTAGGCGGCATAGCTCTACCGAACGAATGACTGCATTATTGATCAGTTGATAAACGATCGGGCAGGACTGTTCAGGCCAGGCTGGATCGCGATGGCTCAGTGTACGGGGTGAGCGGTGGAACTGCAAGTGGGAGGAGAGGGTAGCCTGGTCGTCCTCCTGCTCGCGGAACGCGCACGATAAGCATGTGCTCGTTCGACGCGCGCAATAGAGGATCGACCAGGCTACCCTTGAAGGAGAGAGGGGATTGGGAGAATGCGCGCAGTGAAGGATGGTTTGCTACTCCCCCTGAAAATTTGAAATTGGATAGGAGTGGCTCGACAGCCGCAGTCAAAAGCCCTTCACATTGACACTATTGACAGCCGAAATAGAGGGGGGATACATTGATGTCATGCGAGTCTCTTCTTATCGTTGCCGTGTATTTCTAGCCTGCACTCTCGTCGTGCTCTTTTTTGCGTTGAGCTTCAATGCCTACGCCTGTCTTCTGCCGATGAACGGGATCACATCCGGCATGGGCTGTTCGACTTCGGACGAACAACAATACTGCGATGCGTTTAAGACGGTCGGCCTGCAATCTGCCGAGAAGTTTCCTCTCACTAGCGACTGTCAGACAGTCTGTTCTGAAGACAGCGTGTCATTGCCACTTCTTATTAATCCTGTCTCATACCGTAACCTCTTGTCCGATCATCCCACAGTCGGTCTTCCCAAGGATCTCCTGCTAGAAATTTCCATACTTCGCATTTGATCTTCCACGCCCATATCCTGCCATCGCCCCTGTGCCCGCGTATAACGGGCTTCAACGTCCATCCGTTCGTCTAGCCCGCATAAAAAAGGGGCAGGCAGACGTAGGGGGCCATGGCCACTGGCTAGACCGAGGCGCGTTGCTACGCAACCAGGCCTTACTCACGTAGACACAAAGCGACCAGAAAGGAAGCATTCACATGACGATCCTTCAAGCGGTTGCCTTACGGATGAAATCGGACATGCTGCCTTATGGATCGGCATGTCGGCATCTGAACCTAGAATTGGAATGGGACGACAGCGGCAATTCGACGGGAAAGTATGTCTGCACTGCGTGTGGGGAATCTGTTGTCCTCCAACCCAAGCATCTGAGATGGAAGAGGTACAGTTTTCATCATAACAAGAGGAGGTAAAAGTCATGACAAAGAAAGGGAACGTTTTGCGACCCCTAGGGGGAGCGCAAAGTACACATTTCACATTAACCAAGGAGGCTGCCATGGTATCCATTCCTAAAATCATCGGAGTCATCTTGTTTAGTATCGTGCTGGGCCTGAGTCTGACCAATGCCGCGCAAGCAAGAATGAGTCCTGGCCCATGTGCTGATACGAATAGGGGACAACCCAATCTCTTGAAGTGTGATGAAGAAACACTGCAGGGCATCAAAACCATCAAGGGCGAAGTGTTGCGCATTGACGGCGATATCCTTCTCCTCGGTCGGTTTAATGGTCAGCAAATGCAGTTGCACATCGAAAAAACCACCAAGATGAGCGGTCCAATTCGCCGAGGAAATCGTATCGAGGCGAAAGTAGGCGAAGTGGATTATCAGACACACGTGCTGTCTGTTCGCCAGCTCGAATAGTGAATCTCAGTGCCTCCGGTACGTGAGAGGCGGGCCGTGAGGAACGGGTCAGGAGTACGCTGGAGCAGGCCAAGGCCGATGCGTTCGATTCCATCGAGTGCTTCTATAATCCCAAGCGAAAGCATTCGACGTTGGGCTATCTCAGTCCGATGGAGTTCGAAAGGCAGGCTGAATTAGAGAGGGGCCCAATGATGGGCCCTTCTCAGACCACGAGGAGATCCTAGAAAGGAGGTAATCATGTTCACACGGCTTGGCACTGTCATTCTGCTATCTAGTTTCTACTTGGCATTTCAAGGTTGCTCCCTGATCGAACCACCACCTCAGGACTTAGTCATCAAAGGTGACCACGCTGCACTCGCAAAATACTATAGGCAACAGGCTCGTGAACTTCGGGTGAAAGCGCAAGACTGGGACTCCAAAGCTTCCAACGCAGAACGTTTCTACGGACAAAAGGAACATGCGGCGATGTGTAGAACCAATGCATCCTTATATCGAAAGGCTGCGGAAGAAGCTGGTGCGATGGTAACCGCACAACTGCAATATCTTCCGTAAGGCGTGACTCAGTGGGCCCCAAGTGGATCAACTTCATGCCCAAGGCGGCGGATGCTCAGCTATCGGACCGCGGAGCGAGGAAGGGATGATGAGGCTTGTGATTGGTGGAGCGGCCGTCTGCCTGATGGTTGCGCTGGTTGGAATAGGCAGTGCGGCCGCACCGGATATTCTACCCGTTGCTGTACTCAACGGCGTTAAGCTTGGTGAGTCGGCACCGAACTTCCAGCTCACAGATTTGAATGACCGGCGTATGACGCTTTCGGACCTGCATGGCAAAGTGGTGCTGCTCAATTTTTGGGCCACCTGGTGTGGTCCCTGCCGGGTAGAGATGCCGGCGATGGAGCAGCTCTATCGGTCGTTTTTACGGAAGGATTTTGAGATTCTTGCCGTGTCCATCGACGCGCAAGGCGTGGCGGTCACCAGGCCGTTTGCACAAGAGTATCATCTGACATTTCCCATCCTTCACGACGCCGATTATCGTGTGGGATTGATGTATGGCGCACGGAGCCTCCCGATGACGTTCCTGGTTGATCGACAGGGGGTTGTCCGCCACCAGATCTTTGGCGCGCGTGACTGGGGAGCGTCCGAAGCGCAGCAGCTGGTACAGATGTTGATGAAATCCTAGGCCATGTCACATTCGGTCACAAATATCTCTCTCGTGGCGACATTTTTGGCTGGGCTGTTGTCTTTGTTCTCGCTGCAATCCGTGTTAACTAACGAGTTACCACATCAAAGTACAAGGAGAATCGACATGCGGAACACAATGCTCAAGTTTCGACGTAGCACCGCGCTGCTGGCAACGCTCCTGATGGCACTTCTGTCCACCCAGGCTTTCGCCGCGCAGACGATGGTCACGCTCTACAAGAATCTGCAATGCACCTGTTGCGAGGCCTATGTGAAATTTCTCGAAGAGCAGGGTTTCAGGGTGGAGGTCAAAGCGGTCCGCGATCTGCACGCGATCGACCAAAAGGCCGGCGTGCCGGAGGCTCTGGAAGGCTGTCATACTTCATTCATTGATGGCTATGTCGTGATCGGCCACGTACCGATTGGTGCTGTCCACAAGCTCCTGGCGGAGCGACCGAAGATTGTCGGCATTTCCATTCCGGGTATGCCGGCAAACCTACCCGGCATGCCTGGGCCCCGATCCAAGCCGGTCGCGATCTATGAGATCGTCGCGGATGGCAGCACATCGAAAGTATTCATGATGGTGCCGTAGAAGTCATGGACAGGGTTCGCAACGTAATGTTGAGTCGGCGGGGATGGGTCGTACTGCTGACTGTCCTCGCCGTCGTGGGCGTCGTGTTACGATGGCATTGGTTGGAAGCGCTCAGCCTTACATCCATCGTCTTAAGTTTTGTTCCCTGTCTCAGCACGTGCGAGCTCGGATTGTGCGTGTTCGAATGCTTGGCTGGTCCCTTTGCGAGAAGCTTTTGCAGGGTGCTAAGGCCATCGATACGGCCCCGAGAGACCGTTGAAACGCCGCGCGCTTCTTCTGGCAACGGTGCTTCCTCAGAGCGTGACGACAACATCATCGATCCGATCCTGTACGTGGTGCATTGTTGACAACCGGAATGGAGCGGAATAGACTGACGCCATGCGAGTACATTCTCATCGCTCACCTTCGGTTCTAGCCTGCACACTCGTCGTGCTCTTTTTTGTGATGAGCTTCAATGCCTATGCCTGCCTCGTGCCGGTGAATGGCGTCACGCCCGCTCCAATGGCCAGTGGGTGTTCAACTCAGGATGAGCAACCTGTCTCTCAGTACTGCGATGCGTTTAAGACGCTCGGCGTGCAGTCTGCCGATAAGCTTTCCGTTAACAGTGACTGTCAGGCCCTCTGCCAGGAAGACACCGCCTCGTTAGCGCTTCTTGTCATTCATACCTCACACAGCAGCCGCTCGTCCGATCATCCCACAGTCGGTCTTCCCAAGGATCTCCTGCTCAAGATTTCCGTGCTTCGCATCTGATCTCCCCCTCCCATTCATAGCAATCGCTCCTGTGCCATCACATGTGCCGTTCGACGCGTAGTTTCAGCATCCGGACTGCCGTCTAGTTCTCTTGGCCAGATAGAGCCAGAGCGCAGACAGAGCGTCGAACGTGTGGGAATTCCGGGAGGTCATCTCTATGAAGCGGAATACACAACGTCAATGTGTCACTGTCGCGTCAGTGCTCGTGATGTTCTTCAGCAGCGGACTGTCGGGAGCACAGGATACTGTGCCCCGCAACAAGCTGGTGCTGCCGGACTTGATCCAAGAGGCTCTGGTTCGGAATCCCGAGCTTGTGGCGGCACGCAAGCAATGGGAAGCCGCCACGAATCGGATCGCGCAGATGCGGTCGCTGGACGACCCGATCCTGTCCGTTCAGTTGTGGAATATCCCGCAACCCTTCAAGGCCACGCAAGCGGACAACACGATCTTCGGTCTCTCGCAGAATCTCCCCTTTCCCGGAAAACTCGCGCTCAAAGCCGACGTGGCGAGCCGTTCGGCCGAGATGACCGAGCAATCGGTCCGTGCGAAGGAACGGGAACTGGTCGCCCGCCTGAAGCAGGCCTACTACGGTCTGTTTCTCGCGCAGAAGGCGGTCCAGATTCATCATGAACAGGTGGAGCTGCTCAGACAGTTTGTGGCGATTGCCAACGCGAAGTTCCGTGGGGGGATGGGCAGTCAGGCCGATGTCCTCAAGGCTCAAGTCGAGCTCTCCCTGCTGCTCCAGCATCTTCCCGTTCTGGTACAGCGTCGCAAAACAGCCGAGGCGATGCTGAATACGCTGCTTGATCGGGATCCTGGATCGCCCTTGGACATGGCGCAGGAGCCTGCCCAACTGCCACTTGAGGAGTCCGTCGATAATCTGCACCGTCTCGCGTTAAACGACAGACCGGAGCTCAAGGCTGCCGAACTGGATGTGCAGCGGAGCGAGCATTCCCGTGCGCTGGCCAAGCGTCAGTACTATCCGGACTTCAACGTGGCGTTTCAGCGTTTCCAGAACTATCAGGCCAACGATGGATTCGGCGCCTACGTGGCGATGAGTATTCCCTTCTCGTTTTGGACCAAGTCGAAGTACGACGCGGGAGTGCAGGAAGCAGAGGCTGCGGTGTCGGTCGCGCAGGCACAGCAACATACCTTAGAAAACATGACCCGGTTTCAGATTAGCGACCTCCTGGCCAAGCTCCGGGCGACTGACCAAGTGGCTGTATTGTACCGCACCACCATCTTGCCACAGGCCGAGCAGAGCCTGGAGTCGGCGCGCGTCGGGTATCGTGCGGGCAAAGGAGGGTTTCTGGATTTGATTGATACCCAGCGGGCCTTGCGAGGATTTCAGCTTGAGTATTTCCAGGCTCTCGTGGACCGCCAGCATCGACTGGCTGAGCTCGAGCAAGTCGTAGGCGTCACACTAGATCGGCAGAGCTAATGCAGTCAAATAAGGAGGAGCACATGAACCAGCAGACATACAGAAAAAGTTTCATGGTCGGCGTGGTGGTGATCGGTGTGATCGCCGGAGCCGCGGTCGGCTTTTTTACCGCCCACGGGATGATGGGAACAGGGAGCGTCTCGGCTGCTCCAGCGCCGGCAGGAGAGATGGCTGACATGGGAACAGGAGGCGTCTCGGTGCCTCCAGGGCGGGCGGGTGAGATGGGAGAGATGAAGGGTATGCCCATGGAGCAGATGGACATGAAGAAGATGGCGCCGGCAGGCGAAAAGTCGATGGAAGGAATGCCAGGCATGGCCGCAGCGCCGTCCGGGGCTGTAGTGATTCCGGCTGTGATGAGGCAGTTGATCGGGGTCCGAAGCGCGCCAGCCGGCGTCGCGGTATTAGGCCAAGAGATTCGCGCGGTCGGCATAGTCGGCTACGACGAACGTGGCTTTACTCAGGTCACAGTAAAAACCTCCGGGTGGGTGCGAGAGGTCTTTGTGAATTCGATCGGTCACCCAGTACGCAAAGGCGACCCCCTCTTCACCCTCTACTCACCGGACCTCCTGGCCACGCAGGACGAGTATCTCCTCGCCGTGAGAACGCAGGGTCGACTGGCTGCCAGTCCGTTCGCTGAAGTCAAAGCCAACGCGGTTGCCCTCGCGGCCAGTACTCGAGAGCGCCTGCGATTGTGGGATGTGACCGATGCGCAAATGGCCACGCTGGAACGTCGAGGTAAAGCGGAACCGGTGCTCACGGTCTATGCCCCGTCCTCCGGGACTGTCCTGAAGCGAGAGGCCCAGCCGGGAAAATATGTGGAACCAGGCACGACACTGTATGAGGTGGCGGATCTCTCCACGGTCTGGATCTCTGCCGATATCTATGAGTCCGAGGTCGCGGCGGTGAAACTCAATCAGCCAGCTTCAGTCTCGTTTGCCGCGTATCAGGGAGAGACGTTTGAGGGCACGGTTTCATACATTTATACCACCCTGAATACCGAGGCCCGCACGGTACGGGTGAGAGTGGAATTACCGAATCCTGGACTGAGACTGAAGCCAGGCATGTACGGAAACGTGATCCTGCAAACGAGTGCGGTCAAGACCTTGGTCGTGCCAAAGGAAGCCGTTCTGAACACAGGCCTTCGCCAGCTCGTGTTCATGGATCGAGGGCAAGGCCGTTATGAGCCGGCGACAGTCAAGCTGGGACGGCGAAGCCAGGATGACGTGGAAGTGCTGGAAGGGCTCAAAGAAGGGGACCGGATCGTAACCTCGGCTAATTTCATGTTGGACGCGGAGAGCAAGTTGGCATCGACGTCGAGCATGCAGGCCATGATGGGCCGGATCGGCATGGGCGATTGGCAGATGCGTGGCGCGTACGAGGGCAAGATGGAAGGCATGGACATGGGCGACATGAAAGGGATGGAGGGGATGCAAGGCATGAAGGGTATGCAGATGGGAGATATGAAGGGCATGGAGGGGATGAAGGGGATGGAAGGCATGAAGGGAATGGGGAATATGCCTGGCATGGAGATGGGAGGCAAGAAAGAGGGAGCTGAGACCCGTCAGATGAACGGACTCACACTCGCTCTCACGACGGCGCCGGAGAATCCCAAGGCTGGTAATGTGCTGCTCAAGCTCAAGCTCACAGATCAGGCAGGCAAGTCGGTGACCAATGCGCAAGTCGTGTTCGTCTATACGATGCCGATGCCGGGGATGACCGATTCCAAGGCTGTGGCTCGTCATACCAAGGACGGGCTCTATGAAGGTACCGTGATGTTCGGCATGGGCGGCACCTGGGTGGTGACGGTCAATGTGACGGTACCAGGACAACCGCCGATTGCCGAAAAGTATCAATTCTCGGTCGCCGGGGGAGGCATGTAATTGGGAAAGGCGGGCGTCTCACCGCCCATGGACCATGAGAAAAATGGCCTGCCTGAGCAGGCCTGGTATGGAGGGTGAGAACATTGGGTGAGAAGAAATGATCGAGCGACTCATTGAAGGAAGCGCGCGCAATCCGATTCTGGTCGTCCTCTTTGTCTTGCTGTTGGCGAGCTGGGGCCTGTGGGCAGGATTTCAGGTTCCGCTGGATGCGGTTCCTGACTTGTCCGATGTCCAGGTGACCATCTACACCCAGTGGGAGGGGCGCAGCCCCACGCTGATCGAAGATCAGGTCACGTATCCGATCGTCACGTCCCTGCTGGCCGGCCCGAGAGTCAAACGAGTGCGAGGGGTCTCAGAATACGGGGTTTCCTATGTGTATGTGATCTTCGAAGACCGGACGGACTTGTACTGGGCACGAAGTCGTGTGCTGGAGTACATGCAAAAGCTGACCGGGAAGTTACCTTCCGGCGTCGCGCCGACGCTCGGCCCTGACGCAACCGGCGTCGGATGGGTGTATCAGTATGCGCTGGTCGATGAATCTGGAACACACGATCTGGCGCAGCTCCGAAGTCTGCAAGATTGGTATCTCCGCTTTCAACTGGAAAGTGTGCCCGGCGTGGCAGAAGTGTCGGCGGTCGGTGGGTTCGTCAAGCAGTATCAAATCGAAGTGGACCCGAACACGTTGGCCGCTTACCGGTTACCGATCAAGACGATCATCGAAGCGGTCCGGAACAGCAATGCGGAGGTGAGCGGCCGTGTCTTAGAAATGGCTGGCACGGAATACGTGATTCGAGGAAGAGGCTATTTGCGCTCGATTGATGATATTGAGTTGATCCCGGTCGGGACCGATGGACACGGCACGCCCATCTTGATCCGGGACATTGCCCATGTCCACCTTGGGCCGGACCAGCGGCGGGGCGTTGCCGAATTGGACGGCAAGGGCCAGACTGTCGGCGGCATCGTGATCATGCGCGCTGGCGAGAACGCCCTCTCGGTGATCGAGCGGATCAAAGCCAAGCTGGTAGAGATCACGCCGGCCCTGCCGAAGGGTATCCGCCTCGTTCCCACCTATGACCGGTCCGATCTCATTCATCGGGCCATTGCCGTGCTCCGCGAGAAGCTCGTGGAGGAAAGCATCATCGTCAGCCTGGTCGCGGTGGTCTTTCTGTTTCACCTGCGCAGCGCGCTGGTGGCGATTCTCATCCTGCCTGTGGCGATCCTGTTGGCCTTCATCCCGATGGCCTACTTGCATATCACGTCCAGCATTATGTCGCTCGGTGGTATCGCCATTGCCATCGGCGCGATGGTGGACGCGGCCATCGTCATGGTGGAAAACGCCCATAAGCGGTTGGAACAAAGTCCGAATGCAGACCGGATTGAAACCATCATCGCGTCGGCCAAAGAGGTCGGCCGTCCCTTGTTCTTCTCACTGCTGGTGATTGCCGTATCATTCCTGCCGATCTTCGCGCTGGAAGCCCAGGAGGGGCGGTTGTTCACCCCCTTGGCCTATACTAAGACCTTTGCCATGCTGTTTGCCACCGTGCTTTCGGTGACCTTGGCTCCTGTACTGATGGTCCTCCTGATCCGGGGGCACATCCGGGCGGAGGCGAAGAATCCGTTGAACTGGCTGCTGATCACGCTGTATCGACCCATCCTTTCCGGAGCGCTGCGCATCCGGTGGCTGACGCTGGGGCTTGTGGTGGTGGCGGTGGGAGTCACGGCGCCGGTCTATTCCCGTCTCGGGGCAGAATTCATGCCGCCGCTCAACGAGGGGACGATCCTCTACATGCCGACCACCGTCCCCGGTCTCTCGATTCCTGAATCGGCCAAGATTTTACAGGTCCAGGATCAGTTGCTCACGACCTTCCCAGAAGTGGAACGAGTGTTCGGCAAGATGGGAAAGGCTCCGACGGCCACGGACCCGGCCTTTGTCGGAATGGCCGAAATCACGGTCACCCTCAAACCGGAAGCGCAATGGCGCCCTGGCATGACCTGGGACCGTTTGCTGGATGAGATGGATGCGAAGCTGCACATCCCGGGATTTCCGAACATCTGGTGGATGCCGATTCAGACCCGTACTGAAATGATTACGACCGGCGTCCGGAGTCCGGTCGGGATCAAAGTCCTGGGACCGGATCTGAAGACCATTGAAAAAATCGGCTTGGAGATCGAGCAAGCCTTATCAAACGTACCAGGCACAAAAAGCGCGTTTGCCGAACGGCTCAACGAAGGGTATTACCTCGACATCAACGTGAATCGGCGTGAAGCGGCCCGCTACGGCCTGATGGTGGGAGATGTGCAGGAGGTGATTACCTCGGCGATCGGGGGAGAAACCGTGACGACCACGGTCGAAGGACGGGAGCGGTATCCAGTCAATGTCCGCTACAAACGCGAATTGCGCGATGACCCGGACCGGCTCAAGAGGGTGCTGATTCCCACGCCGAGCGGGGCGCAGATTCCACTCGGGCAAATCGCAGAGATAGTCATTAATCAGGGCCCTCCGTCGATCGCAGACGAAGCAGGAGCGCTGGCCGGTTTGGTCTCTGTCGCGGTCAGCGGCCGAGACCTGCGCGGCTATGTGCAGGACGCCCAGCGCGCGGTCAAAGAACGAGTGACGTTACCTCCAGGCTATCGGCTGATCTGGACTGGTCAATACGAACATTTGGTACGGGCAGAAGAACGGTTACAACTGGTCGTCCCCGTTACCATTGGAATCATTCTCTTGCTGCTCTATCTCAACTTCGGTTCGCTGGCGAAATCGCTGATCGTGCTGATGTCTGTTCCCTTCGCCGCAATCGGGGCCATCTGGTATCTCCACTATCTGGGCTTTAACTTGAGCGTGGCGGTCTGGGTGGGGATCATCGCGCTCGTCGGTGTGTCGGCTGAGATCGGCGTCGTCATGCTCGTCTATCTCGATGAGGCCTATGAGCGGCGCGCGCGTGAGGGACGGATGGCGACGGCTCAGGACCTGCGCGAGGCCATTCTGGAAGGTGCGGCTCAAAGAGTGCGGCCCGTGATGATGACCGTGGCGGCGATTATTGGGGGGTTATTGCCGATCATGTGGACCACCGGTACGGGCGCCGACGTCATGAAACGGATCGCTGCCCCGATGATCGGCGGGATGGTCAGCTCGACGATTCTCACGCTTCTGGTCATTCCAGTGCTCTATGCCCTCTGGCGTGGGTGGTCTGGGCCCAGCAGGGTTCCGCCCTTATTCGCCGATACTGCCCGTTCTCTGCAAGAGCATGAAGGTATCAGCGTTTCCGAGAGGCAAAACGCATGAAGCGCAGTGAACAGGATAGCGGACAGGTTGACTCGGCAGGCGGAGTGAAGACACTTTCTCCAATATGCGGGAGATCACGACCATTGAGCCAAATACGAGTTGGACAGCATAACAATTAATCACAATGGAGGGAGCCATGAAATCCTTGATCGGGATAGTAATTGTCAGCTTTCTCTTGTTCGGCTGTTTTGCGAAAGCAGGACGGACTAGCGGGGTGCACTATGGCATGTCCAAGCAGGAAGTCGTAGCTGTCATGGGCGCTCCGGTCAGCGTCAGCACACACGGTAGCTCCCAGGATCTCAGTTACTCTGTGTGTGACACAGATAATCAGACACTCAACGGAATTATGCGCCCCTATGTTGTACGGCTCATAGATGGGCGGGTCGAGTCCTACGGGACGACCGGCGACGTTGGCAGCCCACAAACGCCAACTGGTCGCCACGAAAGCGATCAGATCGTGAAACAGGATGTTCGTACAAAGGAGCCCGGCGATCTCTACTCCGAACTCATTAAATTAAAGGAGCTTAAAGACACCGGCGTCATCACGGAAGAGGAATTCCGGTTTCAGAAGAGAAGGATTCTTGAGAAACGCTGATGTGAGTAATCGGGCGCAGGTCCTTACGGCATAACATTTCGCTGCACAGGACAGGCCTGCTCATTGCTCACTCCTCGTACAATAATCGATTAGTCCAATCTGAAAGCAGAGTCTGTTCATACTCTGCAACTCATTGTAGAGGAGTGACGTGACGAATTACTCGGCGAAACAGGCGGGAACTGAGTGGAGAAATCAGTCCCCCTTCATACATAGAGCGTCGGGTGGAAAGGTGATCAGATACGTAACCATCAAATAGCGCGCGGATACGATGTAACAGAACTAGAGAAGGGAAAACCATGACCAAGAATGGAAGCCTGGTAAAAGGTGTTGTCGCGGCTTTGATGATGGTGGGAATCGTGGCGTGTTCGGAGAATTCCAGTTCGCCTCAAGCGCCTCAAGACCTCGTTGCCAAGAATGACCATGCAGGGCTGGAAACCTGGTATCTGAAGGAGGCCGCCCATCTCCGACAGCGCACGAAGGACATGACGGCGATGGTAGAGCAGTATCAGAAGACTCCCGGACCCAGTACGCCTGGGGCTGTCTCCGCCAAGATTGTGTTGGTTCAGCACTGCCAAGCCTTGGAATCAATGTACAGCAAAGCTGCTGATGAGGCTGATGCGATGGCACGCGCTCATCGAGACCTGATTGGTCGTTAGGGAAGAAGGTCCAGAAGGGTGCATGATCGGTAGAGTATCCGTGCTTGGCGTGGTGAATGCCTTGGCAGGTACGATTGAAAGGTAGAGCCCTTAGCCGGGATCCATGCCTGTGAGCAGAGACCAGCATGTATCGAGAGAGCCAATGAATTTGGGATTGACTTTTTATGAGCGCAGAGTATCATTCAACTCCATGCTCAAGGTGCTCCTCATAGGATTTCTCTCTCTCCTGTTGTTGTGTATGGTTCCCCTTATGGGAAGCATCTCGAACGGTGGTGGCCACCTCCATCACGATGCGTCTGTCTCCTGTGCTACCTGCATGGGATCGATGGATTTACCCTTGGTCATCTTTCTATTGACCTTTCTTGGTTCAGCCACATTCATGCTCCTCCTGTTCCCTCCATTGGTACCCCCTCGTTCACCATTTCATCCTCCGCGCCTCAGCTCCTGATCGTTTTCTCATTTTCTTCGTGAATGGCAGCGGGCACGTAGCCTCTCGTTGTAGCAAGCTACAACTCGTATAGCCTCGTCACCGGTCGATTCGTGTGCTTCAACACGACGAATATCTGATGAACAGAGGCAAGGGGCTGTTGAATGCTCTAAGACTAAGAGGCATACCATGAAATACGATCTTCTTTCTCGACGCCTTCTGCTGAAGCGCGTCATAGCGCTGAGCATGTTGGTAGCAGTAGAAGGACTCATTCCTGCCTGCGCCGTGGGAAACACCAACACCATTGCAAATCCCGGTTCACAGACCCCGTTAAGCGGAGACGTTATCGATCTGACCATCAGCGAGCAAGTGTTCCACCTCGACGGGGGAACCGGGACGGCCGTGACGATCAATGGAACCATACCAGGTCCCGTCATTCGCCTGAAAGAAGGGCAACAGGCGACACTGCGCGTCACGAATCGCCTAGAAGAAAGCACGTCGATTCACTGGCACGGAATACTGTTGCCGCCCGTCATGGATGGCGTACCCGGCGTGAGCTTCGCCGGTATCGAGCCGGGTGCCACCTTTACCTATCACTTCTCGGTGAAGCAGAGCGGCACCTATTGGTTTCATAGCCACTCCGGCGGTCAGGAGTTAGCGGGCATGTACGCGCCAATGATTATTGACCCCATCGAACCGGAGCCGTTTCGCTACGAGCGTGATTATACGGTGATGCTCTCGGATTGGAGTTTTGAATCATCTGAAACCCTGTTCTCCAATCTCAAAAAAGAGGGGGGCTATTATAATTTTCAGAAGCGCACGATCGGCGAGTTCTTGACCGATGTGCGGCGCATGGGCTTCTGGTCGGCACTCCAGAACTACTTGATGTGGGACCAAATGCGGATGGACCCGACCGACTTCGCGGACGTCACCGGCTACACCTTGACCTATCTGATGAACGGCTTGTCGCCCACCGGCAATTGGACGGAGCTGTTTCGTCCCGGCGAGCGGGTGCGTCTGCGATTGATCAACGCGGCCAGTATGACCTTCTTCGACGTGCGCATCCCGGGGCTCACGATGACGGTCGTGCAAGTGGACGGACAAAACGTCCAACCGGTTGCGGTGGATGAGATCCGCATGGGAGTCGCGGAAACCTACGATGTGATCGTCGAACCCGTCGATGACCGGGCCTACACCATCTTTGCCGAGACGATGGACCGCAGTGGCTATGCGCGCGGCACGCTCGCTCCACGTCCGGGCATGAGCGCGGAGATTCCTGTACGTCGGCCCCGGCCGCTCCGCACGATGGCGGATATGGGCATGAGCATGGAGGGCATGGACATGGGAGACATGAAGGACCCCCATGGCGGCATGACAATGCCCGAGAGGGAGTCTTCCGGCGACATTCAGAAGATGACGTCTGACAACAATCCGCATAGGGAGCACATGCAGCACGGTTCAGGAACGCCACCTGTGCAAGACAGGCATAAGATGCCGGCCATGGATGCGGGCGATCAAGGCCGATCTAGGATTCCTGGAGCCGAGCCGGTGAAGCATGGTCCCGACGATCACGGCCCCGGTAATCAAATGGTGGCCGAGTATTCGCAGAACCGGATGGGGGAACCAGGGAGAGGATTGGAAAATAGCGGGCGGCGGGTGCTGCTCTACACCGATTTGAAAAGTCTTGCGCCCTACCCAGACCAACGGGAACCGGAGCGAGAAATCGAATTGCATCTGACAGGCAGCATGAACCGGTATATGTGGTCGATCGATGGCAAGAAATATTCAGAAGCCCCAGATCCGATCCTCCTTCGCTATGGCGAGCGGGTGCGGCTGATGTTTGTCAACGACACGATGATGGAGCATCCGATGCATTTGCACGGCACGTGGATGCACCTGGAAAACGGGGCAGGCGCATACCTGCCGCGCAAGCACGTGGTTGT
>Ga0187893_10002648_pt1 | contig 38751 bp, 41 predicted proteins | sample MA1701074metaG_FD_139574 | JGI IMG/M metagenome (GOLD analysis project Ga0187893, IMG submission 139574) | White microbial mat communities from a basaltic lava cave in the Kipuka Kanohina Cave System on the Island of Hawaii, USA - MA170107-4 metaG ... | reverse complement strand
TGCTGTGGCCTGGTGTGGCCGAAGAGCTGGTCGCGTCGAAGGCATGGTTCGTGCGCGACGGCGTATTCAAGGACGTCGACGTCAATCTGTTCGCCCACGTTGGCGGCAACCTGAATGTGGGGTGGGGTAACCAGGGCGGCACCGGTCTCGTGTCGATCGAGTACACGTTCGAAGGCGAGACGGCGCACAGCGCCGGCGCGCCGTGGCGCGGCCGCTCCGCGCTCGACGCGGTGGAGCTGATGAACATCGGCTGGAACTACCGGCGCGAGCACCTGCGCCTGTCGCAGCGTTCGCACTCGGTGATTACCAACGGCGGCGATCAGCCGAACGTGGTGCCGCGCAACGCCAGCATCTGGTTCTACTTCCGCGAGATCGATCAGCCCAACATCAAGCGGATGTGGGATATCGGCAACGACATGGCGCAGGGCGCGGCGCTGATGACCAACACCAAGGTGACGTCGCGCATTCTCGGTACCGCGTATCCGCGCCACTTCAACAAAGTCGTGGCCGAGACGATGTGGAAGAACATCGAAACCGTCGGCTTGCCGCAGTGGAGCGAAGCGGATCAGACGCTGGCGAAAGGCCTGCAGAAGGAGCTTGGCAACCCGACACAGCCCGGTCTGGCGGTGAAGCTCGGCACCATGGGGCAGCCCCAGGACCCGGAGCGCAACACCGGCGGCGGCTCTGACGACATCGGCGACATCTCCTGGAACATGCCGACCGTCACGCTCGGTTATCCGTCCAACATTCCCGGCCTGCCGGGGCATAACTGGTCGAGCGGCATCGCCAGCGCCACCCCGATCGCCCACAAGGGCGTGGTCGCCGGCGCCAAGGTGCAGGCGATGACGATCCTGGACCTGCTGACGAAGCCAGAGCTGATCACGGGCGCGTGGGATTACTTCAACAACGTGCAGCAGAAGGAGCACAAGTACGTGCCGTTCATCTCGAAGGACACGCCGGCGCCGACGCACCTGAACAAGGCCATCCTCGAGAAGTACCGTGAGCAGATGCGGAAGTTCTATTACGACCCGACGAAGTTCCCGACGTATCTCGACCAGTTGGGCATCAAGTACCCGACGGTCAGGGCCACGACCAGCTCACCGCAGCAGTAGTCAGGGATCAGGGATCAGGACCGACCTGATCCCTGGCCCCCCGGCCCGCCCAGTCTTCACAGAACTTCATCAGTTTGAACACGTTCAAGGTAATCCTTGACGCCGCCTCTTGAACATGTTCAAATTGAACATGTTCAAACCGGGAGGCTTCCAATGTTCGTGATGTATGCCTATGTCATCTATCTCGTCCTCTCGATCGCCATCACCGTATGGGTGGCCCGCACGCTCCACGACAACGGGCGCCTGTTCCTGATCGACGCGTTCCACGGCCAGGAGGCGCTGGCCGACTCCGTCAACAAACTGCTGGTGGTCGGCTTCTACCTGATCAACCTCGGCTGGATGGTCGGATCGCTGCGGACCAGCGAGGCGCTCAACGACCCGCGCGTCACGATCGAGTTCCTCGCCGACAAGATCGGCACCGTGCTGTTCGTGCTCGGCGTGATGCACTTCTTCAACCTCTATCTCTTCAACCGCTTCCGCCGCCGCGCGCTCGACGAGCTGCCGTTTGCGGAGCCGCCGGTGCGACCGACGGGTACGCTGACGCGAGGGTGATCATGCGCCAGCTGACCGTCTACTACGATCCGCGCTGCGGGTTGTGCTGCGCCGTGCGCGACTGGCTGGCCCGGCAGCCGAAGCTGGTGAAGGTCGAGTGCCTGCCGGCTACCGACCCGGGCGCCGAGATCACGGTGATCTCGGATACGGGTGAAATCTGGGAGGGCGACAGCGCGTACATCGTCGTGTTGTGGGCGCTGCGCGACTACCGGCAGTGGTCCAAGCGGCTCGCCAGCCCCAGCATGCTGCCGATGGCGCGGGCGATGTTCGCGAAACTCTCGCAGTACCGCGGCACGCTGTCGTGCAGCCTGGGACTGGAACCGGAGGTGCGATGACCCGCGTCATGCCTGAACCGGACACCCGCACGAAGATTCTCGAAGCCGCGCTCGAGCTGTTCCGCGAACGCGGCTTCGCCGAAGCGACGATGCGTGAGATTGCCTCGCGGGCCGGGGTGGCCAGCGGCCTGGCCTACTACTATTTCGATTCGAAGGACGCCATCGTGCTGGCGTTTTACCAGCGCGCACAGGAGGAGCTTGCCGCTGCCATGGAGTTGGCTCAGCGCGGCAAGACGCTCACGGATCGATTGCAGGCGATGATCGAAGCGCGCCTCAAGTATTTCGAGCCGAATCGACGCTTCCTCGGTGCATTGATGGCGCATGCGGCCAATCCGTCGAGTCCACTGTCGCCGTTCGGTGAGCCGTCGAAGGAGATCCGCGATCGCGAGTTCGCGCGAATTCAGCGCGCGATCGAGGAGACCGGCACGGCGGTGCCGAAGGATCTGGCCCCGCGCGTGCCGAGGATCTTGTGGATGTATCAGCTTGGATTGCTGCTGTTCTGGATCTACGACCCGTCGCCGAAGCAGGAGCGGACCCGGGCGCTGATCGACAAGAGCCTCGGCCTCGTGATCACGCTGCTCAGGCTGTCGAACGTCCCGTTGCTGCGGCCGGCGCGCCGCACGGTGATGGACATCGTCGAAATCCTGGAGGGGTAGCGAGCGTCATACGCCCGACTTCAAATACTTGCCGACCGCGCTGACGAGCCGGTCGATCTCGGCCGGCGTGTTGTAGAAGTGCGGCGACGCGCGCAGTCCGCCGCGATCGCCGCCGCCGCGCCCCGCCGTGCCGATCTTCTCGTTCTGGTAGAGCGCCGCGCCCAGTTTCTGCGAATTCAGCGAGCCCGGCATGAACGACACCACCGCGCCATTCAAGGCCGGGTTTGGCGACGTCCAGACTTTCACGTCAGGCAGCTTCGACAGCCCCGCGATCAGCTGCTGCGCCAGCGCGCGCGATCGCTCCTCGATCGCCTCGCGTCCGACCTTGGTCTGGAAGTCCAGCGCGGTCCTGAACGCGATCATCGTCGCCTCGTCGCGCTGGCCGAAACTCTCGAAGGTGCGCGAAATGCCGACGGCGCCGGGATACGCGCTGTAAATCGAGGGCCACACCTGCTTGTGGACGCGGGTGTTGACGTAGAGCACACCGCATTCGCGCGCGCCGCACGGCCACTTGTGCGCGCTGCCGGTGTAGAAGTCAGGCGAGAAGCTGGCGACGTTGACGTCGAGCAGTCCAAACGATTGCGCGCCGTCGACGAGCGACATCACGCCATGCTCGCGCGCGAGCGCGCACAGTTCCTTGGCCGGGAACAGGTCGCCCACGGAGCTGGTCAGGTGCGTAAAGCTGAGGACCTTGGTCCGCGAGGTGATCGCCTTCCGGTAGGCGTCGATGTAGTAATCCATTCCGGGATGCGGGTTCTTCTGCGGCACCGTCACCACGGTAAAGCCGAAGCGCTTCGCTTTCTCGTTCCATGCCGTCTGGTTGCTGGGGTGATTGTCCTGGAAGATGATCACCTCGTCGCCGGCCTTCAGATCGAGGCCGCTCGACACCAGGTTGTTGGCTTCGCTGGTATTGCGCGTAATGACGATCTCTTCAGGTGTCACGCGCAGGAACGCGGCCAACGCGGTCCGCGTCGCTTCCTTCTCGCCGTTCAATCGAGCGCGGTTTTGCGCCGACGGATCGCGGTCGACGCTGTCGGACTCACGCTTGAGCGCTTCCAGCACGGGGCGCGAGGCGGGGCAGAGGTTGGCGGCGTTCAGTACGCCGAGGTCCGGCGGCATCACGAACTGCTCGCGCACCGACTTCCAGAACGCCTCGCCGGTGCCGGTGAAGGTCGGCGTCGAGCCGTTCGACTGGCCGTACTCCCGCGCCCACACGGGATCGCTGAACAGCGCGGCAGAGCCGCCGACGGCGAACAGACGCGCAAAGTCGCGACGGGAAACGGAACCGGCCATGGGATTGCCTCCGCGGTCATCTTAGGAGCATGGCCGCAGGGGTGCAAGTGGAGAAGCATGGTATAAGAGACCCGATCGGAGGTCGCGGAATGGCTGCGCCTGCCTGGAACGTCAACGGTCAGTATTACGAAACGTGCAATTGCGACTTTGTCTGTCCGTGCGTGCCGGGCCAGCTGGCGGTGCGGCCTTCGAAAGGCGATTGCCAATTCGCCATGGCGTTCCAGATTGAGCGCGGGGCCTTCGGCAGCGTCAAGTTGGATGGCCTCGGGTTCATCGTGCTCGGTTCCACACCAGGAGCGATGGGCAAGGGCAACTGGTCCGTTGGTGTGATTACCGATGCCCGCGCCAGCAACGAGCAGAAGGACGCGATGACCTCGATCGCCAGTGGCCAGGCGGGCGGCCCGATGGCGGCGCTCTCGGGTCTGATCGGGAAATTCCTCGGCGTCGAATCAGCGCCAATCACCTTCGACCGCAAGGGTCGCACCTGGTCGGTCAAGGCGGGACAACTGCTCGACATGTCGGCCACCGGCGCCAGCGGTCTCAATCCCGACACAGAGTTGCGTCTGGAACATACCGGTCACCCTGCTGCCGATTCCTTTACGCTGGCGCGCGCCTCGAAGAGCCAAATCAACACGTTGGGGCTGTCGTGGAGCGACGCCACCGGTGGGAACAACGGGCAGTACGCTCCTTTTTCCTGGAAGAGCGCGTAACCTGCTCGATTCGGAAGCCACCCGGCTCGCGGCTCTCTCGTTCCGCGATCGCCTGATCATCTGGGCGTCGATTGTCGTGCTGACGATACTGGCCTGGGCTTACTTGTTTCGTATCGATCGCGAGATGGCGCCGATGATGGAGCATCATCGGATGATGGCCGACATGGGCATGGTCATGGACATGTCGTGGGCCCCACGCGACGTGCTGTATGCCGTCGCGATGTGGTCGGTGATGATGGTGGGCATGATGATGCCGTCAGCAGCACCGGTGCTCGTGCTTTACGCCGGAGCACATCGTGCCCGTGGCGCGCCCGGTGTGGCTCCCATCGTCATCTTCGGCCTCGGTTACCTGTTGATCTGGATGGGCTTCAGCGCCGTCGCCGCACTGTCGCAATGGGCGCTCCACGAGGCTGCGTTGTTGTCGCCGGTGATGTCGATGGCCAACGCGCGGATCGGCGCCTTGGTCATGATTGCCGCGGGCCTCTATCAACTGACGCCACTCAAGGCTGCCTGCCTGAAGCATTGTCGAACACCGTTCGGGTTTCTGATGTCGCGGTGGCGAAGCGGTGCCGCCGGTGCACTCGGCATGGGCGTCCGGCACGGCGCGTATTGCCTTGGCTGCTGCTGGGCGCTGATGGCGGTGCTGTTCGTGGTCGGCGTGATGAACCTGCTCTGGGTGGCGGCGCTGGCGACCCTCGTGCTGGTGGAAAAGGTTGCCCCGGGGGGCACCATCGTAGCGCGAGTGGCTGGCGTGGCGATGATCGCTGCCGGCGCGGCCGCGTGGCTGAATGCGTAATCGAATGAGATGGTAGGCTAGCCGGCGAAGAAGGGCGCAGGATGGCCAAATGGCTTCCGGTCGGCATCGCCGTCGGGGTTGCGATCGGTGCGGCGATGGGGAATCTGGGGATCGGGATTGCCGTTGGCGTCGCTGTCGGCGCAGGGCTCGACGCCCGCCGCCAAAAAGAAAAAGAAGGCCTCGTCATGAAGCTCCTCATCGTCTCGCTCGCCTTGTTGGTGCTACAGCAAGTGGCCTTGCCCGCCGTAGCGTTGGCGCAGGCGGGACAGTCGATCGAAGGCCGATGGAAGCTGCTCGCCGCCGAAGATCTTCGCGGCGACGGCACGGTGGCGCGTTATCCGTGGGGCAGGAGTCCGGTCGGCTCCATCGTCGTCGAAGGCGGCTCGTGTTACGTCCAGATCATGTCCAGCGATGTGCCCGCGTTCAAAGGGACGCCGCCAGTCAACGAACAGATGCAGGCGATGTTGCTCAGCTCGTACATCGCCTATTCGGGTCCGTGCACTGTCAATACCAGCGAAGGCAGCGTGACGTTGAAAGTCGAAGCCGCGTGGCGGCCGAATTACGTCGGCACCGAGCAGAAACGCTTCTTCAAGATCGAAGGCAACCGCATGTTCTTCGGTCCCGGGCCGAACTCGATGAAATCCGCGGACGGCCCGCTGACGAGACGGCTCACGCTCGAGCGCCAGTAGAGGAGCGTCATGCGCCATCTGCGTCGAGACTTTCTCAAGACCGTTGGCGCCGGCGCTGCCGGCATGTTGATCCCCGGCGCCTTCACCGCATCCGCGCAGACCCAACGCCGCCAGGTCTCGATCGGCGGCCGGCGCGTGCGCGTTATCGATGCGCACGCGCATTGCATCATCCCCGTTCAACACGTCACGAAAGGAACACCGCTCGAGAAGATGGGCGGCGGTGGAGGCAACAACCTGCTCGGTCTCGAGCGGCTGCAGATCATGGACGAGCAGGGCGTCGACGTGCAGGCGCTGACCATCAACAACTTCTGGTGGTACTCGGCAGACGCAGATCTCGCGCGCGCGATCGTGCGCGAGCAGAACGACGGCCTCGCCAAATGGGTCGCACGGCATCCAGATCGATTTGTGGCGACGGCCACGGTGGCCTTGCAACATCCGGAGCTGGCGGCGGAGCAGCTTCAGGATGGCGTGAAACGGCTGGGACTGCGCGGCGCTTCGATTGGCGGCCACGTCAACGGCGAGGATCTGTCGCTGCCGAAATTCGATCCGTTCTGGGCGAAGGCTGCCGAGCTCGGCGTCCCGGTGTTCATGCACCCCGGCGGCGCGACGAACATTGTCAGGAACGACGCATTCAGCGGGCGCGGTGATCTGGGCAACATCATCGGCAACCCGCTCGAGACGACGTATTTCCTGTCGCGACTGATTTTCGACGGCGTGTTCGACAAGTTCCCGGGTCTGCGCGTATTCGCCGCGCATGCGGGCGGCTACCTGCCGTCGTATCTCGGACGCACCGAGGCGGCCTGCGTCGTCCGCGGCAACGCGAACTGCGCCAACCAGAAGAAGCCCAGCGACTATCTGAAATCTCAAGTGCTGATCGATACGATGGTGTTTTCGGACGAAGGACTTCGCCATCTGGTGGCCGAGGTCGGCGTGGGGCAGATCGTCTACGGGACCGACGTGCCGTTCAACTGGCCGGTGACGGTCGATCTCGTGCTCAACGCGAAGTTCCTGAGTGACGCGGACAAGACGGCGATTCTCAGCGGCAATCTGATGAAGGTATTGCGAATCCAGTGAGAGGGACCATGCGTTTAGCAACCAGCTGTTTCCTGATCGCCGCGGTATTGGCAGTGGCGCCGGCCGCGCAGAAGCCCGCCGGCCGGACGTTCGACATGTATGTGGTCGACGTCGAAGGTGGTAACGCCACGTTGTTCGTGTCACCGTCCGGGGAGTCGCTGCTGATGGACACCGGCAATGGTGGCGCGGCCGCCGGACGCGACGCCGATCGGATCATGGCCGCGGTGAACGAGGCCGGGCTGTCGCGCATCGATCACCTGATTACCACGCACTGGCACGGCGATCACTTTGGCGCGATGGCCGAACTCGCCGGCCGCATTCCGATTGCGCACTTCATCGATCACGGACCCAGCGTGCAGTCACAGCCCGCTTCCGACGCCTTCCTCAAAGACGTCTATCCGACCCTCTACGCGAAGTCGAAGCGCACGATCGCCAAGCCGGGCGCTCGCATTCCGATCGCCGGCCTCGACTGGCGCGTGGTCACGTCGGCCGGCGAGTCGATCAAGACGCCGCTGCCCGGCGCCGGCGCGCCGAATGCGCTCTGCGCGGCGCACAAACCGCAGGACCACGACCCAACCGAGAACGCGCAATCGATCGGCAGTGTCGTGACCTTCGGCCGGTTCAAGGCCGTGCACCTCGGCGACCTGACATGGAATGAGGAATTCGATCTGATGTGCCCGACTAACCGAATCGGCACGGCAGATGTGTTCTTCGTCACGCATCACGGTCAGCCGGTCTCGAACGCACCGGTGGCGGTGCATGCGCTGCGTGCGCGTGTTGCGATCATGAACAACGGCACGCGGAAAGGCGGCCAGCCGGCGGCCATGCAGGTGATTCACTCAGCGCCGGGCCTCGAGGATCTGTGGCAGGTTCACTTCTCGTTGTTGAGTGGACAGGAATACACCGTTCCTGGCGTCTTCATCGCCAACCTCACTGACGATCAACAGGAATTCATGCGGGTTGCACCCCTCGCCCCACCCACCGGCGCCGGCGCGCCTCCGCCGCCAGTGCACAACGGGACCGCGTACTGGATCAAGGTCTCCGCACGGCTGGACGGGTCGTTCACCGTGACCAACGCGCGCAACGGCTTCAGCAAGAGCTACAGGGCCAATTGATCTGACGATACGCCCGATGCCTCGGCGGAAAGCGCTCGCAAGAATTCGACGCCAATTCGTCGAAAGAGGCTATCCGCGACTGGTGGTGCCGCGGCGCAGACGTTGGGTGACGTCTTACGATGAGGGAGCTTCATCGCCGGACGGGCCATAGATTGACGGCACGGGAACGCCGAGCAGCCGGAAATACACCATCAGTTGACCGCGATGATGAATCATGTGATTCAGAACGAAATTCCGCATCACCATCGCCTTCGGCGCCGTGAACACTTCCTTGCCGCTGTTCTTCAACGTCCACAACGCAGCAAATTCGGCATCGGTCTTGTTCAGCAGATGCTGCCGGGCCGTTCGATAGCTGAGATCGAACTGCGCGAGCACGGCTGCTCGCGTTGACGGCGGTTGATAGCCAGCCGGCCGTTGCGCGGTGGCCTCGAGCTCGCTGTGATCGAGCGTCTTGGTCGCCCACATCGGCATCTCGGTGAGATGTTCGGCGAGCCGTCCCAGTGTCACGCTGGTGGGATGCGGTTTCCACTCGAACTGGCCGTCGGGCACGCGTTCGAGCGCCCGGCGCGTCAGGCCCATTTCGCGATCGAATTCAGGCAGGAGGGAATCGATGAGCGGCATAGAGATCGATTCTATGCCGCTCGAAGTGCTTACTTCTTGGCTTTGGGTGTGACGTTCTTGGAGAAGAACTGTTCGACGTCCTTCGGGAACTCGAAGTCGAAATTGAAGTCGAAGTTGTGGTCGAAGTCGAAATCGAAGTCGAAGTCGTGGTCGAACTCGAAGGCGAAGTCCTGATCGAAATCGAAGTCAAAATTGAAGTCGAAGCCCTTGCTGAACTGGGCTTCCCATTTGGCAGGGTCATGGATGCCGGGCGGCTTGGGCGGCTTGGGCGTGGGCGCCGGCTGCGGCGCTTGTGGCGGCGCGGGCGGCGCCGCCACTGGCGACTGCCGCTCACGGCGCTGGCGGCGCTCCTCGGCGCGGCTGGTCACGGTCTTGCGGCCAAGGACGATGTCGCCGCCGAACGATTGCAACTCGATGCGCGCGCTGCCGCTGCCGAGCGTGAAGTTGAATCGCTTGCTGCCGCTCCGCGGGTTCTGCCCCTCAGGCAACTGCACCGGGAAGTCGGCGGCAAAGTCGCCCTGGAACGTGCGCACGAAGACGGTGGCGTTGTTGGCGCCGCCAAGCCCTACGCGGATGTCGCCATTGTGCGTGCCCAGGCGGTACGCGCCGTTGTCGCGAATCGTGCCGTTGAACGTGACCTCGCCGTTCATCGTGTAGGCTTCGAGGTTCGATGTCTGCGCATTGTCGATGAAGATGTCGCCATTCGTGGTCTCGGCGGTGATTTCGCCGCTCACGTTGGTGATGCGAATGCCCTCGTTCACCGTGGTCGCCTGCACGCGGCCGCTCGCCTTGTCGACGGTGATCACGCCTTCCACCGACCGCAGCGAGACATTGCCGTTGCCGCCGGTGACGCGCGCGTTGCCGTGCACGGTTTCCACCGTCACCTCGGCGGTGGTGCCCGAGATGGTGGCGTCGAGATACGTACCGGTGAGATTCACCGGCATCCAGCGCGGTACCGTGAGCTCGTAGTCGACGAGGCCGCCGGGGCCGCGGCTGCCTGAGACGCGCTGGGTCCGGATGCGCAGGGTGTTGTCGGTGGTTTCCGCCGTGACCTGTTCGCGCGCGCCGTGCGTGGCCTGGATGCGCACGCGGTCCTGGTCCCACGACCGCACCACGACTTCGCCGGCTTGATTGCTGAGCACCAGCCGCGTGCCTTTGGTGACGTCAACAATCTTCTCTGATCGCGGCGAGCTTTCGGGACCGCCTGGCCGCGCCTGGATCGGCGGCTGCTCCTGGGACTCGAGCGAGGGTTGCGCCGCCGCGGCCGTGCTCAGCACGACCGCACACGCGGTGCTCAAGAGTCCGATTCGGGAAAATGCATTCATCTGATTAATCTCCGCCTGCGGATGCGAGTTCGGTGGCGTGACGCAGCAGGTCGAGCTTGCGCCGACGCGCGTCTGCCAGATGTGAATTCAAGAACGGGTTCGCCGGGTCCTGTTCCAAGGCCATCCTCGCCTCGGTAATGGCCGCGTCAATGGCTCTCAAGTTTCGCTCGAGAATCAACACCGTTCGTGGATCGAGCCGGCCGCGCTCTTCGCGAAGAATGCGCTCCAGATCTTCCACCGCGGCGTTGAACTGCGCGTCGGCAAAATTCGCCGGAACGATTTGGCCGCTGCCATTCGTGTCGGTCGACTCACGATAGGCCTGGATCACTTCCTGCGGCTGACCGCCGCCGTTGAGCGCGGGACGATTCGAGGCCAGATAGGTAACGCCGGAGGCGACCGCGATCAACAGCGAGGCCGCCACGGCGAGCTGCGACAACGTAAAGGTGAACGTACGTCCGCCTCCGCTCCTTCGGAGCTCCGGCGAGACTGGCGTGGCCACGATCCGTTCGGCCACGCCAGACCACAGATCGCGCGACGGCGTCTCGTCCCGCCATTGCCCGATCGCCTGCGCGAGGATGTCGTCCTCCCGCAGCGGCTCGTGATCGGTGTCACCGAATCGTCGTTGTTCGTTCATGACCTTCAACCTTCTTCGTCAGCAAGCCCCGCAACGTCTGCCGCGCGCGATGCAGCTGCGATTTCGACGTGCCCGGCGATACCCCGAGCATCTCGCCGATCTCTTCGTGCCGGTAGCCCTCAACGTCGTGGAGCACGAAAACCTGCCGGGCGCCCGGCGGCAGCTGCTCGATCGCGACCTGCAAATCCATGCTCAGATCGAGGTGCTTCGTGCGAGCCGCCGTCGCTACCTCGAGCACCGGCTCACTATCCGTCAGAAACCTCTCGCGTGCGGCGCCGAGCGTGCGAAACCGCTCGATGATCACGTTCACCGCCAGCCGGTGCAACCACGTCGCAAAAGACGACTCGCCGCGAAACAACGCGAGCTTCTGCCACGCGCGGACGAACACATCCTGCGTCAGTTCTTCGGCCGCGTCGGGACCCGCCATGCGCCGCGCGAGGTTGTAAATCCGCGGCATATGGGTCCGGTATACCCGCTCGAAAGCCGCCGTATCCCCTTGAGTCGCAAGGACGACGTCGTCCACCGGCACTTGTTTGGATGAGGGAAAACTGGGAAGGGTTGGAAGGGCAGGAGACATAGAGTCGCCTGCCCTTCGCCTTTTCTACGATGTCTTCTTGAAATCGACCTTAGGCGCCACTTTCGCGGCTTCCGGGGCCGCAAACAGAGGGTAGTCGCCCTTGAAGCCGAAGATCGCCGCCGTGATGTTTGCCGGGAACTGGCGGCGCGACGTGTTGTAGGCCTGAACGGATTCGTTGTAGCGCATCCGTTCCACCGCGATCCGGTTCTCGGTGCCCGCGAGTTCATCCATCAGGCGATTGAACGTCGCGTCGGACTTGAGGGTCGGGTAGTTCTCGACCACCACCAGCAGCCGCGCCAACGCGGAGGATTGCTCGTTGGCGGCGGCAATTCGCTGCTCGGGAGTTGTGGCCCCGGCGAGCTTGGCGCGTGAGTCGGCAATCGCCTGGAACACGTCGCGTTCCTGCTGCGCGAAGCCCTTCGTGGTTTCCACCAGGTTCGGAATGAGGTCGTTGCGGCGCTGCAGCTGGTTTTCCACTTGCGCCCACTGCGTCTTAATCGCTTCTTCCTGGCCGACAAACCGGTTGTAGGAGCATCCGGACGAAGCCACGGCCGCAATGGCCAGAACGACAACCACAAGCGAACGCTTCAGAGTGTTCATAGCTACCTTTCTAGTTCTCCATTCTGCATTCTGTCCACCTCCGCGGCCAAGGGCCGCTTCGGCGAGACATTTACCAGCTTGCGCCACCACCGCCGCCACCCGAGCGGCCACCGCCGAACCCGCCAAACCCGCCGCCGAATCCGCCGCCGCCGAATCCTCCAGCGCCGCGCGACCACCCGCCGCCGTAGTGCCCGCCGAACGGACCGACGCCGCTCCACCAGCGGCGCCGGCGCCGCTTGCCGCCTCTCATCAAGTTGAGGAAGACGATGAGGAGGATGACCCAGAAGCCTGGGCGGAACCCCCGATTTGTGGAACGTCGCCTCGTCTGCGGCTGCGGGGCCGGCTCAAGGACTAACTGGACGTTGCGGCCGTCCGCGATTCTGCGGGCCACGCGTGTCGCGCCGGTGACCAGGCCGCGGCCGTAGTCGCCGTTGCGAAAAAAGGGTGTCATCGATCGGCTGGTCTCGCCCGCGAAGCCGTCGGTGACGAACGCTTCGAGTGCGTAGCCGGTCTCGATGCGCACCTGCCGATCGTCCAGGGCCAGGACTATCAGGACGCCGTTGTCCTTGCCTTTGACGCCGATGCCCTGGCCGCCGTTCTCGAACATCTCGACGGCGTACGACTGCATGTCCGCAAACGGCTGGAAGGTCTTGACCGTGGCAATCACCATGACGTCGCCGGTGGCGCTCTGCAGCGCGCGAATCAACCCGTCGAGCTGCGCCTCGGATGACGAGTCAATCACGTTGGCAAAATCGTTCACCGGCGCGGTCAAACGCGGTATCGCTTGTTGCGCGTGCGCACCGCCCGTGAGAACCCAGCCAGCGAGCAGCAGGCTGGTCGGTATTCTCACTCCACTCTCCAGTGGTCGACGAATTGCCACATCGCTTCAACCGCGCTGAGATAGTCGGGAAACAAGCGCGCCGGATCGACGCCCGCGACCGACGCGGTTTTCGTCAGGGCGAGCACATCTCCGACCACACGCGACTCCAGCCGGATCCGGTTGGTGGCGTAGGTCGTGAGCTCCTGGCTCGTCGACGGGCTCTCACCATCGAGCCGCGCCAGGCGGCGCAGCAACTGCGCAAACGCCGGTGCTGATTCGGTAACGAGCGCGGCCACGTCAACCGGGCGGCCGCGCGATTCGATGAAGTTCTCGCGCAGGTGGAGGAGCAGACTCTTGACGTGAGTCTCGCATTCACGCCGCACGTCCTCATCGCGAATGGTCAGGCCGCTGAATGGATCGTTGCCGTGAATGACGCGATGAGTGTCGAGAATCTCACCGTACTCGAGCGGAAACGCGTCGAGCGAGCCGGCGAATTCGTCGCGCGTCAGCAGCAGCGGCGTGGCACAGCCGGCCCGGTGCCACGCCGACGCGCGAGACGCGCAGGCGTTGAGATCGTCGGTGCTGATGGCGTGCACGAGCGCGAGGCTGAGCGCCGGCGTCACCTGCGGATCGCCGTACGCAACGAGCGCCTGAAGCCGGCCGCCAAAAATGTGGTGGAGATCCTGCAGAACGACGGCGTAAGGCCCGCCGTGGGATGTGTGCATCTCTCTTATAGAATACGACTGTCGCGTCTCCCTGTTCCGTATGCGTCTTCGCGAGATCAATCTCGGCTGCTTCGGCGGCGGCACTGGCCTGCCGAGCCTGCTCGGCGGCCTCAAGCGCAATCCCTGGCTGCGGCTCAACGCCGTGGTGACGATGTTCGATTCCGGCGGCAGCTCGGGTCAGCTGCGCGACGAGCTCGGCGTTTTGCCGCCGGGCGACGTGCTGCGCTGCGCGCTGGCGCTGTCGCGAAACGAGGGCGAGGCGCGACGCGTGTTACTCGCGCGTCTGCCCAGCACGCTCGACCATACCCGCCTCGGCGGTCATACCGGCGGCAATCTGCTGTTGTCGATGATGGAGCGCTACAGTGGCGATTTCCTCGCCGCGGTGGACGGCTTGCGCGCGCTGCTCGGCTGCCGCGGCTCGGTGTGGCCGATCAGCGTCGAGAACGCGACGCTCTGCGCTGAATACGCCGACGGCGAGGTGACCCGCGGCGAGGTTGAAGTCGACAAGGGACATGCCCGGGGTCATCACGTCACGCGGGTGTGGCTCGAACCGCACGTGCCGATCCATCCTGTCGTACGCGACGCGATCGCAAAGTTCGACGCCGTGATCATCGGGCCGGGCAGCTTCTTCACCAGTCTGATGCCGACGCTGCTGGTGGACGGCGTGGCCCAGGCACTCGCCGGTGTTCCCGGACCGATCGTCGTCGTCAGCAACATCCTGACCGAGGGCCAAGGCATGAAGGGATTCACCGCCGCCGATGAGGTGGCGTGGATCAGCAAGACCATCGGCCGGCCGGTGGATGTGGTGATCGCCAACCACGGCCAGCCATCGGAGGACGCCGTCAGCCGTTATGCGGCCGAACACAAGCATCCGCTCGAGCTCGGTGACCTGCCGGCGAAGACCGAAACGGTGATGGGTGAATTCTGGCGAAGCGAGATCGCGCGTCACGATCGCAATCGGCTGTGCTACGCCGTGTGGGCCGTGCTGTCGAAGAGATTGCTATCGTGACTTGGCAGCTTTCCGCTTTGGCTTGACTGACTTGGTGGCGGCCTTTGACGGCGCCTTCATGCTCAGCGCGCGTTCGATGATCTTTTTGAACATGGCCCCGGTGTCGCCTCCCTTTGCCGGGGCGTTGCTCAGCCAGAGATCGGGTGTTTTTCCCGAGAGGATCTCCGCGAAGTCGGCATTCGGCGTCTTCACGCTCAGCGGCGCGAAGTCGACGATGTCGATCGGCCCGGCCCATTCGTCCTTGTGCTTGATCAGCAGCCAGCTGTTCGGCGCGCCGCCGTAGCCGCGCGTTTTCACCACCACCCACGATCCCTTGAGCTTGTAGCCGTTGAGGCGAAACTTCAGGTCGCCCTTGCGCAGCGACGCCTCGACATCATCCGTCTCCGGCTCCCACGTGCCGTAATCCCACAACAGCACGATGCCGGCGCCGTAGCCCTCAGGTATCACGCCCTCGAACATGCCGTAGTCGAACGGGTGATCTTCGGTCTGCATCGCCAGCCGCTTGTCCTTCGGATCGATCGAGGGTCCCTTCGGCACGGCCCACGACAGCAGCACTCCATTCCATTCGAGCCTGAAGTCGTAGTGCAGGTGAGAGGCGAGATGCTTCTGCACGCAGAAGAAGAGTTCTTCACCTTTCTTTTTCTTGACGACTTTCTCGCCGGCCGGTTCAGGCGTCTTCGTGAAGTCGCGCTTGCGCTTGTAGTCTTCGAGAGGCATCGCCGATCTCAGATATCAGATTTCTGATTCATCGCCAGATCCAATCAAAATAATAAGTCTGCAATCAGAAATCTGAGATCTGAAATCATCGTTGCGGGACGATTCGCGCTGAGGTCTCAAACCGCCGGAAGTTGGAATACCTAGCCACGCTCAGCCCCGGTTCGCCGGTATTGGTCGAGAATTCTTCGCGCATTTCGGTCGGCACCAGCAGGGCGAGCGCCGGGTGACGTCTGAACTCGACTCGCACCACTGGCTGATTCCACCATCCGAGCGCTGCCGAGGGGCGTGAGCGGACCTCGGCGCGCAGCAGTCGGCCCTCGTCGTCCACCCACGCCGCCACGCGGCTGATGAGGGCCGTGCCGTCGGGCGCGCGAATGAGGGGGCGAACGCCGATTTCCTCCGCAGAAAGGATCGAGACGTTGACCCGGTTGATCGCGTCGCGCCCTTCAATGGCATATGAAAATCGGATCGGAGGACGGTTGCGAGGGCGTCCGCTGTGGTGGCCACGGTCTTGCCGTCCACCTTGCGCACCACGCGGATCCCCATCCAGCCCGAGTCGCCGGGTAACTGCACGAACGCCACTTCCGATTCCAGCTTGCGCTGCTCGACGATAGTGGGACGACCGAAGCGAAGTCGAGCGGCGGTCGGCTCCGCCTCGATGGTCTGAGTCATCTGCTCCCGCGCCACCAGGGCCGAGAGCGCAGGTTCATAGGCGCTCAGATAGGCGTCGAGCCGGTTGCGGACGTCGCTCGGAGTCGGTGTTTGACTGGCGCCAATGCCGATAGATGCGCCGAATAACACCACGAGCAGTCTCGGCATGCGCGCCCAACTATAATCTGCCTTCTCAAATCTGAAATCTGAGATCATTTCCCGCATGCTTTACGCCATTCTGGTGTATCTGGCCGCGCTGGTTCTGATCGGCCTGTTTCAGGTCCGCAAGGCGCAGACCGGCGATGATTTCCTGGTTGCCGGGCGCACGCTGCCATGGCACGTTCTGGTGTTCACGCTACTGGCGACGTGGATTGGATCCGGCAGCCTGTTCGGCGGCGCCGGTCTGGGCTACCGCCATGGCTTCCCCGGACTCTGGCAGTCGGCCGGAGCGTGGGCCGGCATCGCCTTCGTCTACTTCCTCGCTCACCGCGTGCGGCGAATCGCGAAGTACACGATGCCCGACATTCTCGAGCTGCGGTATGGCAGCGTGGCGCGCGTGCTCGGCACGCTGGTGGTGGTGATTGCCTATACCACCATTGCCGCCTACCAGTTCCGCGGCGGCGGGCGGTTGCTCAACATGGTCGCCGGCATCGACGTCGGCACCGGCGCGCTGATCACGATGGTGTTCTGCGTGGTCTACACGGCGCTCGCCGGCATGTTATCGGTGGCCTATCTCGATCTTGGCAACGGCGCCGCCATGCTGATCGGCGTCGCATTGGCGGTGGTCTATCTGGTCGCGCACGCCGGCGGCGTGCCGATGGCCCTAGATGCGCTGCGTCCCGACCAGGTGTCCGTGTTCGGCACGCTCGACCCCTGGCGCGACGCCTTCGCGCTGTTTCTGCCCACCATGCTGCTGTTGATGGGCGAAGCCAACATGTACCAGAAGTTCTTTTCCGCCCGCGACGAGCGTCACGCGCGGAAAGCCGTCATCTTCTGGATCATCGGCACTATTCTGATCGAGACGCTGATCACGTCCGTCGGCGTGTTCGGCAGCATTGCGATCCCCGGTCTGGACACCGCAGCATCCGAGGGCATCGTGATTCAGGTGGCCGTCGCGGTGCTGCCGACGGTGCTTGGCGCACTGCTGCTGTGCGGTGCCGCCGCCATCATCGTCTCCACGGCCAACAGCTTCTTGCTGACGCCGGCATCGGCGCTGATGCGCGACGTCTATCAGAAGTCGATCAATCGAGCCGCCACGGACCGGCAGGTGGTGCTGCTGACGCGGATCTTCGTCGTGATACTGGGTCTGCTCGGCTTTGTCGCGCTGCGGTTTTTCACCACCATTCTGCAGATGGCGCTGTGGGCGTACACCATGTATGGCGCCTCCATCACGCCTGCCTTGCTGGCGGCGTTCCTCTGGCCCCGCGTCACGCGCGCCGGCGGCGTGGCCTCGATCGCGGCGGGCATGATCACGACGTTGGGATGGGAGATCTACGCCCGCTCTGCCGGCGGCTACCCGTACGGGCTGGATACTGTCTACCCGGCGCTTGCCCTTTCGGTGATCGCGCTGTTCGGCGTCAGCCTCGCCAGTGGCCCGCCGTCCGCGGAGGAGCGCGCTGCGATCGCGTAGAGCGCGCCGCGCCGTATGGTGCTTCTGTTGTCTACCTACGACCTCGGCCGCCAGCCGTTTGGCGTGGCGTCGCCGGTGGCGTGGCTCCGCCGCGCGGGCGTAGACGTCCGCGTGATCGATCTGTCGCGCGACCGGCTGCCGGTGGACGCCGTCTCGTCGGCGCGGGTCGTTGCCTTCTACCTGCCGATGCACACCGCCACGCGCCTGGCGCTGCCGGTGATCGATCGCGTCCGATCGATAAACCCGCAAGCCACCGTATGCGCCTACGGCTTGTATGCGCAGCTGAATGAGACGCTGCTGCGTGAGCACGGGGTGACGGCCATCCTCGGCCCTGAAGCGGAGCAGGACCTCGTCGACGTTGCGACGGGAGAGCCTGGCAGCGACCCCAAGTCACCGATTCCACGGCTCCAGTTCATCAACCCCGATCGAGCCGGTCTGCCGCCACTCGAGAAGTACGCGACGCTCGTGATGCCCGATGGGGCGCGCAGGATCGTGGGTTCCACGGATGCGACACGCGGCTGCAAACATCGCTGCCGTCATTGCCCGATCGTTCCCGTCTACAACGGGCAGTTCCGCGTCGTCCCGGTCGAAGTGGTGATGGCCGACGTAAGCGCGCAGGTCGAGCGCGGTGCCACGCATATCACGTTCGGGGATCCGGACTTCTTCAACGGTCCGGCTCACTCGCGCAAGATTGTCGAGGCGCTACACAGGGACTTTCCGTCGCTGACCTACGACGTGACGATCAAGGTCGAACACCTGCTCGACCATCGCGACCTGCTGCGGGTGCTGGTCACCACCGGCTGCGCGTTCGTGACCAGCGCCGTGGAGTCGGTGGACGATGCGGTGCTCGAGAAGCTGGAAAAGGGACACACCCGCGCCGGGTTCATCGAGGCGGCCGGTTTGTGCCGCAACGCGCAGCTCGCGCTGGCGCCGACGTTCGTGGCCTTTACCCCCTGGACGACGCTCACGAGCTACATGGATCTCGTGCACGTTGTCGAAGATCTTGGGCTGACCGATCACGTGGCTCCGGTTCAGTGGGGCATACGGCTGCTGGTGACGTTCAACTCCCGCCTGCTCGAGCTGCCTGATATTCGGCGTGTGATTGGTCCATTCGATCCGAAGACGCTGACGTATCCGTGGAAGCATCCCGATCCCCGAGTGGACGACCTGCAACAGCAGATGATGGCGCTCGCACGGCAGCCGCGCCCGGCGCGCAGCACCGTGCCGTACCTTGACGAGCCTTGGTACTGTTGAGCGGAGCCGACCGCGGAGCAGGTGGCTCTGCTATGAAGCGCGTCCTCATTCTGGCGACGACGACGGGGTATCAGACGAGGATGTTCGGCGCCGCTGCCGAGCGGCAGGGCATCGATCTGATCTACGCGACCGACCGGTGCGATCAACTCGACGATCCGTGGCGAGACGGCGCCATTGCCGTGCGGTTCCACGAGGAATCGCGGTCGGTCGATGCGGTTCTGAGCGCGCTTGGCTCCCGGCCCATTCACGGCATCCTGGCCGTCGGCGATCGTCCGACAGTGATGGCGGCGCGCCTTGCCCGGTCGTTGAACCTGCCGGGCCACTCGCCCGACGCCGCGGCAGCGGCCCGCGACAAGCGCCTCGCTCGCGAGAAGTTCCGCGCCGGCGGATTGCTCGTGCCGCATTCGGTTGCGGTGTCCATGCGCGCCGAGCCGGCAACGGTGCTGCCGCAAGTGCGGTTTCCGGCTGTGCTGAAGCCGACGGTGCTGTCGGGCAGTCGCGGCGTGATTCGCGCCGACGATGTCGATGGGTTTACGGCAGCGTTCGAGCGCATCAGGCGTGTGCTTCAGTCGCCGGATGTGGTCGAGATGCGCGATGCGGACGCCGAGACGATTCAGATCGAGGAGTACATCCCGGGCGCGGAATTCGCGCTGGAAGGACTGCTCGATCGCGGCCGGCTGAGAACCATCGCGCTGTTCGACAAACCGGATCCGCTCGACGGTCCGTTCTTCGAGGAAACGATCTACGTCACCCCATCACGGGCCAACGCCGGCATCCTCACGCAGATCGAGACGGCCGTGACGCGCGCGGCGCAATCGCTCGGGCTGCAGCACGGACCCGTGCATGCGGAAGTGCGCTTCAACAGCAAGGGCCCGTACGTGCTGGAAGTGGCGGCGCGACCCATCGGCGGGCTGTGCGCGAAAACGCTGCGATTCGAACAGCGCGGAGAGCGGATCGGCTTCGAAGACCTCTTGCTGCTGCATGCGGCAGGGGAGCCGGTTCATGGCTGGCGGCGCGAGCATCTGTCGTCGGCCGTGATGATGATTCCAATCCCGCGCAGCGGCACGCTGCGGGGTGTGGACGGCGTGCAGGCCGCGGGCGCGGTGCCGTATGTCGACGAGATCGAGATTACCGCGAAGATCGACCAGCAGTTGCTGGCGCTGCCGGAAGGCTCGAGTTACCTGGGATTCATCTTCGCGCGCGCGTCGACGCCGGCAGATGCCGAAGGAGCGGTTCGTGAAGCGCATGCCCGGCTTCGCTTCACGATCGATCCGCTCCTGCCGATGATTACTTAGCGCGTTGCGGCACGTAGTCGGGCGGCAGCGCCGAGCCTTCGCCGAAGAAGAACTCTTCCATCTGGCTCCGGATCAACTCCTGGCCTTCCTTCTGCCAGGGCATCAGCCGGTACTCGTTGAGGATCATCTTCTGGCGTTCTTCCCAGAGCTTCCAGGCCTGTGCCGACACGTTCTCAAACACCCGCTGGCCGATCTCTCCTGGCCAGGGTGCCGCGTCGAGCCCGGGCAGCTCTTTCTGGAACTTCACGCATTTCACGACGCGGCCGCTCTTATTGGTGATCGGTTTGTCGTCGTGTCCCGGAGGACCTCCACACATTGCCATGCCGGTATTGTACTATCCTGGCGTGGACGCGGAGGAACGCCACCGGAGTTGCTGGTATGCGCGTCGCACCGCCGATCTTCCCGAGAATCCCGGCCACCACACCATTGTCGACGGCCAGCTGCTGTTCTGCGTCCATCCCATGTATTGGCCGGTGGTCCGTTACGAGTTCGACCTGCGTAACTGCGAGGACTGCGACGTCTACCGCCCAGCCGGCGCGAAGAAATCATCCTGCCGATAAGTGTGCACCCGCGCGTAGCCGTACTGTTTGAGGTAGTTGATGATGTCGGTCCGCTTCGGCTCTTCCTCGTTGTGCTCGATCGCCAAGGCGCCAAACCGGTACTTGTCGAGCGCGATGCCTTTGAGCGCGTCGAGCTCTGCGCCTTCGATATCGATACTCATGAAATGGATGAAGGCCGGCGCCTGGTTCCGCTCGAGGATCTCGCCGAGGGTGATAGTAGTGAGCTCAACCGCCGGCGCCTTCATCGCTTCTTCCTTCCATTTGCCCAGCGTGTCGCCAACGCCGCCCAGTCCTGAGTGCGTGTAGAACGTCACGCGCCGGCCCGCGGTGCTCCCCACGACTTCTTTCTCCATCTTGCACGTGCGGCCTTCCATCTGGGTGGGAAACGGGTCGACGCAGATGCCGCGCCAGCCCAGTTCTTCAGCGGTTTTGGTATTCGATCCGATGGTGCCGTGGCCCGAGCCGACGTCGACGAAGTATCCGTCGCGAACGCCGGGGAACATCTTCACGAGCAGCCATTTGTCCTGGCCGATTTCGGAAGGGTAGGTCGGACCTGCGCCGATGGCTTCCTGCCACGTGAGACGCAACGCCTCCGTGAGCGAGAGGTCACAGCAGTCGCGATTGGTGTTGAACTGCTTGCGGATCTCGATCGCGCGAGGACTGCGCGCCATCACCAGGATCGCCGAAGCGGTGAAGGTCAGGACCAGAACGGGCTTCACGATTCTCACGATCCTGATTGTATTGATGCTCATCAAGGATTACCCCATCTGTAGCGATTTCATTCACCCCTTGAGAATGCGTCCGAATTGTAATCATTTGTAACCTCGTAACTAATTTCCACACCATTAGTTACGAGGGTCTCTAGGCTGTTGAGCTGGCACGCGATTCGCTAAGAGGTAGTCCAGCTGGAAACAAGCGTATGTTCGACCGATGGGAGGTCACCGTGTTTGAGATTCGCAAGGCACGCCGGGGTTTTGCCTCGATGTCAGCAGAAAAGCAGCGTGAGATTGCCAGCAAGGGCGGCCGTGCTGCCCATGCCAAGGGAACCGCGCATGAATGGTCAGCCGAAGAAGCGCGTCGCGCCGGCCGCAAGGGCGGACAGGCAAGCCGTGGCGGACGCGGCAAGCTACCCACCGTCGCGTAGGCTGAAGTGAGAAGTCAGTTAGTGAGAAGTTAGAAGAGACCCCCCTTCTTCCTTCTCACTCAGACCTCTAACTTCTGCCCTCTGACTTTTCTACCTGGACGCGTGCGTCGTTGAAGCACGCGCCTCCCCCCACATCCGTCAGCGTATCGGGCGTGAGCGCGTTGGTCGTGTAGCCATTCGCCGTGTGGCGGCGCCACACGCCTTTGGGCATGGCGACGAGCCCTGGCCGCACGAGATAGGTCAAGTGTGCCTTCACCCGTATCTCGCCGAGCGCATTCCAGACCCGAACGGCGTCGCCGTCGTCGACGCCGCGTGCCCCAGCATCATCCGGATGCATCTCGAGCATCACGTCGGGCCGCGGCAGCTCGCCGAGTGTGGAGCTGATCGTGCGTTCGCTGGCCGGCGAAATCAGCGCCAGCGGATACTCGCGGCTCGCCGGATCCGGTTGATAGCCGTAGAGGCCGAGCGGCGCTTGCTGGTCGAGCGCGGCGGGAAAGAGATCGACCTTCCGGTCCGGCGTTTTCGGAAACGCATCGACGAATTGCACCGGCCTGCCGCCGTGTGGCGGATGGGTCGCGATCCAGTTGTCGCGCAAATCGTCGGCGATACCTTGCGGCAGGTTCGCGAGCACGTTGAGCATGGCCTCGAGATCGTCGGCGGGATCGCCCGCCATCGAGAGATCGAGGCGGCGCACGAGATCCATGAAGACATCGGTGTTCGATCGCGATTCGCCGACGGTGTCGATCACGGGTTTGCCGAGCTGCAGCGTCACCGGCCCATACCCTTTGGCGAAGTCGTAATGCTCGAGGAACGTCGTTGCGGGCAGCACCACGTCGGCATACACCGCCGTATCGGTGAGGACCTGGTCGAAGACCACGGTGAAGAGATCTTCGCGTTCGAGGCCGCGGATCACACGGCGCTGATCGGGAAGAATCGCCACCGGGTTGCAGTTGTAGACGAACAGGACGTTGACCGGCAGCCCCTCGGGTTCGGTCAGGATGCGCCCGATCTTGTTCATGTTGATCGCGCGCGTGGGCGGGTCCTGATCCGTCAGCCACGTGCGTTCGATGTTCCAGGTCGCGGAGTTGCTCATCGTGTAGCCGCCGGCGCGCACGCCGAACTTGCCGGCCACAGCCGGCAACGCCAGTACCGCCGCCGCGGCGCTGCCGCCGTTGCGGTTGCGCTCGAGGCCCCAGCCGCACTTGACGAGCGCGGGCGACGTTTTCGCATACCGTTCCGCGAGGCCGCGCAGCTGATCGGCGGCGACCCCGCTCACCTCGGCGGCGCGCTCGAATGTCCACTGCCGCGCCTTGTCGCGCAATTGCGCCGCGCCGTTCGCGTGCTCGTCGAGAAACGCCGCGTTGGCATGGCCCTCTTCGAAAAGGTAGCGATGGATGGAAAGGGCGACAGGGAGATCGGTGCCCGGCCGCACCGCGAGGTGGAGATCCGCTTGACGGGCGATGCCCGTCGCTCGCGGATCGATCACGACAATATAGGCGCCCTTCTCACGAGCCTGCTTGAGATACGGCATCAGGTGGATGCCCGACACACCTGGATTGACGCCCCAGATCACGATCATCCTGGCTTCCGGATAATCCTCGTAGCTGACCGACGCCATCTTTCCGTACAACCCAAGATTCGCGGTGCTGGTTGGCACGGCACACACCGTGCGCAGCAAGCGAGACGTGCCCAGCCGCCGGAACAGAATCGCGTCGGCATAGTCCTGCGTCAGGAAGCCGTTCGATCCACCGTAACACAGCGGCAGGATCGTCTCAGGGCCGGGATTCTCGCGCGCCGCCTGCATCTTCGACACGATCAAGTCGAGCGCCGCGTCCCACGACACGCGCTGGAACAGCCCGCTGCCCTTCGCGCCGCGCCGGATCGCAGGGTAGAGCAGCCGGTCGTCGCCGTAGACCCGTTCTGGAAAACGCCGCACCTTGGCGCAGATGTAGCCGTCGGTGATGTGGTTCTCGGTGGCGCCGTCGATCTTCACGGCGCGCCCGCCGCGCACGGTCACGTTCAGCGTGCACGCATCGGGACAATCGAGCGGGCAGGCGGTCTGGACGACGGATTCCGGTGGCGCAACGCCCGGCTTGGCCATAGACCCATAGAATAGAGGACATGGCCGCCCTCCCCCAAGTTGTGATTGTTGGCGGCGGGTTCGCCGGTCTCGACGCCGCGCGACGGCTGCGCCACGTTCGATGCGAGGTGACGATCGTCGATCGTCACAATCACCATGTCTTTCAGCCGCTGCTGTATCAGGTGGCAACCGCGGCCTTATCGCCGGGCGACATCGCTTCGCCAATCCGATGGATTCTTCGCAAGCAGCAGAGATTGCGCGTGCTGCTGGCCAACGTCCAGCGCGTCGACCCGAACGCTCGCACCATCATCCTCGACCGTGGCGATCCGGTGCCGTACGATTTCCTGATCGTTTGCGCCGGTGTCACGCACTCGTATTTCGGCCACGACGACTGGAGCCGGATCGCACCGGGCCTCAAGACGCTCGACGACGCGTTGGCGATGCGGCGTCGAATGCTGCTCGCCTTTGAAGAAGCGGAGCTCGAAAAATCGCCCGCCAGGCAGCGCTTTCTTCTCACGTTCGTGATCATTGGCGGCGGGCCGACAGGAGTAGAGCTGGCCGGCGCGCTGGCCGAGATCGCCCGGCACGCCCTGCGGCAGGAATTCGACGCCGTCGATCCGGCGTCGGCGCGGATCATCCTCGTCGAGGCCGGCCCGTCGATTCTGCCGGCGTTCCCGGAAAGCCTTCGCGAGTCGGCCAACCGCTCCCTGGAGCGCCTGGGCGTGGAGGTCCGCACCGGGACACCCGTCACGAGCGTCGCCGAGGGCGCAGTCCAGATCGGCGACGAACGCGTCGAGGCGCACACGATTAGGTGGGCCGCGGGCGTGGCCGCGGAAACCATCTCGCGCGACCTCGGTCCGAACCTCGATCGGGCGGGACGCGTGATCGTCAATCCCGATCTGTCCGTTCCGGGCAGGCCCGAGATCTTTGTGGCCGGCGACATGGCGTCATTCAGCCATCAGACCGGCAAGCCGCTGCCCGGTGTGGCTCAGGTGGCCAAGCAGGAAGGCGCGCGCGCCGCTGCGAACGTGGCTCGCCTGATCGCCGGACAGCCGACCGCACCGTTTCACTACATCGACCCGGGCAACATGGCGACCATCGGGCGCAACTCGGCGATCGCCGACTTCGGCTTCCTTCGCGTGTCGGGCTACCTCGGCTGGCTACTGTGGCTGTTCGTGCACATCCTTTTCCTAATCGGTTTTCGTAATCGGCTGTCGGTCATGCTGCAATGGGCAATGGCGTACCTCACGTATCAGCGCAGCGTGAGGCTCATTACGAGGGATCCAGCAGGGTAGAATTCTGTGTTGCTTTGCCCTGCCCCCGGCAGGGCCGCTCCTCACATTCTAGCTGAGAGGATTTGTGTGATGTTGAAGTTCACCCTGGTTGCGGGCGCTATCGTGATGGCGATGGGGGCCATCTCTGCGCAAAACGTTCCGACGGCAACGTGCAAAGGCTGTCCGGCAGCCTACATCTCCAACGAAGAGTTGCAGCAGTACATCAAGCGCGCGATGGAGCGGAAGCTCGTCGATCAGCAAGTGCGTGCCGTCGACGTGGGCAAGAGCGGCGTGGCAGTCGGCATGGTGCATCGCACCAGGCTCGACAAGCCGGCGACCAACTCCGTGGCCGAGCACGATCACGTGAGTGAGGTGTATCACGTGATCTCGGGATCGGCGACGCTGGTCACCGGCCCCGATCTCGTCAACGCGGAGCGCCGGCCGCTGACGAACGAGAACGTGCGACTGCTGAATGGCCCGGGCAGCAACGCGGCGTCGATTCGCGAGGGCGTGAGCCACCAGCTGAAGGCCGGCGACGCGATCATCATTCCCGCCGGCACCGGTCATTGGTTCACGAAGATCGACGACCACATTACCTACCTGATGATCCGGATCGATCCGGACAAGGTGGTTCCGAACAAGGACGCGGCCGCTTCGAAAGCGTACCTGTCAGGGAAATAGGTCGTGCTCGCCGGCGGCGCCATCGGGCCGTACCAGATCATCCGCAAGCTCGGTGCCGGCGGCATGGGCGTGGTGTGGCTGGCGGAGGATACGCGCCTCAATCGCAAAGTTGCGCTCAAGACCGTGAAGTCGGCCGAAGCCGACACCACGGAAGGGCGGCAGCGGCTGATGCGCGAAGCGCGTGCCGCCGCGGCGCTCAACCATCCACACATCGCGACGGTGCATGATGTGCTCGACGTTGAAGGCAAGGTCATTGTCATCTTCGAGTATGTCGAAGGCGAATCGCTGGCGTCGCGGCTGCATCGCGGTCCGCTGCCGATCAACGAAGCCGTCGAGATCGGGTGGCAGCTCGCCGACGCGCTCGCGGCGGCGCACGCGCAGGGCGTTATCCATCGCGATCTCAAGCCGGGCAACGTCGTCCTCGGGCCGGACGGGCGCGCGAAGGTGCTCGACTTCGGCATCGCCAGACTCGTGCCGGCAGGCACCGACCCGTCGGCGAGCGTGCCCGGTTCGATTGGCGTCGGGCTGGTTGGCACGCCGGGTTATGCGGCCCCGGAGCAATACTTGTCGAGAAACGTCGACGGCCGGGCCGACCTTTACGCGCTCGGCGTGATGATCTACGAAATGATCGTCGGCCGCCGGCCTTTTCCCGGCAACGATGCGGTTGCGATTGCGACGTCGGCGCTCCGCGACGAGGCGCCGAGGCTGGCAGCCGCCAGCGACGTGCGCGTGCCGCCGCAGCTCGAGACGCTGGTCGCACGGCTGCTCGATCGCGACCCAGAGAAGCGCCCGCGATCAGGCGACGAAGTGCTCGTCGCGCTCAGCCCGGTTCGCGATCACGAATCCTCGCCGCTGGCCCGCCGAACGATCTCGTTGCGCAACCGCGTGCCGACGGCGGCCATCGTCACCGGCGTGGTGCTGATGGGCATCGTCGTTGCGCTGACCGCGCGCTTGCAATTCGCCGGCACGCGGGTGCGGACCGAATCGCCGGTGGTTGCGGTGTTGCCGCTCGTGAACATGAGTGGCGATTCGGCCAACGAATACCTCGGCACCGGCTTGGCGGAAAGTTTGATCACCAGCCTGGCCTCGTTGCCGCACGTCACCGTGCTGTCGCGCAGCGCGGTGGACGAGACCCGGCAGCAGTATCCCGATCGTGCGCGCTTCGTGCAGGCGCTCGATGCCGCATACGTCGTCGAAGGATCGGTGCAGGCCGTCGGCGATCGTTTGCGCGTGACCCTGAACCTGGTTCGCGACGATGCGTCCGTGGCCTGGGGTCGAACGGTCGAGGGTCCGGCGCGGGACTTGTTCACACTGCAGTCCCAGCTGGCCACCGAGTTGAACGGCGCGATCACGGATCAGGCGCCCGCTGCCGAGCCGGTGCGTCCGGCAGCGCCGGCAACTGCCAGCGAGCCGGCACAGATCGCCTATTGGAAGGGCCGCGCCAATCTCGACCGCCGCGACATGGCCGGCAATATTCAGGCCGCGCTCAAGGACTTCGAGGATGCCATCACCGCCGACCCGAAGTTCGCGATGGCGTTTGCAGGACTGGCGGAAGCGCAGTGGGCGATGTACGTGCAGACCAGCGACAAGTCTTGGGCACAGCGCGCGGTTGACTCCACCACGACCGCGTTGAAGCTCGAGCCGGATCGTCCTGCGGTCAGGTATTCAGCGGGTCTGACGCTGTTTCGCAGTGGCCAGTTCGACGCCGCGCGTCAGGAGCTCGAGCGCGCGGTCGCGCTGCAGCCAACCTCGGAGGATGCCACGCGGTTGCTGGGCCGGGTATTGATTCGGCAAGGGCGAGTCGATGAGGGCATGCAGCAATTCAGGAAGGCGCTGGCGATTCGGCCGAACTCGGTGGCGTTGCATGGCGACATGGGCTTCGCGCTGTTCGGCGCGCAGCGGTATGCCGAGGCGCTGGCGGCGTTCGAGAAGGCAATTGAGCTGGCGCCGAACTCGTCGACCAGCCTGTCGCAGGCCGGCGCCGCGTCGCAGATGCTCGGCGACAACCGCAAGGCGCTCGCCTACTACGAGCGTGCAACCGCCATTTCGCCCCGTGCCGAGACCTTTTCCAGCATGGGCACCATCTATTACAGTCTGGGCGAATACGCGAAAGCCGCCGCCGCCTACGAAGGGGCGCTGCTGATTCGCCCGCTCGGCGCGATTACACATCGCAACCTCGGCGACGCGTATGTGCGTCTCAATCGAACGGCGGACGCGATGAAGGCGTACCGGCAGGCGGTGACCCTTGCCGAGGCCGAGGTCTCGGTGAGTCCGTCCGATGCGCGCGCGTTGGGACGCCTCGCGGTGTACCAGGCCAAGGCGGGAGATGATGCGGCCGCGAGAAAGACCATTCGGCGCGCCCAGGACCTGGCGCCGAATGACGAGCAGGTCCAGCAGCGCGCGGCCGTGGTGCATGCGCTCGCTGGCCGCGCTAACGACGCGCTGGACGCAATCGCCCGTGCGATTGCCGGCGGCGTCGCGCCGCGGCTGATCGCCCAAGAAGAGGACTTCGTGAAACTTCGGCCGCTGCCGAGATTTGCGCAGCTGGTCGCCAACCCGACAGAGGAGAAGCGATGAGCAAGAAAAAGAGCAAGTCGGCAGTGAAAAAAGCACCGCGCGCCGCGGTGCGAACCGAACAGCCACGTGCGGCGGCAACACAGGGCCGTACCGGCTACGCCACGGTCTTCATCTTCCGGACCGGGAACGGGACGAAGATTCGCACCGCCCCCCACCGCCTCTACGCGGGGCCCGGAGCGATCCAGTGGACGGTGGTGAATCTCGTGGACGGATCGAACGTGCCCGTGACCATCACCTGGCCGAACGGCGGTCCGTGGGGCAAGGAGCCGATCGAAATTCGCGAGGGCTGGCTCCGGCAGTCACTCGAGGGCGCGGCCAAGGGCCGATTCAAGTACGTCGTCCGCGCGCTCGACGCGACGGAAGATCCGGAAGTTGAAATTCCCGAAATGTGAGACGGCGTTAACAGCGCCTAGTTTCGCTCCGGCCTCAGGACGCGACCCGCGAGTGCCGGGGTGAACTTCCCGTCGCGCCGCGCCACCTCGCCGTTGACGATGATGTCGGTCATCCCTTCGGCGAGCTGGTGCGGATCTTCGTACGTCGCGGCGTCGTTGATCTTCGCGAGATCGAAGATCAGCACGTCGGCGAAGGTGCCCGCACGCAACTGACCGCGATCTTTCATCCCGAACACGCTCGCCGGCAGGGTGGTCATCGACCGGATCGCGGCTTCGATGCTGACCGTGGCGCGATCGCGCACGTAACGTTTCAACTTGCGCGCAAACGCCCCATACGCGCGCGGATGCGGCTTGCCGACCCCGAAGCGCGGCAGATCGCCGTCGGTGCACGTCATCGTCCAGGGCTGGCGCATGATGCCTTCGATGTCGCCCTCCGACATGTTGAACGACACCAGGCTCGCATCGCCTTTTTCGAGCAGCTGGAGCGCGTATTCCTCCGGCGCGACGCCGGCCTTCGCCGCCAGTGCCGACAGCCGCTGACCTTCGAACGAGGGATTGACGGTGTAGCGGCTGATCATCAAAGTGTCGGCGCCGCCGCGGCGGGCGATGTTGGCTTTCACGTCGGCGCGGATCTGGCTGCGCAGTTCTCCAGTGATCCGCTTCATCATCGCGTCGCGCCCACCGACTTGTGCTGAACGCGGAATCAGCGCGCCCACGATGCCGGTGCCGCTGGCCTCGTACGGATACTGATCGGCAAACACCTGAACACCGCGACGGCGCGCCGCTTCGATATTGCCGATGAGCGTCTTCGAGAGGCCCCAGCTCGCCGGCCCCAGCGCCTTCATGTGCGACACCACACCAATCACGCCGCCCTGTTCCGCGATATCGATCACTTCCTGCACGGCCGCAACCACGCCGATGGTGTAGTCGGATTCATCGCGGATGTGGCTCGAGTAGACGCCGCCGAAGGGCGCGGTGGCACGGGCCATCGCCACGACTTCGGCCGTTTTCGAGTAACTGCCCGGCGCGTAATAGAGACCGCTCGACAATCCGAAGCCGCCGGCGAGCATTCCCTGACGTGTGAGCTCCACCATCCTGGCGAGTTCACCCGCGTCGGGGTCTCGATCGGTCATGTTCATCACCTCGCGCCGGATTGAACCATGCGGCACCATCATCGCGACGTTGACGCCGATGCGTTGTTTCTCATAGGTCGCGCGCTGCGCGGCGAGATCGACCGGGCCGCCGCCATCGGGGTTGACGAACACGGTCGTCAGGCCTTGTGCGAGCAACGGATGGCCGTGCTTCAGCTCCTCGGTGCCGAGGCCGCCGCCGGCGTGCGAGTGCACGTCGATGAATCCGGGCGTGACGAATCGGTCGGCGGCGTCGATCACCGTTCTGGCAGTGGCATTCGGCAGCAGTCCAACGGCGCGGATGCGGTCGCCGACGATGCCGATATCCGCGCGGTACCACGGATTGCCGGTGCCGTCGAGGACGCGGCCGTTGCGCACCAGGACGTCGAATTGCTGTGGCGTTTGCGCAGACAACGAGACCCAGGCGAGAAAGGCAATCGCGAGACTTCGCATGGGCGAATTGTATTCAGACGGACGTGCCGATGGGAGAGTCAGTTCGTTTCGCGTATTTGGACTCGACGTAGTCATCCAGCAGTTTCTGGAAGGCCAATGCCAGCTCGTCGTAGGTGCCCTTCAGCGTCGTCGCATGCACGCCGTCGATGTAGACCGGGCAGTTGGGCGCTTCACCGGTACCTGGCAGCGAAATGCCGATGTTCGCGGCCTTGGATTCTCCGGGGCCGTTGACCACGCAGCCCATCACCGCCAGCGTGAGGTTCTCGACGCCTTCGTACTTCTTCTTCCACTCCGGCATTTGATCGCGAATATAGCCCTGCACCGCTTCGGCCAGCTCCTGGAACGTGGTGCTGGTGGTCCGGCCGCAGCCCGGACAGGCGGTCACGCTGGGCGCAAACGCGCGCAGGCCCAGTGCCTGCAGCAACTCGCACGCGGCGTAGACCTCCTCACGGCGATCGCCGCCCGGCCGCGGCGTCAGCGACACGCGAATGGTGTCGCCGATGCCTTCGCTGAGCAGTACGCCCATCGCCGACGCCGACCAGACCAGGCCCTTGGTGCCCATGCCGGCTTCGGTCAGGCCCAGATGCAATGGCTGATCGGTCTGTGTCGCCAGCGCCCGATACACGCCGATGAGATGACGCGGCCGCGACACTTTGCAGGAGATGATGATCTGATCCTTGCGCAGGCCGGTCTCGATCGCGAGCGCGGTGGACTGAATCGCCGACAGCACCATGCACTCGTCGATGATGTCTTCGGAGTCGCGGCCCAGGTTGCGATCGGTGTTCTCCTGCATCTTCGCCATCACCAGCTCCTGATTGAGGGAGCCGCCGTTGACGCCGATGCGGACCGGTTTGTTGTGATCGATCGCGACCTGGCAGATGGTGGCGAACTGTTCATCGCGCCGCTTGCCGGTGCCCACGTTGCCGGGGTTGATGCGGTACTTGTCGAGGGCCCTCGCGCAGTCCGGGAAACGCGTCAGTAGGAGATGGCCGTTGTAATGGAAGTCGCCGATCAGCGGCGCCGTGCAGCCGGCGTCGAGCATGCGCTGCTTGATCTCGGGGACGGCGGCGGCGGCTTCCGGCAGGTTCACGGTGACGCGCACCATCTCCGATCCGGCCTGCCACAGCTCGACGCACTGTTGCGCAGTCGCCTTCGCATCCGCCGTATCCGTCATCGTCATCGACTGCACCACCACCGGTGCGCCGCCGCCAACGGTGACGTTGCCGACGCGCACGCCGACGGTGCGGTGACGTTTGGTCAGATTCAGCATCGATTGGTCAGTCTTCCTTCCAGTCGTCGTTCAGCAGCGAGCGCTTGAGCTCATCGGCGCGGAAGATCGCCAGCTCCATCGTGTCGTAGTTTTCGGCGCGATCCATGTCGTCGTTGGCGAAGAACGCCAGAGTGAACGGCGGTCCAGCGGGCAGGATGACCGCGCGAATGCGATCGCCCTTCTGCGGCCCCGTGGCGCGATACAGCCGCCACAGCACCGTCGATCCTCCGGCGTCCACGCTGTCAGTGTACAACGACGATCCCATCCGCCCGGGCTACTTGTCATCGGCGGCAGAAGCGTAAAGCGCGGCGATCGTTGACGCGGTACGCCGGCTGTCATCGAGGCTGACCACCGCAGGGGCGCCGTCGAGAATGCGGGCCTCGAAGTCGTCGACCTGGCGCGCGAAGATCAGTGGCGATCCCTGTACCTCGATGTGTTCGACGTTGCCGCCACGTTCCAGCTCCAGGACTTCGAGTGGACCAGGACGGAACGGATTCGGCACGGTGAGCGCCCCGTTGCTGCCGAGCACCTCCAGCCACGTGCGATACTCCGCGCGGAAGCCGGCGTAGACGCTCGCCGTAAGGCCTTCGCTGAAACGCAGCAGGCCCATGAACTCAGCGTCGACTCCGGTCTTCGTCCAATGCGCGGTGCCGACGGCCATCTTCGGTTCGTGGCCGGCGATCAACTGGGCGAAGTTAACGGGATAGACGCCCACGTCCCACAATGCGCCGCCGCCGAGCGCGGTGTTCAGGCGGATGTTGCCGTCGCCTTCGAGCATGAACGTGAAGCCCGATACGATCGCGCGCACCTCGCCGATCGCGCCGTCCCGCAACAGCGAGAGGACACGTGCCGTTTGCGGCTCGTGACGGAACATGAATCCTTCTTCGACAATCACGCCGGCAGTCGCGGCCGCGGCGGCAATGCGATCGACATCATGCGGGTCGAGCGCCAGCGGTTTCTCGCACAACACATGTTTCCCGGCGGCGATTGCCGCGAGGGTCCACGGCACATGCTCGGTGTTGGGCAACGGAATGTAGGCCGCATCGATGGACGGATCGTCGAGCAGCGCTTGATACCCCTGCACGGCGTTCGGAATCGCGTACTGTCTGGCGTGCGCGACCGCGCGGGCCAGATCGCGGCTCGCGACGGCGCGGAGCGTGCCGCGCTTCGAGGCGCGAAAGGCAGGAACGAGACGGCGATTGATGCGCGCGGTGCCGAGGATGCCCCAGCGAACCTGGTGGGCCAATCAGCCTTCCGCTTTGAGCTTTGCCAGCATGCGGCGGTTGAATTCTTCCGACTGACCGCGCGGTATCGACAGCGTCTTCCAGTTCGGACCGCACATGTGCTTGGCCAGCAACAGAATCTGATAGGCGTGTCCGGCGTAGTGCGCCACCTGGCGGCTGATCGCCTTGTAGACCGAATGGGGCTCGCCACGAATCACGACGGTGCGCTGCAGGTCGGCGTCGGTCAGCGGCGTCATGGCGTCGAACAGGCACTGCCAGCCGTGTTCCCATTCCGCCAGCAATTCGGCGCGCGACTGGTGCGGATCCTCGAACTCGCCGTCGCGCCGGCGGTCGGGCTTCTCACCGTCGCTGGTCAGAAGGTTCACCCAGCGCGAGCGCATGTTGCCCGCCATATGCCGCATCAGCACGGCAACGCTGTTCGCCTCGGCGTCGAGTGTGGCGTGCAACTGCTGGTCCGACAGCTGAGCGATCGACTTGTCGGCGAGCTTCTTGATTTTCTGGAATTCGTCGATGACCACCGCGAGCACCGGCGATTCGGCGAGTGGGGAGTTCGAGAGTTCAGGCATGTTCGATCACCAGGAGCACCACGGATACCGCCGCCAGCGCCCACGCCGGCACGGTGACGTCGCGGCCGGGCCGGCCAGCAGGTGCAACACGGCGTGGAGGATAAACCCCCAGAGGATACCCTGCGTGATGGAAAAGGTGAGCGGAATCAGAATCAGTGTCGCAAAGGCCGGCACCGCGATCTCGAGCCGCGTGAAGTCAATGCCCGCAATGGTGTGGAACATCGAGACGCCGACCAAAATCAGCACCGCCGACGTGGCGTAATTTGGCACGGTCGCGGCAATCGGGGCGATAAACAGGCACGGCAGGAAGCACAACGCGGTCACCACCGCGGTGAGGCCCGTGCGCCCGCCCATGCGAATTCCGGAAATGCTCTCAACGTAGGCGGTTCCGGATGAGCTGCCAAACAGACCGGCGCCGAATGTGGCGAGGGCGTCGACGATCAGACCCTCACGGAGATTCTTCGGCTCGCCTTTCTCATCGACGAGGTTTGCCGCCTGGGCGACGCCGATGAACGTCGACAACGAGTCGAACAGATCCGTCATCATCACGGTGACGATCGCGGGTATCAACGCGAGCCGCAGCGCGTCCCAGATATCGAGTTTGAGAAACACCGAAGAAAAGTCTGGCGTGCTGAACCACGTGGTCGGCGGCGACACATAGCCGCCGGCCCACGCGGCGACGGTGACCAGCACGATGCCGGCGAGATACGCGAACGGATTGCCGCGGCGGGCCAGGAACACGCTGACCATCAATGCCGCGAGCGTCAGCAGCGCGCGATGATCGAGCGCGCCGACGCCGACGAGCGTCGCCGGATTTGCCGCCACGAAGCCCGCGTTCTGCAGGCCGATGAATGCCAGCAGCAGACCGATACCTGCCGCGGTGGCCGCGCGCAGCGGATGCGGAATCGCCATCGCAATCCGTTCGCGCAGCGGCGTGGCCGATATCAGCAGGAACAACACGCCGGCCCAGAACACGATGCCGAAGGCGACCGGCCACGCCACACCGCCGTTGATGATCAGGGTGTAGGCGAAGAACGCGTTCAGCCCCATGCCCGGCGCCACGCCGAAGGGCAGCTTCGCGTAGAGACCCATCAACAGGGTCATCGTGAAGCACACCAGAACGGTGGCGGTGAGCGCGCCGGAAAAGGGAATGCCCGTGCCGGGAGTGGAGAGAATCGTCGGGTTCACCACCACGATGTACGACATCGTGAGGAAGGTGGTGACGCCCGCGATTATCTCGCGCGACACGTAGCGCAGGTTATTCCTTGTCTTTGTCGGTATCTTTGTCGTCGGCGCCGTCGACGTCCGGATCGTCATGCTTCATGAAGTCCGGCGTGATGTCGAGTGTGTCCTCGTCCTCGGTCCCATCGAGGTCGTACATGCGGCCGGAGAACTTCGTGGGGATAGGGCCGCGCGGCTTGTCTTCCTTCTTGAACGGCTTCTTCTTGTCTTTCGGCGGCGCCGGCGGACCGAAGTCGCGCTGGCGTTGATGATGACCGCCGCCTTCGGTGTGGCCCGATCGCGACGGGCTGCCGTAGTTGCCGCCGGCGGGGCGTGGCCCGCCGAACCCTCCGCCGCCGCCCGAATAGCCGCCGCCACCACCGCCACCATACCCGCCAGGCCGCGGACCGCCATAGCCGCCGCTGCGCGGCGGACCCCCGGGTCCGCGTTCTTCACGGGCGCGCGCTTCGCTGACCGCGAGCGGCCGGCCCATGAATAGCTGTCCGTCGAATTTCTTGATCGCATCTTCGGCGACGGCTCGATCCGCAAACTCCACGAACGCAAAGCCGCGCGCGCGGCCGGTTTCACGATCGAGGGGACGCACGATCTGTGTTGGCTGACCGACCTGCGAGAAATGCGTACGCAAGTCGTCTTCGGTTGCTTGATAGGGCAGATTGCCCACGAACAGTCTGACTGGTGGCACGGTGCGCTCTAACGGGTCACGGCTGACGCAATAGGGTAAATCGCGGTTGGGAGGTGTGGGTGGTGATTTGGGCGAAGCTTACCAAATCTGTCCGCGCCTCACAAGTTCCGGATTTGGGCCTGAATCGCCTCCAGCCGGAGTTTGAGCATGTCTCGATGAGCTGGGCGGCAAGCGGCCCCCATCTCGGCCTGCGTCTGTGCAAGGGCCAGCTCGAGGCCGGCGCGACGCGCTTCACGGTCTTTCTCTTCCATAGTCATCGCCGGCTTCAGCGTTTTCCGGCGCTGGGCTTCCTCCTGCTGGGACTCCACCGACTTGCTTTCGAACCCTCGCGCCATCGTTCTCTTGACCTTAGCAGAGATCGCGCCGCGGCCGGGTGGGCCTTTGCTAGACTAGTCAGGTTCCTAGCGGGGTAATAGCCCCTACTCGGCGATCCCCTCGCAAGTCGCCCTGGAGGTTACGCGAGTAACACTAGGAGTGTCTCTGATGACCCGCTTCCAATCCGTCACCCCCAACCTGCTGGTCCGCGATGTGAAGAAAAGCACGGCGTTCTATCACGATGTGTTGGGCTTCACGATGGGCGAGACCGTTCCCGATCATGAGCCGTTCGTATTCGTCTGGATGAAGCGAGACGAAGTGTCGGTCTTCCTCAACGACATCAACGCCGCCGCTGCCGAATACGCTGGCGCCGCGAGCCTTCCGCAGGGCGGTACCGCCGCGATGTTTTTCATCATCAGCGACGTCGACGGCTATCACGCCACGGTCGCGCCCCGCGCGAAAATGATCATGCCGCTCAAGACGCAGTTCTACGGGATGCGCGAATTCGCGGTCGCCGATCCCGATGGCCACATCATTACGTTCGCGGAGCGTGTCAGCGTTGCCTAATGAGCGAAAGTGATGCTGGCGGCGTTGCTTCTCGTCGCGCAGGTGGCCGCGGCCGATACCGTGGCCACCTGCCGCGCGCCTGACGATCCTCAACAACGCAGCTGGTCGCTCGCCCGTCGCAACGGCGGCTGGCTGGTGGTGTTTCGATCCCGCGCGCTCGACCGGCCCACCGTCGAACTGCCGCTGCCAAACGCGGCGCCGCAGATCTCGGCGACCATGACTCGTGTGGCCTACCAGTCGGCCAACGGCGGCCGCTCGATCGACTGGACGATCGCCGACGGTCCGTCGACGATCGATGTATATGTCAGTCACGGGCTCGAAGTGAATGTCGAACCGGATCTCGACCCGTCCGTCGATCTCATGAACACCGAGGGCGCGATGCAGGTCGTCTGTCAGCTGTCTCGATCGGGCAGGTCGGAATGGATCGTGTCGGTTGGCGCGGCGAGAAGTGTCGCCCTGTTTCAATCCAGGGCCGGCCGGTCCTATGGCGTGCAGACGATTGCGTGGGGCCGTGAGCTGACGCGCGAGTGGGGGCCCGGGTCTCTGCGCGGCACGTTCACGTGGGCGGTCGAAGCGTTGCCGATCTTCGCGCAGTTCTCGCCCTCAGCCATCTATGGCTTTGGATTCGCGCCTGTGGTGTGGCGATGGAACTTCACCCCTCGCCAGCGGTATTCCGTGTTCGCCGAACTCTCGATGGGCGGCCTGTGGACCAGCGAACCGATTCCGGAGAGAACGAGCCGCGGCAATTTCACCGCGCATTGGGGCGGCGGCATGCGGCTGCGCCCGCGCGGGGCGAACGCGCTCGTGCTCGCGTACCGGTTTCAGCACTTCTCAAACGGCAACCAGCTCGGGTCCAATCCCGGCGTCAACAGCCACGTTGTCCTGGTCGGCTGGTCTCACCGCTCGTAGCTCTCGCGCTTTGCCGACGCCGACAGCTTGACGAGGTACTTCATCGGATCGGCCCTGAACATCTGCCGCAACTCAGCGAGACTGCGCGCGCCGCCGTAACTGATCGACGAGCACAGGTGTTTGAAGATGTCGTGGATGATCGGCCGCACCGACCCTCGCGCCGGCACGCTCACCTCGGTTCCCTCCGCGCCGATGGCTTCCATGTCGATCTCGTCCTCGTCCTCGACGTCGAGCCGGTCGCGAATCGCCTGGATCGACGCCATCCCGCGCAGCACCTTGAATGGAACCTTGACCGACCGCTGCTGATCCGGGAGCACCACGGATTTCTGCACCACGTCGCCCGGCGTTTCTTCAGTGCCGGCGAACATGCTGCCGAGCATCACGGTCTGGCCGCCGAAGAGCAGCGCTTCGAGGATGGCGCCGTGCCGCTTGACGCCGCCGTCGGCGATCAACGGCACGTCCTGAAGGGTCGACGCTTCGCGGCCGCATTCGTACAGCGCCTGCAGTTGCGGAACGCCGAAACTGGTGGTGATCCGCGTCGTACACCCGCCGCCCGGGCCGATGCCCACCTTGATGGCGTCGACATGACGCTCCGCCAGAAAGCGCACGCCGGCGGCGGTGGCCACGTTGCCGGCGACGAGCTCTATTCCCGGAAACGCCTTGCGAAACTCCTCGATCGCGTTCGCCATCACCACCGAATGGCCGTGCGCGATGTCGATGACGATGACGTCGACTTGCGCCTTGACGAGCTCGGCGGCGCGTTCGAGGTAGTCGCCCGTGGCGCCGATGGCGGCGCCGACCCGCAGCCGGCCGTGCGCATCGCGCGTCGAAAACGGCAGTCGCTCCTGCCGGGTAATGTCTTTGGCCGTGATCAACCCAATCAGCGTTCCCTGTTGGTCCACCAGCGGCAGCTTCTTGACCTTTCGCTCGACCATCAGCCGTTCGGCGACGTCGAGGGTCAACTCGCCCTCACCCTTCACCAGCCGCTCGACGGGTGTCATGCGGGACGCCACGGTGCCTTCACGGGTGTTGACGAACCGCACGTCCCGCTCCGTCAGCAAGCCCTTCAGCCGACGAGGGCCCTCGACCACCACCAACGTCCCCGCGCGTGTGCGCTGCATCATCGCCACGGCGTCGGCCAGCGGCGTGGTGGGCGTCACCGCATACGGGTCGCGGATGATGATGTGTTGCATCCGCTTGACCTTCTCGACTTCACGCACCTGCGGCTCGATGTCGCCGTTCCGGAACCCGCGGTCGATGATGCCCAGGCCGCCCTCCTCGGCCTGGACGATGGCCATCGGCGCGCGGGTGACGGTGTCCATGTTGGCCGACACCAGCGGCCGCTTCAGCGTGATGTGCGTGGAGAACCGGCACGACAGGTCGATCACCGACGGATCGCGGCGCTCGATCACGCTGTACTGCGGCCGCAGGAGGAAGTCGTCGAACGTGGCGCCGCGAACCAGGTCGGCGAGCGC